>Ga0310811_10001686_pt1 | contig 27533 bp, 24 predicted proteins | sample YCmetagenome_FD_207642 | JGI IMG/M metagenome (GOLD analysis project Ga0310811, IMG submission 207642) | Soil microbial communities from experimental microcosm in Duke University, North Carolina, United States - YC | ecosystem: Engineered > Artificial ecosystem > Soil microcosm > Unclassified ... | reverse complement strand
TGCTTATAACCCTTCGACAGCTGTCCGAGCCGCTTGTTGCTCTCCACCGTCAGGCCGACAAGGGCGATGACGGCTTCGATCCGTGCTTTCTTGTCGGCGACATGGTGCACATCGGCGATAAAGTCGAGATATTCCCGGACATACATGTCCGGGTAGAGCGGGTTGGCTTCGGGCAGATAGCCGATCTTTTTCTTTGTTTCGAGCGGGCTTTCCCTGACCGCGATCCCACAGACCTTTGCTTCGCCGCCGTCCTGCCCGAGATAACCCGTAAGGATCTTCATGGTGGTGGATTTGCCCGCCCCGTTTGGCCCCAGGAACCCAACGATCTCCCCCTTGCTCACCTGGAAGGAAATACCGTCAACAGCCTTTTGCTCGCCGTAGATCTTTACCAGGTTGCTGATTTCAATAGACATGAAATGGATTTACGACGCGAATTTAGGTCTTTTCGCTATCGTATTCTCCTTTCAGCGCATAATACCCGAACAACACGATCCCCACGGCGATGGGTATAAAGATGGCGATAAAGACACCCCACTGGATCTTGGTGTCGATACCCGGCTTCTTCGCGATCTCCGCGGCGCCTGTCTTTACCAGGTAAAAAAGGATCAACGGACCCAGCGCGATCCAAACGAAGCCAAGGGCTTTTTTGAGCAGGTTCATAATTATAAAGAGGTTATGTTTTTCTTATTCGGAATATACAGCGTGCCGATGACCAGGCATACGGCTGTCACGATGACCGGGTACCAAAGACCGACGAGCTTATTACCCGTATAGATCGTGGTCAGCAGCAGCCCGATGAACGGGGTCATCCCGCCGAAAATGCCATTGCCGATATGATACGGCAGGGACATCGAGGTATACCGGATCCGCGTGGGAAACAGCTCCACCAGGAAGGCGGCAATGGGTCCGTACACCATCGTGACATAAAGGACCATGATAAAAAGGACGGCCGTTATCTTCCAATAATCGGCGGTACCGAGCGTTCGGGAGACCGTAACGACCGGCTTCACCGTGGCGTGACCATCGGCATATGCCGTGTCCTTCTTCGTTTCGGTGACCAGCATCCCGCCGTCATAATGCGTAAGAGTGGCGGAGGTCCGGATCATATCCTTGCTTTTGGGGCTGACAAAGGACACGCTGGTCTTGATCTCTTTTTGTTCGGCATATTCGGTCCGGCTTTTGGGATCGGAAATGACCAGCAGCTGTTTGAAAAGATAAGGATAGGTCAGCACGGCCAGCAGCATCCCCGCCATCATGATCCATTTTCGGCCCACCCGGTCGCTCCAGCCCGCAAAGATGACGAAGAACGGCGAGGCAAAGATGATCGCCACCAGGAGCGTCGTTTTTGATTGATCGAAATCGAGCAGGCAGGTCTTTTCCATGAACGTCTGGGCATAGAACTGACCGGTATAGAAAACGATGCCCTGTCCCATGGTCGCGCCAAAAAGCGCGAGCAGGACCATTTTCAGATTGGTCTTATGGCCAAAACTTTCTTTTAGCGGGTTCACGGACAGCCGGCCTTCGGACTTCAGTTGCTGAAAAAGGGGTGACTCCTGCATCTTTAGCCGGATATAGATAGAAATGGCTACAAGGAAGATGGAGATAAGAAAAGGGATGCGCCAGCCCCAGTCGTTGAATTTCTCAATGCTGCGGGCGGTGTCGGCGTCCAGGTAATGGCGGGTGAGCAGCGTGATCCCCAGGCTCAGGAGCAGGCCGACCGTGGCGGTGGCCTGTATCCATGAGGTGAAGAAGCCGCGCCGGTGATCGGGCGAATGCTCCGCCACATAGGTGGCCGCACCGCCATATTCTCCACCCAGGGCCAGTCCCTGCAGCAAGCGGAGCAGCAGGACCAGGAGCGGGGCGGCAACGCCGATGCGGTCATACCCGGGTATGAGGCCGATGGCGAAGGTGGAGCCGCCCATGATGATCAGCGTCAGCAGAAAGGTATATTTCCGGCCGATCAGGTCGCCAAGCCGCCCGAAGACGAGGGCGCCAAAAGGCCGTACGACGAAACCGGCCGCAAACGTGGCAAGCGTGGAAAGGGTGGCCGCAGTGGGATTCCCTTTCGGAAAGAAATGATCGGCGATCTGCGTGGAGAGACTGGCGAAAATGTAAAAATCATACCATTCGATAAGGGTCCCTACAGAGGAGGCGGCGATGATCTTGCGGATGTCCCGGGTCGAAGCAGTTGTTGATGACATGCGGATGAAGTTAGGTTGTTCCTATCGTTTAAATTTAGAATATTTTGGGTTACATTTGTTGCGATGCGTATACGCATCGTCTGAATTTAATTATTGGCCTTCGGCCGAGGCGCCCGTGGCGCCTCACGCCCAAATCTATTTTGCGCAATATGAGCAGTTATCCCTATCAGATCCGGTCCCTCGAGCAATATCGGTCCGAATATAAAAAAAGTGTAGAAGATCCGGAAGGTTTCTGGGGAGACATCGCTGCCAATTTCCAATGGCGCCGCCCCTGGGATACCGTATTGGAATGGAATTTTAAGGAGCCCAGGGTCCGCTGGTTCGGCGGAGCACAGTTGAATATAACCGAAAATTGCCTCGATCGTCACCTGGCGGAGAAAGGCGACCAGCCGGCCATCATCTGGGAGCCCAACGACCCGGAAGAACACTATCGCATCCTGTCTTATAAAGAACTGCATAGCAAAGTGTGCCAGTTTGCCAACGTGTTGAAGAACAACGGGCTGAAAAAAGGCGACCGGGTCTGTATCTATATGCCGATGGTTCCGGAGCTGGCCATCGCCGTGCTGGCCTGCGCCCGTATCGGGGTCATCCACTCCGTCGTCTTCGGCGGTTTCTCCGCCCAGAGCATCGCCGATCGCATCCAGGACGCCCAGTGCAGTCTGGTGATCACCTCCGACGGCGCCAACCGCGGAAATAAGCAGATCCCGCTGAAATCGGTCATCGATGACGCGCTGGTACAATGTCCTTCGGTAAAAAAGGTCATCGTTCTTACGCGTACACGGGTTCCCGTGAGTATGATCAAGGGTCGCGACGTATGGTGGGAAGATGAGGTCCGCAAGGTCGAGACCCAGGGAAATCCCCCCTGCCCGGTCGAGACGATGGACGCGGAAGACCTGCTCTTCATTCTTTATACCTCCGGCTCGACGGGTAAACCAAAAGGGGTCGTGCATACCTGCGGCGGCTATATGGTCTTCACGAATTACAGCTTTGTCAATGTCTTTCAATACCAGCCGGGGGATGTCTATTTCTGTACGGCGGATATCGGCTGGATCACCGGCCATAGCTATATCGTATATGGACCGCTAAGCGCCGGCGCCACTACGCTGATGTTCGAAGGGATCCCGACCTGGCCCGATGCCGGTCGCTTCTGGGACATCGTCGATAAGTTCAAGGTGAATATCATCTATACCGCGCCGACGGCCATCCGCAGCCTGATGGGCTTTGGGCTCGACTATGTGAAAGGGAAAGATCTCGGCAGCCTGCGGGTGCTGGGCACGGTAGGCGAGCCGATCAATGAAGAGGCCTGGCATTGGTACCACGAGAATATCGGCAAGGGCCGCTGTCCCATCGTGGACACCTGGTGGCAGACCGAGACCGGCGGCATCCTCATCTCCAACCTGGCCGGCGTCACGCCCGAAAAGCCCTCTTATGCCACGCTGCCCCTACCCGGTGTTCAGCCGATCCTCGTCGACGAAAAAGGCGAGGAGCTGCATGGCAACAATATCAGCGGTAATCTTTGTATCAAATTCCCCTGGCCGTCCATCATCCGCACGACCTACGGCGATCATGAACGTTGCCGGACGACCTACTTCGCCACTTATCCCAATCTGTATTTCACCGGTGACGGCGCTCTCCGTGACGCCGACGGCAACTACCGCATCACCGGCCGCGTGGACGACGTCCTCAATGTCAGCGGTCACCGCATCGGAACAGCCGAAGTGGAGAACGCGATCAATATGCATACCGGCGTCGTCGAGAGTGCGGTCGTCGGCTATCCGCACGATATAAAAGGACAGGGTATCTATGCTTATGTGATCTTCAACGGCAGCAAGACCGACGATGAGTCCATCCGGAAAGATATCGTACAGACCGTGGCGCGGATCATCGGCCCCATCGCCAAGCCGGACAAGATCCAGCTGGTAAGCGGGCTGCCAAAGACGCGCAGCGGAAAGATCATGCGGCGCATCCTGCGCAAGATCGCGGAAGGGGAGATGCAAAACCTGGGGGATACGACCACGCTGCTTGACCCCGCCGTGGTCGAAGAGATCAAGAGTGGGAGACTCTAAGCGGGCCGTCGCGGCAGGGTCAGTGTTGAATGATAACCTTGGCGCCGACAGGCGTGATATTATACACCTCGTCCATATCCTCATTCTTTAGCGACACGCACCCATTTGTCCACATCTGGTAGGCGTCGACCGCATGTTCATCATGCGGCCATGTCCCATGGATCGCAATACCATCGCCGATCTTCGCACTCCTGGGAATCAGCCCCTTTGCTTTCCGTTCATTGAACTTGGCGATGTCGGCCGCGGTCGGAAAGTCCAGGTCCATGATCTTCGACCACTTCTCATGCGGGCGCTTGGACCGGATATGAAAAGTGCCTTCCGGCGTTTTTCGATCTCCCTGCACCATCTTATCGTCCAGCGATTTGCTGCCAAAGACCGCGGGATAAGTAGCATACCAGCCGTCCTTATCATACACCTGCAGCTCGTAGCTGGATTTCACCACCACCAGGTAAACTTCCCCATCCAGGTGCGGATGGAAGAACCGCCGGCTGGCAGTACGGTGATGGGCGTCGCGGAAAGAAAAAAGAGTGATTACCAACAGGCTTCCAAGAAGCATTTTTCGGGACCTCATAGCTCGGCATTTTTACCCCTGGACAACGCGAGGGTAAGCCGGTTTATTGTGGTCCGTCTCTGCAGGCGGACTACAATAACATTACGTTACCAATTCCCGATCCGCACCCCGAAATTATACGGCACCTGGTCCAATCCGCGGCCAAAAATACTCTTTGTCGCATAGCTGCCGTAGAAATTGACCCATCCCAGCTGGATCTCGCCGATATAGGAGATCTTCCAGGAGTTGAGGTCGAAATCGTTGTATATCTTTTCCTTCCCGTGCTCGTGGCTGATCAGCTTCTGCCGGGAAGAATAGAGATAGCCAAAGCTGGCTCCCGCGCTGAACCCGAATGGATGCCGCCGGTGCGGGGTAAAATTGAAATTGAGCATGACCGGGATCGTGGCATAATCCGTCGCCAGCTTATTCTTACTGTACTGGATCGTATCCATGATCACCGTCGTCGGGTTGGTGAGATAGCGGATATTGTATTCGTAGCGGTAATTGTTGAGCTCGATACCGATGCCGTATTTCAGGTTGAGCCAGTGATGGATCAGGTTGAAACGCTGCATAAAGATCCAGATGTTGACGTCGACGGTCTTTGGCAGAATGCCATACCGGTTCTTGAACCAATCCTTGTTTGCGTGCGGCGCAAACTGTTGCGCGGCCGGGCTGGAATAGATGGTCTTGTCATTCATGCTGGCCAGCCCGAGGTCGACGATGCCCCAGTTGGTGCTGACATTCGAGGCGTGATAGTAGTTGTTATGCCGGCGGGTCTTGATGCGTAGCGACGGCACGTTGCCGGCGAAGTCTCTTGCGCCGTTGCGGATGATCAGCAGATTGCCGACGCGGATCGTATCGCCTTCGGGGCCTTTTACCTTCCCGATGCCTGTTGTGTCGTTTTGTGCCCGGCAGAAAAGGGCAAAACAGATCCCTGCCGTAAGTAAAATTACCCGGTTCATACATTCCTTTTTACAATGAGATTATTTAAGTGCAACCTGGAAGGCGCTGATCAGTACCTCCTTCTGCCCGTCGTCATCACGCTCGGCCGTCTTTCCAAAGGTGCGGGATACCTTTCTCAGGAGACCCCGTAGCTTGCTCTTGCCGGCAGGAGCGGCGGCAACCATGTCCTTTGTCTCTTCCGCCTGCTGCTCTTCGAGCAGCGCCTGGGTCGCGAAGGAGGATTGTTCCTTTGGTATATTGACGGCGGCAACGGTCGTTGCCGGCTTTACCAGGGTCTTTTCCGATACTTCCGGCTTTATTTCCGCGACAAGCACGGGATCAGCCGATCGGTTACCGTCATTTGGATTCGTGGGGACCGTGGTCATCTGCGCAACTTCCTGCTGTTGCACGGCGACTTCGGGAGCCCTTTCCTCCGGGGCCGGCGCCGGTGTCTTGCGTTTCTTCACCGTCACATTTTCCCGGCCCTGATCATTGCTTCCTGTAGTGTATAACGGCGCAGGCTTCGCGGGAGTTACAGCGGCCGGTACATTTTTCTTCGGCAGCGGCACCATCGCCGTTACACGACGCACTTCCTTATGCTGTCCCGTAAACAACAGAAGCGCCATGATTCCAAGCACCGCGGCGGCGATGCCCGCCTGCATCCATGGCATGAACAACACCCTTCTCCGTTCGGAGCGGTAAAGGCTTTCTTTATCAGGACATATAATGGAAAGATCGGGTTCACTAACCGTCATCATCAACTGCTGCAGCTCAGCCGCCTTCGAAGGGTACCGGCCCACGAATTCCTCTACCGAGAGGCGGCCTTCCGCATCGAGCTCCCCGTCGACATAGGACAAGAGATCAGCCTGCAAAAGCATCTCCTTGTTTGGGAATGCCTCGCGGGGATCGGCATCGACCCGGCACTGAAGCAGGGTCTCCCATTCTTCCTGCAGATCGGGGTTTCCGGCGACAAACCTCTCTACCGCCGACTTCGCCGATGCCGACAATTCATTGTCGACATACAGCAGGAAGTATTCTTCGTAATTCTCTCTCGTGATCATGGCGCCTTAGATTAAGTTTTCCAATTTTACCAGGTAGTTCTTCAGCTGTATCCGCGCGCGATGCAGGTAGACCTTTACCTGGCTTTCGTTCAGCCCGGTGATCTGCCCGATCTCGCTATAGGAATAGCCCTCGTAATCTTTCAGCAACACCAGCGAGCGTTGCGTCTCGTTGAGCCTCGACAGAGCCTCTTCCAATGCCTTCTTCAGATGATGAACCGGCGCAGAGCTGACCCGGGCCTCCTCGCGGAATTCTTCCCGCAGCTGAACACGCTTCATCTTCCGCAGATGGTCGATCATCTGGTGATAGGCGATGGTGAAGAGATAGGATTTGCTTTTTTCCACCTCTACACTTTCCCGGGTCTTCCAGAGTTTCTCAAATGCCGATTGGACCACGTCCCGCGCATCCTCTTCCTGACGAAGATTCTTCAGGATGAAGCGGTAGACGTTGTCCGCGTAAAGCCGTACACATTCGTTGTAGTCCTTCTCTGTCATAAGCCATCTGTAATACGATGATAGACAAAGGAAAGTTACAACCGTAACCTCATTTTTTGGAAAAAGGTGGAAAACAGGCTCTGATACCCGTTAACGGTTGGAGACCAATAAGTTGCGCGTCAGGGATTCCCAGAGGATCACCTCGGTCTTTGTCTTGCCGGAAGGACATTTGCTACCCTCGCAGTTCGAATCTTCGTTGGACGAAGCGCGACTGCGAACATAGGAAAAGAGCACCAGGCTGACGGAAACCACCAGACAAAGGACGAGCAACCGGATGTACTTATTTCGAGTCATAACTTAAAGATAAACCAATGAAACCGGACTGTGTCCGGTTTTGGTAACGGACGAGAGTCCGAATGATAAGACGAAGATATAGCAAAAATGTTACAGATGGGCGAAAAATTCCCTGACAAGCTTAAAAGATAGAATTTGAACTACTTACCTTTGGCCTCCAAAAACCAAAGATCGCCATGAACTCCTCCTTCGTGAAACGCATCGCAGCCGAGCTGGAAGAGATAAAAGCCTCCGGCCTGTTTAAAACCGAACGCATTATCGAAAGCCCCCAGGGCGCCGAGATCGTAGTAGGCGGCCGGACAGTGTTGAATTTCTGCGCCAATAACTACCTGGGTCTTTCTTCCCACCCGGCCGTTATCGAGGCCGCGCACAAGACCATCGACCGGCGCGGCTATGGAATGAGCAGTGTTCGGTTCATCTGCGGTACACAGGACATTCATCGCGAGCTGGAACAGAAGATCGCCGCCTTTCTCGGCACGGAGGACACGATCTTATATGCCGCGGCCTTCGACGCCAACGGCGGTATCTTCGAACCTCTGTTCGGCGAGCCCGACGCGATCATCTCCGACGAGCTGAACCATGCCTCCATCATCGACGGTGTACGGCTTTGCAAGGCAAAAAGATACCGCTACAAGCACAATACGATGGCCGATCTTGAAGAACAGCTAAAGGCCTCCCAGGATGCCCGCAGCCGGATCATCGTCACCGACGGGTCCTTCAGCATGGACGGCACCATCGCCCAGCTGGACAAGATCTGCGACCTCGCCGACCGCTATGACGCGATCGTCATGATCGACGAAAGCCATTCCTCCGGCTTCCTCGGCAAGACGGGCCGCGGGACCCATGAGCACTGCGGGGTCATGGGAAGGATAGATATTATTACCGGAACGCTCGGCAAGGCGCTTGGCGGCGCCAGCGGCGGATTCACCAGCGGAAAGAAAGAGATCATCGAGATGTTGCGGCAGCGGAGCCGGCCCTATCTCTTCTCCAATAGCCTCGCCCCCTCCATCACCGGCGCTTCCATCGCCGTGCTGGACATGCTCAGCGAGACGACCGCGCTGCGCGACAAGCTTGAATACAATACGACGTATTTCCGGAAGAAAATGACGGAGGCGGGTTTCGATATCAAACCGGGCTCGCATCCCATCGTGCCGATCATGCTCTATGACGCCGTGGTGGCCCAGGACTTCGCCGCCCGGCTCTTACAAGAGAATATATACGTCATCGGCTTCTTCTTCCCGGTAGTGGCAAAAGGCCAGGCCCGCATCCGCGTTCAGCTCAGCGCAGGACACGAACAGCACCACCTGGACAAGGCCATCGCTGCCTTTATAAAAGTTGGAAGGGAGCTTGCAGTTTTGAAGAAATAATATCATCTTGTGGGGCCCTAACCAAGCTCCTCATGGAAGATATCCTCGAACAACCCGAAACCACCGGGCGCCCTTGCGCCAATTGTGGTCAACCCGCTCTCGATGGCGACTATCCCACGGCCCTTTGCCAGGGCTGCCGCGACCATTTTACCCGGCTATCGATCCCCTTGTGGATCAAACTTTTTGCCGGAGGTATCGGTCTCATCATGGTCTTTTCTCTTTTCACTTTCCCAAAGAACATCGGCCTGGGCATCCAGCTGCAACGGGGCGAGAACGCCATAGAGCGGCAGAACTACAACACAGCCGAAAAGGAATTGAAAAAGGCCCTCGAGAGCGTACCGGATAACGTCGAAGCCAACGGCAACCTGATCATCGCGGCTTTCTACAACCAGGACTTTGAGACCATGGCAAAGGAGGTAAAGAAGATGCAGTCGGTGAATTTCGAGGACAAATCGCTCTACAACCGGATCTCCCAGACACTGGAAAAGGCCGACCGGTATTTTCCCAGTGACAGCTTCAACGTCTTCCTACAGGCACATCCTCAGGGGATCCCGGTGACAGACTCCGCCTGGACCCATTATCTCAGGAATAATCCGGAGGACTGTTTCGCCAGGCTGAATTATGCGAAGCTACTTTTTGACGACAAGCTGTATGGGCATTGCGACAGCGTGCTGACGCAGATCCTCACCGTCGATCCGGGTTATTTCAACGCGCTGGCGATCGAGACGAGCGTGCAAAGGGAGCTGGGGAATTACGATGCGTCGTTGGAGTATGCCCGCAGGATACAGGCCATCAATCATGAGTCGGCCTATGGCATGTCCACCGAAGCCCGGACCCTGTTGCGGCAGAAGAAGGACAAGCTCGCCGTCGAGCTTGCAAAAAAGGCGGAAAAGCTCCAGCCAAACATGGCCTTTGTGGAGGCGACGCTGATCCTGGCCTATCACTTTACCGGCGATGCGGCCGACAGGGATGCATTGATGAAAACGGCCCTGGCACAGGCCGCCGATTCATCCGACAAGACTACCATCCAATATGCCCGGGACGTGATGGATCACAAAGAAAAATTCAGGGATTAAACTATAACCGCAAAAACACCCCCATGTTCTTTATACCCGGATTCGTCATCACCCTCGTCACTTTTCCCGGCGTCATCGTACACGAGCTCGCGCATCAGCTGTTCTGCCGGCTTTATAAGATCCCGGTGTTCAAGGTCGTCTATTTCCAGACGGGCAACCCCGCGGGCTATGTGCTTCATGAGGCAGTGAGGAACAAGGCGCAGGGCATCCTCATCAGCGTCGGTCCCTTTATCGTCAATACCGTGCTGGGCGCCCTGATCTCCCTGCCCGCCGCGCTGCCGGTCTTTACCTTTCATAACGCGACCCCGCTGGACTATTTGCTGATCTATCTCGGCGTCTCTATCGCCATGCACGCCTTTCCCAGCCGGGGCGACGCCAACGTGATCTGGAATTCGATGAAGGAAAGCAATACCCCCCTCTGGGTAAAGATCATCGGTTACCCCGTGGTAGGGTTGATCTATCTCGGTTCGCTCGGCAGCATGTTCTGGCTCGATGCCCTGTACGGCGTAGGGGTCGCCATCTTCCTTCCAAAGGCGATCATCGGTATGCTGGGATAGCTAGAGACTGGCCACCATGCTGATCTCCACATTCACATTCTTGGGCAGCCCTTTCACCGCATAGGTCTCCCGTGCGGGGAAATTGCCGGTGAAATATTTGCCATAGACGGTATTGATCTCGCCGAACAGCGACATGTCGCTGAGCAGGATCGTCGTCTTTACGACATGGTCAAAGGTTGCTCCCGCGGCCGTGAGGATCGCCCGGAGGTTGTGCATCACCTGGTGTGCTTCGTCCAGGATGTCCTTTGTCTCGACACTCCCCGTGGCGGGATCGATGGCGATCTGACCGGAAATAAAAAGCAGGTTGCCGGCCTGTACGGCCTGGCTATAAGGCCCGATCGGGGCCGGGGCGTTGGGGGTATTGATGATCTTGTTTTGCATGGTCCCAAAGATCGGTAACTTCGCGCTATGACCATTGCCGTCATCACCGAAAAATATACCGAACAGCAGCTGGCCACCTTTTTTCCCGGCGAAGGGATCGACTGGCGCCTCTTACCGGCCATCCAGGCCGTCGACGGCGCAGTCGCCTATTTCGATCTCGATTTCGTAAACGAAAAGGAACGCTGTGTGGCGCTGAGCCGGCTGCAACCGGCGCTGATCATCGTCAACGCAGTGACGCCGACGATCAAAGAGATCGATTTTCCCTTCGTGCGGATCAACGGCTGGCCAGGTTTCCTCGAGCGAAACATCCACGAGCTGGCGGCACCGGAAGACCTCGTACAACGGGTCACCGCACTGTATCACCCCCTCGCCCGCGATTACCGCATCGTCCCGGATGAACCCGGAATGATCAGCGCCCGTATCCTCGCGGCGATCATCAACGAAGCCTTCTTCACCTGGGAAGCCGGGGTGAGCACAAAGGAAGAGATCGACACCGCCATGCGCCTGGGCACCAACTATCCGCTCGGTCCCTTCGAATGGAGCGAGCGCATCGGCGTCGGTCCGGTAGCCGGTCTGCTTGGGGCATTGAGCCGGACAAACCCGGCCTATGTACCCTCCCAGGCCTTGCTCCAGGCAGTTGAAAAAATTAAAATATGATTAAAAGTAGATATCGAAAGACGAAGGCATGGCACTGATCTTAAACATCGACACGGCAACGGCAAAAGCCAGCATTTGTCTCGCCCGGGATGGGAAAACGCTGGCGCTGGCAGAAAATTGGACGCAGAATGAGCATGCAGCCTGGCTGCATTCCGCCATCGAACAAATGATGCAGCAGACCGGTTATCGGCTACGCGACCTGCAGGCCGTCGCCGTGACCGCGGGACCCGGATCATACACGGGGCTGCGCGTTGGAATGGCCGCTGCCAAAGGGTTTTGCTTCGCGCTCGATATCCCGCTGATCGCCGAAGATACCTTACGGACCATGGCCTTTGCCGCAAAAGAGCAGCTCCCCGGCGAAGACCTGCTATGCCCGATGATCGATGCCCGGCGCATGGAAGTATTCACCGCCGTCTATCAAAATGACGGAACGGCGCTTTTGCCCTCAACAGCGATGGTGGTCGAGGCAAATAGTTTCGATCCCTGGCTCCAAAACCACCCGGTGTCGTTTTTCGGCGATGGTAGCGATAAGTGTAAACCTATAATAATCAATCCCCGAGCGCATTTCCGAGAAGTCAACTATCATGCCGGGTATCTGGGTAATGTGTCTTTTTTACGATATTTGCAGCAGGAATTCACCGGTCTGGCGTACAGTGAGCCCGCTTATACCAAAGAATTCTACACTCATACAAGAAAATGACTATATCATCATATTAAGAAATATATCCCATTTTTTTTCAAAGAGTTGATCATAAATTTGCCGGACCTGTCACGTATCTTCTTGAAATCCTTAAAATGGTAATCGCTCATGAGCTTAACGATGAACAATAATAGCTATTGGATGGTAGTAAACGCTGAGGGTTCCGATGGAGCTCCTGTAAAAGTTGATTTTTTGAATCTAAAGAAAGGCGCACTGATCTTAAGAGCACTCAATCACAAACTCCGTCAACAGATCATCCGTCTGCTGGATGAAAATAAAAAACTCACCGTCACCGAAATTTACGTCCACCTTCGCCTCGAACAATCTGTTGCCTCCCAACACCTTGCTATCCTTCGCCGCGCAGGTATCGTAAAGACGCAACGCGACGGTAAATTCATCTACTATATTATCAATCATGATCGGCTTAGCGAGATCATGAAATGTGTAGACGAGCTGATCGATTAGTTCCCTTCTTACTGCAAGCTGGCTGACATTGAATTCGCGGCAAAAAAGGTACCTTTGTCTTTCAAAAGGTAACTTTACCCCCACAAAATTGCCCCGTCATGTATATCCAGCAATTATATACAGGCTGTCTTAGCGAAGCGGCTTATTATATTGATAGTGAAGGAGAAGCGGCCATCATCGACCCGTTACGCGATATCGACTCCTATCTGAGGCTTGCCCGCGAGCGGGGAACGAAAATCAAATATATCTTCGAAACCCATTTCCACGCCGACTTTGTATCCGGTCATCTCGACCTGGCAAAGGCTACCGGAGCTCCCATTATATACGGTCCGCGGACGGAGACGAATTTTCCGATCCACCTGGCCGTTGACGGCGAAACGTTTTCTCTGGGCAGCACAACGATCGAAGTTCTGCATACACCTGGGCATACGTTGGAGTCTTCCTGCTACCTGGTTCGCAACCCCGATGGAACTCCTCACGCCCTGTTCACCGGTGACACGCTGTTTGTCGGCGATGTCGGCCGCCCCGATCTGAGCAGCGGCAACCTCAGCCAGGAAGAATTGGCGGGAATGTTATATGATTCCCTTCGCTCAAAGATCCTTCCACTGCCCGAAAGCGTTATCATCTATCCCGCGCATGGTCCGGGCAGCAGCTGCGGCAAGAACCTGGGGCCAAATACCTTTAGTACGCTAAAAGAGGAAAAAGAAACAAATTATGCGTTGCGGGGGCAGACAAAGGAAGAATTTATCAAGGCGGTCACCGATGGGCTGTTGGCTCCTCCGCAGTACTTCTCTGTCAACGCAAGGATCAACAAGGAAGGCTATGACCCGCTGGATGAAGTGCTGGAAGCGGGACTAAAGCCGCTCGACATTGCCGGGTTCAAGAATTGCATCCAACAGGAGGCCATCGTGCTGGACACCCGGCGCTCGGATCTTTTCGCGGGTGGGTTTGTTCCCGGCTCCATCAGCATCGGGCTCGACGGCCGGTTTGCAGAATGGGCGGGCAGCCTCCTGCCTTTTGACAAGCCCATTGTGTTGGTGACATCCCCCGGCGAAGAAAAGGAAAGCGTGATCCGTTTGGCCAGGGTCGGCTTCGACAAGATGAAAGGATTTCTCGACGGCGGGTTTGCGGCCTGGCAGGACGCCGGCGAATCGATAGACATGATCATCGATGTGGAACCCGACGAGCTGGCCATGGATATTCCCTTTGACCCCAATCTTCTCGTCGTCGACGTGAGGCGGGAGACGGAATTCGCAGATGGACATGTAAAGGATGCGATCAATATCCCTTTACAGGACCTGACCGATCCCGGCAATATGGCCAACCTGGAGGAGAAATATAATCTCTACGTCCATTGCGGCGGCGGCTATCGCAGCATCATCGCGGCCTCTCTTTTGAAGCGCCAGGGGATCCACAATCTCCGGAACGTCACCGGCGGCTGGGGAAAGATCAAGGATCAGAAAGGGATCGAAGTGGTGAAGGAAAAGAGTGTGTTGAATTAGTCGCGAGGAACTAGTCTACAGAGCGGACCACGGGTCCGCTGCCCGAAGGGTCGACATAAGCCGTGAGGCGACGAGGGGCTATTTTCAACCGAAGCCCCGAGGAGCCTCAATCCAATTGCACGATCCCATTCTTCACCGCAAACATCGCCAGCCCCACTCGGGTGCGAACATTCAGCTTTTCGAATAAGGCATCCCGGTAGCCATCGATGGTACGCGGGCTGAGATACATCCGGTCGGCGATCTCCTTGTAGGTCCATTCGGTGCACACGAGCTTCATGAACTCCAGCTCCCTGTCGTTGAGCGTAAGGATGTCCCGGAAGTGCCGGCGTTCGGGCTCATCGAACCGGCTGACCGTGTCGATCAGCTTCTCCGTTACCGTTTCCGAATAGTACGAACCTTTATCGACAATGGAATCGAGTGCCCGCTCCAGCCCATTGGCATCGATATCCTTTAGGATATAGCCCTTGGCGCCGTTCTTCAGCATGCGCACAACCGAACTGTCCGTATCGGCCATCGTCAATGCGAGCACCCGGATATCGGGATAATGCATCCTGAGATAACAGGCGGTCTCATAGCCGTCCATTTCGGGCATGCCTATGTCCAGTAAAATAACATCGGGACGGCGGGAGGTTTTCAATTGCCTGATAAGATCTTTGCCGTCAGAGGCCTCAAATAGAACATCGAACCGGCCAAAGCTGCGAATCAGACTGGCCAATCCGTTGCGAAGCAGTACATGATCGTCGACAAGTACCACTCCAGGGTTAACAGTAATCATCCGGTTTAGGTTTAGGTTTAGGTAGTCCTGTGGTGGATGGATACGGCTGACGACAGAGCGGGTCGTCTTGCTACTAATCAGGGAACCTTATAACCTTTGGGCAAACCGGGCACGGAGCGTGCGACTTAAGGATCACTTGTAGTAAATTTATTATAAATTCCTGATATGCCATAGATCAGGGAAACTATTTACTCAGTGAGTAGGAATATTTTTTTCATCGTCGATCCAGAACGGGCTGAATTCCGGCTTCCACTCGTACTTCCATCGTTTATGACTCCATAGCCAGCTATCCGGTTGTTGACGTATAGCGTCTTCTAACAGGCGCCGATAGCGGCGTGTCAGCTCGCCCTCGGGGAGGACCCCAGGGTGTTCGGCAATGGTGATCAGCTGCACCCGGTAATGACCCCGGCGAACCTTGTAAAAGCGAACGAAGATGACGGGGATATCGCCAATGCGCGCGCCTCGCTCGGGGCCTCGGACAAAGGGGGTTGGCCGCCCGAAGAAATTGAGCCAGTAGGAGTTTTCCGGCCCGCCGGGCGACTGGTCGGCCACCAGGGCAAGAATATATTGTTGATTCCGGTAAGGCAGAATTGCCCGTTGCAGCCGGGTGGCGGGTAGTGGAATGGAGCCGGTTCGGCTTCGTAAATGCAGGAACAAACGCTCAAAGGCCTTATTCTCGACGGGCATATAGGCCACCAAAAAAGGATAGCGGGTCCACCCGGGAATGGCGGCATTCCCGATCTCCCAGTTAAAAATATGTCCGAGGTGAGCCTGGAGCTTGCGCCCCTGGTCATAATAATAATCCAAAAGCTCCGGGTTGTCGATGACGAGCCGGCGCTGTAAAAAGCGGGGTCGTGCCGAGAGAAGCTTGATGGTCTCGATGAAATTATCCGTGAAGTTGCGGTAGAATCGCTTCGCGATCTTCAACCGCTCCGCATCCGTCTTTTCCGGAAAGGCGGTCGCGAGATTGGACAATACGACACCCCGCCGGTAACGGATCACCGCGTAGAGCAGGAAGGCGACGCCGTCGGAGAATGCATACAACAGCCACATCGGAAGCAGCGACATCCCGTAAACCACGCCATAGACAAGATAATACATCACGGGTTGATCCAATTTTTCGCTTCCTGCTCGATATGGTGCAGGTCGATCTTTACATGGAATTTATTCCGCAGATGGCGTGCGAGGGCATCGGCCGCATAGACGCTGCGATGCTGCCCGCCGGTACAGCCAAAGCCCACCTGCAGGCTGTCGAACCCTCTTTTGATATAGTCTTCGACGGAGATGTCTACGATGTTATAAACGCTGTTGAGGAATTCGGGCATCCGGGTCTGCTGCTCAAGGAAATCTTTCACGGGCTTATCACGGCCCGTCTGTGTCTTGAACTCCGGGATCCGCCCCGGGTTATGAATACCACGGCAGTCGAAGGTAAAGCCACCCCCGTTGCCGCTATCGTCCTTCGGATGTTCCTTCTTGTAGGAGAAGCTGCTGATATGAACGACCAGCGGCGTATCGGCCGTAGCCTGCACGGGTTCAAAACGCCCGACCACCTCGTCCTGCACCATCAACCCGAGCAGCCGTTCGAACTCGGGCAGGCCGATCCCGACCTGCTTGTTCCCCAGGAACCACTTGAAGTTGCGCAGGGCCAGGGGAATGCTGATCAGGAAATGGGCCTTGCGTTCGAAGAGCCCCCGGAAACCATAGGCGCCCAACACCTGCAACAACCGGATCAGCACATAGCCATTGTATTGGCTGATGAAGCGGCTGCGATCGATCTTCTTGTCCAGGAGCTCTTCCACACAGTCCATATAATATTCCAGCAGACCATCCTTCCAGGCATCCGGCAGCTCGGCCTTGGCTTGCCAGAGCAGGGAGGCCACATCGTATTGCAGGGCTCCCTTCATCCCGCCCTGGAAATCGATGAAGTGTACGGCCTCATCCCGGAGCATGATGTTGCGGCTTTGAAAGTCGCGGAACATAAAGTATTTGTGATCGACGTGCGTGAGATAGGTGCTCAGCGCTTCGAAATCATCGATCAGCTGCTCCTTGTCATAAGGAATCTGCAGCGTGTCGAGGAAATAATATTTGAAATAGAGCAGGTCGCTCAGGATGGCCTGTTTGCCGAACTCCTTCGAAGTGATCGCCCAGCCATAGTCCAGCCCCGCATCCCCGAGTATCTGCAACCGCGCCAGCTGCTCGAGACTTTTTTGAAAAAAAGAATAGACCCGGTCGTTATGCCCCTGCTTCTCGAGCTCGCCCAGCAGGGAAAGATCGCCAAAGTCTTCCTGTAAATAAATGGTATAGGCCTCGTTGACGGCATAGATCAACGGCACCGGGCTGCCCTTCGCGCGGAAGTGACGGCTATAGTGAATAAAGGTCCGGTTCTCCCGGACATTATCGTTGTAGGTGGCGATAAACGAGCCGGTGGCCGTGAGAAGGCGGAAGTACATGCGGTTGCTGCCTGACTGTGGTATCTTCTCCAGCCCGGTGATCGGGTCGCTGGAAAATTCGGCAAATAGGGTCCTGATGTCGTCGGTGATCGCGGTCATAGCCGCCAAAGATAGGAAAACCATCCCGATTGAATGCAGCCGTAGCGCCTCTATTGCGCCGCCCGTTTGCTCTCTTCCTCGGAGCCGGTATTACGCCCACGGGCCGCCTTCAGCTGTTTGTTGCCGATCCGGTAGGTAAAGAAGAGCTTGAGCTGCCGCGTCTCGGACCCTCCCACGATATGGGTCTTCTGACCGGCGAAAACGCTGTTGCCCGTCCAGGTAAAGCTGTGGAAGATATCGGACACCGAGACCTTGAACGTTCCGCTGCCGCCCAATACGGTCTTTTGCAGACCCGCATCGAGACTCCACTGCGAGCCCACGCGCAGCGTCGCCGTCCAGATATTGGGCGAAGTATAATATTGATCGATCTCCCCCGTCCACCCCTTGCCGAACCGGACCAGATGCTGCGAGTAGATCGTGGTATTGAAGACATTCAGATGGATCCTGCGGCCTACCCCGAAATTGGCCTTGTTCAGCTGGTAAAAGCCGGTGACATTGACGAACCCGGTATACCATTTGAACTCGAAAGGATAGTTGATGGCCAGGCTGGCGACATCCTGGGTGGCCAGATTCTGCCGTTCATAGAGCGACTTTGATCCATCGATGGTGTCGATAAGGGAGGTTGCCAGGTCTTTCGTATGGCTATATTCGGCGGTGGCGGTCAGCTTTTGATGCCAGGTAAAGGTGAGCCCCAGGCTATGGGTATATTGGGGACGCAGCTGCGTATTGCCGCGGGTAAGCGTATAGTCGTCGAGCTTGAATTGGAAGGGGTTCAGGTACTGATAGCTTGGCCGGTCTATTCGCCGGCTGTAATTCAGCGTCCATTGTTTCATCGGGTCCTTGTTAAAGGTCACCGACGCGCTTGGGAACAGATCGGTATAATGCCGGTTGAAGGTGGAGTCATAAGGAACATAGGGATCACCGGTCGATCCGGCCCCGTTTTCCTTATAGCCCGTCGAGACTCCCTTGCTGTTGGTGTTCTCGGCACGAAGCCCGCCCCCGATGATCCAGCCTTTCAGCTTTCGGGTATAATTCGCATATACGGCATTGATGTTTTCCTTGTAGTCGAAATCGTTGCTGCTCAGGGTGTCCATTACCGAATGGCTGCCGCCGCCGCTATAGTTGACATCGTACTCTTCGAAATTGTTCCGCGTGCTGACATAGGAGGACTTTATTCCCAGGCTCAGCTTCCCCCTGGCGAGGCTGGTCTCATAGTCGGCCTTGAACGTGTAAATATGGATATCCGAGGGCATGATCATGTCATAGTTGTGACTGTACAACGGGGTCTTGCCGGTGGAGTCGAAATAGTCGTTGGGTTGATATTGGTTGCTGCGAAAATGATAAAGGCCATAGTCGGCGTCGAGATTCAGCTCGTGACCGCTGCTGTCGGCAAAACGGTAATTGATGTCGAAGTTGGCATGGTCGCGGGTGCCAGCCGTCCGGTTATCGGCCCGCAGCAGCCGCGCCGTTTCATTCGTCGGTGCATAGACAATAGAGGTCCCGGCATTGCTGGATATGCCGTACGTCGAGCTCAGACCGTTGACGATCAACCCAAGGGTGTTCTTCCGGTCGATAAAATAATCCGCACCGAACTTATAATTATGGGTGTTGGTGGTAGTCACCAACACCGTCTTTTGGAGAAAGAATGTATCCAGCTGCGTCCTGTATTGCGTTGAATACCCTTCATAAATAGTATGGTTGTACGAATAATCGCCGAAGATGTTGATATTACGGTCCCGGTGATTGAAGGAGAACGCGCCGTTGTATTTAGGGTAGGTGCCGATATTATATCCCGCCGTTAGCGACCCGTTCGTCCCATATGCGCTGTTCTTCTTCAGCCGGATATTGATGATGCCGGCATTGCCCGCGGCATCGTATTTGGCGGAAGGATTACCGATGATCTCGATGGATTCGATCGACGAGGATGGCAACGTCTTCAGGTAGTCTGCAAGATTGGTCGCGGACAGATAGGTGGGTCGACCGTCGATGTATACCTGCACTCCATTCTTCCCATTGAGGCTCAGGTTATTGTCGTTGTCTACCGTTATACCCGGGGCCTTTCGTAACAGTTCCAGCGCATCGGAGCCCACCTCGTTGATACTGCCTTCGACGTTGAGGACAAGCTTGTCGGGCTTTACCTCGACCAGCGGCTTCCGGGTCGACACCGTGGCCTGCTGCAATTCTTTCGACGCCAGTATGAGCGTCAGGTCGGGTGCGGTTGTCAAGCCCTCCTGTTTTATCAAAAAAGATGCGGAATTTTGCGAAACGAAACCGATGTGCGAGAGGGTGATGAAATACCGGCCGGGCGAGATGGAAGAAAATTCGTATTGCCCGGATGCATCTGAAATGCCGATCTTTACTACGGAAGAATCCTTATTGTTTTTTAAAGCAACCGAAACGTCTGCTAATGGTTTACCCTTGTCGTCCCTTGCCAAGCCCCTCACCTGCTGAGCTCGTAGGCTTCCATAGGATAAGATGATCCCCAGGATCAAAGCAGGCATTCTCATGTTATAGGCGTTGTAGGTTTTATCAGCAGCTGGCGAATGGTTAGGATCGTTGCGCGGTACAATATACGAAGGACATGGATTATATAAAGCAATATAAGAGTTTTATCAACAGTCACTATCTTAACGGAGCTATACGTATCACTGTAGGTATCACCTTGCCCGCGATCCTGCTCAGTCAGTTCAATAATCTCAGTGCCGGGATATCTCTATCGCTCGGCGCGATGTGCGTCGGGAACACCGATAATCCGGGGCCCATCCATCATCGCCGTAATGGTATGATAGCCTGCGTGTTAATTATTTTTCTCGTAACGTTGCTCGTTGACCTGGCCTCTGGTTCCCCTATTTGGACGGGTTTGCTCGTGCTTATCTTCTGCTTTCTCTTTTCCTTCATCGGCGTCTATGGCGCGCGGGCAAGCTCCATCGGTGTGAATGCATTGCTGGTGATGGTGCTGAATATCGATCGGCCACATACTCCCCTGGACAGCCTGATCACCGCAGCATACGTGCTTGCCGGTGGTGTATGGTACACCGTTCTCAGCCTGTTGTTATACAGCTTCCGGCCCTACCGCCTCGTCCAGCAGGCGATCGGCGACTGCATCCAGGCTACAGCGGGGTACCTGCGGGTCAAGGCCGCCTTCTATTCCCGCGACACCGACTATGACGAAGACTACCGGCAGCTGGTAGAAAGCCAGGTCGAGAACCATGCAAAACAGGATCTGGTGCGCGAGCTGTTATTCAAGAGCAGGAATATCGTGCGGGAGTCGACCCATGTAGGCCGGGTGCTGATGATGATCTTTCTCGATATTATTGACTTTTTCGAAAGGATCATGACCTCACAGCAGGACTACCGGATGCTGCACCGCGCCTTTGACGGCACGGAATTGATGCGGGATTGCCGCGGCCTCATTCTCGGGCTGGCCGCCGAGCTCGATGAGATCGGCATCGCGATCATGAGCGGAAAGCCATCGGCCGAAACCGGGGACCTCCCTGCCCGCATCCGCGAAGTGCGTGAAAGAATGGAGCAATATCGGGATACGCAGGGGAACGCCGGAAATGCAGAGGCTTTTTCCAGCATCAACGATATCCTTGACAGCATCGAAGACCTCGCCCTCCGCCTGCATACCCTGCATGGCTATACTACCTATGACCGCAAGTTGAGCAGGGATGTGACGACGGAAGTGGATGTCGAAGAGTTCGTCGCCCATACGGAGGTGGACCGGAAGCTGATCTTCGACAACCTCAATTTCAGCTCGGATATCTTCCGGCATGCGGTCCGTGTCAGCATCGCGACCCTCACCGGCTATATCATCTCGGGCTTCCTGCCCTTCGGGCATGGCTATTGGATCCTGCTGACGATCATCGTGATCATGAAGCCCGTGTACAGCCTGACAAAACAACGGAATATTCAGCGGTTGCTGGGAACCCTGGGCGGGGCGTTCGTCGGCCTGCTGATCCTCTATTTCATAAAGGACACAACGGCGCTGTTCCTATTGATGTTCGGGTTCATGATCATGACCTATGTCTTCCTCCGCACCAATTATCTTGTTGCGGTGATCATGACCACGCCCTATGTGCTGCTATTGTTCCATCTGCTCTATCCCACGGACTTCCGGACGATCCTTGCCGACCGCGTGATCGACACCATCATCGGGTCGGCGATCTCCTTCGTGGCGAGCCTGCTGATCATCCCTACCTGGGAGCACGAACGCATCTCGGATTTTATGAGCGCCGCATTGGAAGCCAATATCGCCTATTTCAGGGATGTGGCGGGCTCCTTCCTCGGCCGGCCGGCCACCGTTCATCAATACAAGCTTTCCCGCAAGAATGCCTTCGTCGCGCTGGCCAACCTTTCCGATGCGCTATCCCGGATGTTGTCGGAGCCACGTCGCCAGCAGAAGAGTATCACTGAAATGCATCAGTTCGTCGTTTCCAACCACATGCTTACCTCGCATATCGCGACCCTGGCCTACTACATGGACCCCATCGCGGCACGGTATGCCGACAAAGCCTATGAGCCCGTAGTGGAAGATATCGTCTGCCGGCTGGAGCGAAGTGTCGATGTGTTGGAAGATAAGAGCACGGCCGTATCCAGGCCGCCGGCCAAGGAATTGTTGTTGGCAATGAATCAGAAGGCGCAGGCTTCAACCGATTTCAAGCCCGTCGTTGATCAGTTCAACTTTATTGCAAAGGTAACGGCGGATCTTTCGAAGATCGTTCCTACGCTGGCCCAAAGCCTGCCACAGGCTGGCTGGCCGAAGGCCCATCATTAGCGGATTAGGCGCGAGGGACTATTTTTCCCGGAAGGTCCGAGCGCCTAGTTATGGCCGCCGAGAAGCTCGCGAACCTTCACCAGCAGCTCCGACTTTGTGATCGGCACTCCCATGATCTTATTATAGCCCTTCGCATCGACCAGGAACTGATCGCGAATGATCTTGATCAGCTGTCCATTGTTGATCTCGGGGACCAGCACATGCTTGAACCTGCGGATGATCTCCCCAAGATTAGCAGGGAAAGGACGCAGATAGCGCAGATGGGCATGGGATACCGCGTAGCCGTCACGCTGCAGCTCGGCTACCGCACTCTTGATCGCGCCATAGGTGCTGCCCCAGCCAAGGACGAGCAGGTCACCGCTTTCGGGACCGCTGTCGAGCTTTTGGGCGGGGATATGATCGGCGATCCGGTTCACTTTTTCTTCGCGGATCTTGACCATGTTCTGGTGGTTCTCGGGGTCGTAGCTGACATTGCCCGTGACATTCTGTTTTTCCAGTCCGCCGATGCGGTGCTCGAGCCCGGGGGTGCCGGGGATGGCCCAGGGACGGACCAGCTTTTCATCGCGCAGATAGGGTTGGTACTGGTCTTCGCCTTCGGCAAGCTCCGTTTTGAATTTGACTTCGATCGGCGGGAGATCGGCGCTTTTCGGGAAACGCCAGGGCTCGGCGCCATTGGCGATATATCCGTCGCTGAGGAAGATCACGGGGGTCATGTGCTGAACGGCGATCCGGACGGCCTCATAGACGGCGTCGAAGCAATCGCTGGGCGTGGAGGCGGAGATGACCGGCATCGGGCATTCGCCGTTTCGGCCGTAGTAGGCTTGAAGCAGATCGCTCTGCTCGGTTTTTGTCGGCAGGCCCGTGGAGGGACCTCCGCGCTGGATATCGCAGATCAACAGTGGGATCTCCATCATCACAGCCAGGCCCATTGCTTCGGCCTTCAACGCCATCCCGGGACCGGAGGTGCTCGTTACCCCCAGCGAGCCGCCGTAGGAAGCGCCGATCGCCGAGGTGATGGCGGCGATCTCGTCTTCGGCCTGGAAAGTGCGAACGCCAAAGGATTTATGCCGGCTTAGCTCATGCAGGATATCGCTGGCCGGGGTGATCGGGTAGGAGCCAAGGAAGAGGGGCAGGCCGCTTTTTTCCGCGGCGGCGATCAACCCGAACGCGAGCGCCTGGTTACCCATGATGCTTCGGTATACCCCTGGCGGCATTTTTGCCTTTTCCACCCGGTAAGTGGTGGTGAAGGTCTCGGTAGTATCGCCGAAGTTATAGCCGGCTTGCAGGGCCCGGATATTGCTCTCGAGTATCTCCGGCTTTTTGCCGAATTTATCTTTCAGGAAACGGATGGTGGTCTCCATATTCCGGTTGTACATCCAATACAGGAAGCCCAGAACGAACATATTCTTGGCCCGGTCCTTTTCCTTGGTGCCCATGGTAATGTCCTTCAGCGCCTCCCGGGTCATCTTGGTGACGTCCATCTTGCAGACCGTATAGCCGTCAAGGGAATGATCCTCCAGGGGATGGACCCCGTCGGGGTAGTTGGCCAGCCGGAGGTTCTTCTGGTCGAAACCTTCCGTATTGACGATGATGGTCCCACCCTTCTTCAGGCTCTTCAGGTTGGCTTTCAGGGCCGCCGCGTTCATGGCCACGAGCACATCGGATTCGTCCCCGGGAGTGAAGATGGCATCGCTGGAAAACCGGAGCTGGAAGCCGCTGACGCCCGGAAGTGTACCCTGGGGGGCGCGGATCTCAGCCGGGAAATCAGGGAAGGTGGCAAGGTCGATCCCGAGCAGGGCGGTATTGTTGGTGAACTGGCTTCCGGTAAGCTGCATTCCATCGCCGGAGTCGCCGGCGAATTTTATGACGACGTCATTTAGGACTTCCTCTTTTCGTTTCATATTAAAGGCAAAGTTACGATTAGACGAAGATAAATATAAGGAAAATCGTTGACTGTGTACCGGCACCTTCGGTGCCTGGCGGGGCCTAGGATGGGCCTTCGGCCGGCCGGCCTGTGGCCGGCCCATCGGCCACAGGCCGGCCTTGCTATTCATATCTTAGCGCCTCGATCGGGTCCAGCCGGCTGGCCTTCTGCGCGGGGTAATACCCGAAAAAGACGCCCGTAACGGCGCAGACGAGGAAGGACAGGACGATGGACGACTCGGTCACGAGGGTCGGCCATTTCAGGAAGAAGGTGACGAGCCAGGCGGAGCTGATGCCCAGGATCACGCCAAGGATCCCGCCGGTGAGGCTGATCAGGATCGCCTCGGTGAGGAATTGCAGCAGGATATCGACGCCCCGCGCCCCGATCGACATCCGGAGCCCGATCTCGCGGGTGCGCTCAGTGACCGATACATACATGATATTCATGATCCCGATGCCGCCCACCAGCAGCGAGATGCCGGCAATGACGGCCAGCAGGACGGTCAGCAGCTGGCTGGTGCTGCTGAAAGTGTTGATCAGCTCCTGCATGGTGCGCACCGCGAAATCGTCCTCGTCGGAGGGTTTCAGCCGGTGCGTCGTCCGGAGGATGTTGGAGATCTCATCCGAGGCCGCCGTGGTTTTTGTCTCGTTGACGGCGGAGGCATAGATATTCTGAACGAAAATGGTAGAATTGGCCGATGCCAGGATGCGACGCTGCACGGTCGTGAACGGCGCGATGATGACATCGTCCTGGTCCTGGCCAAAGGCGCTTTCCCCTTTTGGGGCAAGCGTGCCGATCACCAGCATGGGCACGTTGCCAAAACGGATGTACTTCCCGACCGGGCTTCCCCCGGTAGGGAAGAGATTGGTGATCACCGTCTGACCCAGCAGACAGACCTTGGATTGCGTCAGCACATCCCGGTCGGTGAACGCCACCCCGTCCTGTACAGGCCACTGGCGAATGGTAGTCAGATAGTTGGGCTGAACTCCCTGGATGGTGGTCGGCCAGTTATTGTTGCCATAGATGGCCTGACCCTTGGCAGTGGCCATCGGGGAGACGGCGCTGAGATCGGGGGCCTGGCGTTGCAGGGCCTTTACGTCGTCAAGTGTGAGCGTCTGCACGCTGGTAGCGTCAAGCCGCGCGCCGGCCGAGATATTGCTGTTGGGCCGGATGATGATCATATTGGAGCCCATGCCCGAGAGCTGGCTCTGGATCGACTGCTTGGATCCCTGACCTATAGCCACCATCGCGATCACCGAAGCCACGCCGATGATGATGCCCAGCATGGTGAGAAAAGCCCGCAGCTTGTTGCGTTGCAGGGCCCGCAGGGCAATGCGGAGGAGATTTAAGAAGCTCATGATGCGTCATTTGCGTCGCGGCGGGCCGCGGCCGGTGGTCAATAATCTTCCGTTTTGGGTAAGGAGTCAAGCATTTCCTTTGCGCTCTTACGGCCTTCGTTCGGGCTGTCTTTTATGACCTTCCCATCGCGCAGCATGATGGTCCTGCTGCTGAAGGAGGCGATATCGGGCTCATGGGTCACAAAGACGATCGTCTTGCCCTGGGCGTTCAGCTCCTGCATCAGGGCCATAATACTATACGAAGTTCGCGAGTCGAGGTTGCCGGTCGCCTCGTCGGCGAGGATCATTACCGGCTCGTTGACAAGGGCCCGGGCGATGGCGACCCGTTGCTGCTGGCCGCCTGAAAGCTGGTTCGGCGTATGGTCCAGGCGATCGGCCAGGTTGACGGCTTCGAGGCATTTTATCGCCCGCTCCTTTCTTTCCTTCGCGCTCAGGTCAGGGTTGTAAAGAAGGGGGAGCTCCACGTTTTCTAATGCGGACGTCCGGGGCAGGAGATTATAAGCCTGGAAAACAAATCCGATCTTATTGTTACGCAGCTTCGCAAGCTCGTTACGGCCCAATTTCCGGACATCGACCCCATCCAGCAGGTAGGTGCCGTCAGAAGGTTTGTCGAGACAGCCAAGGGTGTTCAATAGCGTCGTCTTACCCGAGCCGCTGCTGCCCATGATGGTCAGGAACTCTCCCGAGACAACGTCGAAGGTGACGCCCCTCAGGGCATGCACAGTCTCCGAGCCCATCCGGAACTCCCGTTTGATATCCTGTAATTCCAATATCTTCTGATTGCTCATGGTTTGCTTTTAAAGCCGTCTACCGGCCACCGCCGCCTCCTCCTCCGCGGGCGCCGCCACCTGCACCACCGGCCCGGGTACCCCCGCCGCCCCGGCGGGCCGGCATAAAGGGACTTCTTACCGCGCCTGACCTGGCGGCGCCCGTCGGCGCGGCCTCTTCGCCGTTCACCACCTCGTCATCGACATCAAGTCCGCTCAGCACCTGCACCTTGGTATCGTTGTTGAGCCCGGTGGTGATCTTTTTCTCGATCAGGCTGTCGCCGACCTTCACCCAGACGAAGGCGGGGGTTCCCGTGCGGGGTGCGGTATCCACCTGGCGCGTGTTGGAATCGTGGCGGTTACGGGGCGGGCTCAGGGGATTGGCGGACGATCGCCTGGCTTCGACAGCCACCTGCCGTTCGTCGACGGTGTCGGGGAAGATCTTGTAGTGCTTGCCAAGAGCGTCGTCCGGCTTGTACTTCAGCGCCTTTGCCGTGATCAGCATCGCGCTGTCGACCTCATGGGTGAAGATGAAGATATTGGCCGTCATGCCGGGCCGCAGCTTGAGGTCTGCGTTGGGTGCGGTGATGATCGTCGAATACGTGACGACATTGGCCGAGACGACGGGCTCCAGGCGTACCTGGTTGACCATGCCGGTAAAGGTGATATCGGGATAAGCATCAACGGTGAAGGTTACCCGCAGCCCGATCTTTACATCGCCGATATCGGCTTCGGAGACCGCGGCCTGCACCTGCATCTTGCTGATGTCCCTGGCAATGATGAATAAGGTAGGAGTGTTGAAGCTGGCCGCCACCGTTTGCCCGACGCTGACATTACGCGTCATGACAACGCCGTCTACCGGCGAATAGATGCTGGCATAGTCGAGGTTCTTCTGCGACCCGTTGAGCTGGGCCTGTACGCTTTGGACCTGCGCCTGGGCCGTCTGGTACTGGCTCTGGGCGTTCTCATAGTCGGCCTTGCTGATGGCGCCGACGTTATATAGCTGTGACTGCCGATCGAATGTGCTCTTCTGATAGGCGAGGTTCGCCTTTGCCAGCTGAAGATTGGCTGC
>Ga0310811_10001685_pt1 | contig 27537 bp, 22 predicted proteins | sample YCmetagenome_FD_207642 | JGI IMG/M metagenome (GOLD analysis project Ga0310811, IMG submission 207642) | Soil microbial communities from experimental microcosm in Duke University, North Carolina, United States - YC | ecosystem: Engineered > Artificial ecosystem > Soil microcosm > Unclassified ... | reverse complement strand
AACCACCTCAGCCCAGTAGTGGCACGGTGGAGTGCAACGCAACTGTGCCCGCGAACTCGCGCAACCACCTCAGCCCAGTAGTGGCACGGTGGAGTGCAACGCAACTGTGCCTGCGAACTCGCACGATGCTGCTGGCTCCGCAGGAGGAGAGACGTGCGAGCAGATGAGCCTCCGCCGCTGATCTTCCTGGTCAAAAAAACAGATGCCTGCACTCGCCATCGCCTCCGTTGCCGTCATCGCCTCCGGAGCCAGCTTTATCGCGCGAGTTCGCAGGCACAGTTCCGTTCCACTCCACCGTGCCACTACTGAATCTGGGCGGGGTTCCCCCTTTCGGCCCTCGCTTGATGCGCATCTTCCTGTCTATAGAAAACCCCCTCTTTTTTCTATTTAGCAGAAAGGGAATATTTTTGGGAATAGAATCCGCAGCTCGGCTGTTTGTAATTGTGTAATAAAAAATAAATTTTAGCACCTTACAACTATTCTAGTATATCGTCTTTACTTACAAAATCACTGTATATGTATTCGCATTACCTGCTCAAGGAGGTTCAACATGACGATTAATCCCATCAGCGTGTCTTCAAATCGCTCTGCGCGAGACTACTACACGACGTTGTATCAAACCGCTCTCATTATTTCTTCCAGCCTCGAGCTTGAACAGGTATTAGAAAGTATCGTCAAAAGTACTACCGAGGCAATGGGGGCCAAAGCGGTCGGCCTGCGTCTGCTCGATCCCAGCACTGGTCAGCTTCGCCTGAGCGCAAAATATGGCTTCAGCGAAAGCTACCTGAACAAAGGTCCTGTCGATATCAAACATAGCACGATTGACACCGAGACGCTCTGCAATCAGGTGGTCTATATCCCTGATGTCCGCGTCGATCCCCGCTTTCAGTATCGCGAGGCGGCACGTAAAGAGGGTCTTGTTTCAGTCATCTGCGTTCCTCTGGAGGTCCGCGGCGAGGCTATCGGCGTCCTGCGCGTCTATAGTGGCACCATGACCATCTTTCATGATGAAGACATCAAATTCCTTTCGGTGCTCGCCAGCCTGGCAGCGCAGTCCATCGAAAATGCACAACTGTACGAATCATTGCGCAACTCATACAGCGGAATCGTCAGTGCATTCTGGGGCACTGAAATCGTTCACTAAGGACAAAAAACGTTACTTGCATGAAATAGAAGTGCAGTGTTGTAAAACAAAACAACAGACAATATTGCACTCCAAACTCAACAATTGTATACTATACGCTATCGGCATCTCGTTGGGGGCTGGAAACCTTTATCTCATCGAGATTGCCATCCTTGCGGCAAACGTTTTTCAGCCTCGAAACGCAAGAGGAAAATCGCGCATACAGCAAAAGAGAGGGCCAGGCATACCTGACCCTCTCTTTTCCGTCTATCTCATCTCCAACACCTGCTATACGCATGCCGACGAGGCAAACGCAGGCTAGCGGCTGGCCCAGAGCATACCGCGCTTGAAAATTTCCCGCGCTTCAGGCACGTTGAAATCGCTTGCAACATGTCCGAGAGAAGAATAGAAGACGCGTCCCGCTCCCCAGCGTTTCTTCCAGACGACCGGCATCACATTCCCCTTCACCCAATCGTCGTACTCACCGTTGAAGGTTGTTGTAGCCAGGACCTCGTTGTTCGGATCAACATGCATATAATACTGCTCAGAATGCATATTGAAATCTTCCAGGCCCTCTACAATCGGATCGTCATGCTTCGTAATATTGACTCTATAGTCGATAACATTTCCCGGATGAGCAACCCACTGGCCACCAACCATATATTGATATTTGACATTATTGCGAAAGGAATCACCCATGGTGCCGTGCCATCCGGCTACGCCAACTCCACTCTTCACTGCCGCAAGTAAACCACTCTCTTGAGCATCGGTGATGGTCGACATCGTCCACACCGGAACTATTAAATCTAACGAACTCAATTTCGTTTCGTCCAGATAAGAATCAAGCGTATCACTAATTTCTACCTGATACCCCAATTCCTCGAGGATCGCTGCAAAAATACCTGTGCTCTGCCTGGGCGTATGGCCTTCCCAGCCACCCCAGACAAAAAGTGCTGACTTCATCGTACATTCCTTGCTATGCTAATGTTACATGCACATTTTTCCAATGCGTTTTCATATTACGCAGCAAAAAATTTTTCTGTCAATACTCCCGCCGTGATTTTTATCCCTCATAAAGGCGCGGCTTGCCTGCACTGTCACGGATTTGATGGGAGATTCCCCTTCTTTCCGTGACAGTGCAGACAAGCCGCGCTTCTACTAACAGGCAATATACTCCTGCACCGCTGGCAGGTTCGTCATGCGCTTATAGGCCCAATAGAGCAGAGCCGTATGCTGGCTGCGCGCCTTAAAGGTTCCCGCCAATGCCTGCTGGTACTTCTGCAAATCAACACCCACGGCGAGAAATGCCTCCTGCAATGACGATGGCTGCTCCTCAAAACACATCGTATTGGCAAGCTCTGTCAAAACTGCCTGACGCTGCTTGCGCGGGAAACGATTCACCTCTCGCGCCAGCAAAGCAAAAAGCGCATCCAGAAAGACCTGCTCAATAGCCTCTTCCGAGCAATCGCGCTGAGGCCGCACGGTATCCAGATAACGATCCTCAAACTCAGCAACTGAGGCCGGGAAGTGGAAGACACGCCGATCATGCCGCCTCATGTCTCGACAACAGTTATAGGCAATCACGGCCGCCATACGCTCAATCTGCTCGATCGGCGATGCCTCGCCCCTCTCCGCTTTACGAATACGCTCGAGCAACTTCAGCAGCGTTTCCTGGACGACATCTTCCACAATATCGTATTCTTGCCCATACCAGAGCGAAATCCGCAATGTATATACTGCGTGCGTCACCAGTCCCGGCAAGATCATATAGAGGGCGTACCAATCAGGGTCTGTATAAGCGGACGACGATTTCGTAGAAACAGTAGTATCTTTCAGCACTTTGCGCTCCTTCTCACTCTAACATAGCCTACCGTCAATGCACATTGCCGGTCGCCACTTATGGAGAGCAGAGTTGCTGGGAGAATCATGAGATGTCCCAGAACCGTTCCCTGCTACCTCCAAAAGCGTAGCAGGGAACACGGGACATCACTATCCCATACCTTAACCATTTCCTGGGACATTTCTTGACGATTTCTGGGACATCCCGGGACATTTCCTCTGCTGTCCTGGACATGTCCCTCTGTCCGCAAAATATCACGGCTCCTGACGTTTCGGAGCAAGGCGACAAATCACTGCCTCGCGAGAAGAGATTTTTTCTTCCACACTGATCCACGAAAATGCTGATCCCTGTACGTTTATTTTATTATTTTATTCTGCGTGCGTTTACTGTTATATACATGACGTACCACATGGGAAAAGCAAAAAAGTTTTTGGCGCTTTTTCTATCTTAGTATGCGCAAAAAACGAACTCTCTATTATTGCTAAACTCGACGCATTTGTGGTATTTTATGAGATTAGAAGGCACGTAATAACGCGCGCAACGCTACAGATAAGAGAATATGTTCCAGAGGGAAAAGATGACGAGTAAGGATTACTATGACGTCTGCATAATCTGCGCCCTTCATGAAGAAGCTGAAGCGTTTCTTGACGTGCTCAAGACGCATGGCACAGAGCCTGAAGAAGAATATAGCCCGCAACTCAGACGCAATTTCTTCAGCGCCACGATACAGAATGGGAAGGGAGAACCACTCAATCTCTTCATCACCTGGGCGCCCGATATGGGTGGCTCCGATATCCAGGATGACCTGGGGCGACTCTTAGACGTCTTTCCGATCCGCTTCGCCGCTATGACTGGCATCTGCGCTGGCAATAAAGACAAGGTTAAATTAGGCGACCTCATTGTCGCCGAGAGCACCTATCTCCATGATAGCGGTAGCTATGTCTCTACCGCAGATGGCGGAAGCAAGCACCTGTACAATGTAAAAAACATCCAGCTCTTACAGCCTATTTTGCAAGCCGTGCATGGCTTTGAGGATTGGCAAAAGGAAGGATCGCAGATTACCAGACCCATCTCAAAACGCCAACAAACAGACTGGCTTCTCAATACACTGCTGGAGAAAAAAAACGTCCGCGCCATCAATTTTACCGACTTAGATACACATGCCCCAAAATGGAGAAGCATCGTTCAAGAACTGAAACAAGGGACAGAACCATTTCTCGATGGGAAGATGCAACTCAACGAATCCCTGGTAACAGAACTTATCTATGGGCCCGAAGAGTTTCCCTACCAGGACCCTTCAACCCCAACATGCCATATCGGCCCTATGGCCTCTGGCAACAGTGTGCGCAAAGATAATCCCTTTCTCGAAATCAGTCAACCCGTGAGCAAGGTTCTGGGTCTCGATATGGAGTGCTGGGCCTTCTATCACACACTACGCGAACGAAACATCAATTATCTCTTTGTCAAAGGCGTCTGCGATTATGGCGATAGCTCTAAAGACGATAGCTATCACAAATATGCCGCCACGCTTTCAGCGACCTATATGCATGCATTTATCAAGAAGTTTGTCACTGAAGAGCGTATGCCCGCAGGTCGACCATTTCTACGAACCGTACCCAGGCCCATACCATCTACCTCTGGCACGACAAAAAACTCTCAGCAAGAGACAAACAAACAACCAGTAAAAATCTTTTTTTCCTATTCGCAATCGCCAAAAGACGAAGCCCTGATCAAAGCCTTAAACAATCATCTTGCGCCTTTGAGACGCCTGAAATCGATTGAAAGTTGGTATCGAGATGATATCTACGCTGGTGACAATGTGGAAAAGGATGTCGAGGGAAAGCTGAAAGAGGCCCAGATAATTATTCTACTACTTACCCCCGACTACATCGGCTCAGACCTCTATGATCAAGAATATAAGTTGATACAAGCGCGCTACAACGAAGGCGCTACCGTCATTCCAGTACACTTACGAGCTACGCCCAATTTCCTGGAAGATGAGTTTTATGGCGTGCTTATGCCATTACCGCTCAGCGGCCCTCCGATTGCTTCAGCGAACAATCAGGATGAGGTAATGGCAAAGGTCGCTGAAGATCTCAGAAATGTCATAGACAATCTCGCTGGAAAATCATAAGCGAAAAGAAGCTGAGCACATCCTTCAAGAACGCTCATCGCTCAGAGAGCCTGAGAGGTAGAGGGACGTGCTTTTTCTTTTTCTCTTCCGTTGCCTTTCGCCGAAAAATAGTGTACAATAAGAGAGTCACATAGATCTTCCTATGCGTTACATTTCTTATTTTTGTGTTCCCAGTAGAAATTAGCGCTTGGCACACTTCCTGGTCACATGGTGGGACATTCAGGGGTGGAAGTGTTTATGCTATCACTGGTGAGCCCTCTCTCCTTCTTTCAGAAGTAAATGATATCCGTGGAAGGCTCCATTCGTCCTAAAGGGAGTCATAATGACTTACTCACGCAGAAATAAAGTTGAGGAGCAACAAGAAGCACGCCTGAAAGCAGAACAGATCGCTGCCATCTGCAAGAATTTGCATATCTCGCTTGACCCTATTGATTGGCAAGATGATGGTATGCATGCTCGTGTCACGATAAATAATATTCAGATCTCGGACCTCTTAGATCTCTCTAATCAGGATGACGATTCCATTCTTCGCCGCATTCAAATTAAACTATTTGAGCATGCCGCCCTCGCGACTATTGGCGCTCGCCCGGGTCTCAAAGCCTTGATATGGAGTCCTGTAACGGTCATACAACAGCCGCAGGAGTTTTTGAGTCTCTGGATTATTACGATTGAAACTGATGAACGCGTTGCTATTGCTGAATATATCCGACACGGCGAACGTGTCTATGAGCCCTATCAACTTAATACGCACGATGAACAACAACTCGCAAGCCTCTTTGGACCCGTTCACACGGGTGAGTATAAGGTCGGCGATACGATCACGATTGCTGAACACGATCGCAGATGCACTGGCGAGATCATTTATATTCTCCCTCCGGGCAAGGCAATTGCCAGTCGCAAAAACTCTGCCCGAGGCTACCACACTATTCAAGGAAAGGCGTACACAAATGATGTTGCATCCCGCTACCTTGTCGATTGCCATGACGGTTTCCCCCACATCGTCAATCAATCTCAAGTGGTAGGATAATTCTCCAGTATCGCAATCCTCGCATGCTATCGGGTATGCTTTTGCTCCTAACCAGACGGCTCTCCTTGCCACAAAAGTATACCCGATTATCATACTGAAACATCACTCTCTTCTGCAACGTGCTACGCGTAGTCATCAATGCATACAGGTAGAGAGGATAGCATTTCTATGAATACGCATACACACTTCGCCGCTGCCGGTATAGAGACGCTCCAGTCCTGGTTCAATCCCAGGACGGCCCTCTGGGAAAGCACTGGCTGGTGGAACTCTGCCAATATCCTCTGGGTGCTTCTGGATTATTCGGCACGCCGTAACACGACGCTGTATCATCAGGTCGCAGCCGATATTTTTGCCCATCATCAACGCGGCAACTTCCTCAACGAATACTACGACGATGAAGGCTGGTGGGCTCTGACCTGGATCAAAGCCTATGATGTCACCAACGATCCACGCTATCTCACGATGGCCTGTACGATCTTCGCCGATATGTGCAGCGGCTGGGACCCGTTTTGCGGCGGTGGCATCTGGTGGCGCAAGGATCGCACCTACAAAAATGCGATTGCGAACGAACTCTTCTTCTCTCTCGCCGCCAGCCTGAGCCGCCACATCCCTGATCCGCAAGAACAGGCCCCTTATCTCGAATGGGCCCATCTCGCCTGGAACTGGTTCGCCCAAAGCGGACTCATCAATCCCTCTTTCCTGATTAACGATGGCCTCGATGCACACTGCTACAATAACGGCGGCATCACCTGGACCTATAATCAGGGCGTCGTTCTGGCCGGTCTGGTTGATATGACGGCCCTCACGGGCAATTCCGCTTATCTCCACACAGCCGAAGCCATTGCCAATGCGACGATCACCACGCTCGTCGATCGTCAGGGCATTCTGCACGAACCCTGCGAACCCAACTGCGGAAACGATGGCCCACAATTCAAAGGGATCTTCGTACGCAATCTCGCCTATCTCTACGAAGCGGACCATTACGAACCCTACCGCCAGTTCATCCTGCGCAACTCCGCAGCCATTACGCAAAAGAGCCGCTCACTACACTATCATTTCGGCCTGAACTGGTCCGCCCCCGTCGATGTCGCCGATGCCGCGCGCCAGAGCTCCGCCCTCGACGCCCTCAACGCCGCCATGTCCCTCGCCCCCGCGGAAGAGCCCGACGAAATATGCAATCCTTCCGCCACTCCCGACATCACCGACCACCCCACACAGGATCTGTAACAAGCGTTAGCGCGCCAGAAATCCGCCATCAACCATCAATGTAATACCATTGATCATATCCGATTCATCACTCAATAAATACGCGATCGCATGGGCAACATCAAGCGGTCTGGCAAAACGATGCAACGGTATCCTTGCCTTCATCGCATTGGTCTTTTCACCATCGGTCCACACTTTGTCCGCCATCGGTGTCCAGGTAATCACGGGATTGATCACATTCACGCGAATCTGATGCTCCCCCAACTCCAACGCCATCACACGCGACAACTGGTCCAACGCTCCCTTCGAGGCACAATACGCGGCATGATCTTCCAGACCAACCTTGGAGGATAACGACGAGACGTTGACGATGGCCCCACCCTTCCCACGCCGCACCATGCCCGCCGCCACAACCTGCGAAATCACCAGCACTCCCCGCGTATTCACGGCATACGTCGCATCGAACGCTTCCACTGTCGTCTCGAAAAACGATTGCGGAATCGTAATTGCGGCGTTATTCACCAGCAGATCAATATCTCCTGCCGCCTGCACCGCTGCACGTGTCGCTTCATAATCTGCAATATCTACCGCAATTGTCTCACAATCTATTTCACGCGCCAACGACTCAAGATCTGCCGCGGAACGACTGAGCGCAACCACTTTCGCGCCACAGCTCGCCAGCAATAACGCAACTTCTCGCCCAATCCCCTTTCCTGCACCTGTGATCAGGACACGCTTCCCATCAAAACGAATCTCCATAGATTTCCCTTCTTTCACCAGACCAGAAATACCCTGTCTCTTTTTCTCAACTTAGAAATATTCTGCCACCTCTGCATCACGCTTGCCACTCTCACCAGAAGCACTTCTCTACCCACAAAGCAAGCTTGCATCGTTCTCTGCCACATGTTACATAAAACATTTGCATGCAACTTGTCAACTATTTCTTCCCATACATTCCCATATTCTATCCACAATGTCCATATCCTAAAAAAAGCTCGACATTGTCTTGACAAAATCTCTCTTCCTGATTACACTTGTATGTAATCGATGACACACATATACGAAAATGTAATGTGTATTACTATGTAATCGTTCTCACATAGCAAAGATGAAAGAACATCATAGCGGCGAAGATCAAGGATATCGCTCGCCTGGCAGGAGTATCGACAGCAACCGTATCACGAGTGTTAGCAAATGAGGGGTATGTGAGCGAGGAGGCTCGCAGGCCTGAACCTCCTACCACACTCTTCGTCGGCAATAATCTCTTAGCGATGGGGGCTTTCCGCGCCATTTCTCAGCGGGGCCTGCGCATTCCCGATAATAGTGCTCTCGCAGCATTTGACGATGTGGATTGGATGTCCCTCGTGAAACCGGGCTTGACAGTCATCAAACAACCAACTTATGATATTGGGCATGTTGCGGTCGAGTTACTCTTTCGCCGGGTCGCCGATCCTCTCCGTCCAGTAAAACAGGTGATGGGACAGAGCGTCTTACCTATTCGACAAGCGTGCAGCATCTATCAAAGGTGTCGTGCATCCGCTTCCCAGGCTGTCCGGTCGTCCGATGTCTGTAACCAGGCTTCGCAGCAGGAAAGAGGGACCGTATGAGTACGCTGATTACGCGCATGGGCGAATGCTTGATTGATTTTCCGCTCTTTCTGTTGCGCTATACAGCTTGATGAAAGGAGGTTCTCACCAGGACACGGAGGTATTTCTAGCAATCACGAACGACTTTTCAGGTCTCTATGTTGGAGCTAAAAAATAACGCTTAGACTCCTGAAATAGCTCAGCCATCATTGTCTGTCTGGCGAATAAACTCATCACTGTTCGATGAGAAAGGAAAAATTACACATGAGTTCTATGGACTTATTTGAAGAACTTCGCGGCAAAATGACACGTAGGAACTTGCTGAAGCTGGGTGGCTCCATCGCCACGGCCTCAGCGGCTGGCCCATTATTGGCTGCTTGCGGACAAACCGCCAGCACGGCCCCGAGCGGCGGCAACATCTGGAAGCAATTCAGCGGCACTACACTCAACTTTATTTCCGAAAATACTCCGCCATCGTCGGCAATCGCGGCCAATCTCAAGCCGTTTGCTGATCTCACTGGCATCAAAGTCAACGTCCAGCAAATGGAGCTGGATTCTCTGGTCCAGAAGGTCGGTCTCGACTTCGGCTCCGGCTCTGCACAATACGATGTGATCTACGCGGATCCCTATCAGGTCCTCGCTCCGTTCAGCACGGGCCTGGTCGATCTCAATCAATTTATCAACGATAGCTCGTTACCCAAAGTCCCCAATGGCATCGGCGATTTCATTCCCACGCAGCTCCAGGGTGCCGGACGCTACTTAGACGCCAATGCGCTCTATGCTCTACCCTACGACTGCCCGACGATCATCTGGATTTATCGCCAGGATCTGTTCGATAAGTATCACAGCCGTATGCAGAGCGATCTCGGCTTCGATCCCACTCCCTCTGCGAATATCACCTGGGAGCAGTACTACCAGATCGCGGATTGGTTCAATAAAAATGCCAAAGCGGATGTCCCCTACGGCACCGGGCATCAGGCCAAACAGTACGACTCGCTCCAGTGCGACTTCACGGATGTTCTGTTTGCCTACGGTGGCTCTTACTTCCAGAATGAGAATCAGATCGGTGCATTAGGTAGCGCGAAGCCTGGCCCCTGCCAGCTCGATCAGCCCGCCGCTCTCGAGGCGGCCACGTTCTACCAGAAGCTCCTCAAAATTGCGCACCCCGGCAGCACCAGTTGGGACTGGGATGGCCTGGGCACGGCTCTTGCGCAGGGCCAGGTTGCCATGGCTCCTGAATGGCACGAGTACGCTTCAACTGTCGAAGCTGGCAAGTTTGGCGGCAAATGGGGCTATTCTCCTCTGCCAAAGGGTCCAGTCAGAAGCGCAAATCTCTATGGTGGCACTGGTATTGCGATCAATAAGGGTGCCGACGAACAACATCAGAAGGCGGCATGGCTCTTCCTCGTCTGGGCAACTTCTCCCGATACTGAGCTGGGAGATCTGGAGAGCAAGGTGGGTGGTGGTACGCCAACACGCACGTCGGTCTACAATATGCCGCAGGTGAAGGCGGCCAATAAGTATCCTTCTCCTATGCCCAATATTCTCTCGGCCGCAGCCGTTAACGAGGCCTGGCAACCGGCAAATATTGCCATGCGTCCAAAAATTCCCACCTGGAACCAGTGTGATACCATCATTTTCACGCAGCTCTCGAAGATGCTTGTTGCGGGCCAGAGTCCTCAAGCGACGATGACGGCGATCAAGCAAGGTATTGACAAAGCTAACGGGGTTTAATTGTGGAGACAAAACAACACGTCAATCAAGTGGTACGGGCGATCCCAAAGCCCGCTGTTGCCGTTCAAAAGAAGCGATGGACTCCTCCATTTGAGGTCGTGATGATGCTGCCAGCACTGATACTGCTGGCGGCCATCTCGATTATTCCATTTCTTTATATGATCTGGATGAGCTTTAATACTGTCTCTCTTTTCGGGGGCGTTTCGTTTCAATGGGCGGGCCTGGCAAACTGGGTCCAGATGTTTACTGACCCCGATGTGAAGTCGAGCTGGCTCATCAGTTTGATCTACTTTGTGGCGACGGTCGGCGTCGAGATGATCCTTGGCATTGCGATTGCGCTCTTGCTCTATGAGATTACCTGGGGCAAGAATATCGCTCTCTCGCTCATCATCATCCCGATGTTTATCGCGCCGGTCATCGTCGGCCTGCTTGGCCGCTTTATGCTCGATCCAACGTACGGCCTCTACTCCTGGCTGTTCAAGAGCACGCACATCTATACCCATCCGATTCTTGGCGAGCAGGTCTCGGCCTTTGTCTCGGTCGTCCTGATGGATGTATGGGAGTGGACGCCTCTGATCACGCTGATCACGCTCGCCGGACTCGTCTCGATGTCGCAAGAAGTCCTGGAGGCGGCGAAGGTCGATGGGGCCAGCTACCTGGCACGCTTACGCCATGTAATCTTCCCTCTGACGACCAGTGTCATTGTGGTCGCGCTGCTCATCCGCGCGATGGATGCGATCCGTTACTTTGATGTCATCTGGCTCTCGACGGCTGGCGGCCCCGCCGACTCGACGAAGATTATTCCCTTGCGCCTGTATGACGAAGCGTTCCGCTTCTTCCACCTTGGCTACGCTGCCGCGATCGGCCTGGGCATGCTCGCATTCTCTATTATTGTCGCAAATCTGTTCCTGGCAGCACTCAAACGCAGGGAGGTGGCCGGATGAGTAGAACTCTACGTGCAACGACCAGACAGGTTATCCTTTACATACTCCTGGTCATCGTGCTTCTCTGGATACTGGTGCCGATTGTCTGGATGCTGCTTTCTTCGCTAAAACCGACGAATGCGATTTTCTCATCTACGCCCACATTTCTCTTCGTTCCGACCTTGCAACACTATATTGATGTGTTTACCAGCGGCAATGGTTTTAGCAGCTATATTGTGAACAGTATTCTCGCTTCTGGCATCTCGACGCTGATCTCTGTTGGATTAGGCTGTTTCGCTGGCTACGGCCTTGCTCGCGCTCAATTCAAGGGCAAGGACAATCTGGCGTTCTGGATTATCAGCACACGTATGGCTCCTATTGCGGCGGTTATTCTGCCACTCTACATTGGCTTCCGCTACCTGCATCTGACCAATACGTTGACTGGCCTGATCATTTCCTATCTCACGTTCAATCTGCCATTTGCGATCTGGATTATGAATGCCTTCTTCTCCGATCTCCCTATCAGCCTTGAGGAAGCTGCTCGCGTCGATGGCGCGGGACGCTGGCAGACGTTCTGGGATATTGTCCTGCCGCTAGTTGCTCCTGGCACGGCAACCACTGCTATTCTCTGCCTCGTTTTTGCGTGGAATGACTACTCTTTTGCGCAGACATTTGCTGGCCCCAACAGCCAGACGCTTCCCCTCTCCGCCTCGCAACTCATTACGCAAACAGGTATCGATTGGGGACAGTTGACGGCTATCGGGACAATTGTCGCGCTACCAATGGTGGTGATCGGTCTTGCGGTCCGTCGCTGGCTGGTGAAAGGCTTGACATTAGGCGCGGTAAAATAATACAACTGAAAAAGCTCCGGCTATGTGCTTGAAAAGGATTTACGCTCTCGCCGGGCGCTCACGATCAATACACATCGTCACCACACCGCTCACTACCGGTGCAAGACCGATGTGCATAGTAGTTTCCTGGACTTGCACCAGCATATGTTCTTCAGGATGAGAAACGCTGCTGGTGAGATGTCTCTTTACCGCATTCACAGGAGATGGACGTGAAAGCAATTGTATACGATGCACCAGGGCAATTCAGCTATCGAGATGTTCCCATGCCTGAGATTATGTCGGATGAGGTCCTCATTCGTGTTCGATCCTGCGGCATTTGCGGCACGGATCTCCATATCCATGAGGGGGAATTTCTGGCCCGCTTCCCTCTTATCCCCGGTCATGAGTTTGCCGGAGAAATCGCGGCCCTCGGCTCTACGGTCCAGCATTTAAAGGTAGGCGATCGCGTCGTCTGTGACAATACCGAACTCTGCGGCCACTGCTTTTATTGTCGCCGCGATCAACCCCTGTTTTGTGAAAACTTTGTCTCGCACGGCTGCAACACTGCCGGAGGTCAGGCCGAATATGTTGCGATCAAAGCCGAAAAAGTTTTCCTCATCCAGAATCTCTCCTGGCAAGAGGCCGCCCTGGTCGAGCCCACCGCCTGCGCCGTCCACGGTATGGACATCATTGCGCTGAAACCCGGCAGTGAGGTGCTACTCTTTGGCGCTGGCCCGACCGGCATCATCCTCGCGCAGTTGCTCAAACTGAATGGCGCGGCTCATCTCACCGTCGCCGCCCCGGCCGGACCTAAACTCGATCTCATCTCCCGTCTGGCCGCCGACGAAGTCGTCGTCATCGATCGCGACGACCCCACCGCCCACAAAAAACACCTGTTAGACACGCACCGCCACGGCTTCGACTACGTCATTGAGGCCACAGGAGCACCCTATCTCATGAACGAGGCCCTACAATACGCCCGTCCCGGAGGTCACATCGTCGTCTACGGCGTCTATCCCGAGAACGCCCGCATCAACTGGAGCCCCTACGAGATCTTCCAGAAACAGCTCACGATCGTCGGCTCCTTCGCCCAGACCCACTGCTTCGACCGCGCCCTCCTCTATCTGGAAAGCAAACAACTCAAAGTAGCTGAAATGGTCACCCACACCTTCCCACTCTCAGACTACGCGCAGGCTCTGGAGACTCTGCGCGCCCGTCAAGGCGTCAAGATCGCGATCGAACCCTAGAGTATCGCCCCTGCGACACCTGGTTTTTCCTTTGTAGAAGCGCTACTTGTCTACAATGTCACGTAGATAAGCCTGTACATCGCCCCCCACCCTTGTAGAGTCGCCGCTTATCTGCGACCGGGGGCGACCACCTCCCATCTCGTCGTCGACCCGGTCGCAGACAAGCCGACCCGGTCGCAGACAAGCGGCGACTCTACGGGATTGATGGGAGATTCCCCTTATCTCCGTGACATTGCTGCTTGTCTGCAACGTAGACCAGTAGAGGCACAGTTCCGTTCTTCTCCACCATCTACCTCGCAACCCTCTCCTTCTCACGCATCTCCCTCCTCCGTGATCTGCACCACTACTTCCCGCAGACGACGTTCCAGAAAAGCGCGCTCTCGCTCATTCGCACAAAGCTGATACGCCTGCATGTACGCATCCCGCGCATCACGCATCCGACCCGCACGCCTCAATAAATCCGCCTGAGCGGCGTGAAACAGATAATAGTCGCTCAACTCCTTCTTCAGGTTGCCTTGTTCCAGCAATCGCAGACCCTGTAAGGGACCGTCCGCCATCGCCACGGCGACCGCCCGGTTCAATTCGATAATGGGGGAAGGAGTCATGACCATGAGGACCCGATAGAGCGCGGAAATCTGCGGCCAATCCGTCTCCTCTGGCTGTCTTGCCTGCGCATGGAGCGCGCTGATCGCGGCCTGGATCTGGTAAGGACCAGCCCGTCTCATAGAGAGGGCACGCTCAAGAATACGTTTCCCTTCCTCTATCTTTTGCTGATCCCAGCGTACCCGCTCCTGATCCTCCAGCAGCACCAGTTCTCCATCCTCCCCCACACGTGCCTCACGCCGCGAATCATGCAGCAGCAATAGCGCCAGCAGTCCCAATGCTTCCGGCACTTCGCTCGCCAGTGACTCCTGGATCAAGAGTTGGGCCATCAACCGCGCCAGCCGAATGGATTCGTCGCACAATTCCCGCCTGATCAGCTCGCTACCCGCCATCGCTGCGTAGCCCTCATTAAAGATCAGATACAGAACGTGCAGAACCGCATCCACCCGTTCCCCCAGCACACGCGACTCCGGTACTCGATACGGAATGCCCGCATCGCGAATCTTGCGCTTGGCCCGTACCAGACGTTGCGCCATCGTCGGCACTGGCACGAGGAAAGCGCTGGCAATCTCAGGCGTGGACAGACCGCCCAGCGTATGTAACGTCAGGGCGATCTGCGCCTCTAATCCCAGCGCGGGATGACAACAGGTGAACATCAACTTGAGCCGCTCATCAGGAATGGCGGTATCTTCCATGTCTTCTCCTCCAGGCTGCTCCTGCTCAAGCAGTTCCTGAAGCTGGACCTGTTTGTGCGCAAGCGTGTTCTTACGGCGCAGACGGTCAAGAGCTTTGCGCCGGGTCACCGTCATTAACCACGCTCCTGGATTCCGTGGAATACCATCGACCGCCCAGCGTTCCAGTGCCACCAGCAACGCATCTTGCAGGGCATCCTCCGCCAGCTCGAAGTCCCTTACAGAGCCAATCAAAGCGGCGAGGATGCGACTTGCTTCCCGTGCGAATGTCTCCGAAACTGCCTGTTGTATGCTATCCATTCAACTCACAGCTAATCGAACTCGAGAACGGGGCGAATCTCAACAGCACCGTGGGTCGCCGAGGGAATCTTCGCCGCCACTTCTATGGCTTCATCGAGATCTTTACAATTGAGCAGATAATAGCCTCCAATCTGATCTTTCGTCTCCGCAAACGGACCGTCCGTCGTCAGCGTCTTGCCATCGCGCACGCGCACCGTCGTCGCCGTATTGCTCGGCTGAAGCGCCTTGCCACCTCCAAGAAACTGTGCCTGCTCCGCCCCGAAATTGTTGTACGCCTGATACTCGGCCACGCGTGCCTCTTCACTCCACGCTGCGTATGCCGCCTCATTATCATAAATTAAAGCTAAGTAGCGCATTTCTCTATTTCCTTTCCTCGCTCAAAAGCGGTTTATCTCCAGAAGAAGCATCATTTTTGCTCTTCTCTAAAAACGACGAACGGACTACGACCGAATCGACACTTCTCAGAACGAGTTTCTGGCCAATCTCGATATTTCCCAAGTGCAAAAAAGATTGCAACTAAGATCGATTAGTTGCAATCCACTCACTGATAGGTTGAGTATGGTACCGGGAAAAGGCTATAATGATGCAAGTGCAGCAATGTTAGCTGCACGGCGTTTCAATAGAAAGAGGCGTAACTCATGCGAACAAACCACGTGAAAGAACTGCTCAAACGCGGCGAACCGGCTCTGGGAGCCTGGTTGAACCTGCCTGACACGTCCTCAGCACGCCTGATGGCGCATCTCGGCTTTGACTGGCTTCTGATCGATATGGAGCACACGGCTCAGCATCCCGGCCTTGTTGCGGACATGATCGCAATTATTGCCGATGCTGGCAAAAGCGCTCCCTTTGTACGTATCCCGTACAACAGCGTTGAGTGGTTCAAGTGGGCGCTGGATGCTGGTGCCTGGGGGGTGCTCATCCCCATGGTCAATACACGCGAAGAAGCGCAGCAAGCGGTGAGCAATTCGAAATACGCCCCGATGGGCACGCGTAGTATTGGCGGCACATTCGCCCCTTACAGCTTTGGCGATACCGACCGCACAGAGTATCTCGCCCGTGCAAACGACGAGATTATGGTCTGCGTCCAGATTGAAAGCGCACAGGCAATCCAGAATCTCGATGAGATTCTCTCCGTCCCCGGCATCGATGTCGCTTTCATAGGCCCCAACGACCTGCATGGGTCGCTCGGCCTTCCACCCAGCCTCTATAGCAACGATCCTGCATTTCTCGATGCGCTCGAACGCGTCAAAACGAGCGCCCGAGAACACCATCTCGCCTCAGGCATTATGAGTGGCGATGGTGCTGCCGCAGCTCAATGCGTCCAACAGGGCTTTCAGATGGTCACGGTGATCACTGATATCAACAGTCTGCTCACTGGAGCCAGACAAAATTTACAAAGGGCGCGTACGACACTTTGATCCAGCAAAGGAAGAGGTGAATATGTCGCGTGAATTTGTCATATGGACTGGTCTCAAATTCTTTCCTGAAGCTTCATCGATCCTTGAAACGGCAGCAACGATCCGCGTCAGTCAGGTAGGGGAACTCAACGATTGGCATGCGGAGGCGTCGACGGCCCAGGTCATTTTTGTCCGCGGCACGACGTTTATTACCGGTGAAGTCATGGATCGTATCGGTCCACAACTGCGTATCGTTGCCCGCAATGGCATCGGCGTTGATCGCGTCGATATCGAAGCCGCAACGCAACGGGGCATTCTGGTCATCAACACGCCAGATGGCCCAACCGAATCAACGGCTGAACATGCCATTGCGCTTCTGCTCAATCTCTGCAAAAAGGTGGCGCTCGGTGATCGTATTCTCCGTTCAGGACAGGGCTTCCCGATCCCTGGAGCATTCGCACCGGGACTGGAGACTGCCGGGACAACCCTGGGGCTGGTCGGTCTGGGACGGATCGGGAGTCGCGTTGCGCTTATTGCGAAAGCGCTGGGCATGCGCGTGCTGGCCTACGATCCGTTCATTACACCGCAACGTGCCGAAGAGCTTGGCGTCGAAATCGCCCCCACGCTCGCGGACCTGCTGCCCCAGGCGCAAGTCGTCTCCATCCACTGCCCTTCCATCCCATCCACCTATCACATCATCAATGCAGAGACCTTGCGCCAGATGCCGGAAGGAAGCTACCTGATTAATGTCTCACGCGGAGCCTTAATCGATCATCCGGCATTGATCGATGCGCTCCGTTCTGGTCATCTGGCCGGGGCTGGTCTCGACGTGTTCGATCCCGAACCACCCGAGCCAGACGACCCCCTATTTTCGTTACCGAACACGATATGCACCCCCCATATCGGTTCCTACACCACTGCCGGACTCATCCGCATGCAGGTCATGGCCTGCCAGCAAGTTGTCAGTGTATTGCGTAACGAACGCCCCCCCAACCTCGTCAACCCCGAGGCCTGGGACAAACGGCGTCAGTAAATTCGCGACGGGAGAGAAACTCTCCCGTCCAATAGAGGATCATGCATCCTCTATTTTGTTTTGCGACTCCTGATGCTCTCCTGGTAGCCTATTGACCTTCATTTGTTTCCCCCGTTCTCTCTCGAAGAAACATAACAAAGACCTGCCAATAAAAACATTCTTCCACCATGCTTCTACTTGTTAAGTACTACCAGAAAGTACAATCATCAACCATTTATGCTTGCTTGCCTCTTACCCAACGCTTATAATGAACTTGAAAAGTCCTTTTGTTGGGTAAAAACTAAAGTATTACATATAAAGTGTGATGCAATAGGAGAGGGAAGCGATGCCAAAAGTACCTATATACACACTTGCCTGGTTACCCGGGCAGACAAGGTATGAACTCTACGAGACACGCAGCGAAACAGCTCTACCAATCATGCTGAATAGCCCCACCTGGTTTACCTGGCTTCAGAGTGTCTCTTCCTTTGCGTTTATAGGCAAACATGGCTTCTACACGGCACGCAAAGAGACCAGACCACGCGGCGAACATTATTGGTATGCCTACCTGACACAGGGCAAGCATCTTAGCAAGAAATATCTGGGTAAAACTTCCAACCTCACGCTGGCACGCCTGGAATCTCTTGAAGAGATTGTATATACCCAACACGAGAACGAACACGCCTTGCTATTCCCATCGGCTACTCCTCACCTTGTCAGTGGCACAGATGGCACGCCACAACCTGCACTCCCCTCTCAGTCTACTCCTCTCCATCCTTTGCTCATCACCAAGCTCCATATACCACATCCACGACCTCAGCTTGTTGTTCGCACTCATTTAATTGAGCGGCTCCGACTATGCGCACAACTCCCTCTCACGCTCATCTCCGCTCCCGCCGGATCTGGCAAAACGACCTTGCTGGCTCAATCTCTCTGGGAGAGCAATCTGCCAGTTGCCTGGCTCTCCCTGGAACCTGAGGATAATGATCCCGCACGTTTTCTCCCTTACATGATCTTCGCCTTACAGACATTAGATCCTCAGTTAGGCACAACTATCCTCTCTCTACTCCGCACTCCACAACCACCACCACCGGAGATGGTGCTCACACTGCTGATCAATGAAATCCTGGAGCAGCAGACGAAGGATATGATTCTTGTGCTGGACGATTATCACGTCATCACTTCGGCATCACTTCGGCAAGCCATGATCCTCCTGCTGGAACACTTGCCACCACAACTGCATCTGATCCTGGCCACACGCACTGATCCCTCTCTGCCACTGGCCCGATTGCGCGCTCAGGGACGACTTGCGGAAATACGTGCATCTGATCTGCGCTTTGCTGGCGATGAAATACGCACCTTTTTACAGATCGTGATGAAACTGGAGCTTTCACTTGATATTATGACTACCCTCGAAGCTCGAACGGAGGGCTGGATCACCGGACTACAACTGGCCGCGCTCTCTTTGCAAGGGAAAACGGACATCACCGGATTTGTGACGGGCTTTACGGGCACACATCGCTTTGTGCTGGACTATCTGAGCGAGGAGGTGCTCATGCAGCAACCTCCCTTGATCCAATCCTTCCTGCTCCATACTTCGTTGCTGGATCGCCTGAACGGCCCACTCTGCAATGCGCTCACCGGACGGGAAGAAAGTCAGGAAATGCTGGAAAAACTGGAAAAAGCAAATCTGTTCGTTGTGGCTCTTGACGAGATACGCTGCTGGTATCGCTATCATCATCTGTTCGCCGAGACATTGCGCAGCTATCTCCAGCAGCGAGAGCCTGCGATGGTGCCTGTATTGCATCAACGAGCCAGTGAATGGTATGAGCAACACGCATTACCGCTTGAAGCGGTACACCATGCTCTGGCTATTCCCGATGAAGAACGAGCTATCCGCTTGCTCGAACCAATTGTGATTCCTTTTGCGTTCCGAGGTCAGCGCTCTATTGTGCTCAAGTGGCTGAACGCGCTCCCAAATGCAGTGATACGCACTCACTCTTTGCTGTGCGTTTACTATGCCTCGCTGCTCATGCTCACGAATCAGTTCGAAGCTGCAATGGTCCGCCTGACAGAGGCCGAAGATGGCCTTGGTGAGGATACATCCACTGAGCAGGCTCGCATTATCCGTGGGTTTCTATTTACCAACCGCTCGACTATCGCTTTTTTTTCTGGCGATCTCCAACACTCAATCCTGTTTGCACATCAGGCACTTGCTCTCCTGCCAGAAACAGAGGATTCCGCTCGCGCCGGGAACCTCACAAATATCGTTCAGGCTTATCAGATAAGCGGAGACACGACGGTAGCCACCGAACTTGAGATCGCGAAGACGGTAGCCACCATACGCATCTTGCATAATCCTTTTGCGCTGATAAGTTGCATTGCAATGCTGGCACATCTCCATGCTCTACAAGGACGACTGCAACAAGCCTCAGCTACCTATGCACAGATCATGGAGATCGCCTCTTCCCCGGAAATGCTCCAAATAACGTTCGCTGGCCCATATTATTATTTTGGCCTGGGAGATCTCCTACGTGAGCGGAACGATCTGGATACGGCTGAACACTATTTACGACAGGGCCTGGCGCTGATCCATGAGGATATTCCTCTTGAAGCACGGGTGGCAACTCAGGGCTACTTCGCGCTGGCAAGTTTGCTCCAGGCACGTGGCAATACATCAGAAGCTCGCATAACACTGGATGCACTTCTATCATTAGCACATCAACGACATTTTGCTGCCTCTTTCCTGGCTCAGGGTACGGCTCGAAGGGTGCGCTTTGAATTGACATCTGGCAATCTAACCGCTGCTGTCCACTGGGCCGAGACATGTGGACTCTCCCTCAACGATACCGACTTGCCATTTCCTCGCGAGAGTGAGTATCTAACGCTGGCACGGATATCTATTGCGCAGAAGAAACTGGACCTGGCGACGTTTTCTCTCCAGGAGGTCCTTCTTCTCCTGACACGACTCCATGAAAAGGCTCGCGCAGGTGCTCGCCTGGGCAGCGTCCTGGAAATTCTCGTCGTACGTACACTGGCTCTGGAGGCTCAAGGAGATCAAGCAGCCGCTCTTACAATACTGAAACAGGCTCTCCTGCTCGCCAGGCCCGAAGGCTACATCCGGCTCTTTGTTGACGAAGGACTCCCCATGCTGGCTTTGTTGCGCCATTTATCGAACCATCACCTCCTCGCGGAATACATTACGACACTCCTGAACGCCTTCGGAGAACCACAGTTTCCAGACGTTTCTCCTCCCCTGGCCACTGTCAGCCCACTTACTGAGCCACTTACTGAGCGCGAACGTGAAGTACTGGCTCTCCTTCTCGAAGGCGCTTCTAACCGTGAGATTGCACATCGCCTCGTGCTCAGCGTCAATACGGTCAAGCGACATGTCTATAATATCTGTGGCAAATTGGGAGCTCAGAGTCGCATGCAGGTTGTCACGAAAGCCCGCTCTCTCAACTTTATGTAATACGCTGTACTTCCTCATCCCCTTTCGCTTTCCAGATCTACAACTTTAGTAGGTAGTACCCCATCCTTGCCTATCGCTATACTCCTCTCAGAGTGTCACCTGTATTCATGGTATCTATATTTCTCTGGCTTCCTTCCCCTACTCCAGATAACACTCTCTATTTCGCTATCCTATTCTTTTTCCTTGAGAGAGGAGATCTATGGACTTGGCAAACGCCATGACACAACAACAACAATCTGGTCGACAACATGCTCTGGTGATCGGCGCTAGCATGGCCGGGCTTTTAGCCGCACGGGTGCTTTCAGACTATTTTGAGCAGGTCACTGTCATCGAACGTGATCCGTTGTCTGATGATGCCCGCATACGCAAAAGCGTACCTCAGGGTCAACATACGCACATTCTCTTGCATAAAGGGGTGGAGATCATTAATAATCTCTTCCCCGATCTCTATCCTTCTCTTGAAGCTGATGGGGCTCAACCAATTGATGCTATCAACGATTTCTACTGGTTCCACTTCGGAGTGTGGAAACTTCGCTTCAATGGCTCAATGCGCATCTATGGACAAACTCGACCATTACTCGAATACCATGTACGCCGTTGCGTCGCTGCAAGACCAAATGTCCGCATCATCGATACTGCTGAGGTCCTTGGTATTGTCGATGATACAAAAAATCACGCCGGGATCATCGGTGCCCGCGTGCGTATACGCAATCGCGCCAATGGTGAGGGATATCTGGAAACCAATCTTATCGTTGATGCCAGTGGTCGTGGTTCTCAGACGCCACGCTGGCTCACCGAACTTGGCTACCCTCCCATTGACGAAACTCAGATCAAGATCGGCGTAGGCTATGCCTCCCGCATCTATCGTCGTCCAGCCAACTTTCACCCAAAGGTTTTTGGCCTTTATCCCTGGCCCGTGGACAGAACACGCTACGGTTATCTTATCCCCATCGAGGGCAATGCATTTTCTGTGACGCTTTCTGGCTATTTGCCAGATCATCCACCTGCCGATGAGGCTGGTTTTCTGGAATTCGCGCGTGGTCTGTCCCAACCCGATATCTATGAAATACTCAAAGTTTCCGAGCCGTTAGGCCCTATTACGCTCTTTAAATACCCTGTAAACAAGAGACGCCATTACGAACACTCAACCCTCCCGAATGGCCTGGTGGTGCTGGGTGACGCTGTCTGTGGCTTTAATCCCATCAACGCTCAGGGGATGACAATTGCTGCATTAGGCGCTCAAACGCTACTCAACTGCCTGGAACAACAATCACGCCGCGGGACTATGGCTGGCTTCCCTTCTCGCTTCCAGAAAGCTCTGGGTAAAGTGGTCGATGTTCCCTGGCTTCTCACAAAGACTGAGGATTTCCGCCATCCAGAGGTGGAGGGCAAACGCTCTTTCGACCTTACGATGCTGCAAAACTATGTACAGCGAGTCGGCTATTTGACTGCCACTCATCCTTTTGTCGCACAAACCTTTTACGAGGTGCTACATATGCAGAAACCGCCATCTGCACTCTTCCATCCGCGTATTCTACTACCAGCATTGTTCGCACACCAGTCTGTTGAAACCGCACCCGGCTAAACACATATTTTCTCTCTCACTCTCTAAAGAGTGCACATCGCGGTCGATACAGATAGAGGCATCAGTGGGAACGAACAAGGCACATATTTTTTCCTGCTTTTAGATACACATCTTTTTGCAAAAATCTGCTTGCACAGAGGCTATAGAGGATGGGGGCGAGCATCTATCAAGCTCTCCCCATTCCTTTCCTTGCATCCTTGCAAAAATATATCTCAACGCACTGGAGGATCATGTGGAACAAAACAGTATTGATGCTAGTCTGGGTCTTGCTATTGCCCTGGATCTGTTGAAACAACATCAAGAAACAGGCGAATTACGAGGCAATATTTCAATTGCACAGTTTTTGAGCACAAAGCACTATCGCTGCATCATTCAGATTGAGAATGGCCAGGTTGTATCCTGCACTCTCCTCGATGAGCACAATCAGAGGCGTCCCGCTGACAAGGAATATCTCATTCAAACTGACAATAAAGGAGGACCGTTCGACTGGAAATTTTATCAGCATGAGAAAGCTCTCTCTGTTCCTCCCACGATGCCCGTTCCTGTCCAACCGTCTGTCATGTTGCCTGTGGACACGTCTACGGTGAGAGATAATGCTGTCCCCATCCGTCTGACGCCCGCGTTGCAGCTCTCCTGGCTGTCCACCTGGAACCCAAATGATATCAGGTTCTTACAGCAAATCTTTTCACTTGTAAATGGACATAACACCATTCACGATATAAAGCTGCTTATGTTCAGGTTTCCACCGGAGATGATTGAAAAAGCCTTTATTTTTCTCATCGCCATGAAACAGGTCGAGATACAAGGAACAATTAGAAAATAAGCAAAATACTCTTTGCTCTCAATTAGAGAGATATTATGCAGGAGACAACAAATATGCATACCCATGACTCTACACGCCGACGACAGAGCATGCTCGATTTCTGGTATCGCCTGGCTGCTCAGCCAGAGTTGCCATCAGCCCCTGCTTCTTTCAGAGAACGCGAACTGGGACGCAAGATGCGCTCTTCGAGTATCGCGATCCTGACCATTTTTATTCTCTTTATTCTCTTTCTCCCTGGCTGCCTGGTTTTCCCAGATCACTATGTCCTTATTCCTGAGTACGGCATGATGCCCATCTGCCTGATTGCTCTCGTGCTGAATAAGTTCCGACATCCTATTCTGGCCGGTGCACTGGTTACCTTTTCGTTTGAACTCTCCCTTATCTTCGTCTGCCTGACCTCGTGGCCATTTGATACGTCCAATCTTCAGCTCTATGAACTCTTTATCCTGAGCGATATCATGGCTTTAACGCTGGTCTCTCCCCGTGGCATGGTGATTGTTGGCGCGAGCAATGCTGTTTTTATTATCCTGGATCTCATTTTGCAGCCACATACTGCTGCTCTCAATCATGATTTACAGGTCCAGTTCGCGGCTATCTTGATTATGCCTGTCTCTATTCAGATTATGGTTGCCGTGGTGGTAAGCTGGTACGCGGGAAACCAGGCCAAAACCATTCAACATGCTAATCGCACAGAAATGGCTGCCCAGCTTGAGCATCACAAGGTGGAACAAAGCCAACGCGTGGAGATGGAGAAAATGACGTTACAGCGGAATATTGAGCAGATCGTTGCTATCTACGCTCAGGCGACAAATACTCGCCAGAGCGCAAAAATTCCGCTTGATGCGTATCCTACGTTACTCTGGCCTCTGATTAATACGTTTAATTCGCAACAATCTCGACTCCAACGCACCCGAGAGACGGAGGCCGAACTTCAGAAACTCCAGCAAGCTATTATGCAGAGCTCTGAAAGTATCAGGTCAGGCTATTTTAATTACAATCAGTCAACGGGCACTCAATTGGATTCTCTGTTGTCTGTCCTCAGGATACACAGGTAGGCTCTCTGAACGTTCATGCTTCTTCAAGGGAGTAATATTTTCTCTGTATTACTCCCTGTACAACACATACGAGAGACTATTCACATTAGGGCGCATACCTGAAGGGCGCCAGACGATTTTCCTCGGCGACCAGACTGCGCTCATTCGGTGTCACACAAACAAGATCACTGGCTCTCGCTACCCGCCATACATAGCCAGAGCGACACGTATTACGACCATATATACCACCACCCCGATTAATCCGATGGCGAGCCATCCTATTATCATATGCCACCTGAGCACGCCGTTGTGGCGTAACACAGACATGATCACCATTATACGCCTCCCGCCACACATAACCGGAACGACACGTATATGGACCATATGGACCAGCTTTAAGACTGCCAGCCGCTGCATAACTCGAGGGAACACTGACAATTCCTACGAGCAGCACCAGACCTGCTGCCACGAGGATCGAAATGAAACAGCGTTTGAGCATATTTTCCTCTCTTTTTCTCGTAAGCACCTCTTTCAACACGACATATGCCTTCGGAAAAGATAACCCCAACCTGTCACAAAAACCCAAACTACCTTTCTCTCACGAATCTCTATCTAAGCAGACAACCTTCTACTTCCAGCTTCCCTCTCTAGTAACGCCTATGTTTTTTCAAAGGTTTATCTAGAGATAATACATAGCAAATCCTTTTGCAGAGATTTTTGCCTGCTTACATCACTTGCCGGGGCCACGTCAGCGGAAGAGACCCCCCACGCAGCTTCAAAGGCATCGTTTGAATCACTGTTCTCGCCCGCCTCTTCGCCTCTTCTGCGTTCGGTCCAGCAAAATTGGTATCGACGGTCTGCTCGAACAGGGCGAACCAGCGCTCGAAATGTTGCGGGCGTAGTGGCTCCTTCTCATGCAACAAAATATGCTTATACATCATGCCGCCATGATAGTTGCCCGTCTGGAAAAGGATATTCTCCCAGAAGTTATACATGGTCGGCAAATGCTCTTCCAGCTTGATCGCGGCAACGTCCGTAAAGAAAAAGCCGATAAGCTCATCCTGCGTCGCCTGGTGATAAAATGTGCTGATCAGCAGCTCAATATCTTCACGATTTTCGATATCTCTTTTCGGTTCCATCGGACTATTTCCATTCTCTCAAAAGTGTATACGTATGCTTCCAGTGAGAGTGTATCACATCATTGACATAACCAGATCAAAAGATGCCTGGTATATCCTCGTGTTCGTCCCTTGTGCCGATGCAGCGGAGATTATTCGTCCTCGTGAAGCTTCCGGTACTGATCGCTTTGTGTGAAACCCTGGAAAACAAACCGTTACCATGAAAACACGCCCAAATAAACACAACAGGTAGGGGCTGCGCTTTATGCCTGCCCACGTCCCCCACCGGCCATCTCGCCCTTCATTACTCCCTGACCTGACATCTACAGCTAAAATAGGCATGGTTCCCTATAACGTGCGCGAAGAGGCGAGCGCGAGAATCGTCTCGTAGAGCAGTTGTGGCAACACGCCGAAGGTGTACGACATGAGCACTGCTTCGTCGCGCTGATGGGCACCACGTCCGAACGGTCCCCAGTTAATGACCGGGATGCCGAGACGTTGCATCTCAACGAGCGGCAAACTATAGCCCCCCGGCAATCTGTCGCTACCATCACGTTGCCAGATGGGCATGTTCGCCTGAAGGGCTGCGAGATCTACACCAGCATCCAGGCGCAGATAGCTCATATCGGAGAGGTACGGGAAGTACGGTTGCTGCTCAAGCGCTACTTCAGGGTGCGCGCTCACCACAGCATCAACGGCGGCCTGCAATGGACCAGCCGCAGGCGCAACGGCCGGATAGTAGGGGGGCGCATAAAAAATGACGACGGCTGGCCCCTGCCGTCCACTCAATTTCCAGAGGCGCTGAGCAATGCAAACACAACGCTCACGACTATCGAGCGTTGCAGACCAGTTGCCCGCCTCCTGCATAAGCTCAGTATCGACCTGCGCTTGCCCGCTCAATTGCGCCGTCTCAGCATAAAGCTCCTCATACGTGAGAACGCTTCCAGAGCGTGACCTGAAACGCGCCTGCCATCCCTGCTCGCCTCGTGCCTGTCGCCAGCGCTGCTCGGTCGCATCGACGCGGCGCAACAATTGCTCCATAACCTTCTCGGCCCGTTTGCGTAGACGTTCCAGCAGTTCGGCAGGCCGGGTGGTAAGCGTCAACATATTGACATAGAAATAAGCGGCAAGCGGCAATTGTACGTCATAATGGGTCTTGAGATCGGTTGAATGTAATGTGACGGGAGGAGCCGCCATCTGTCCGGGAACGATATCGCATAAATCATCATTCATGCTCAGATCACGGATCAGCTCGGCGGCAAGCAAGTTCGCATCGAAGCCGTTGAACGGTAAACCTGCATGGCCTTCGTGCCCAATACAGAGAAAGCTCGGCAATAATTTCCCGATCGAGCCCGCATAGATGTAGCGATGCGTATCCCCCGGATAGAGCGCGGTCACGTAATCAGTATTCAATGCGCCGAGATAATCAAGATGATACCGCTCGCGCAGGCGCAACAGGAAATGTACAGCTTGCAAAACACCAGCGGATTCGTTCTCCTCATCCGGCGTCGCAACCAGCAAAATCGAGAGTGGCAGAGGCGTATCACGCGCTTCTATGGCAAAATGCCGTAGCAGGGCAATGTTCACGGCAATCCCGCTTTTCATATCCGCCACGCCGCGCCCAAACATCCAATCGCGCAGATCAGTACCGTGTTCAGATGCAGGCAAAAGTTCATCGAGCCTGCCAGCCAGGGCCTCTGGATCGAGCGACCAGGGTTCTAACTTGCCATAATCCTGCGTATCAACAGTATCGAAATGTCCCAGCAATATCACCGTGGAAGCGCTACGCCCGCGTAAAAATGCGTAGACATTCTGACGCTCATAGGGATCACCCACAACTGGATCGAGCCC
>Ga0310811_10001683_pt1 | contig 27568 bp, 24 predicted proteins | sample YCmetagenome_FD_207642 | JGI IMG/M metagenome (GOLD analysis project Ga0310811, IMG submission 207642) | Soil microbial communities from experimental microcosm in Duke University, North Carolina, United States - YC | ecosystem: Engineered > Artificial ecosystem > Soil microcosm > Unclassified ... | reverse complement strand
TTGTGTCTATGCAATGGGTCAACAAACCCATACGAGGGATTTTGTATGTGAAAACAAAAAATCCGCGAACTTTCGGTGAAGTTTCGCGGATTTCGCGGTTCTTAAGTAGCCCGTAGGGGAAGCTTCTCGAACCCCTTTTTAGAAGATTTGCGGCGACTGGTTTCTTAGTTTATTTATGTATAGTTACCATAGAAAAGCCTTTTTATCCTAAATCAAAGGCTTTTTCTGTTATATCAGTTAACCGGCATGGCGCTACTTTTCTTTTCTTCAAACGCCCTAAAGAAAAGTAGCAAAAGAAAAGGGCTGATCATTAATTTGGTTCGAGTCTAGTCGGCGCTTCGACCAATTCATTCACAGTTAATTTTCAACCATTCACGCCGAAAGCGCCGCAGTTTACGCAAATAAATAAAGGGTCGTTGTTGACTCGGATAGTTTTGCTGGCATTAAAATTCAAATCGCCTTTATCGACAACAATTGGCGATCTGAATTGAGGAAAATCATCAGACAAATTTTTATTAAACGCAAAAAAACTTTTATGAAAAAACAAGCAAAATACGTGACGTTGATCGTTTCAATGAGCGTACTATTTATCACAGCATGTAAGAAAGATCACACCATTGTTTCGCCAACACCTGGCACGCCAACACCAACCGGCAACGACGAAAAACTTGCAAAAGTTGAACAGAGTAACGGCGCTTACACCAGCTTCGACTACAACGCTAGCGGACAAGTAGCTACACTATCCGCCAAACAAACCGGCAGTGCTGTAGAAATACTGGCACTAAGCTACAATGCAGACAAGAAAATAGATGCAGCTACTACTACAGACGGTAAAATGAAGTTCGTTTACGACAGCAACAAGTCACTTACCAGGCTGGAGTTTTGGTCAACCCAAAACCAACACGACACGTTGAGAGCCTACACCAATTACATTTTCCAAAATGGCAAACTGGCTGAGTCGAAAATGTTCATCAAGTTTGACCCGGCTGATATTCCGGCAGAAAGGATCACTTACACCTATAATGCGTCGGGTGACGTAACCACACAGCAGACTTATGAGTGGTCGATATTATTAAATAATTACGCACTAAAAGAAACTGCTACTTTTGAATACGACAGCAAAAAGAACCCATTGTCCGCAACTTTTGAGCTCGGTCAGGCACTTCTTGAGTCAATCTCAGTTCATAACCCGGTGAAGCGAACTGTTACCGATGCTCAGAACAATGTAACAGAGACAGATACCTTCACCTATTCTTACGATAGTAAAGGATACCCCGCTACTCAAACCGAAAAAATTGTAAAGCCAAATAATGCAGACGTAAGTATTCAATCAACATTCTCTTATAAATAAATAGAACCACGAGAACCATGCCCGTAGTTGATACGGGCGTGGTTAATGATGTCTTTTAACATGCAATCAAAATTAACAACAAGTCAACTGCCGGATAACGTTGGAAAGATGATTCAATTGGAGATTGTAAATAGGGTCGGGTACCTTCCTGGTAATATCAGGTTGAAAATTGCAGAAGAACTGCACGTGCTCGCTGAACTCTACTCAGAAAGTACATTCTGGGCAAAATTCAGCAACAATAATGTCATTCCCGATCTTTCTGAGCTATTAAATCAAACGTCCGGCCTGTTGCACGAGCATGCGAGTAATTGTGCCCGAAATAATTAGTAAAAGCTATGGAAAATATGTTACAACCACAGAACCTAGAGCAAATTTGTAAGGAAGACCGAATTCAGCAGCTAAATATCAGGCAAATAGTAAAACATCTTACAGTGTGGATTAAGGCAAACTTTTTTGGAGTGGTCATGATTGCCGGGCTGCTACTTTTATTACGAAATATTATTTTTGTATCATGCCAGCTATAAGGGTCTTAGCCTTCGAAGACGATGATCTTCACGCAGATATACTTCGGATGCACCTGCATGAAATGGGCTATGAACTTCTGGGCATTCACGCGCATACGAATGACCTGGTTCCGCTGATCTCAGCTTCACGGCCCGATATTGTCCTGATGGACATCGAGCTGCAAGACAGGATGGCCGGTATACAAGCAGCGCAAAAGATCAATGCGATCTTTAACGTCCCTCTGATTTACCTGACTTCACTGCCGACGGGTATAATATTGAATGATGTTAAAGCCACATTCCCCGAAGCATACCTTACTAAACCCTATACCGCCGAACAACTGCGTTCAGCCATTGAGATAGCTGTATACAAATACCAGAAAGCACTTTTATCAGCAACTGCTGGCAACAACTATCATCCGTCAAAGTACCTGTATGTAAAAGTCAATAACAACCTGGTCAGGCTTTCATACGAAGATATTCGGTATATAGAAGCTTACGATAAATACTGCTTTATTTACACCCCCGACAAAAGACACCTCGTAAGTGTACCGCTTAAACAGCTGTTGCCTAAGTTGCCTCCCCAAAACTTCATACAGGTTCACCGCTCCTATGTAGTTAACCTGCAAGTGGTTACCGGTGTTAGAACCCAGCAAAACAAGATCGAGATACAGGACAACCTGATCCCGTATAGCAAATCCTTTAAAGACGAACTATTTAACCGTCTTAACATTATTTGACCCTCCTGCCATTCGCGAACAATTGCCTTTCGTTCGCGCCAAAAGCAAAACCGTCCACGTAAATAAAACCAGGTACAGTTTCTTCCGGGATAGTTTTGTATCAATCAAATTTTAGACAAATGAAAATATTAGTTATCGGAGGAACCGGCACTGTTGGCAGCCATGTAGTAAGTCATCTTTTGGCTGACGGTCACCAGGTCAGGGTACTGACCACCTCCACAGAGAAAGCCGGGAACCTGCCCGCAGGAGTTGAAGGCGTAATCGGAAGCCTTGAATACGATTACACACTTCCAAATGCTTTCGAAAACATTGAAGGGGTGTACATGCTGAACGCACATACCCGGAATGAAATTTTCCAGGGACTGAACGCGATCGCGGCAGCTTTGCGTGCAGGCGTAAGCAAGTTCGTGTATCAAAGTATTCACCAGGTGAGGGGAAAAGGAAGCCATATCGATCACTTCCGTTCCAAGATCATGATCGAAGATGCCCTGACCAAATCCGGATTAAATTATGTAATGATCAGCCCTAACAATTTTTACCAGAACGATCTTTGGTTCACGCAGGCTATCACACAATGGAAAAGCTATCCGCAACCTATAGGACCACTAGGTCTTAGCCGTGTTGACGTGCGGGACATTGCTGAAGTAGTTAGCAAGGTGATGGTAACAGACAGGTATGACGGTCAGACCATAGCGCTCGCCGGACCGGAAATATTAACGGGTGAACGTACGGCCGAATTACTCACTGAAAGCCTTGGCTACGATGTTAATTATGCAGGAGATGATCTGGACCAATTCCGCGCTTCATTTTCACCTTTTATCCCCGGCTGGATGCTGGAGGATTGGGCCGAAATGTATGATTTTTTCCAAAAGGAAGGCCTGGCAGCTTCGGGTGCAGAATTAAATCAATTAACGGCTATTCTGGGTCGCCCACCACGTACTTACCAGGAGTTTTTAAATGATCACCTTAATCTTTTCGCAGCATGAAAAAGTACGTTTCCCCCATTATAACACTCGTTGTAGCTACACTAGGGGCCTGCTATCAGCCAGGGAAGGATTCGCCTTCGTCAAATTGCTCGAATCTAATGGCCACTAAATCGGATTCTATAGCTAGAGGCAAATATCTAGTGATCGCATTAGGTTGTAATGATTGCCATTCGGCAAAGAGTTTCGGCCCGCATGGTCCTGAGCTGGACACTGCCACCTTGCTGGCCGGTTACCCATCAAGCCGCCCGATAGCAAAAGCGCCTAAAATTACCGGCGCTCCCTGGGTGCTGTTTGCTCCCGATCTGACTGCAGCAGTCGGGCCATGGGGTATGTCATTCGCCGCCAACATCACATCCGACGAAACAGGTATAGGCACCTGGAGCGAAGGCCAGTTCATTACAGCATTGCGCAAAGGCAAATACATGGGGCTTGAGGGCTCGCGCCAGCTTTTACCGCCAATGCCGTGGCAAGGCTACAGTAACCTCACTGACGATGATATTAAAGCTATATTCCAGTTTCTTAAAAGTACAAAGCCTGTGCATAATATTGTGCCGGCACCTATCACATCCAACAAATTATAGTTGCCATTATTCCCGTAATATTTTATTTTTAAAGTGAAATATTATGGGAATATTAACCGAAAACGTTATCAACGTATTTAAGCAAGCGAGCTCCGCTTTCTGGATCGCGGCTTGTGATACAGAGGGCAAGCCGCTGGTTGTCCGCGTTTCGGGAGTGGAGTTACGTGATGACGATACCGTATGCTCTTATGTCCCAATGAAATTTGGTTCAGAGCTGCAGAGTAAGTTGGTGTCTGGGCTGCCTGTATCATTACTTGCCGCCAGTACTATAAATTTCGAATCCTATCAACTCAAGGGAAATTGCGTTAGCATAGATAATGCCACATCGGATGCAACCACCCGGCAAATGAATAACTTGCAGGCATTCGCCGATTGCACGGCGGTACTCGGCTTATCGGCTGAACTTTGTTACCGCGCTTATGCAGATGAACACTTCCTTGCTATTGAGGTGAAATTACACAGTGTTTTTGACCAGTCGCCGAAAAATAATGCCGGCTTAAAATTGAATTGCTGATGATAACTGCTGACATGATTCCTGCGCTTCAGGGTGTTATCCCCAGTCCCATGGGGTCAGCGTCTGCTGATGGTATCCCGAACGTAACCTATATATCACAGGCGTTTTACCTTGATGAGGACCGTATTGCATTGTCTTTTCAATTCATGAACAAGACCTGGTGCAATTTACAGGAAAACCCCAATGTTACCGTCATACTAACTCATCCCGGAAATTTTACAATGTGGGAGTTGCAGCTGATATTTGAGGAAAAAGTATCCGAAGGGGCTTTTTTTGATGCGATGGATATGGAGATGGCCGCCGTAGTGAGCATGTTTGCGCATATTGTACAATTTAAACTGAAAGCTGCCCTGATCTGCAGGGTGTTGGGAGTAAAGCTATTGTACAATGGTGAATAACTATGAAGCCGAACAACGCAAGACCCGCATTGTAAGCCTGATATCGCTAGAGCTCAGTCGCCCCGCATCGCTAAAAGAAAAGCTGAATAATATCCTTTACTTTCTTGACACGATCTTCGGCTTGAAACATACGATGCTTTTATTACCCGAAGGCGAATACCATTTGGCAGTATTTGCAAGCAGGGGCTTTGCTGACAACGGCTTAGGTGTTACCGTTAAATACGGGGTTGGTGTGATCGGTGTTGTGGCTGATCGGAAGAAGAAACTGCGGGTAAGCAATATTTCCCGGAAAAAACAGTATGTCCGGATAGCATCCGGACCGGAATCAAGTCCAGAAGCACTTCCGGGTCTGACTAATGCAGAGAGCCAGGTTGCTATCCCATTATTGGCTGATGATAAACTCATCGCTGTGCTATCGGCTGAGAGCGAAGACCTCAACTTTTTTAGTCCGGAAGATGAAGAATTTTTGATGACCTTGTCGCAGATCATCGGTCTGTCTATTGAGAACACCCAGATCATGGAATCGTTGGAACAGCTGGTTAGCGAACGAACGCTTTCTCTCGAGGTTCAAACGCGGAAACTCCAGCAAGCAAATGCGAGCAAGGATAAGTTGTTTGCTATCATCGCACATGATCTGCGCAGTCCGGCAGCGTCACTTGAAAGTACCGCAAAACTGATGCGGTATCATATCGAAGCCAACGACAATTCAAGAATTTCGGCAACCGGCGAACGCGTGGCACGTTCGGCCAGTAAATTGAGCCGTATGCTTGACAACCTACTCACATGGTCGCTAACACAAAGCGGGGACCTGAAAATCAACAAGGAACCTGTTGAAATTACCGCGCTGCTCAGCGATGTTATTCATACTTACGAGGACGATTTGGATTCTAAGAAAGTTACCTGCGCCTTTGATTGTCAATCCCCGATAACTATCCTTTCTGATATCCACGCCTGCTTTAGTATCTTTCACAACCTGGTGTCAAATGCAGTAAAATTCAGTCATTTTAATGGACGCATTGATATAACAATTGATCAATCGCCAACTCAGGTGGATGTGATCATACGTGATCATGGCATTGGAATGGCGAAGGAAAAAGTTCAGGAGATTTTAGAAAATGCGGTCAACACCAGCACCAAAGGTACAGCGAACGAAAAGGGTACAGGCATCGGACTTGGTACAAGCCTGGATCTGATCAAAAGGATCGGCGGACAAGTAATTATAGAAAGTGAATTTGGCTCCGGCACGGCATTCAAAGTAATGTTGCCGGCATCACTCTGATAGGTTTTATAACAATAACCGGGAATATTAATTCCCGGTCTCTTGCAGCCATTTCTTTACTTCTTCCCGTGCGGCGTCAATAACCGGCTTACCAGCCCGAAAATACATTTTCCATTTCTGGTCTTTACTTTCATAAGTCGGATCTGAAAATGTCTTGCCTATTAATTTTGCATCGAAATCTACCGTTGCCGAGACTTCCAGGAATTCTTTCAAGCGGTTTCTCACCAGCTCAGCAGGATCAGCAGGTAAAGCTGTCGACGATGAATTACCATTTGTAAATTTATCAACCGCCTTGTTAACCAGGTCAGATGGCTTTGGCAACCTGAAACCATGCGATTTATCTGCAAGATGTTCTTTGCGGTATTTTTTATAGTTGCTGGCAAACTCATCGCTTTTGGTATAATCTTTTATAAAATTTATGAGTAACCGGGTGCCCGATACCCGCAGGTTCATCGGCAGGCTACGAGCCTTGTCTACAAGTGTTTTATTAAATTGCAGGTAGTCGCTTGACATGGCTCCAAAAATAGAATCATTGGCTTGCTGTGCTGATATATCAAACTGTTTGAGGACATCGTCTGTGGTAAAGGCCATCAGTACAATGGCCAATACAATAAGTTTAGTTTTCATAATGATTTTTGTTAAGAATGTTTAATTATTGATTTGGCCCGCGGTAGATTTTGAATACGCCATTTGAGACAGTAACATCGCCATACTGTTCGGCGGTTTGAGAGTTCAGCTGCTTGAATTTCCCTGAAAAAGTACCTTCAATGACATCGCCTACGGCCCCGTATTTAGTGATTGCCAGTATTAGGCTACCATCTTCGCTGTCGGCCGATAGTGTTCTTTTTTCTACCGGCAGTACAAGGACAATTGTAGCATGTCCAGGTACTCCCGTTGATTTTCCAGGGAACCCAATCGCTACAGTATATCCGTTCACTGCCTTCGCTATACCGGTTTCGTCGCTGGCGGCAACATAGTAGGCTTCAGGCTTTGCGGGATTATAGGGAGAAGAAATATCAATCGCCTTGTTAGAAAAACCGCCATCATTTAGGATGAAACTAACCTGTCCAGTTTCTTGCTGTTGGCCGGCAACCAATATCTTACCCATATCTTTAGTCCCGGCAGATGGGGTGTTGAGAGCAATTTCTGCCGAATGCTCACTGTCGTGGGAATAGCCAATCACCGAGACTGCAGCGCTGGCAGGCACCGGCTGATAAAACCGGCCATCTTTGCCCGTAATGGCTGTAAAGTCACCCTTGGGCGTTTTGATTTCCACGGCACCCCAGGTTGGGCTGTTATCTGACTGCGCCAATTGACCGGTTAGTGTCACTACTCCACAGCCGGTTTGAAAATTGACCGTTTTTGAATCGTTCGCGCTGATGGCAGCAACATTTACTTCAGGGCTGCCTGCAGAGTTATCAGAAAAAATAGTCACTTGTCCGGTGGTCGCAAGGCTGGCAGGTACATACATTTCGTAATAGCCTTTGTCATCCGCTATAGCCGCCCCCTGCCCGATATGCACTGTAGCGCCACCTACATCTGAGCCATCGCAAGATGTTACATGACCTTTTACAATGGCCCAAGGACCATCGACGTCAAAGTTCCATGGAGTAAAGTGCTTTACCTTGCCCAAATATTGGTTGCCTTGCTTTTGAGCTGAGCCATCTTCTATCCATTTACCTTTAACCTCGTCAAAATACCACAAGGGTATGGTCTGCGGAGCCGAGGCTTGCTGACTGCCCGCAATCGGAATGGTTAGCGTTGCCTCGATGCCGGTTTTTAGCTGCAGATTCTCGCCGGAACTTGCTTTTAGTTCCACCTCAACAGCGCCGTAACTGTAAAGCTGCACATCCTTATGCTCATTATTAATGGCCCGGAAGTCACCCCCTGGCATCAGGTCGCTAAGCGTAGTTGATGTGGGATCGATATAGCGCATGGTCATATTTACTGCGCCATTGAAAGTATCGCCTGTCGCTGTGGCAATGCCGTCGCCGGGTATTTGGATGTGCACGCCTTCTTTCGAAACGGTATTAATGCCGGCCGACGAGCTAAAAGAACTGGTATTCAGTTTTCGTGCCATTACTATTTTAAGTTTAGTAACATCGCCATCATGTGCAATCACGCCTTTGGAACCGTTGAAGTAGCCGTCTTTTTTACAGAGGATGAAAATCCTGCCGTCGCAAAACGAGGCGTTGTCGACAGAGAACATTCCATTATTGTCAGTATAAACAACGGTACCGTCATTTATTTTGACCTGCACGTTCGAAAGCGAAATGTCCGCGGTGTCGACTATCATACCGGTTACACTCGCGTGGCCGTTTTCGAGGATACCAGTCCCGGGATCGACGGGAGGGAGATTATTGTCGTTGTTTTTTTTGCAGGCGGATGTCATTAAAACACCTGCACCTAGTAAACCCACAAAATATCTTTTTATTTGCCTGTTCATTTTGTTTGCTTTTATTGACAACGAAAGTATATCGGCCAAAACTCATGCAAGTTATTATTGCGCGGGCTGCGTTAAATCCGGTGCGAATGAATGAGATTTATTCGCGAATAAATTATTAGAATTATCCCGGTTCTAAACACGTTAAGTGAGGGGGCCTTATTTAATTAAGGCCGTCGGATTTCAAGTTTAAACAGAAATCTCAAAAGTCGAAGAATAATGCTTGTAACAATCAAAAAATCGAACATAGAATTCTCATGCTTTTCGCCAAGCGGTTCGAGTTTAGTCCGGTTCGGGCTCAGAGTTGAGTCGAGCCCCAATCGGACTAAGCTCGAACCCTTTCGTAAATGCGCTGCGGATTTTATCGCAAATTTAAACTCGCAATATGGGAGTTCTTTTGTTCATATTCCTCTTAACAACTTCTTGGAAGGTATTTGTATGATACTAATACTTCTGCTCGACCACTTGCTAAATGATAATTTTTGGGTAATTATTTTTTTAATTAAACAAAATATTTAGATTAGTTTCTCAAATAAAGAAATGAATACCTATTCCTTGACTCTACGTAAACGCGTTAAAGCCTATACTCTTACAGAAATTCTGGTGGTGCTGGTTATCATTGGTATATTAGTCTTGCTGGCGTTACCGAACCTCCTTCCATTAATCACTAAAGCCAAAAGCACAGAAGCCAAGCTGCAACTGGAGCACCTGCAAACCCTGGAAAAGAACTATTTCTATGAACATTCTAAGTACTCAAAGGACTTAACTGAAATCGGCTTTATACAGGAAAAACTCAGCACAGATAGCAAAGATGGCAGGGCAAACTACCGGATTGAGATAACGAATGCAACAAATACAACTTTCACAGGAAGGGCGACCGCTGTTGTTGATTTTAATGGGAACGGCACTTTCAACGTGTGGGAGATAGACCAGGATAAAACGCTTAAAGAAGTAACCCCGGATTAACGTGCTACTAACAAGGATATTAGTGTTGATGGGACTGTTTATAGTCTTTATTCAGGATGTAAAAAGTCGTGCCGTGTACTGGGTCGTGTTTCCAGTTCTCTTTGTATTGTTAGGGATACTGCATAGTATCAGCCAAAACACAGTTTCTGAAATATGGCAACCAGCAGCGATTAATATTGGCTTCTTGTTATTACAGATAGTGTTGCTATCGGTATATTTTTCATTAAAGAATAAACGGTTTACTAATTTGACCGATGGGTTATTAGGATTAGGGGATATCCTGTTTTTACTAAGTATTACTGTTTACCTGTCTGTACTTAATTTTCTCTTTTTTTATATAGTCAGCCTTGTATTAGTTCTGGTAACCTGGTTGATATGGCAGTCCGTTTCTGCTAAACAAAATAAAGAAGTTCCGCTTGCAGGAATGCAGGCATTAATCCTTATAATATTTTTATGCTGTGACTGGGGGTTAAAAATTTTTAACCTTACAAATGATACCTGGCTGCTTAACCTTATTACCAAATGAACCTGACCGAGGATATTTCTATCAAGACAGATCATCTCCACTGGCTGACCAAAGATCAAGCATGGCATTATAAGATACTACCCAAAAGCAGAAGCACAAATGATATTACTCTCTATTGCTCATCTGACATTGATATAAATTCGTTAATAGCAGAACTTGAAATTCTGTTAGGTCTCGAAGTTAATCTCGATCCGATCCCGGAGGGCCAAATCACCAGATTGCTCTCAAAATATTATCTCAAAGATAACGCAGCGTCAGGCTCGTCGCAGTTAAAGGATACACACAACTCTGAAAACTTTTTAGCTAATTTAATTGGTGAGGCAAAAAACCTGAAAAGCAGTGATATCCACATAGAAAGTTATGAAAATAAATGCCGTGTAAGGATAAGGATAGATGGGATGATGGTAGAGCGGTATTTATTAAATCGCGATGACTATCCGGGTTTAATCAACAAAATAAAAATACTCTCTAACCTGGATATTGCTGAAAAACGTTTGCCACAGGACGGACGCATCAATTTTAAACATGATAATCATCAGTTTGATATTCGCGTATCCATATTACCTACCCTGCACGGCGAAAAAGTAGTTTTAAGACTATTAAATAATGACGCAACGGATATAGATCTCAACAGTCTTGGATTTTCGAAATTTGACCTGGACAATTATTTACAGGGAGCATTAAGGCCCAATGGGATATTGCTGATAAGTGGACCGACCGGCTCAGGTAAAACAACCACACTCTATGCAACATTAAAACTGCTAAACAAAGAAACCAGGAACGTATTAACCATTGAGGACCCGGTTGAATATACTTTAGAAGGCATTAACCAGGTGCAGCTAAAGGAATCCATTGGTTTAACATTCGGTGCAGCGCTCAGAACGTTCTTAAGGCAAGATCCGGACGTGATCATGGTAGGTGAGATCAGGGATCCGGAAACAGCTAATATGGCGATCAGGGCTGCATTGACGGGCCACCTGGTACTGTCTACTATCCACACTAATTCCGCCTGGGGAACAGTGTCCAGGTTAATAGATATGGGTATTCCCCCTTTTCTGGTCGCAAGTACTTTGAATACTACAGCAGCACAGCGCCTGGTACGTTTGCTTTGCCCGCATTGCAAGGAAGAGATGCCCTTTGACGAAAGCCTTTATCCGAAACAATTTAAGCCTTATAACAAGGTCAATCATCATTGTGTGCCCAAAGGTTGTGAGCAATGTTACTATACCGGTTATAAGGGCAGAAAGGCCGTTTATGAGGTGATCCCGATAGATCAGGAACTAGCATTTGAAATAAAGAGCGGTAACATGTACATACAATTGCTTTTAAAAGAGCGAGGCATTCAAACTTTAGCAGAAAATGCATTTAAACTATTTGACGAAGGGTTAACATCCATTGAAGAGATATACCCGCTACTATTTAATTACTAAACCTTTATGCACAAAATACATACCTTCCTTATCCTGATAACATTTCTATTTTGCTGTCCATTCACGCTAAGGGCGCAGCAAAGCCGGATACAGACATTGCAAAAGAATCTCGACAGTCTTGGTAAAGCAGTACCCGGTATCAACCAAAAAGTACAACTGCAGGTGGTTGGCGGGAGCATCCAACAATATTTATCGGGGATTGCATCATCTAACGGATTAAGTATCTCTGTTGACCCAAAACTGAGTTTTACCATAAACGATTCGTTCAACAATATAACGGCATCTAATATTCTTGTTTTTCTTGCACAGAAATATAACCTGGATATTAACATAGTGGGATCGATTATTTATGTGACCCCTTATCAGGATCCTGCGCAATTTGTAAAACCACGTATAAAAGAAATTAATGCCAGGTATAATGTAGCAGACAACACTTTGTCTCTTGCTTTGGATAATGACAGCCTTACTGCAGTTGCTAAAAAGATCACCCAGGTGTCGGGTAAAAATATCGTGATCCAGAACGGCCTGCAGGGTAAAAGAGTATCAGGCTTTATTGCCAGCGCACCTTTTGAGACGGCTATGGATAAACTGGCTTTCGCCAACGAAATTAAAGTAGTCAGGACTAATGATAATTTCTACGTGTTTCAGCCTTTAAGCGATAATGAAGAGCTGTATGTAAACGGCGATAAAAGCACTGCGGTAAGAAAGGTCTTCCGCCCAGCTAATAGCGGGGGTAATGCAGGTTCGACGCAGGTATTCAGCAGGATGGTCAATGGGCAAAAATTAATTTCCGCAGATGCTGTTAATGCGCCAATAATTGGCCTCGTTAAACAAGCTTCGCAGGAATTGAATAAAAGCTATTCCATTTATACCGATTTGAAAGGTACCATCGATATCCATGTGAATGATGTGACCTATGACGAGTTCCTAAGCTTACTTTTTAGAGGGACCAATTATACTTTTCAATCAGAAAATGGCATCTATCTTATCGGTGATAAAACCATTGAAGGCTTAAGAACTTATAAAGCGGTCCATTTACAAAACCGTTCACTGGACACGATTATGTCCTTGATACCGACGGAATGGAAAAAGGGTCTGGAGATTAAAGAGTTTAGGGAACAAAATACGATCTTGTTATCAGGCTCTATAGCCCAGATTAATGAAGCGGAAGCTTTTATCAAATCATTGGATGTACTGGTGCCAGTAGTATTGATTGAGGTGACGATGATCGATTTTCATAAAACGAGAACAATATCTACAGGGATTTCCGCAGGAGTATCCGATAGCGTCAAAACAGGCGGGACAGTCTTGCCGGGAGTGGATTTCACTTTCAGTGCTAATTCCGTTAATAGTTTCCTCAATAGTCTAAGTAAATATACATCCATTAACCTTGGCCATGTCGTCCCTAATTTTTATGTGAGTTTACAGGCGCTTGAAACTAACAACAATGTAGATATCCGGTCTATTCCAAAACTTACCGCTCTGAATGGACATCCTGCTAAATTAAGTATCGGAAGCAAGCTGTACTATAAGAACACAACACAGAACCTTTATCCTTCGGCCAGTACTTCCACATCCGTATTTACTAACACCTATACGCCTGTAGATGCTGATCTTTCCATCGATATAAAACCGGTGGTATCCGGAGATGACCAGGTAACATTAGGTATCAAAGTTAATGTTTCAGATTTTACGTCGATTCCAACAGATGGTTCACCGCCTCCGCAAGCGATCAGCCAGTTTGAATCGACCTTGAGGGTGCACAGCGAGGATACCATTTTGCTTGGGGGAATAGAAAGGACCGAGAATGATTTGACAGCTTCCGGCACACCGATCTTATCCAGGATACCTATACTGAAATGGATTTTTAGCAGCCGTACTAAAACAGCTTCTAAAGTGACTACAGTTTTGTTTATTAAATCAACCATTCTGCGCTAATAAATGAGCAAGCTGGAGCAATACTATCGGTTCAATGAAGTTGCAGGGGTACATTTGCATATCCATCCTGATGGCGGGACGGCAATCCAGGTGTGCACTGTTAAAGCTACCGGGAACCAGCTCCAGATTGAGAAAAAGATAACGGACCTTACATCTATGGGTCAACTCAAAGCGCAATTGCTGGCTAAATCATTAATAGCCTTAAACCTGTCAGGAAAGGGCATTTTACAAAAGAGGATCGATAAAATAGCAACTATTGATCAAAATGCTTTTAATAAGATATTGCCTAATGCTAAAGTGGAGGATTTCTATGTTCAGAATTTTATAAGTGGTGAGGCCTCTTTTGTCTCTCTTATACGCAAAGCAGAAGCTGACAGATGGATCGATGCTCTGATTGATTTACAACTAACGCCATTAACATTAAGTTTAGGCCCGTTTGCAGTCGATACTATTATTACCCAACTGAATATTTATGAGAATGAGTTTATAATTGGCGGTCACCAAGTCAGTCGCAATGAAAAAAATGAATGGCTGGATTATCAGTATCACCCAAGTCTGACGTCATCGTTTCCTATAAAGGTGGCATCAGAAAAAATAGACGAAAAGCTGATCATACCCTATGCTGCGGCTTTTCAACTGGTGTTGATCAATAGTATTGAGCCGGTACAGGCGAATGCGGATCGTCTCGATAACGTCTTACAGAAACGGCTAAGCGACCAGAAAATAAAAGTACAGGGTGCCATCGTACTTATGGCAATATTTATCTTGCTGCTGATCAATTTTGTTCTTTTCTCCTGGCTAAATTCATCAAACAATACGTTGTCGGAACAAGTGAGCCGCTACACGCAAAACTCAAGCAATCAGCAAGAGCTTAACCTGCAGGTAAAACAAAAAGAAATGCGGCTAAAAGCCCTTGGATGGGATGGGGGAATTAACAAAAGCACATTGATCGATCAGCTTGCTTCTTTGCTGCCGACGGAAGTTACGCTAAAGGAAATAGCGATAAACCCAATTGAACTTGTAAATTCCCGGACTCAAAAATCTTTGGTTTTTTATGACCGGAAGATATGGATCACGGGCATATCGGAAAAAATCATTCCGGTGAACGAATGGATAGCCCGGATAAAAACCAGGCATTGGATAAAAAATATACAACTGGAAAATTATGCTTTTAACAGCGAGTTGAACACGGGACAATTCACGATCACCATCGATTATTAAAATGTTTAGTGCAGGAAATATAAAAAGGGAATATTTGTTAGTTGCTGCAACGGTGATTATATTAATTATCTGTTACCAACTGGCATTTAAAAGAACCATTGAAGCCTGGCATATAAATAGGCAATTAAAAACTAAAATGTCGCAATCATCCGATCTGAGCATCCAGCCGGGTTATATAGAAAGAAAGAGTGCCAACCTGAATCATATTCTAGATCTGTACAAAGTAGATACACTCAATTTTAGAAACGAGGCGGTAAGTAAAATATCTTCGATTGCCGAGGCGGAGAATGTAAAACTGGCAGAAGTACCCAACCAGGACCCAACCTATCATATTGCGGAATTCACCATACAGCGGTTGAACTTTGAAGGAGATTATCCTTCATTGGTTAAAACAATTGGTGATCTTCCGCATGCGAAAGGAATAGGCATATTGCGAAGCGCAATAATAAAAAAAGTGGAGTCCCATACAACTAATGATACAGCCACAAAGCTGGTATTGCAGGTTTACCTGGAAATGATTGAAGCACAAAAATAAAAACATAGCGTGTTCGACATTTTGATTGTGAAAAATTTATATTAAATAATAAGCAATTGTTGCAAATTCAAAAACTGCTTAATATATTCGTTTATTATCAATTATTTACCATAACCTAAGTTCACATCTATGAAACCCCAAATCCAACTGCTTATATAAAATCAATAGCGGTATGATACCATTATAGCGAAACCTCTGGCTTTGTGTCGAAGGCTATTATCCTATTGATTTTTATTAAAAACAATTTTACCTGATCTTTATGCAATTTAAATTACCCCTCCTGTTTTGCGCATTATTTGCCGCAGGCTTCTTTATTACCTTAAACGTTGAAGCACAGTCCGGTTCTCAGACACAATATATGGTGCCGCAATTATTCCCCAGGTCGCCCTCATCGACAGTGTTTGAGAAGTATGGCACCTACCAGGTGAACGAATTTACCGGTATACCCGATATTTCAATACCCTTATATACTGTTGAAGCCGGAGGATTAAAGGTGCCCATCACGCTGTCTTATCATGCTTCAGGCAATAAGATTTCAGATGTTGCCAGCTGGGCAGGTCTGGGTTGGTCTGTGTCAGTAGGCGGACAAATAAGCCGAAGGATAATGGGGGTTGCAGATGATGATGCTAACGGATATTTAAATGGTTCGATGTGGCAGGTTAGTTCAATTGATCCGACAACCAGTGCAGGAGTGCATTATCTGGAAAACTCCTCCAAAGGGCTCAATGATACCAAGCCTGATATTTACTCTTATGATTTTCCGGGTCATAGCGGCAAATTTTTTTTTGATGGATCACCCGGCGGCAATTTTACTCCGAGAATGTTACCGTTCTCTCCTATCAAAATCACTTATAAAAATATCCACTTTTTTTCGACCAATCCGCCACCAAATACCGGCCTGAAATGGTTTAAGATCGCTGATGAGCATGGCAATAACTACACGTTTGGAGATTCCTGGATAGAAACTACTGAGTCAAGTTCGGCAGGTATCCCTTCGACTATCCCCTACGGGACTGCCTGGAAGCTGGAAAACATAATCAGCCAAAACAGGCGGGATACGATCTCTTTTACCTACCAGGGTGACCAGGTGGATTACCCGATGGCCGACAGCGAAATTTTCACTGTTATTGATCAAATCCTAAGCCTACCAGGCGGCTACGAGTATAGTAACCCCTCATACAGCACCACTCCCACAACCCCGGGGAATTCCAGTGTTGTTAACGAACTATTGCCCCAACAGATCAATTTTAAAAACGGAAAAGTAGTTTTTGAAGTCGATACCAGGACGGACATTGGGGGTACGTATGGGCTTTATGATATAAAGGTTTATAAATATAACTATGGCACCAAAGCAATGGAGCTTCAAAAAACAGTCGTTTTTTATAAATCCTATTTTCTTACAAACGGCACTAACCAACGGCTAAGGCTCGATTCGATACAGATCCTTGACAAAGCCGGAAGCATTAAACAACACTATCGCTTTGACTATAATACGCATATTTCATTACCTGGTTACACCTCTTATGCCCAGGATTATTGGGGCTATTACAACGGATGTGATAGTACCCGTGGTGGTAAACAGATCAATACGATGCTAACACCACAACAAACAGTTTCTTATCAACCCTATACAATAAATCCGGTCACTTACGTAACAATAGGGCAGGCAAACAGAAATTCGGATTCGACCTATATGCAGGCCTTTGTGCTGACCGGTATTCATTATCCGACAGGTGGCTACAGTACTTTTACCTACCAAACCAACCAGTATGTACAGGGCGGCGTGCTGTACCAGGCCGGCGGATTACGCATCAAATCCATCAGCAGCTATGACGGGATAAACCCCATCCCGGTAGTCAAAACTTATGTTTACAATAATAATGCAGCCCGGCCCAATTTCTTCCTGGACTATTGTTATTTCATGAACTGGCAAACGCATCGTTATTACACGGCCCCAGGCGGAGCTGTAAATTCGAGTTTAGAGATGGTGCGGACCTTTTCCAGCAGCCCGCATTGCGACCTGGAGGGATATGACGGGGCTACGGTTGTTTACCCATCGGTAACAGAATATATCGGAACAGCCGGGAATAATATCGGCCGTACAGATTATACTTTCAGGGATCAGCCAGATTCATTTATAGACGCCTCATATGCCGGAAGCCTTATTTATGAAAGCGCTTTTTATGCAAGGGGCCAATTAGCTTACAAAAAGGAATGGATTCACAAAACAGATGGTACCTATCAGCCTGTTAAGCTGACATATAATTCATATACAGCTTTCCCGCAAACAAAATATAACCACGTAGGACTGGTTGTAAAAAAGATGAACTACAACGAAGGTCTTGCGGGAGCGAATCCTTTCGAGCCGTCAGCAGCAACGCCGGATGATCATCAGTCCTTTATGTATGATGACTACTGGATCACATCTGACGATAATTACCTGACAGGTACAACTACGACAGTATATGATACGAATGATACCACCAAAAGACTGGTATCATCAGTAACTTACAAGTACGACAACATTGCACACCAGCAGGTAACGAGAACTTACAGCACAAATAGCCAGGGAAACACGCAAGCTGCCCGGACCAAATATCCTGCTGATTACCCGGCAGGTAATGCAATTATCGACAGTATGGTGAACCGCAATATGCAGGCTGAGGCCATTGAAAAATATGATACTTTAAAAAATGTATCTACCTCAGTAAATGCCATTGTAAGCGGCCAGTTGAACCAGTATAAAAATGGCTCTATCCCCTTTACCATCGTACCATCAAAGATTAGTACCCTGAGCGTGCTGCAGCCGCTGACCAACTTCACACCATCTACGGTCACTTCGGGTAACCTCACCGGGGATTCACGCTATGTGCAAATGATCAGCTTTGACCAATACGATGCGCAGAATAACCCGATACAGTTTACACCAAGGAATGCGACGCCGACATCGATCGTCTGGAACTACCAGTATGAGCAACCGGTGGCCCAGGTTAAGAATGCGACCACAAGTTATGGCAGCCTGACACAGATCGCCTACACCAGCTTTGAGGGGGATAACCGCGGTAACTGGTATTATACAGGCACACCGGTTTATAACCCCTCAGCGCCGTCAGGGGTTATGGTTTACTCGTTAAGTTCCGGCTCCATCAGCTTTAATGGTTCACTGGACAATACAAAGAGTTATATTTTGTCCTACTGGAGCAATAATGGGACGGCTACCGTTTATGCAGGCAGCTACCTTACCGGAACATCAATGACAACGGTCAACGGATGGACCTATTACGAATACACCGTTCCCTCGGGTACAACAGCTATCACCATCAGCGGAACAACGACCATAGATGAACTGCGGCTTTACCCTACAGCGTCCCAGATGATCACTTATGCTTACGACCCGACAGGCGTAGTAGACATTTCAGACGCTAAGGGACTGAACACCTCATTCGAATATGACTTTGCCCAGCGGCTGAAGAACACCAGGGACTTTTATGGCAACATTACCGCCAGCTATGGCTACCATATGTATGACCAGACGATAGGCAACCAGGCCCAGTCGGGTACCTTCACACGTAACAACTGCCCTCCCAATACAACGCCCGGCTCGCTGACCTATTCGGTTCCTGCAAATAAATATTATTCATCTACGTTGGCTTCGGCTAATGCGGATGCGGTATACGATAAGAATCTTAACGGTCAGATCAAGGCCAACACCAATTGCGGCTGCCCGCAGATCATGGTCAGCTTTACGTTAAGTAATTCGTCCGGACTGACAGGGTACCAGGCTACCTTCAGCGGAATAGCGACACCCTATAATTTCCCTTCAACAGGTACAACAGTGATCCAGGTGCCGCAGGGAACTTATAACACTATATCGGTGAATGCGGTCGGCTCAGGCACGCATAATTTTTCGCTGACCGGGCAGGTATCACAGAATGGGGTACATTATGCCACATTCAATAATGTACCGGTAACCACAGGCTCTAACCTCACCTTATCAGTACAGTAGTTATGAAACAGTTCATCCAAAAAGCTTTTTCATTTATCGCCTTGCTGCTGGGAGTAACAGCAGGTGCATACAGCCAGACACAAACCAATAACTACGTGATCACCAGTACGCCGCGGTTAAGTGGCATGACCACAGACAGTGCGCTTGCGGCCAACGCAAGCGATAAAACCAAAGTGCAGATCGCCATACAATATGTAGACGGGCTGGGCAGGCCCATACAAACGGTGCAAAAGCAAGCCTCTCCGTTAGGCTATGATATGATACAGCCGCAGGCTTACGACCAATATGGCCGCGAAATAACCAGATATTTACCCTATACGCCGCAAACAGGAACAGCAGGCAGCTTCCGGCAGAACGCCGTATCCACTGATCAGGCAGCGTTTTATACCACGCCGCCAACTGGTTCAGGTGTAAGTGCGATAACTGATCCGTATTCGCAAACTGCCTTTGATAATTCACCGCTAAGCAGACCGGTAGAGCAAGGCGCCCCCGGTGTAGCATGGCAGTTAACAGGAGTAAGTGGTGGAGGCCATACCGTAAAGATGGTTTATACGGTGAATAATGCCACCTCATTTACCACCGACTCGGTAAACGGTAAGCAGGCAGCCAACTATTATTGCACTATCAATGCTGATGGCAGCCGTACCCTTCATAATAACGGTTACTATGCAGCAGGAACCCTGAATGTAACCATCAGCAAGGATGAGAACTGGGTGAGCGGCCGTGCGGGAACTGTGGAAGAATACAAGGACATAGACGGGCAGGTGGTGCTTAAAAGGCAGTACAATTATTCATCCGGCGTACAGGTGTTATCAACCTATTATGTATATGACGACCTGGGCAAACTGGCCTTTGTATTACCCCCGCTATCAGGAGCGGACGGAGCCGGAGCGATTAGCCAGACCACGCTGAACAACCTGTGCTACCAGTATCAATACGACGAGCGGGGACGCCCGACACAGAAAAAGCTTCCGGGTAAAGGTTGGGAGTACACGGTATATAACGTGATGGACCAGCCCGTAGCCACGCAGGATAGTTTACAAAGGTTTAACAAGCAATGGGTGTTTACCAAGTATGATGCATTGGGAAGACCTGTGCAGACCGGTACCTGGAACAATGGTGGTACAGCCATATCCAGGGTCTCGCTGCAAACCACACTCAATGGCATCAGTACCAACCTGTATGAAGCAACCACCAATAGCGGTAACGGCTATACCAATGTAGCCTGGCCGACTACCAATGTTACTTCAACTTTAACTTTAGATTATTACGATACCTATGCCAATATCCCGGGTCTGCCTGCAACCTATACGCTAAGCACCGGCGTAAGCCTATTGACAAGGGGCTTGCCTACCGTAAAGAAGACAGCGATATTGAACACCCCGGCAAACCAGCTTTGGGATGTAATGTATTATGATGACCTGGGAAGAGCAACCCAAACTTTTGCACAGCATTATTTGGGCGGAGTGATCAATAACAGCAATTACGATCAGACGTTAATTACTTATAACTTTCCCAACCAGCCAACGACGGTGACAAGGAAGCATTGGATTAGTACCAATACCACCAACCCGTTGGTAACTATTGCCAACACCTATCTGTATGATAATGTTGGCAGAAAGCTGAAGACCTGGGAACTGATCACCAATGGTACCACAGCGACTAACAAGACACTGATATCAAAGATTGACTACAACGAGATCGGGCAGGTGCTGAACAAGCATCTTAATAGTACGGACAGCGTAAACTTTTATCAAAACATTGCCTATACTTACAATGAACGCGGCTGGCTATACAGCGCCAGCGCCCCGTTGTTTGCTATTACTTATTATTACAATACCCTGGCCAACAAAGCATACAACGGAAACATTATGTACCAGTATTGGGGCGTACCAGGTAATCAGAGTTACCGTTATGCCTACAACTACGACAGGCTGAACAGGGTCATAGCAGGAAGCTCCTTAAGCAACAGGAACGAATACCCCGCATATGACCTGAATGGAAATATTACAGCACTCAACAGGAGCATAGGGCAAACTTATACTAATATAGATCAGCTTACTTACAACTATACTTTAAGCGGCAACCCGACCAACCAGGTGCAAAGCATAGTGGACGCCAGCACAAATGCAGGCGGCCTGCCTTCGGGGACAACGAATTTCAGTTATGACGGCAACGGCAATATGCTAACGCAAAACAATTCAACAAATAATGTGCTTAACAAAGCGGTTGCCTACAATTTGTTGAACTTGCCGCAGACGGTAACCGTAAATAATGGTACCGTAACTTATACTTATGATGCCACCGGGCAAAAACTGAGGAAAGTTGCAGTGATCAGCGGTGTTACTACCACAACGGAATACATAGCGGGCATTCAATACAAGAACAGCACCACAGCCGTAGACTTTATCCAGACAGAAGAAGGAAGGGCCACACCGATTACTACTCCTTATGTTGGCTATGATTATACTTATTACGTGGGGGATAATCTAGGGAACACCCGAGTAACGTTTAATACAAAAACCGGCTCAGCTCAGTCCCAGCAGGTCACCAACTATTACCCTTTCGGTATGGAGATCGACAGCACTGTAGCCTCACCTAAAAATCTATATCTTTACAACAAGAAGGAATCGCAGGATGAGTTCACGGAATACGATTATGGCGCGCGGTTCTAGATCCGGTGATTGGAAGGTGGAATGTGGTGGATCCATTGGCGGAAATAAGCAGGAGGTGGAGTCCTTATAATTATGTGGAGAATGATCCAATTAGGATGACCGATCCCGATGGAATGATGAGAAATCTTACAGCAGATCAGGCAGAACAAACTGCAAAAGTGTACGATAAAATGCAGTCAGACGCCGCTAATGCAGCCGGAGCACAGGATAGCCAAAATGCTGTAAACGCCACTCTGGAAAGAATGGGTCATGGCAATGAGGGAATTAGAACATCCCCACTTACATCCATCGCTGGTAATCCATCTAAAGCTTCTCTCGATGGTGCTACTACGAGAGTAAGTGACAACAACGGAAACGATGATAAAAAATCTGATATGGGAGAAGGAAGCTCTTATTTTCAGCAAAATCGTTATTTAGCACCAAGCAACTTCAATTTCCAACCATCTTTTGGAACAAACTGGCAGGCCGCAGGTATAAAAGGCATAATTATAGACACGGAAAACGATGGACCGTATGAGTTTAATATTGAAGTTGGTATGCCTACTTATTCTGTTAAGTTAGGGCGCGAAATAACTCGAGGAGAAGCTCAAAAACTTTCTGCGAGAGCTTATATTGGTGCAGTAAATGAAGTCAACGCAGCGTATTCGTCTGGATGGTTGAATCCTGCAAAAATACCAAGTGCGATTGCTGCGGCAATGCAGTTGAATATAAATTTCATGCTACATGGAAAAGGCCTCGCAACGGTCAGTACAAGGCTTGGGACCAATCCGGGAGCTCCTGTAAGAATGGCTGACTTTAGTCTAAAAAAATAATTCTATAATATGACAACTGAAGAAATTCTTAAGATTATTTACCAGTATTACCCCAAGGGTTTATCGATGGATAATAGCAATTATGACAAATCGACGGAGTATTTGAATAGACTAAAAATATGTGAGCGAGCGAGGCAGAATAATGAGGAATGGTCAAACTTTAAGACAGAGCTAAATTCGTTTTGTTTACAAGAATTTAATCAAAAAGTTTTTGATTATAGTGTTTTGGGTAGTGAGCCTTGTTACTGTTTATCAGTAGGCCTTGACCTTCCAAATGGTCGAGTGATAATTTCAATTTTGATAAGCGTCATTATTCCGTTGTGGTTGTATAGAATTATAGATAATGATGAAATAAGATTTAAAGAGTATTATGATGAAGAGAGGAAATTATTAGATTTTTCAGCAAATCTAATAAACAAATACTTTTCTGGATATCAATCAATCAAGGAAGATCAGCATCAAGCTATTGTATATGACATAGATACTGTATTTATGTCCAGCCCAACTATATTGGAAGCAATTTTCAAGATGGATTTAAATTAACCAAAATTGGGTTGTGTATCAAAGCAGTTGGTGTTTGCATAGGATATTGTATATCAGCACTAATATTTTACTGTATAATTAAAAAAGGATAAAAGCGGATGGTATTAAGGTATCCCCTAACTGGCGCGAGTATGTAGCGCTGGCTTAAAGAGGTGGGGTACTCGTGACGTTTCTGCAACTTACAAAGTCACGAGTAGCCTCTGCGCTTAACCCAACCCGTCAAACTCACATTGCAGGCATACAATACAAGAATAGCACCACAGCCGTAGACTTCATCCAAACCGAAGAAGGCAAAGCCGTACCGATCACCACACCATACGTTGGCTACGATTATACGTATTACCTGGGTGATAATTTAGGCAATACGAGGGTAACCTTTGGTACCAAGACCGGAACTGCGGTGCTATATCAAACAGATGACTACTATCCATTTGGCATGGAGATCAACAGCTATACACTGTTACCTAAAAACGAATATCTTTAGGTAGTGTATCAAAGCAGTTGGTATTTGCATAATATATTGTTTATCAGCACCATTAATTTACTGTAAAAATTAAAAAAGGATAAAAGCGGATGGTATTAATATATCATCCGCTTGTTTTTTGTAGCTTAGGCATTACCTAAATGCCTGAAACCTTATGCCGTGTATCAAAGAAGTTGGTGGTGTAAGCTGCCAGTATTGCCAAAGCAAGACTATCAAGTTTGGAAAAGCCAGGGGCAGCCAGCGTTACCGCTGCAAAAAATGCAGAAAAATTCAATTAGCCATCTACAAAAAGCATGCTTACCAGGCTTCAGTAAATACTGATGTTGCTACTCATGTAAAAGAAGGGTGCGGTATCCGAAGCATAGCCAGGTTACTACATATATCAGCAAATACTGTGCTGAGACGAATAAAAAGAATTGCTTATGCCATCCAGAAACCGGCGATATTATCAGGTCAGATATGCGAAGTGGATGAATTAAGGACTTATATTCAAAATAAAAGCAAAGAATGCTGGATAATTTATGCCTTGAATAAGCAAAACGGACAAGTGATTGACTTTAAAGTCGGCAGACGTACAAAAGACAACATAAGGAGAGTTGCTGATACATTGTTACTGGCAAATTGTAAACAAGTATATACCGATAGGTTGAAAATATATCGTGAATTGATTCCAGAGCATTTGCACAGTGTGAGGCGTTATGGAACTAATAAAATAGAACGAAAGAATCTCAGTCTGCGTGTCCATCTCAAGCGATTGAACAGAAAAACCATATGTTTTTCAAAAAACTTAATGATGCTGGATGCCTGTTTGAAAATATACTTCTGGTACGCCAAAGAATCGATTTAATAATTTCAGTCGCATCAATTTTTTCTACCAAATTCCCACAATGCTCATTTGTGCAAGTTGCCTGATTGTGCCACAATTTATTCGTGCCAATATTTTGAATATGAAAGCATTTAGGTAAATTCGTTTGGCCTAAGCCTTGAACATGCATTGCCGTCAGTTACCAGCAATATTTTTTATTTTTTTCTCCATATCGGCATATTGCCAGCAAGATGTGCAATTTCATCTGAACAGCCATTTATTACAGGGAAAAACTATCCTGAAAGTAAAACGTGATTTTTATGACCCATATCTGTGGGTATTAGCAAAAAACAATGAAGTTTATAGGGTTAACAGTGTCACGCTGGCTGTTGATAATTATACTGCACAATTTTCTGCCTACAATAGCCTTCCATTTATTGATATAGCCGGTCGCAGCAAAGACACCGTATTTATTGCAACTGCTACAACGAACGTAATTCAGTATAAAAACGGTGCAATAAGATTGATTGGAAGCGCGGATAAGATACCCGGAACAGTAACCTCTGTTGGTATCGATAAAAATTTATACCTCCAGCAAGGCACTATAGCACATATATTAATGATAGGCACCACGAACGGGTTTTGTCAATACAACATGGATACGGAGAAGCCGGTTGCTGTGTTAGACGATGGCAACAGTACCGTATATGAAGCAACCTACCGGAAGAAAATGTACAAAGACAGTTCATCTGCATATGGCTCTTATTTTAATCCGGATACAATACAGTATCTGCCTACCGTCCACGGTAATTGGCAGGGAGGAATATACATAGCGGCTTTATGGGAAGGCGGGAAAACATTTGGATACAATATAAATACGGGTTACTATCTCTCTGCCAATATCGATGAAACTGGGGACGAAACGGACTATGCTAATTTATTTTGGGGTAATAGCAAAGGTATGTTTCAGAACAATAATAACCTGAGTTATTCCTCAATGTTCAGTTATGGACATTATTTAAATGGTATTAATGTTAATAAAATAACCAGTATTTATGGTTTGGTAGCTTTTGGTGACAATGGGTATTCACCAGACCCGGGCAATACAAAAGAAAATTTATTGATCGGCACAGATGTTGGCTTATATTTTAGTAGTTCGGTATACAATGAGTATATGGTGAACTACGCACAAGATCTGCGGCACTTTTCACTTTTTCATTATGATGAGTTAGGTAATATCCGGGTAAATGATATTTCTGTAAACACTTCTTCAACTAAAATGCCCATTTGCGAAGATGGCGTATGGCTAGCCTGTGACGATGGTTTATATTTAATCAAACCTGATTACGGTGTTTATCTAAACAGCCATCCATTGCAGGCAGCAAGTTTTCAGGATATGGATGCTTCTGTTTCTCAAACGACAATTTGTACCGGAACTTCTGTCACGGCGGTTTTAAACCCTGTATTATATCCGGAACTAACTGTTCAATGGTTTAAAGATGGCCAGGAATTACCTTCTAAGACTGACAAAAGCCTGGTGATCAACACCTCGGGTGAGTATTACGCTGTGTTATACGCCCCCTGTGGAAACGTTCACTGGGAAAGCAATCATTTGACGGTACAGGTGATGTCGGGCCCTGTTTTCAGTTTCAATTATCCTGACAAACTGCAATATTGTGATGAGACGCAAACTATTTTGCAAACTGATAATAATCCGCAATACACCTATCGCTGGTATACAAATGGAGTACTGAATGGCGCTACCGGCTATCAATATACCGTCACCCAAAGCGGCAAATACAAGGTGGAAGTGAGCGCCTGCACCAATAGTTGGGTGCCATCAAAAGAGATTGAAGTAGATCTGATCAATTTACCCGTACCAACAATCACGGCAGATAAACCTAAATATTGCGCGGGAGATGCAGCACAGCTGACAGTAAATACGCCTATTGATCCGGGCTATCACATCAATTGGTACCAGGACGGTAACCTGATTGCAGTCGACCCGGATAAAACAAGTATACAGGCTACTTTAGATGGTAACTACAGTGTGACTCTCAGTAGTACTGTTGGCTCCTGTACTCAGCCGTCAGTTCCGTATCAAGTGACTTTTACTCCGGCACCAATATTTACTTTCAACTATGCTGACGAGCTTAGATATTGCTCAGGTACACCGTTAACTCTTACTGCAACGGGCAGCACAGCCTATCAATATCGTTGGTATAAAGATGGCAATCTGACAGGCGATACCGGCCCATCCCTTTCAATTATTCAAACAGGGAAATATAAAGTAGAGGTTAGCTCTTGTGATGGCTCCTGGGTACGCTCAAAAGAAGTACAGGTAGATCTTATTAATCTTCCGGCTCCGGTAATCAGCACGGATAAGCCGGCTTACTGTATCGGTGACAATTCGACACTATCTATAGCAGTTCCTGCTGATCCAAATTATACTATTAACTGGTATAAAGATAATGTGCTGCAATCTGCGTACGCTAACCAAACTTCGGTTACAACAATAGATGGCGGCAGCTACAGTGTTTCGATTATCAGTAATCAAGCAAATACGGATGGAAGTATTTGTACGCAAACCTCCTCTGTTCAAACTATTGTTTTCAACCCTCCGCCCACAGCCAGTATACAAAAGATTGTCAGGACAACACTTTGCGACGGGCAGACTGTAGATTTGAAGGTAAGCTATAATACAAGGACAGTAAACTGGTCGACAGGCCAAAGTAGTGATCAAATCAGTGTAAAGCAGTCGGGAACTTACAAGGCGACGGTAACATCCGCAGCGGGTTGTTCGACGGAAGTCAGTACAGATGTGCAGTTTTT
>Ga0310811_10001682_pt1 | contig 27573 bp, 29 predicted proteins | sample YCmetagenome_FD_207642 | JGI IMG/M metagenome (GOLD analysis project Ga0310811, IMG submission 207642) | Soil microbial communities from experimental microcosm in Duke University, North Carolina, United States - YC | ecosystem: Engineered > Artificial ecosystem > Soil microcosm > Unclassified ... | reverse complement strand
CAGGGACAGGGGGTGCGCGTCGTGGTGAATGGTCCCGGCTTCAGTGTGACGAGCGACGCGAAGGCGCTGAACAATGCCAACGAAGGCCAGATGACACAGGTGCGCACGCCGAATGGCCAGGTAGTCAGCGGTATTGCGAAACTGGGTGGTATTGTGGAGTTAGCTTATTAGCAAGAAAACGGCAACAATATTCACGTTCACCCCTGAATCGGATTAAAGTTTGCTCTAAAGACGCCGATAGACGAATCAACAGATAGGCGTTTTGCCGAACAAAATGAGGTGATGTCGTGAAAATTGATGATCCGCTGAAGAAAGCCGCAGGGTTAGGCGTTAATACAACGCAGACCCGCGCTGGCAAGGCAAGCGAACAAGGCAATGTCAGCAAGGTGCCACCGCAGTCCGACAATGTGACCTTGTCGAACCAGGTGCAGGAGCTGGCTGCGCAAGTGTCGTCTTCCAGCGTTTTCGATACGAAGAAGGTTGAAGAGATCAAGGCAGCCATTGCCAATGGCCAGTTCCAGGTGAACGCCGAAAGCGTCGCCGATGGATTGATGGATACGGTAAAGGACTTGATCTCCACACGGAGAGGATAGTTTCATGGCAGATTCCTTCGGCACCAGCCCGGCAGACAGCCTGAGCGAGGAACACAAGGCGGTCCGCGCGCTGATGCAAGTGCTGCAACAGGAGCAGGCACAGCTGGTCGAGGCCAACATCGAAGGTGTGGCAGCATTGACCGAACCAAAAGCCCAAGCCGCCGTCCGCATGGCGGAACTGGCAAATCGCCGTTATCAGGCCTTGCGCGTCGCCGGCTTCGAACCGCAGGAAACCGGCATGAAAGCCTGGCTGGCTGCCCCCGGCGCGTCGCTGACCGCCAGCAAATCCTGGCAGGAGCTGATGGAACTGGCCGAAGCCGCCAAGGAAATCAACCGCGTCAACGGCACGCTGATCAACAAGCAGATGGTACGCAACCAGAACGCGCTGAACGTGCTTCAATTCGGCAGCCTGCAGGGCAACAATGTATATGGTCCCAACGGACAGACTGCGCAGAGTTCATCCGGACGCCATATCGTAGCCCGATAGAGCTGCACCGGTTAAAAAAAAAGCGATGACGTTTGTCATCGCTTTTTTATTGCCAAACGCCCCGCCCTTGTCTATCGCCGCGGCCGGTAGATGTCCCGGCCGGCCTCATCGATCTGCTGACGCAGGGTGCGTCTTTCGTCCGGAGACAGGCGCGAACTGCGCCGCGGCTGTTCGCTGCGCTCGGCCTGCCGGTCGCTATTGAAGCGCTCATAAGAACGGCGGTCGTCGGCGCGTCGATCCTGCTGCTGCCGGTTGTCCTGTTCGCGGTATCCCCAATTCTGTGCAAACGCAGTCGAAGTCGTGGCGGCAATACCCGCCAGCAAAAGGAACGTACCCAATCTTTTCAATGTAGTATTCATCATCGTCTCTCGCAGCCTGCCGCTCGCCTTGAATTGCAGTGTATGACGCTTCGTGCCGCATCCTAAGACTATTTCCGTAAAGGATGTAACACTTTGTAATGGCTGCGTTTTAGTCGTTATCAGCGAGGTTTTCTGAAGTTACCATAGCGACATGAATACGACAAACACCACCATGAAAGAAACCGTGCATTCAACGAACTCGCACCAGACCAAGGTCCTGGTTGTCGACGACGATCTGCGCCTGCGCGACCTGCTGCGGCGCTATCTGGCGGAACAAGGGTTCAATGTGGTGACGGCGGAAAACGCGCAGGCGATGAACAAGCTGTGGCTGCGTGAACGCTATGACTTACTGGTGCTCGACCTAATGCTGCCGGGCGAGGACGGCCTGTCTATCTGCCGCCGCCTGCGCGGCGCCGGCGACAAGACACCGATCATCATGCTGACCGCGAAGGGTGAAGACGTCGATCGCATCGTCGGCCTCGAAATGGGCGCCGATGATTATCTGCCCAAGCCTTTCAACCCGCGCGAACTGGTCGCACGCATCGGTGCCGTGCTGCGCCGCGTCGGCCCCGATGAAATTCCCGGCGCGCCGTCTGACACGCCGCAAACCTTCGTCTTCGGCGAATTCGAACTGGACCTCGGCACGCGCAGCTTAAAGAAGAACGGCGAAACCATACCGCTCACCACCGGCGAATTTTCGGTGCTGAAAGTATTCGCCCGTCATGCACGCCAGCCGCTGTCGCGCGAAAAGCTGATGGAACTGGCGCGCGGCCGCGAGTATGAGGTGTTCGACCGCAGCCTGGACGTGCAAATTTCGCGGCTGCGCAAACTGATCGAACCCGATCCTTCCGCACCGCTCTACATCCAGACCGTCTGGGGTTTGGGCTACGTCTTCATCCCGGAAGGCAAGCCGCGCTGATGCCGGCGGAAAAACCGGCGGCACGCCCTCCGGAAGGCAAGGCATGAGCACTCCTACTCGCCCGGTATGGATCAAGAGCGGCCTGTTCTGGCGCACTTTCTTTCTACTCGCCTTTCTGATCGCCAGCAGCATGGCTGCATGGATTGCGAGCTTTCGCGTGGTCGAGCAGACGCCTCGCGCCAGTCAGATCGCGGCACAGGTCATTTCGCTCGTCACCATCACGCGCGCGGCGCTGACCCATTCGGCGCCGGATTTGCGGCGCGAACTGCTGTTTGATCTCGCCAGCAACGAAGGGATTCGCATCTACCCGCTGGAGGAAACCGACAAGATCGAGCCCCCGGTCAACACCGGCATGATGCAAAGCATCCAGCAAATGGTGCGCGACGGACTGGGTGCGGACACGCGTTTTGCCCGCACCGTCAACGATGTAGCCGGCTTTTGGGTCAGCTTCACGATCGCCGACGACGAATACTGGCTGATGCTGGACCGCAGCCGCATCGATGGCAGTTCCGGCATCCAGTGGCTGAACTGGGGCGCCGCCACGCTGCTGCTCTCGCTGCTCGGCGCCATGATCATTTCTGGCTTGATCAATCAACCGCTCGCACGCCTGGCTGCGGCAGCGCGCGCCGTTGCCGACGGCGGCCGCCCCGATCCGCTGCCGGAACGCGGCCCGCGCGAGATCCGCGAAGCCAACCATAGTTTCAATCAAATGGTTGACGACCTGAATCGCGTCGAGTCGGACCGCGCCCTCATTCTTGCCGGTATTTCGCACGATCTGCGCACCCCGCTGGCACGCATGCAGCTGGAATTGGAGATGGCAGGTTTGCAGGAAGATGCTCGCGAAGGCATGCGCTCCGATCTCGATCAGATGGACGCGATCATCGGCCAGTTTCTCGATTACGCGCGGCCGAGCGATAACACGCATTTTTCACAGATCGACATTAGCGCGCTGCTGACCGACGCCGCGCATGAAGCGGCACGCTCGCCCGATATCAAGGTAAGCACCGAGATAGCCGAGCATGTTGCAGTCATGGGGCATGCGATCGACCTCAAGCGCGTCGTCAATAATCTGGTAGAAAATGCCCGGCGTTACGGACGTACTCCGGGCAGCACGCACACCGAAATCGCGCTGTGCTGCCGTATCGAGGATCATCAGGTCATCGTGGAAGTAGCCGATCGCGGACCTGGTGTGCCGGAAGGCGAGATCGATCGCCTGCTGCGCCCATTCACGCGCATGGACAGCGCGCGGGGCCAAGCCAACGGCGCAGGACTTGGCCTGGCTATCGTGCATCGCATCGTACTGCGCCACGGCGCCACGCTGCGACTGCGTAACCGGGAAGGCGGCGGCCTGTCGGTCCAGCTGGTGTTTCCGACGCCGCGAAAGATACGGGCGCACTAGAAATCTGGCGCCAGGTCATTTCCACATCGCCCAACAAAAAACGCGCATGCCCTTAAAGCCATGTGCGTTTTGTCTTAATGTGCGAGCTGCGCAGCCCGCCGGGCTTATCGCGTGCCGTCGTCCTTGACCTCAATGACGACGCCCTCGATCACCTCTCCATGCTGCGAGCGCGACTGCGACTTTGCGAAGCGCGTCTTTGCCAGCTTGCGTTTCTTGAACAGCAGCACCGGGATCAGCAACCAGCTCAGCAGCAGTACGGTCACGACGACCAGCAAGCCGACAGCGAGAATCAATCCAAGGGCTAGCCACGCAAGCAACCTCGACATGAATCCACCGGACTGGCTGCGACGAAACATCTGCTGCCAGGCTTGTGTCTGCTGAGTGAAAAGAAAAGATGCCATGGTATTGATTACTCCTATCCTGGTGCCGAAACGGCTGTGGATTGCCGAACCTCCTGCGCTTGCACAAATGCAGGACTTTGTTGCCGGACCATGTCTGACATCATGCTTCAATCGCGATCTGTTTGCAATCGCAAACTAAAATCATGTAAATCCGTCAAGCTGTCAAAAGCTCAATCGGTATTGTCCCCATGTTCATGGCGTGCGATCGGCCCTTCCTTGAACAGTCGCTTGCGCAACTCTTCGTCCATTTTTGGATTGCGCCGCCGTATCCATTCGACCAGCATTACCGCGTGCTCCATTTCCTCGTCGCGGTTATGTTCAAGAATCCGTTTCAACTCCGGATCGACCGCCGCGTCGACGCGCTGGTTATACCAATCGACCGCCTCGAGTTCCTCCATCAGCGACACAATCGCGCGATGCAAGTCCATGGTTTCGGTCGACAACTTGTCGAGCGGTTCGTGATAGCCCTCGCTTGCCATGCCTGCTCCTTATCTGTTCCGGTTTGACGCGACTCGCGTCAACGCGTCCGCGGTCAATCACATTGCAAATGCGTACAGATGGAGCTAATTCAAGGGTGAAAGTTCGATCCCGCCGAACGCGCGACGGGCGACGCGTTACTTGCGGGCTTATCCAATACGGTAGATCAGCGCCACCGCTTCAGCCGCAATTCCCTCTTCGCGTCCAAGATAGCCCAGCTTTTCGTTGGTTTTTGCCTTGATATTGACCTGGCTGACCGCGACACCCAGATCCGCCGCAATATTAGCGATCATCGCGGGAATGTGCGGCGCCATCTTGGGCTTTTGCGCGATGATGGTGGCGTCGATATTGCCTACGGCAAACCCGGCCGCCTCCACGCGTTTGCGCGCCTCGCGCAGCAGCGCACGGGAATCGGCGCCGGCGAATTCAGCCGCGGTGTCGGGGAAATGCCGGCCGATATCGCCCAGGGCCGCCGCTCCGAACATGGCATCGGTGATCGCATGCAGCAGTACATCCGCATCGGAATGGCCGAGCAGGCCCGTGACATGCGGGATCGTCACGCCGCCGATGATCAGCTTGCGTCCTTCTACCAGGGCATGGCAATCGTAGCCCTGGCCGATGCGGAAAAGCAGCTGTGAAGAGGGATTGCTCATGCGAGTCCTTTTAAAAACAGTTCGGCCAGGGCCAGATCCTGGGCCATCGTGATCTTGAAATTGCGGGGGCTGCCTTCTACCAGTCTCGGTTTCAGGCCCAATAACTCGACGGCAGACGCTTCATCGGTCACCGCATCGCTTGCGGCCAACGCGCGCCGCAGCAATGCGTAAGGAAACATCTGCGGCGTCTGCGCGCTCCAAAGGTGGTCGCGCGCTACGGTTGCCTCGATGCGCTGCGCCCCATCGGCGCGCTTCAGCGTATCGACGACCGGTAGTGCCAGCAACCCGCCAACCTCGTCATCCTGCAGCGCCACGATCAGCTTGTCGATCAATGCAGGGGTCAAACCGGGCCGCGCCGCGTCGTGCACCAGCACGCAATCATCCTCCGCCACCGCATCGCGCATCGCTTGCAAACCGTTCATTACCGACTGCTGCCTAGTCGTGCCGCCAACGCGTAATACCGTCACATTCGCGTAACTTCCGGCCGCCATTACGACATCGATATGCGGGTCACCGCGGCTCACCACTACGAAGGTATGCGCGATCGCGGCTGTCGACGAGAAGGTATCGAGCACGTGCTGCAGCACCGGCTTGCCAACCAGCGACAGATATTGTTTGGGTAGATCGGCACCCACGCGTGTACCGGCACCGGCAGCGGGAATCAAAGCGAAATAGTGTCGCGCAGGGAGGCGTCGCGGAATCATAGTGAAAATGGGAATGCGCCGCTGAGCTTTTTGTTTGAGCTTTAGTGCGCTGTATTGTCAGGAAGCAGATCGTGTAGATCGCGCCTGCCCGACCGATGGAGGGGCTTGGTTTATAATCGCATCAACCATTTTCACTGTCAAATCGGACAATTCGCACTGGATCGTCCGCTTTGCGCCGCATGACATTTCCGATGTCGTTACTTGATGTCAGTTGACCTGAAAACCTTTCTTCCAAAACCCGGTTCCCGTTTCGTCCTGCCCGCGTTGCACGGTTCTTCGGATGCCTATGTGTTGTCGCAAGCCGCCGCTGAACTGGCGCTGCAGAAACGCATGCTGGTCATCGTCGCCGCCAATCCGGGCGATGCCCAACGCCTTTTGACGGAAATGCCGTGGTTCGGCAACGGTGATGCCAAGCTGCGCTGTCACCTGCTGCCAGACTGGGAAACGCTGCCCTACGACGCCTTTTCGCCGCACCAGGACCTGGTATCCGAACGGCTGGCCACGCTGTATGAAGTACAGACGGGCCAATGCGACGTGCTGATTGTGCCCGCTACCACGGCGCTGCTGCGCATGGCGCCGCCCTCCTTTCTGGCGTCCTACACCTTCTTCTTCAAGCAAGGCGAAACGCTAGACGAAACACGCCTCAAATCGCAGCTGCAGCTTGCCGGCTATACGCCGGTAAAGCAGGTGATGTCACCCGGAGAATATTCGGTGCGCGGGGGCCTGATCGACCTGTTTCCGATGGGTTCGGTATTGCCCTACCGCATCGACCTGTTCGGCGACGTGATCGATACCATACGCACCTTCGATGCCGATTCGCAGCGTTCGCTGTACCCAGTCAAGGAAGTGCGCCTGCTGCCGGCACGCGAATTTCCGATGGATGAGGAAGCACGCACCGCCTTTCGCGGTCGCTGGCGCGAAGTGTTCGAAGGTGATCCGAGTCGCTCGGTCATCTACAAGGATATCGGCAACGGTATTGCTTCGGCCGGCATCGAATACTACCTGCCACTGTTCTTTGAACACACCAGCACGCTGTTCGATTACCTGCCGGCGGATGCCAACTTCGCGCTGATCGGCGACATCGACGAAGCCATCCGGCGCTTCTGGAACGACACGCAGTCGCGCTACCAATTCCTGAAATCGGACCGCGAGCGGCCGGTGCTGGCGCCGCAGCAGATTTTTCTGTCGGACGAACAGTTCTACACTTTCGCCAAGCCCTTCGGCCGCTGGGTAATTCAGAAACAAGAAGGCGGATCGGAATTCTCGTCGCCGCTTCCTGACATTGCGGTCAATCGTCGCGCCGACGATCCGCTGGTCAACCTGCGCAGCTACCTGCTGCAGACCGGCAAGCGTGTGATGATCTGCGCAGAAACCAACGGCCGCCGCGAAACGCTGCAGCAATACTTCAACGAATACGAACTGCCACTCGCCATCGCAGAGGGCTTTGGCGATTTCGCGACCGCTTCGACCAAGCTGATGCTTGGCGTCGCGCCCTTGCATGCCGGTTTCGAGCTTGGCAGTGAACTCGGCGACCTTGCATTCATTACAGAAACCGAGCTGTACGCGGGTTCCGGCCGCCGTGTCGGCAACCGCAAGCAAGAAGGCGCAACTCAGGTCGAGGCGATGGTGCGCGACCTGTCGGAACTGAAGATTGGTGATCCGGTGGTGCACGCAAACCATGGTATCGGCCGTTACATGGGTCTGGTCAGCATGGATCTCGGCGAAGGTGAGACCGAATTCCTGCATCTCGAATATGCGAAAGACACCAAGCTCTACGTACCGGTGTCGCAACTGCATGTGATCTCGCGCTATTCCGGCGCCTCGCCGGAAGATGCCCCGCTGCATGCGCTCGGTTCAGGCCAATGGGAAAAGGCGAAGCGCCGCGCAGCCGAAAAAATCCGCGACACCGCCGCCGAACTGCTGAACCTGTATGCGCGCCGCGCGTTGCGTGAAGGCCATGCATTCAAGTATTCCGCACACGATTACGAAGCCTTTGCGGAGAGCTTCGGCTTCGACGAAACCGCCGATCAGGAGGCGGCGATCAACGCCGTGATCCAGGACATGACTGGCGGCCGCCCGATGGACCGGCTGATTTGCGGCGACGTCGGTTTCGGCAAGACCGAGGTTGCGCTGCGCGCTGCCTTCGTTGCGGTAATGGGTGGCAAGCAGGTCGCGATCCTTGCGCCAACCACGCTGCTCGCCGAACAGCATGCGCAAACCTTCGCTGACCGCTTTGCCGACTGGCCGGTGAAGATCGCCGAGCTGTCGCGCTTTCGCACAGGCAAGGAAGTCGCCAACGCAATCAAGTCGATGGCCGACGGCACGCTGGACATCGTGATCGGCACGCACAAGCTATTGTCGCCGGAAGTGAAATTTTCGCGCCTTGGTCTCGTCATCATCGATGAGGAACATCGCTTTGGCGTGCGGCAGAAGGAGGCGCTGAAAGCACTGCGCGCTGAAGTCGACGTACTGACACTGACCGCAACGCCGATCCCACGCACGCTTGGCATGGCGCTGGAAGGCTTGCGCGATTTTTCCATCATCGCGACGGCGCCACAAAAACGGCTGGCGATCAAGACCTTCGTGCGTAGTGAAAATGACAGCGTCATCCGCGAAGCCTGCCTGCGCGAGCTGAAGCGCGGCGGCCAGGTGTACTTCCTGCACAATGAAGTCGACACGATCGAAAATCGCAAGGCAATGCTTGAGGAGCTGCTACCGGAAGCGCGTATCGGCGTTGCGCATGGACAGCTGCATGAGCGTGATCTGGAAAAAGTGATGCGTGATTTTGTCGCGCAGCGCTTTAATATCCTGCTGTGCACCACGATCATTGAAACCGGCATCGACGTCCCTAGTGCCAATACGATCGTCATGCATCGCGCCGACAAATTCGGCCTGGCGCAATTGCACCAATTGCGCGGGCGCGTCGGTCGCTCGCACCATCAGGCGTATGCCTATTTGCTGGTCAACGATGTACAAGGTCTGACCAAGCTCGCGCAGCGACGGCTCGACGCAATCCAGCAGATGGAAGAGCTTGGCAGCGGCTTCTACCTAGCCATGCACGACCTCGAAATCCGCGGCGCCGGCGAAGTGCTCGGCGAAAACCAGTCGGGCGAAATGACAGAGATCGGCTTCCAGCTATATTCCGACATGCTGAACGAAGCGGTGCGCGCGTTGAAAAACGGCAAGGAGCCGGACCTTGCTGCGCCGCTCTCTTCCACCACTGAAATCAATCTGCACGTACCGGCATTGTTGCCGGAAACCTATTGCGGCGATGTGCACGAACGACTGTCGATCTACAAACGCCTGGCGAACTGTACGACTCAGGATGCGGTCAACGAATTGCAGGAAGAATTGATCGATCGTTTCGGCAAGCTGCCAGAGCCAGCCCAGGCGCTGGTGGAAACGCACCGCCTGCGCGTAGCGGCCAAGCCGGTCGGCATCGTCAAGATCGATGCGCACGCAGAATCCGCCACATTGCAGTTCGAGCCCAATCCACCGATCGATGCAATGCGTATCATTGAACTCGTCCAGAAGAACCGGCATATCAAGCTGAACGGCCAGGACAAGTTGCGTATTACTGTCAGCATGCCGGACCTTGCGGCACGTGCTGCGCAGATCAAGGCCACGATACGCGCACTGGGCGCGTAGCATTCATTTATCCCTTACGAATCATGAACCTCATTCTGCAAGGCTTGAAGACACAACGCAACGTCATCGAACAGATCGCCGGACTGGCGCGCCCGCGTGTAATCGTTGCAATCGACGAGCACGCCTATCGCTGCGAAGACATTTCCTACAACGATGAAGTGAAGGCGCAGATCGATGTCGCAGCCTGGGCCGCGCAACTCGATTACGCCTTCATCGACCGCAAGCGCGCGCTGTCGGATTTCAAGCTGCTCGTGATGGATATGGATTCAACGCTGATCATGATCGAATGCATCGACGAGATCGCGGACATGCAAGGTCTAAAGCCGCAAGTCGCCGCCATCACCGAAGCCGCAATGCGCGGCGAGATCGAATTCCGCGAAAGCCTGACGCGCCGCGTGGCCCTGCTCGAAGGCCTGGATGCCGGCGCGCTGCAACGTGTGTACGACGAACGCATGGCGCTGTCGCCCGGCGCGGAAACGATGCTGCGCGCGGTCAAGGCAGCCGGTCTGAAAACGCTGCTGGTGTCGGGCGGTTTCACCTTCTTCACCGATCGCATTCGTGATCGCCTGGGACTGGACTTCGCGCATTCCAACCAGCTGGAAATCATCGATGGCAAACTGACCGGCCGCGTGAGCGGTTGCATCGTCGATGCGGAAGAAAAGATGCGCACCGTCGAGCGCATCTGCAAGGAACTTGATATTTCGACGAAACAAACCATCGTCATGGGCGACGGCGCCAACGATCTCAAGATGATGAATATCGCTGGTATGTCGGTTGCCTTTCGCGCCAAACCGATCGTGCGCGCCCAAGCCGACATCGCCTTGAATTTCGTCGGCCTCGACGGTTTATTGAAACTGTTTGCCTGAGGCCGTTCTTCAAGGCAGGCGACGTCGAGGAACGCTCGCCCGCAGGCGCGGTCTGTACAATGCCGGCCATGCGCAAACCGTTTAAGCGCGGGACCTTTCGGAAGGAGACATGATGAACCAGCAGCTTGTCCTCGATACTCAACTGCAGTCGGCCAAAAATCTTGCATGGTGGCTGTATATCGGCCACGGCATCAGTTTCCTGTTTTCGCTCGGCGCGTTCTCCTGGATTCCGCTAATCATCAATTACGTCAAGCGCGGCGATACTGCGGGCACATTCGTCTATAGCCACCACAGTTGGCAGATACGCTCGTTCTGGTGGTACTTCATCTGGGTGATCGTCGGCCTGCTGCTGTTCACGACGGTGATCGGCATTCCACTGGCCTGGCTGGTGTGGAGCATTGCGTGGATATGGAAACTGTATCGATTGATCCGCGGCCTGATGGATCTGAACGACAATAAGATCATGCCGTAAGCCCGTCGTCGGAAAAACGTACGACGCGGCAACACGTTCCCGTCACTCCAACGCTTACGGTTGATTTTTTTTACAGGAGCGTGAAAGCCTGTTCGATGTCGGTAATCAGATCCTTCGGATCTTCCAGGCCGATATTGAACCGCACAAGCTGCCCCTGGTGGTTCCAGCTGCTCCGCATTTTCTGGATGCGGTACGGCACACACAAGCTGTGTGCCCCGCCCCAGCTGAAACCGATCTTGAACAGTTTCAGACCGTCGACAAAGCGATCGGTCTGCGCTTCCGTATAGCGCGGGTCGAACAGCACGGAGAACAAGCCGCCGGCGCCGGTAAAATCCCGCTGCCATATCTCATGCCCTGGGCAATCCGGCAAGGCCGGATGCAGCACCGCGGATATTTCTGGCCGCGCTTTCAACCAGTGCGCAACTTCACGCGCCGCCGCATCGTGCGCTTCGAAACGCAGCTTCATTGTCGGCAGACTGCGCAACACCAGATACGCATCGTCCGCGCCAATACCGAAGCCCAGGCGCATATGCGCGAGCTCGATGCGGCGATGCAGATCATCGTCGCGCGTAATCACGGCGCCCATCAGCACATCGGAGCCGCCTGACTGGTATTTGGTCAACGCCTGCATCACGATATCGACGCCGAGATCGAATGCACGCAGTGCAATGCCCGCCGACCAGGTGTTGTCGAGCGCAACCAGTACGTTCTTCGCATGCGCAGCGCGACAGATTGCCGGCAGGTCCGGCACTTCCATTGATACCGATCCCGGAGCTTCGGTCCAGATCAATTTTGTATTGGCCTGAATCATGTCTGCGATGCCCGCACCGATTAGCGGGTCGTAATAGCGCACGCCGATACCGAAGTCCGCCGATAACCAGTCAGCCAGATCGCGACTCGGGTTGTAGACGTTATCTGGTATCAGAACCTCGTCACCGGATTTTAGAAAGGCAAAGTCGACCAGCGCGATCGCAGCCAGCCCGCTTGGCGCCAGCCGGCAATGCTTGCCATCCTCGATCGCGGCCAGCCGTGCCTCCAGCGTAAAAGTGGTCGGTGTGCCGTGCAGGCCGTAGGTATAATTGTCCTTCTGCTGCCAGTTGCGTGCGCGCAGCGCGGCAACGTTATCGAACAGGACTGTGGAAGCGTGATGGATCGCCTGCGGAAATGCCGCGAATCCCTCTGGCGCCACATAATCGTTGTGGATCAATGTGGTTTGGAAGGATAGGCGGTCAGGCATGCGATTCTCCGGGCTATTTCGTGGAAAGAACGGGCGCTTTTCTGCTTAATGCAGTTTTCGTTTCTGCAGGCATGATGCGCAAGCTGAACGGCCGTGTCGTTTCCCCGTCAGCCGAGGTCCAGGTGCCGCTCAGTATGTCGCCCTGCAGCTTGCCTTGCCATTGGCCGGAAATATCGGTGCCGTTTTCCGATTCTTCCAGAAACAGCGTGTCGTCTTCCATCTCGCCTGCCAGCAGGATATTGGCCGAACGGCCGAATACGAAATAGCTGCCTTCCAGTCCTTCGTCCGCCACCGCCTTAGGACGTATGCTCAACTGCACTTGTCCATCGCCCAGCGTGCCGCGCAGCACAAGCGGTTTCGAAAAGAACGACGCAACTGGCGGTACGACAGCCTCGGAGACAACCGGCGCGGCGACATCAGCTGCGTACGCGGCTGCGCTCAACGTGCAAGTCGCGCACAGCAAGGAGAAGGTAAGCCGGTGCATCATGCCGCGCCCCACAGATCGTGCGCGTCTGCGGTGCTGATTTGCACATTGACAAACTCTCCGACTTTCAGTTTTCGATGCGGTTCGAACGGCCGCTTTACATACACCACGCCATCGATCTCCGGCGCATCGGAAGCGGTCCGGCCGACGCCACCGCCACTGGCTTCAACCTCGTCGATGAGCACGCGCAAGGTCTTGCCCACCTTGGCTTGCAAACGCTTTTTTGAAATTTCTTCCTGCAGCAGCATCACGCGGGCACGGCGTTCTTCGCGCACTTCTTCCGGCACCGCATTCGGCAGTTCGTTGGCGGTCGCGCCTTCAACCGGCGAATAGGCGAAGCAGCCAAGACGATCAATTTCCGCTTCTTTCAGAAAATCCAGCAGGTATTCGAATTCCGCTTCCGTCTCGCCAGGGAAACCGGCGATGAAGGTTGAGCGGATCGTGATGTCCGGGCAAAGCGCACGCCACGCCTGGATGCGTTCAATGTTCTTCTCGCCGCTGGCGGGACGCTTCATGCGTTTCAGCACGTCCGGATGCGCGTGCTGCAGCGGCACATCGAGATAAGGCAGCACCTTGCCTGCCGCCATCGAGGGAATGATCTGGTCCACATGCGGATATGGGTACACGTAGTGCAGCCGCACCCACGCGCCATAGTGCGCCGCCAGTTCGCCGAGCGCCTCAACCAGCTGCGTCATGTGCGTCCTGACTGGCTTGCCGTTCCAGAAGCCGGTGCGGAATTTGACGTCAACACCGTAGGCGCTGGTGTCCTGCGAAATCACCAGCAATTCCTTGACGCCGGCTTTGAACAAATTTTCGGCTTCCAGCATGACGTCCGCAATCGGGCGTGACACGAGATCGCCGCGCATTGACGGAATGATGCAAAAGCTACAGCGATGATTGCAGCCTTCGGAAATCTTCAAATAGGCGTAATGCTTCGGTGTCAACTTGATACCTTGCGCTGGCACCAGATCGATGAAGGGCTCGTGCGGTTTCGGCATGTGCATATGCACCGCGTCCATTACTTCGCCCAAGGCGTGTGGCCCGGTAACGGCCAGCACCTTCGGATGCACCTTCATGATGATGTCGTCGCCGTCGGCATCCTTCTTCGCGCCGAGGCAGCCGGTGACGATGACCTTGCCGTTCTCGTTCAACGCCTCCCCGATCGCGTCCAGCGATTCCTGTACCGCGGCATCGATGAAGCCACACGTATTGACGATGACAAGGTCGGCGCCGTCATAGGACTTGGCGGTGTCGTAGCCTTCGGCCCGTAACTGGGTCAGGATTTGTTCGGAGTCGACCAGCGCCTTGGGACAGCCGAGGGAAACGAAACCGATCTTGGGCGCTGCATTTGATGCGTTGGACATGGCAAAAACGATAAGGGAAAGAGGAGCGGGGACGACGGAAAATGAGTCCGCTATTGTACCCTCTTGCACCCTTCCGCCCCTGACTGGGAAAAGGGAAAATGCAGGTGGACTTAATTCGTCTTGTCCGTTGCACCGAACGGAAAACTGCCAAACATGCTCTTTGACTGACTCTGCATCTGTTCCTGCATTTGCATAAACAGGTTCTTGCTCTGCTCGATGTAGTTGCTCATCATGCCCTGCATCATCGGACCCTGCACGTTCATGAACTGTGACCACATGTCGGCATTAAACGGCTTGCTTTCGGTCAGCCGGTTCTGGATATCGATGAAGGCCTGGATGTTCTTCTCCAGATAGGCACCCATCATGCCCTGCATCGCGTGACCGTAGTAACGGATGATCTGCGTCAGCGCCGCGCTTGAAAACATCGGCGTACCGCTGGCTTCTTCTTCCAGGATGATCTGCAGCAGGATGCTACGTGTCAGGTCTTCGTCGGTCTTAGCGTCGACTACAGAAAATGACTGGTTGTCGAGCACCAAACGCTTGACGTCCGCCAGCGTGATATAGGAACTGGTCTGCGTATCGTACAGACGGCGGTTCGGATATTTCTTGATTAGGCGTTCTGTGAGTTTTTTTGCACTATTCATCGGGAATCCCAGTTTTACTGCGTCGCAACGCATTTCTTATGTACCGGCTTAAGCGCGGACGAGGTCTCTTCTCGTGCCTGGCATTATAGTCCGAAAAAACAAGGATTTAGACAGTCTGAGCGCCTTCGCGATTTCATTGTTGCATTGCAATGAAATTGCCGGACGCGAGCGACTTGGCCCGCTTTCGGCGCTTTCTCGCGTATTGTTGCGGTTTCGCTCCCACACGCCCCATATGTACATCATTGCCATCGCCTGGATCTACGTCGTGCTGATGATGTCGGTTACCGAAACCAGTATCGTCGCAGGCGTCATGACGTTTCTGCTGTACGGCGCCCTGCCGGTCGGCATTCTTTATTATCTGGCGGGAAGCGGCCGGCGCAGACGTCGGAGGCAAGTGCAAAAACACATGCCGGACGCCGATTCCGGCAAGCATGACTAACTATCGCAGCCAGATCATGGTCGCCATGCGGCCTGTGACGCCATCGCGCCGATATGAATAGAAGCGATGCGACTCGGCGACAGTACAGAAACGGCCGCCCCGCACCGTCACCACACCCTCACTATGTAGCGTATCTCTTGCTAGTTGGCACAAGTCAGCCAGATATTTACCCGGACGGGCATCAAGCGATTTGAATGCAGCAGCTGCCGATGGCGAACGATCCGCGAAAGCTTGCCGCACGTCTTCGCCCACCTCAAAGTGCGCCGGGCCGATGGCCGGCCCTAGCCAGGCAAGCAGCTCGGTACCGCCTGCCGCACGCATTTGCGCAATCGTGTTCTGCAGCACGCCACCAGCTAAACCGCGCCAGCCCGCGTGCGCGGCACCGACCACTTTCCCGCCCCTGTCGACCAACAACACGGGCAAACAATCGGCTGTCATGATCGCGCACACCACACCCGGCTGCGTCGTGAAGCTGGCGTCCGCTTCGACCGCTTCAGTTACCGTGGCGGCGTCGATCACGGTTGTACCGTGCACCTGCGTCAGCCACGCCGGCTCACCAGGTAAATGCCGCTGCAACTGCGCACGATTGCGTCTCACCGCTTCTGGTAAATCGCCGACATGCGTTGCGAGATTCAAGCCGCCTGCGCCCTGGCCGTCGTCGTATGGCGCGACGCTGAAGCCGCACGCGCGCGTAGTCGACAGGGCGCCGATCGTAGTCAGCGGCATGCCCCATTGCGGCAGGATGATTTCCATCGTGATGCTTAATACGTTCCGATGCCGGCGTCGGCAATCAGCGCCGCAAAATCCGCCGGCGCTTCGGCCGACCATTCCATCTGTTCGCCGGACACCGGGTGCACCAGGCCGAGACGGCGCGCATGCAAGGCTTGCCGCGGGAAGACGTTCGCCAGGTGCTGCTTGCCGTACAAGGCGTCGCCAACCAGCGCGAAACCGATCGATTGCATATGCACGCGAATCTGATGCGTGCGCCCTGTTTCCAGTTGGCACTGCATCAAACTCACTGGACGTCCGTCCAGCTTGCCGCTCGCCAGTCGCGTGTAATGGGTGACGGCCGGCTTGGCGCTCGGCGCTTCGGATACCGCCATCTTGATGCGGTCGCGCGGATGACGGCCGATCGCCGCCTCGATTCGCCCGCTTGCATTCGGTGTGCCCCACACCAGCGCCAGGTATTCGCGCTTGACCGAACGTGCCTGCAGTTGCCGCACGAGGTTGGTATGCGCGATCAATGTCTTCGCCACCACCATCAGGCCGCTGGTGTCCTTGTCGAGTCGATGCACGATGCCTGCCCGCGGCACGCCGGCAATTGCCGGAAAATGATGCAGCAGGCCGTTCATCAGCGTGCCCGACCAGTTGCCGGCGGCGGGATGCACGACGAGGTCGGCTGGCTTGTCGATCACCATGATCGCAGCGTCTTCGTGCACGATGTTCAGTGCAATCGGCTCCGGCTTAAATGCAAGGTCTTCCGGCGCCGGTTGCGGATGAATGATCACGCGTTCGTCGCCATACATTGTCATCTTGGCGCGTGCGGTCTCGCCGTCCACGCTGACGTAGCCGGCTTCGATCCATTGCTGCAGGCGACTGCGGGAATATTGTGGCACCAGCGTCGACAGCACCTTATCCAGGCGCGTGCCGCAAACGTCGGCATTCATGTTCAATTCGATAGGGGTGAATACGAAGGCGCTGTCGTCCAGATCGCCATCCAGCACGTCGGCATCGCCATCGTCAGGGAGTTTATTCAAAATCAGTCTTCAGGTTGAGTTTGGCGCGAGCCCATCGGCTATAATCAATCATTCTCCAGCGGCATTCTCGCAAATCCCATGCACAGACAAATGTTGAAAATTTCGGTTCTTGCCTTGGTCCTTCTGCTGTCGGCGTGCAGCCTTCCAGAAAAGATCGATGAGACCAAGAACTGGTCAGCCTCGAGATTATACTCGGAGGCCAAAGATGAAATGCGGTCCGGTAACTACGACCGCTCGGTCGAACTGTATGAAAAACTGGAATCGCGCTTCCCCTTCGGTACCTATGCACAACAGGCCCAGATGGAAATCGCGTACGCCTATTACCGCCAGGGCGACCAGCCGCAAGCGCTGGCTGCCGTCGAGCGTTTCATCAAGCTGCATCCGGATCATCCGAACGTCGACTACATGTATTACCTGCGCGGCCTGATCAACTTCAATGACCGCACCAGCATCTTCGACTTCCTGTCGCGTCAGGACCCGAGCGAACGCGATCCGAAAGCGGCACGCGAAGCCTTCGATTCCTTCCGCCAGGTTGTCGAGAAATTCCCGAACAGCAAATACGCTGAGGACTCCGCTGCACGCATGGCATACCTGGTCAACGCGATGGCGCAGTACGACGTGCATGTGGCAAATTACTATTACCGCCGCGGTGCCTACCTTGCCGCTGCCAACCGCGCTCAGGACGCCGTGAAGAAATACCAGGGCGCGCCGGCGGTCGAGGAAGCGCTGTACATCATGGTCAAGTCCTACGATGCAATGGGCATGACCCAATTGCGTGACGATGCCAACCGCGTGATGCAAAAGAACTTCCCCAATAGCGTGTACTTCAAGGGCGGCCCAGACAAGAGCAAGCCGTGGTGGCAGATCTGGTAAGCAAGCGATAAACAAAAAGGCCTCGCAATATGCGAGGCCTTTTTTTTCGTTTAAGGTGACGCTCAGTCAGCGAGCCTGCGCCGGAACACCCAGGTCTGGGCGTCGGATGAGGACTCATGAAAGCGGTAGCCTTCGACATCAAAATCTTTCAGCGCCGCCGGTCGCTTGAGACCTTTCATTGCAGCGTAGCGCGCCATCAATCCGCGCGCACGTTTGGCATAGAAGGAAATGATCTTGTATTGCCCGTTCTTCCAATCCTGGAATACCGGATTGATTACCGGGACCTCCAGCGACGCCGGTTTGACCGACTTGAAATACTCTTCAGACGCCAGATTGAGCAAGGCCGTTGCCCTGCTCTCGGCAACTTCACGGTTCAATGCATCCGTAATCGTATCGCCCCAGAACGTGTACAGATCCTTGCCGGCCCGATTAGCGAGCTTTGTGCCCATTTCCAGCCGATATGGCTGCATCAGATCCAGCGGTCGCAACAAGCCGTACAAGCCGGATAATATGCGAATACGCGATTGCGCATACGTCCATTGCTTCGCGCTCAGGCTTTTTGCATCCAGTCCCTCATAAACGTCGCCATTGAAGGCCAGCATCGCCTGCCTGGCATTCTTGCGTGTGAATTTGGGTGACCATGCAGCGAACCGGTCCGCGTTCAATGCCGCAAGCGGATCGGAAATTCGCATCAGGCTGGCAATCTGCGCGGGCGACATCTGCCGTAAAATCGCGATCAATTCGGCCGAGCGCTTGAGGAAATCCGGCTGCGTCGCCGTGTCGATATCGACGGGCGTCTCGTAATCGAGCGTTTTGGCGGGCGATAGAACAATCAACATCTGATCAAGATCCGGAAAAATGTCGACAATGATACCGAAGCGCGTGGTGCTCGACACCAATGTTTGCCTCGACCTGTTTGTATTTCGCGATCCGCGTTGGGCTGCGCTGCACGATGCGCTACGCAGCGGCGCGATGGAAGCAGTGACGCGCGAAGACTGCCGTACCGAATGGCAATTGGTCCTGCACTATCCGCATCTGAAGCTGGACGATCAGCGCCGCCATGCAGTCGCTGAAGAATTCGACCTGTTGATCCGCTGCCATCGGGCTCCGCCGCAAGAAAGGCATACGACGCCGCTACCGGTTTGCAAGGACAGGGACGATCAGAAATTTCTCGAAATCGCACGCGATGCTGAGGCGGACATATTGCTCACCAAGGACAAGGCGCTGCTGAAGCTTGCGGGCAAGACGCGTCGCAACGGCCTGTTCCTGATCATGACGCCCGAAACCTGGACGCGCGATCAAATCGCTCTGCAGGCGCAGGGCTGATCAAAGACATTTTTGCCCAGTGTTCCTTGGGCCTATCGCGAACACTGCGGTGATCAGTGCGCGAGCTGGCGAATTTTCTGCTCGACGAAGGCTTGCAGATCGGGTGACAGGCTGCCAGTGTCGCGCGCATGGGTGAAAGCCTCACGCGCCTGCGGCAATCGCTTGTCCGCCTGCAGCGAAATTCCCAATCCCATCCACCACACGCCATTCTGTGGCGCCTTGTCCAGCGCAGCCTCGTAAAGATCAATCGCTTCTGCGTTACGACCTTCCCGCTGCAGCAGCGCGGCAAGAAATGCCTGGTACTCGGCATTGCCGCTGGCAGCGGGCAAGCTGCGTTGCAAAGTGGCGATCGCCGCTTTCTGATCGCCCTTGTCCAATTGCAGGCGCGCCAGGATCATCGCAAAGTTCGGTTGCCTCTGGTCCAGCTCGAGCCCCTGTTGTGCAAGACGCATTGCATCGTCGCGCCGTTTGACATTCAGCATTAAGGCAATCAAGGTCTGACGTGCGCCCACATGCGAAGCATCGGCCTGCAGCACCTGTTCAAGCAGGGCAATCGCTTCCTGCACCCGGCCCTGCTGGATTAGCGTGGTAGCTCTGCGATAGTCGTTCTCCACCTTTTGCTGTGGTGTCAATTCCTTGACCTGCTTGTTGAGAATCAGCGGTTGGTCTGCAATCGCCGCTTTCGCCGGAGGTGATTCCTGAAGCTGCACAGGAACATCCCGGTGCGGCTTTGCCGGCACTGCATCGCCCCGTGCCGGTTTGCTCACTTCCTTACCTGCACTACCGACCAGCGACGCCGAATCAGCAGCTATGCGTTCCGGGACAACAGGGGCAGGCGAAGAAGGTGAGGACTGAGCAATATCCGCAACTGGCGGCGGTATTTGCGCAATCGACTTCATGCTCAAGTCGTCGTCCACCTTTAACGTCAGCGAAAGTGCCGGTGCAACCGCCGCGGGGGCGACAGCTACGGGCGATGGCGCTGCCCTGTGCATAGCAGCCGTGACGGCGACGGGCGCTTGCTTTTCCGCAGACGAGCGTAACCATAACCACGCCAGCGATGCGCACAGCAGCATTGCCAATAACATGAGCGGCATGATCCATCTCGGTGTGCTGCGTTGTGGCACTGGCGTCGCCCTGACATCCTGTGGCAGACCGCTGGCGGTCTCTTCCGCATGGCGCTGCTCGAGGTCCTGCAACATTTTGTTGATAAGGCTCATCGCATATAGGTCCACGTAATGCCGCACACGATCATGACCGCTGCCAAGCCAGCAAGCCAAGGCATCCACGCAGTCACCATGCGGCGTGCAGCGATCGTATCGGCAGCGGCGGCGCGGATATGACGTCCGCTGATCTCCTGTCGCCCTTCGCCATAAGCCAGCATCAGCGCTTTGTGCGCGATGACATTGGCCAGCCGCGGCACACCGCCGCTCGCCGCATATAAGGCCTTGATCGCGCTCTTCCGGAACAGGCGCGCACCGGAAAATCCAGCCACGCTCAGGCGATGAGCGATGTAGAAATCGAGATCGTCCTTCGACAGCGGGCTGAGCCGATAGTGAAAGGTAATGCGTTGTGCGAGCTGCCGGATATCGTCCTGCTTTAATTTGTCGTCCAGTTCAGGCTGGCCGAACAAGACGATTTGCAGCAGCTTGCGCTTTTCAGTTTCGAGATTGGTCAGCAGGCGCAAGGCCTCGAGACTTTCCAGCGGCATGGCTTGTGCCTCATCCAGGCAAAGCAGCACTTTCTTGTCAGCCCGGGCCAGCACCAGCAGCCGATGATTGATCGCCTTCAGCAACTGATGCTGATCCGTGTCCTTCTCGAGCGCAATCTCGAGCTCGTCGGCCAACGCCAGCATCAGGCTGCGAGGATCGAGGTAGGGATTGGGAATGTACGCGGTGACAAATCCGTCATCCAGCGTGGCGAGAAACTTCCGGCAGAGCAGCGTCTTGCCAGTGCCGACTTCTCCCGTAATCTTGATGAAACCTTCGCCATTACGCGCCGCAATCAGCAAGGTATTGAGGGCCTGCTGATAAGTCGGGCATGCGAAGAAGAAGCTCGTATCGGGCGTGATGCTGAAAGGCTGCTCTTTCAAGCCGAAGTGAAGCTTGTACATGCCTCCCGCTCCTACCGGTCTCTCGGCGCCAACGACTGGATGCGTTTCTGGGTATCGAGAACATCCTGCGACCAGCTGGTTGCATTCTGGATCAAGGTTGGTTTCAGCAGGATCACCAGCTCCCGCTTCTCCGACACTTCGTTTACGTTCTTGAACAGGTTTCCAAGTGCCGGAACATCGCCGGCGCCGGGCACCTGATCCCGCCCGGAAACCGTGCGTTGACGCATCAAGCCACCCAACGCGATGATGTTGCCATCCTGTGCGCGTACCACGCTATCTGTTTCGGACGTGCTACTGCTTGCCAGCGGCAGTTTCAGTACATTCGAGACATTGCCCTGCGTACCAAGATCAATCTCCTTGTTTACCGTCTGCACATCGGTCACTGACGGATGGATGTGCAGGATGATATTCCCCTGATCATCAATTTGCGGCGTTACGTCGAGCACGACACCCGAGAAGAATGGCTGCAAGGTCACATTCGGCGTTGACGTCGTCGCCGCTCCGGATACCGAGGTATTGATGTTGTTGCTGACATTGGTCACGAAAAATTCATCCGTTCCCACTTTCAATACCGCCTTCTGGTTGTTCAGCGTGGCGATGCGAGGGCTCGAAAGCACATGCACATTACCTTGGGACTCAAGGAAGGAAATCAGTCCCGCGAAATTCCTGGTTTGCAAAGCAAGGCCGAACAAGCCGTTTCCATTCGTCGCCGCACCGGTCAATCCAGTAGTTGGAATATTGCCGGATATTGCCGTGATGGGTTGACCCGTCGTAGCGAATCCACCGGAGACGCGAGTATTGGTGCCATTAAGCGCAGACCAGTTAATGCCCGTTTGATAGCCATCGCTCAAGGTCACTTCCAGTATCTTGGCTTCAAGAACAACTTGGCGATCCACCGATAACTGCGTCGCTTTCAGGTAGGCCGACACGTTGCGTAATTCGTCCGGCATGGCGCGCACGACGACAACCCCTGATTGCGGGCTGATGACGACGCTACGGCCGTCCTTGCTGCCTCCAATAATTGCATCCAGCGCGACCTTCAGGTCTGACCAGAAATCGCTGTTGGACGTGGTGCTGACACGGCTGCTTTCGATAGGGTTGTAGCTGTTCCCGCCATTCGCATTGTTATTGCCGGCATTACCACCGTACGCGTTGTTGTTGCCGTTGACACCGCCGTTGATATTGCCATTCGACTGGCTCGCATTGAGTGATCCCGATATGACACTGGTTTCCGAGGTTCCCTTGCGGTTACCGGTCAAATAGTTGACCTGAAAAATGCTGGTCTGCATCGTCAGCGGTTTGATGACGATCCGGTTGCCTTCCACCGTATAGTCGTAACCATAAAGTTCGCGGATCGCATCAAGCGCCTCAAACAGTGTGACATTTTTCAGGTTAGCCGAAATTGTGCCGGTTACATCCGGATGGACCAGCATGTTGTAATGCGTACCGGTCACAATCGCATTGAAGAACTGGCTCGCAGGCACGTTGTTGAATGCGACGCTGAAGCGCTCCTCCAGCGGCGGACGGGCCTTCGGTATCTCGATGCTCAGCGGCGGCAATAGCGCGGCTTCCACGGCATCGGGTTTCGCGGGCTGGACATTAGACTCTACCGCCTTGTCCATTTCGCTATTCATTTGATCATAGGTCGCCCGTTTCGAAACGGTTGATACACAACCGGATAGACCGACTATCAACAGGGTAAATAAAATTTTCTGCACCATAACCTGCCTTATTGCTTGCGATGAGTTTTGCCGACGGAAGAGCTGGATTCCGCCTTGGCGGACGATCGATGCTTGTCGATATCCGGAAATAATTTCAAGGTCTGCAGCTCTGTGCCATTACGAAGGACAACCTGCGTCTCGGATATGCTGATCAGCTTCGCACCGTTGAACTGCCCCCCCAGCTTGACGGACTGCCCGCTGATGATCGCTACTCTGCGATCGGGCGCGATCAATACCGATTGCAAAACCGGTCCCTCGGCAATCGCACCTGCTTCTTGTCCAATCGCCGAAGGTGGACGAGTCGGGTCCTGCAATTGCTGCGCTAAAGCCGGTGCAATAACGAGTGCGCAGGCACACGCCGCCGAGATCGCAGCTGCATGACGAAGCACTTTTACAAATCCAGCCATTTTTTATCCAGGCTCAGTGTGAACAAGGTCAGCGTCAGAGTCGCCTTCGGGTATTCGTTTACCGTCAGTTGCGCGCTTCCCCAGAACAATTCCCAAGGCAAGGCTTCCAGTGCCCGCATATAAGCCAGCATATCCATGTAGCTGCCTTGCACTGTCAGCTCCACAGAATGCTTGTAGACCGTGCGAATGGCGCTTGTTTCGTCTGGTGTCAAAGGCGCGCCGCCTTTATCCGCTTTTGCTTCCTGTACGACGTCGTTTAACGCAGTCACCGGCAAAGTCTTCAGCGATACCAGCAACAGCTTGTTATTGCGCTTGAGGACATCTTCCAGTAAATCTGCGACCTTGCTCGGCGGCACCAGGCGCTTCTGCAAATCGGTCAGCGCGGCATTCATTCGCGCCGTCTCTTCCTGCAACTGACGCAGGCGCGCGCGGTCTGCCTGGTCGGGATCAACCTCCCTCGCCTTCACGGTTTCCTGTATCCGGTTCTGCACATCGGCAATCTGCGACTGCTGTTGGCGAATCTGCTTTGATAAAACAGTTTGGCGGGCGTATTGCGGGTCAAGCAAAAAGACATTGACCAGCATGATCAGAATCAGCACTGCCGCCGCGAACACGATCGCACGCTCCCGAAGCGACAGCGCATCGATGCGCAATGCGATCTTTTCCCATTGCTGCTTCATTGGCTCGCCGCTCCCGACAGCGATTCACTTTTCGATTCGACAGAGGAGCGCAAATTGAAGTTGACGTATGCCGGCTGCACCATGACTTTCTTCTCAACGCTTGCGGCACTCTTGTCCTCGACAGGTTTCGGCAACTGCATCTCCAGCGCGGCAAAAGACGCGCCCTGCATGACCGGCTCGTTTTTCAGCCTGCTCAGAAAGGCCGGCACTGATTCCGGCCGTAAGGCGCTGCCCTGGATCGAAACATCGCCGCCGGCTCCTTGTATGGTGAAACCGGTCAACCAAATGCCGTTCGTAATCTGGCTTGCAAACGCGCTCAAGTAAGCTGAATAGCCTGCGGTATTACCGAAGTCGCCCTCGCCCAGCACCGCGGAAATCTGCTGCAAGGATTTGACCTCCAGTTCAGCGCGACGAAGCCGCGACGCCATTGCGGGGTCCTTCTGCCGTGGGCCGTATTCGGCCGTCACCTTGGCCAATTGATTCTGCGCCAGCTGCAGTTGCGCCGCTGTTGCCTGCTGCTCCGTCGTTAGATTCGACAATTGATAGCGCGTGTACAGCGTCAGCATGATCGCGCACGCCAGGATAATACCGAGCGCCTGCACCATCGTCAGCGCGGAAAACTGTTTCTCCTGCTTGAGAAAGATCGGATTAAAAAGATTGATCTGCTGACTCATAGCACCGTCTCTTCCAGCCGCAACGCTGCACCAAGAGCCATGAAATAACGCTGCTGCGTTTCGGGTGCCGTCAACTCCGGCACCTTCACGCAATCGAGAATAGAAGTTAGATCAAGCATCTCGCACGGGATATAGAGATTTTCGGCGAGGTGTTCTTTCAACTCCGTTACCGCGGCAAATGGTGCGAGCTGCAGCTTCGACAGCGTGATGAAATGATATTGCCGTTCAAAGTGATCCAACGAACGCTGAATTTCAAGCGTTACACGTTCAAGATAACCTGTCTTTAATTCTGCGTCCGAGGTGCCAAGCTGCATCAGCGACACGTCAATTCGCCGCGACAGATAAAGTTCTCCGCGATGGCTAAGCGTTAGAAGCCCGCCCTCCGCGTCAAACGACAATAACGCAATACCTCGATCATTCTTCTCCAGCAACGCTGCGACATTCCGCTGCGCCATCTCTGGAATATCAATTACACGCAGATAGAAATCCGCGTTAGCGAACATCGCCTGACGCTGCTCGATCAATTGATTGCGCGCCGCAACGGCGTACATCGCGTGATTGCGATTGGCTGCGCTCTTGTCCACCGGGACATCGAGCACGTCGATCGTCGCATCATCGATATGGAAATCGAGCATGTCCTTGAGGCGCCAGCGCACAGCCGTCTTCAATTCTTCAACCGGCACGTTGGGCGCCTCAACGGAGAGCAACTGATATTCGTGCGTATTCAGCAAATGGATGCACTCGTAACGCTCTGCATGCAGCTCCTTTGCTGCCTTTTCGAGGGTCGCCGCCGGTGTTGCGCTCCCGAACGGGAAAAAAGAAATAAATTCCACGACGGGATGCGCCGACGAATACACCACACGGGCGGCACAAATACCGTCCGGCTGCAGTTGAATCACGATCCGCCCTGTGAGATTTAATTTTTTCCGAAACAGTTGCATGCTCGATTAACGTGGAAAACTTGCGTGAAGTTATGAGAATAAGTCATTGATGTCAATGGATTTTCTGTATTTCCCCTCTATGGAGCAAGGCCGAAAACAATTAACAACGCATTGTTAATTTTGGTCAATTTCCTTTTAATAGAGCTCGCGCATATAAATAACCGGACCGCCTTTGTAGACGCCAAAAACTGCGTGCGCGCTGGGATCGTCGTCGTAAAGCGTACCGGCGCCATTCCAGCGTCCTTGCAGCCACGGCATATTTGCCGAACTTGCACTACAGATGGTACCCGGTGTGTTGTCCGCTCCCAGATCGACGCACAGATCAACACTGCCTCTGCTTGATGGCGGTGTGATTGGCTTATTGATCGTCGTAGACGCTTTGCCGCCTGAGAACGTAAGAGAGCCGGAAAAATTATTGGATGGCATATTGCCGGCATTCAGGCCGCCCGAAGTATTCTGCAACTTCATACTCGATGCATTGATAACTGTGCAGCTATCATCCGTGTTGGTGACAAAGCCTATGTTCTTCTTCCAATATTGAGTTGTCGCCTGTACCGGCAGATTCAATAACTCGGAACCGCTCACGTTGCCGAAAACTAAGCGTCCGAACCGAATAGCCGTGCTGTTTGACAGCGCACTGCTGGCCGACACTGGCGTTCCATTTAGAGAGGTAATCATGACACCATCTGGATCGGTCACCGTCGTTTTTAGGGCAAAGCTCTCATACGATCCGTCCGGAACAGTGTTTCGGTCAAAACTATAGTTGCCGCTTACTGCATAGCCGCCAGCAGTCCACTGAAATTGCCCTGTAGGGTTAGCGGCCGATGAGCCGGTCGAAATGGGCAAATCCGGGGTTAAACGACCATTAAGCGGGTTGATGGACGTTCCACTGTCGTCACCAATAATCGAAAAGGTGGAAAGCGGCGAATAATTTGCGCCATATCGAGCCAACTGCACTCCGTTTGCACTCATCGCTTGTAAACCCAGCGTGATGCCCAACGCATTCTGTCCCATATAGGTGAATTTATTGCTGCATGCTGCTGACAAAGCAACGTTCAAATCGTAGTGATCGGGACGGAAACGTCCGGTGGAGGTAGCCGTGCTTCCTATCACGCAACCGTAGCGACCGTTCAATGTATTAGTAGTGTTTCCAGCGAAGCAATCCTGTGTTGTGCCGTGATCAACGCCGTTCACCAGCCCTGTGACTTGATCAACGGCAGTGAAATCCGTGTCTGTCACTGCATTGGCACTGAAACCAAGCGTCCCGACATCGTCATATTGAAATGTTCCTTGCGACACCGAACCGGCAGCTTGAGTAAAATCTCCACTCAGAGGAAGGTTGGCTGACGCAGGTGTCGAGACCACTTGTCCCAGATTCAGGTTAGGCGTGCCGTCATAGCCGGCATTTACGGAAGGATTGGCTGTGATATGAAAATCGGCGCCAGCCGGATAAGGGCCAGGCGCGGGCACATCTGTAGATAAGCTGAACAACTTCGGTCGTATAGAAAAATTATCTGCGGAACATGTCGATACGCCATCCGTCGTGGTCATGCGCAATCTCGCGTTTCGTGCGGCATTGGGATAGTTGACCGTGAGCGATCGTCGGCCTCTCGGATTGGTGCTGGTAAATGAAACGTTTCCGATATTAAGCAAGCCGGGATTCGCATCGCTACAGTTCCCGCTCGCGGCCGTTGGATCAACCAGTGAAACAGAAACTGTTCCCCTGTATCCGGTGTCAATTGACGCATTACTTACAGCGAGTACATCGAGCGAGAAATTCGTTCCAACGAGCTTCGTATATATTGGGGTGCTCGGTCCCGCACCGGTCTCTACCGCGTCAAAGCAGGCATTAGCAAAATTGATTACGCATGTTTCCGCGCTTTCGCTAAAACAACGCGTTGCGCTTGCTGCGATAGGGGACGTTGCTGTCCCGCTGAT
>Ga0310811_10001681_pt1 | contig 27591 bp, 26 predicted proteins | sample YCmetagenome_FD_207642 | JGI IMG/M metagenome (GOLD analysis project Ga0310811, IMG submission 207642) | Soil microbial communities from experimental microcosm in Duke University, North Carolina, United States - YC | ecosystem: Engineered > Artificial ecosystem > Soil microcosm > Unclassified ... | reverse complement strand
CATGCGGTACGCCTGTGTAGCCGAACGGACCGGCCGCCGCGGTGCTGCCGTGTGAACAGGGCGAATCCGAATCCAGGCGCGCTTTTGACCAAGGAATATGATCAATACGGATACGCCGACTGCAGCAACCCGTACACGAACTCCGTCGCGACCGTCACTTTCGCGCCGGAGCCGTCGTCGATATCGTCGATCAAAACCAGATCACGGGTCGGCGCCGAGCCTTCGAGCTGCCGCAGCCGCCCGAACGCCACCGCGACGTCCCCGAGCACGCACGACCACGCCGTCAGGTCGCCGAGTCCGCGCAGCGCCGGCCGCGGCACGGCCGGGGCGCGCACCAGATGCTCCTTCAGCAGCATGTCGCCGGGCCCGATGAACGCCTCGAAGCGCAGGCCCGGCCACACCTCCCCCGGCAGCTCCCACTGCTCGCAGCGGCACGGCGCGTCGCCCACCTTGCGCTCGACGACCTCCACCGGCCTGCCGAGGACGCTGTGCAGCTGCCCCAGCGGACCGCGCGAGTGCCTGCTGCGCAGCATCCGCTGCCAGGTGGCGTTGACCGCGCGCATCTCGGTCACGTCGTACCCGAGGCGGGTGCGCGCGTCCTCGACGAGCTGTGGCTGGTAGTCGGCCATCCGGCGCAGCAGCACGAGCGGGAACTCCGCAGCGGTGACCGGAACCGAGGGGATCGTCATCGGTCCTGCTTACTATGCCTTCTGCAACAGATCCAGCACGTCCTGCGTCGTGCCCCGCTCGCCGAGGCGCGGGAAGATCCGCTCGACGCTGTTCACGTGGGCGTCGGCGTCGTTGGCGGTCATCGCGTCGGTGACGAGCACGACGTTGTAGCCGAGCTCGGCCGCCGAGCGCGCCGTCGACTCGACGCCGATGTGCGTCGCGACTCCGGTGAGGACGACCTGCGTGACGCCGAGCTCCTGCAGCGTATCGTGCAGGGCGGTGCCGGTGAACGCACCCCAGCGCTGCTTCGAGATCAGCACGTCCGTCGGCTGCCGGTCGAGCTCCGGGAGCAGTTCGGCGAAGTCGGCCGGGAAGGACCTGGAGCGCGCCGGGTTCTCGGTGCGGCCCGGGGCGCCGCCGGTCACGTTGACGAGCACGACCGGGAGCTCGCGCTCGCGGAAGGCCGCGGCCAGGCGCGCGGAGTTGCCGACGACCTGCTCGATCGGGTGGATCGACGGGAGGCCCGCGATGCCCTTCTGCAGATCGACGACGATGAGCGCGGGCGTCTGGTCGAGCGGGGTGATTGCCATGGGTTCAGTTCTTTCCTTTGCGGAGGAGTGATGCCAGCGCGGCGACGAGGCCGAGGCCCGCGGCGACCGCGAAGACGACGACCAGTCCCTGGTGGAACGGTCCGGACAGGAGGTTCGGGAAGAACTCGCGGCCAGTCAGCACCTGCCGGTTCGCCGACGAGAGCGAGGCGAGCACGCCGTTGGTCGCGAGAAGGTGCTGCACCGGATTGACCCCGAGCACCGCCGCGAACAGCGATGACACCGGCGGCAGCGCGGCGATCTGGGACGCGGCGTGCGCCGAGACGCCGTGCTGCTGAAGCCCCGTCGAGAGCGAGGCGGGCAGGCTCGAGGACAGGCCCGTCACCATCAGCGTGAAGAAGATGCCGATGGACACGGCCGTGCCCGAGTTCTGGAACGTGGCGCGCATGCCGGAGGCGACACCGCGCTGCGCGGGCGGCACGCTGCCCATGATCGAGGACGAGTTCGGCGCGGCGAACATCCCGCCGCCGATCCCGTTGAGCGTGATGAACAGGGCGAAGGCCCAGTACGGGAACTGCACCGGAAGCAGCATCAGCCCGACGAAGCTGCCGGCGAAGACCAGCATTCCGGCCGTCGCCAGGCCGCGGGCGCCGATCCGGTCGGAGACCAGCCCGGAGACAGGTCCGGCGACCAGCATGCCGACCGTCATCGGCAGCAGGAAGATGCCCGCCCACAGCGGCGTGTCGGAGAAGTCGTATCCGTGCAGCGGAAGCCAGATCCCCTGCAGCCAGATGATGAGCACGAACTGGAGTCCGCCGCGCGCGACGGACACGGCGAGGCCGGCCGCGTTGCCCGCCGTGAACTCGCGTATTCGGAACAGCCCGAGCTGGAACATGGGTTCCTCGATGCGCAGTTCGATGACGGCGAATGCCGCGAGCAGCCCGATGCCGACGGTCAGCAGCGCGATGACGGACGGGTTCGTCCAGCCCATCGTGTGACCGCGGTACGGCTGGATGCCGTTCGTGATGCCGATCAGCAGGAAGCTGAGTCCGACGGCGAAGGTCAGGTTGCCCCACCAGTCGATCCGCCCGCCGCCGCGCTCGCCGTCGTCCCGCAGCTTCAGGTAGGCCCACAGCGTGCCGAACACGCCGACCGGGACGTTGACCCAGAACACCGCGCGCCAGTCCCACGCCGAGAGCACGCCGCCCGCGACCAGGCCGATGAACATGCCGGCGAGGCCCGCGACCTGGTTGATCCCGAGGGCGAACCCGCGGCGCGAGGCCGGGAACGCGTCGGTCAGGATCGCCGCCGAGTTCGCCGTCAGCATCGACCCGCCGACCGCCTGCAACACCCGCCAGCCGATCAGCCACATCGCGGCGTGCGTGCCGGTGAACGGGTCGAAGGAAAGCAGGATCGACGCGACGGTGAAGACGGCGAAGCCCAGGTTGTAGATGCGGACCCGGCCGAACATGTCGCCCAGCCGGCCGAGCGTGACCACGAGCACCGCCTGCACGAGCCGGTAGCCCATGATCATCCACAGCAGGTAGCTGATACTGCCGCCGCCGAGCGGGTCGAGGTGGATCCCGCGGAAGATCGGCGGCAGCGCGATCAGCACGATCGAGCCGTCGAGCGCCGACATGAACATCGCGGCGGTCGTGTTCGCCAGCGCGACCCAGCGGTAGCGCGACTCGGCGCGCTCGTCCGCGGGGCTCAGGGCCTTCTCGGATATCCCGACCATGGATCAGGCCCCTCTCACAGGTGCTCGGCGAGGCGCTCCAGCAGCGGAGCGGCCTCGTTCAGGACGGTCAGCTCCTCGGCCGAGAAGTGCTCCGACAGGGCACGCGCCAGCAACTGCGTGCGCCCGGAACGCCGCTGATGCAGCACCTCGGCGCCGGCCGCCGTCACCGAAAGCACGTAGCGCCGTCCGTCGGTCGGGTCCGGGTGCTTCTCGATGAATCCGCGCTCGAGCAGCCCGAAGAGCGTCGCCCCCATCGACTGCGGGCTGATCTGCTCCTGGCGGGCCAGGTCGGCGGCCGTCGTCGGCCCGCCGCGGTCCAGCCGGGAGAGTGCCGAGCTCTCCGGCAGCGTCAGATCCCCCTCGGCCGGCGCCTGCTTCATCCTGCGCAGCAGCAGCCCGACGCCGGTCCGCAGCGACGCCGCGACCTGGTGCGCGTCCACACGCTTCTCGTCCATGACGGCAAGGCTAAACTTATCAGCCTCAACTTACAAGTAGCGCCTGACGAAATTCACGCGATGGAGGCCTTTACCTCCGCGTAGAGCAGAGCCTTCAGGCGCGTCGTGTCCTCGGCGGTCCAGCCCGGCGGCCGCGCCTGGGTCCGCTAGGCGATGTACGAAGCGGACGGTGAGCCCCTGGTCGAAGACCGGCTGTCAGATCGGGGAGCCCGGGCCCCGGCCGTACGTGACCTGCTGCCACATCGGGTTCTGCGGCGTCGGCCCGAGCAGTACCGCGCCCCGGCTGCGCGCGAGCATGTCCGAGACCTGCCCGTCGAACGCCTCCTGCGTGGCGTACGAGCCGAGGCTCTCGCCGGAGACCGGCAGCTTCGGCCGGGACGCCGCCGGGAGCGCAGACCAGTGCGCGTAGACGGCGTCGAACAGCGCGAGACCGGCGTCCTTCGCCTCGTCCTCGGTCAGGAACGACACCCGGCTCGGCAGATACGAGTACTGGATCGCGACGAGCGCGCTGTCGCCGCCGTACGCCAGCCAACGCCACGTGACTCGCGGACGCCACGTGACCCGCCTACGCACGTGACCCGCCTACGCACGTGACCCGCGGATGCCATGTGACCCGCCTACGCACGTGACCCGCGGATGCCACGTGACCCGCCTACGCCACCTGATCGGCGTAGCGCCGGCGCCTCGCGTCCGAACGAGTGGCCGGCCCGCTCCTCACCTCCGAACGCCGACCCCACCGATCAGGCTGTACCGAGCCACATCCCCATCCAGCGGATCCGATTCGAGCGCTCCGGGCTCCGGGCGCCAGTGAATGAGATCGGTCAATCCCGGCGGCAGCATCTCGTAGCCGTCGAGGATCCGGGCCAGCTCCGCCTTGCTCCGGAACACCCCCGGCTGCGTCGTGTTCGCGTACACGTTCTCGACTTCGCCGACGGCCTTCGGCTGGTAGTCGTTCGTGCCGTGGCTCACGGCGAGGTACGAGCCGGGCACCGTCCCCTCCCGGTACGCCGCCACGATCCCGGCCGGATCGTCGGCGTCCGGCACGAACGGCAGCACCGACACCAGCAGCACGCCGACCGGCCGCGACAGATTCAATCCACCCGCGCGCACCGCGTCCCGCAGCACGGCCTCCGGATCCCGCAGGTCCGCGTGCAGCACGCTCACCGACGGCGTCCCCGACAGCAGCGCCGACGCGTGCGCCACCGCGACGGGATCAGAGTCCACATACACCGTGCGCGCCCCCGGCCGCGCGGCCGACGCCACCTCGTGCACGTTGCCCGCGGTGGGAATCCCCGACCCCAGGTCAAGGAACTGATCGATCCCCAGCTCGCTCAGCGCCGTCACCGCCCGATACAGGAACGACCGATTCGCCCGCACCACGTGCGGCGCGTCGGGGAAGACCTTCATCGCCTGCTCGGCCAACGCCCGATCGCAGGCGAAGTTGTGCGAGCCACCGAGGAACCAGTCGTACATCCGCGCCACCGACGGCCGCTCGATGTCGATCTCATCCGGCGCCCACGCGGGTCGATGCTGCATCCGGCGACCTCCTTCGTACCGCCATTGATACCAGAGCCGAGCCGCTCCGGGATACCGCGGTCCGAGGCGAATTCCCGGCGACCGATGGGTGGAGGGACCCGCGGCGTGGTGGGGCGTGGTCGGGGCCGGCGGAGTAAGAGGCGGACCTCGTCGATCTCGTTCAGAGCGTAGCCGGACGCTCTGATGAGCGGACCTTCCGCGGACGCTCTGCCCGCGACGGCGCCGTCAATTGATCTTGTCCAGTTCGGCGAGGTCGGTGTCGGACAGTGCGAGGCTCGCGCCCGCGACGTTCTCGCGGAGGTGCGCGGTCGATGACGTGCCGGGGATGAGGAGGATATTGGGCGAGCGCTGGAGGAGCCAGGCGAGGGCGACCGACATCGGCGTCGTGCCGAGGCGGGTGGCGACGGCCGTGAGTGCCTCGGACTGGAGCGGGGTGAAGCCGCCGAGGGGGAAGAAGGGCACGTATGCGATGCCCGCCTCCGCGAGCGTGTCGATGATCGGATCATCGTGGCGGTAGCCGAGGTTGTACATGTTCTGCACGCACACGACCGGCGCGATGGACCTCGCCTCAGCGACCTGATCCGCCGTCGCGTTGCTGATGCCGAGGTGCCGGATCACGCCCTGCCGCTGGAGGTCGACGAGCGTCTCGAACGGCTCGGCGAGTGAGCCCGGCTGGGGGCCATGGGCGTTGCCGAGCCGAAGGTTGACCACGTCGAGGACGTCCAGGCCGAGGGTGTCGAGGTTCTCGTGGACGGCGCGACGCAGCGCTTCGGGCTCTCGGGCCGGGGGCCAGCCGCCGTGCCCGTCTCGGGTCGCGCCGACCTTGGTCACGACGTGCAGCGACGCGGGGTAGGGGTGCAGCGCCTCGCGGATCAGGCGGTTCGTCACGTGTGGACCGTACGCGTCGGCGGTGTCGATGTGCGTGATGCCGACCTCGATGGCCTCGCGCAGCACCGCGAGCGCGCCCGCGTGGTCGGCGGGCGGGCCCATGACTCCCGGGCCGGCGAGCTGCATGGCGCCGTAGCCGAACCGGGTGACGGTCAGATCGCCGAGGTCCCAGGTGCCGCCGGGGAGCGAAGGGGAGAGTGTGCTCATCGCCTCTGTCTTTCGTGGAGCGTCGAAGGGGTGGTGCCTGCTGGCTTGTTGCTTCAGTATTGAGGGGTAGCTTTCCAGCGGGAAGTACGCACTTCGGAGTGCGTAAGGTACCGAGAGGTGAGGAGATCGGCCGATGGCCACGACGACGGCCGCTCAGCGCAGGGCGCAGGCCAAGACGGAGTACGACGCGTTCCTGGCGGTCTGCCCCAGCCGCAAGCTGCTCGATCGGATCTCCGACAAGTGGGTCGCGCTGATCCTGTGCGCGCTGGGAGGTGTCGCACCGCAGCGAGAAGGTGCCGCCGACGTGGGCGAACCACGGGCGCTGCGTTACTCGGAGCTGTCGCGCCTGCTGGCCGGCGTCAGTCAGAAGATGCTCACCCAGACACTGCGCGCCCTCGAACGCGACGGGCTGATCACGCGAACCGCGACACCGACGGTGCCGGTCACGGTCACGTACGAGCTGACCGGCCTCGGTCTTTCGCTGCACCAGATGATGCGCGGTCTGAAGAACTGGGCCGAGGCGCACATGGACGACGTGCTGGCCAACCGGGAGACGTACGAGTCTCGAGCCTGAAACCTCACTGCGGCGGCGAAGGACGGTCGTTCCGGCGGACTTGCAGACGTTGACAGCGCAGGTGGTCGACATCCGACTCCGGCGGCGAAAACCGACTGATCGCCGGCCGGCGGCGGTATTCTCGGCGGATATGGAGATCACGACGCCGCAGAAGATCACCACCTTCCTGATGTTCGAGGGCAACGCCGCGCAGGCGATGTCCTTCTACGTCTCGCTCTTCGACGACGCCGAGGTCGTCAGCGTCAGCCGCTACGGCGCCGACGGCCCCGGCGCGGAAGGCACCGTCCAGCACGCCACCTTCAAGCTCGCCGGCGTGCCGTTGATGTGCATCGACAGCCCCGCGAAGCACGAGTTCGGCTTCACGCCCGCGATCTCCCTCTACGTGCAGTGCGCGGACGAGGCCGAGATCGACCGGCTCTACGCGGCCCTCGGCGAAGGCGGTACGGAGCTCATGCCGCTGGGTGAGTATGGATTCAGCCCCAAGTTCGGCTGGGTCAACGACCGCTTCGGCGTCTCCTGGCAGCTGAACCTCCCCGCGTAGGAGCTCCGAAAGCCGGGATCAGCCGATGCTGGACATGCCCGCAGAGGAATTCGAGGACCTGGTCGAGTCCGCGCTCGCGACCATCCCCGAGGAGTTCGTGCGTGCCATCGACAACGTCGCGTTCTTCGTCGAGGACGAGTCGTCGGCCGCCGCGGCCGACGGAGTCGAGCTGTTCGGCCTGTACGAGGGCGTGCCGCTGACCCAGCGCGGCCACTGGTACGCCGGCGTCCAGCCGGACCGGATCACCATCTACCGCCTGCCGATCCTGCGCCACTGCTGGTCGCGCTGGGAGGTGGTCGACCAGATCGCCAAGACCGTCGTGCACGAGGTCGGGCACTACTTCGGCATCAGCGATCGGCGACTTCGCGAACTCGGCTACTGATCGGCTACCGAGCAGCGCCCTGCGCCAATCCGGAGAGCAGCCGGGCGAGCTCGACGGGCTTGGTCAGCATCGGCCAATGCGCGGAATCGATGTCGACGAACTCGACGTGCTTCGCCTTGGCCAGCTCCGGCACCAGTCCGTCGTCGATCCACTGCTGCGCCTGAGCCACGCTGAACTCCGGGCAGACCACGGCGACGGGCACGTCGTAGCGCCGGTCGTCGCGCAGGCGGACCACGGCGTGGGCCACGGCCTCGGGCACCGGAACCGCATTCGCCTCGAACGCGCGCCGCGCAGCCTCGTCGAGGTCGGCGGCGGAACCGTCCTCCTCGAAGGGTCCCCAGCCCGGGAACTCCATCACCCCGTCCTTGATCTCGAAGAAGTCCGCGAAGAGCTTGCCGTCGCTGCCGGCGAAGCCGCCGATCAGCGCGACCTCCGCGACCCCCTCCGGCCGCCGGTCGGCCGCCAGCCAGGCCACCGTGCACGCGGCCGAGTGCCCCACGACCAGCGGCTGTCCCTCCGCGGCGTCCACCGCCGCGATCACGTTCGCCACCTGGTCCTCGAGCGTCGCCGCCGGGCCGATCGTCACGGCCCGATGGCCGAGGGCGCCGAGTTCGGCCACGACGTCCTTCCACGCGGATTCGTCGAGCCAGAGGCCACCGATAAGCAGAATGTCCATGGCACAGACCGTAGAACCGATTCCGGACGTTCTACTGCCGGATTATGCTGCGAATATGGCGAGCGAACTGAGTCCCACCGCGCGTTCGCTGCGTGCGCTGGAGTTTCTGCAATCGCGGCCCGCCGGCGTGAGCGCGGACGAGCTGGCCGCACGGCTGGGCGTCACCGAGCGCGCCGTGCGCCGCTACGTCGGGATCCTGCGCGAGGCGGGCGTGCCGGTCGAGTCGGTCCGCGGGCCGCACGGCGGCTACCGGCTCCTGCGCGGCACGCGGCTGCCGCCGGTGGTCTTCACCGAACTCGAGGCGCTCGGACTGGTCATGGCAGTGCTCGACGGCCAGCCGGAAGCTGCCGGCACCGGCACCGACGACCTCGTCGGTACCGCGCTCGGCAAGGTCATCAGGGCGCTCCCGGAGCGCGTCGGGCGCCAGGCGGCCGCGCTGCGCGAACACGCCTCCGCCGCTCCTGACGCCTACTCGGCGCGCCCTGACCCGCTCGTGACCAGCGCACTCGTCGCGGCGTCCGCGAATCGGCGCCGCGTGCAGATCTCGTATTGCAGCGAGGCGGGCAACGAGTGGGAGGCCGAGGTCGATCCGTGGGCCGTCGTCGTGCGCCACGGACGCTGGTACCTGCTCTGCCACTCGCACCGCGCGGACGCGATCCGCACCTACCGGGTCGACCGGGTGCGATCCGTGCGCCGGACCGAGCAGTCGTTCGAGCCGCCGGCGGGCCTGGACCCCGTCGCGTCCGTCGAGGAGAACCTTGGCGTCGGCTGGCGTTACGTCACACGTGTTGTCTTCCAGGCGCCGTACGACCAGGTGGCGGCATGGATCCGTCCCCCGATGGGGCGACTGTCACCAGCGAGGGACGGATGTGTGCTCGTCGGAAGTACCCGCAATCCCACGATGTACGCACAGGAGTGGCTCGCGAACGCCCCCTTCGACTTCCGCGTCGAGGGCGGCCCGGAGCTGCGTGAGGCGGTCGCGCGCGTCGCGGCCCGCCTCACCGCGGCCGTCACTCCTTGACCGCGCCCTGCGTTCCGCGCACCAGATGCCGCTGGAAGACGAAGAACACGATCGCGACCGGGATCGTCATCAGCAGCGCGGCCGCGAGCTTGAGCGGATACTGATTGCCCTGCCCCAGCTGGCCGCTGACCAGCGAGGCGACGCCGCTCGTCAGGGTGTTCAGGCTCGGGCTCTGCCGGGAGACGATGAAGTTCGACAGCTCGTTCCAGGAGTTCTGGAACGAGAGCACCGTGAGCGTGATCAGCGCCGGTTTCGCCATCGGCAGGACCACGGACCAGAACGTGCGGAAGATCCCGGCGCCGTCGATCCGGGCGGCCTCCTCGACGCTCGGCGGGATCGACTCGAAGAACTGCTTCATGATGAACACGCCCGCGGCGTCCGCGAGGAGCGGCATGATCATGCCCGCGTACGTGTTGTAGAGGCTCAGCTCGTTCAGGACCAGGAATTTCGGGATCATCAGCACGACGCTCGGCACGGCCATCACCGCGATGATCGCGCTGAAGAGCGCGCCGCGTCCGCGGAAGCGCAGCCGGGCCAGCGCGTAGCCGGCGAGCGAGTCGAACAGGATCCGGCCGAGCGTCACGGTCACGGACACGAACGCCGAGTTGAAGAACCACAGCGGGAAATCCTGCTGCGCGAGCTCGTGGAACGCCGCGAGGGTCCAGTGCTGTGGGATCGGGTTGAGCGGGTTCGCGGTCGCGTCGGCGTCGGTCTTGAACGAGGATCCGAGCTCGATGACGAACGGAAGGATGTAGATCAGCGAGAACAGGATCAGCGAACCGTACGTCGCGATCCGCGCCCCGGGACGCAGCCGGCCGGGGCGGTAGGAGCGGTGCTTGCTCATCGGGCTACCTGCCTTCGTCCGGCTCGCGCAGCAGGAACCGCTGCAGCACCGTCAGCACGACGATGATCGCGAAGAGCAGGAACGAGATCGCCGCGCCCTCGCCCCACTGCTGGTTGCCGAACGAGGTGAGGTACGAGAGGTAGGCGGGTGTGAGCGTCGTGCCCGACGGATTGCCCTGGCTCATGATGTACACCTGGTCGAAGACCTGCCAGCAGCCGATCAATCCGAGCGTGAGCACCAGGAAGAGCGTCGGGCGCAGCATCGGCAGCGTCACGCGGCGCATCCGCTGCCAGGCGTTCGTGCCGTCCATGATCGCGGCTTCCTCGACCTCGGCCGGGATGTTCTGCAGCGCCGCCAGGAAGATCAGCATGAACGTCCCTGACGTGGTCCAGATCGACAGGACGATGATGACGGACATGGCGATGCTCGGTCCGGACAGCCAGTCCCACCAGGATTGGCCGAGCAGCCCGTGGCCCGCCAGCGCCGCCGGCGGGTTGTGCACGCCGAACACGCCGAGCAGCAGGTGGATCAGCCCGTTGGGATCGGCGAACCAGGTCGGGCCGTTCGCGCCGAGGTCGCCGAGGATCGTGTTGACGACCCCGGAACCGCTGAACAGGAACAGGAAGACGATCGAGATCGCGACCGTGCTGGTCACCGACGGGAAGTAGTACGCGGTCCGGAAGAACCCGCGCCCGGCCAGCCGCCGCCGGTTGAGCGTCACGGCGAGGAAGAGCGCCAGGATCGTCTGGAGCGGGACGACGAGCAGCACGTAGTAGAAGTTGTTCGTGATGCTCTGGACCAGCTGCTGCCGGGCCAACCCGCCCTGACTCAGCAATACGGAGTAATTCCGCGCTCCGACATAGTGCGCGCTTCCGCCGAACGGGTTGCCGATCCCGCTCCAGTCGCTGACGCTCACCCACGCTGCCATCAGGATCGGCACGACGAGGAAGACCACGATCATCAGCACCGCCGGAGCGGTGAACAGCCAGCCCGCCGCGGCCTCGCGGCCGCGGATCCCGCCGCCCCGGGGACGGCGGCCGCAGGGGCGTCGCGCGCCGGCGGCGGGCTGGGCTGCGGTTGCTTCGATCTGGGCGGCCATGGGTGCGCGTCAGCCGTTCTGCTTGATCAGGGCCTCGAAGTTCGTCTGCACCGTGGAGAGCAGCGTCTTCGGGTCACTCGAGGCGAGCTGCGCGACCAGCGAGTCGTAGTTCGAGATCGTCTGCGTGCCGCCCGCGATGGCGAGGTCGGCGTGCGCGTACGGCGAGCCCTGCAGGAACGCCGCCTCGCTCGGGAACTCCCTCGTCCACGCGGCGGCGTCCGACTCGCGCGAGGGCATGACGCCGAACTCCGTCGCGAACGTCATCTGCTGCTCGGCGGAAGAGAGGAAGTCGACGAGCTTGACCGCCTCGTCGCGCTTGGTGTCCGAGGCCGGGATGCCCCAGCAGTTGGTGAACGAGAGTGTGGCCTTCGTCCCGGACGGCCCGGAGGGCAGCGTCACGACCTTGTACTTCACGCTGGGGTAGTCCGAGCTCATCGTGCCCACGAGCCAGTTGCCGACGATCGTCATCGCGGCCTTGTTCTCGCCGAACGCCTCGCCGTTCCAGCCCGCGCTGAGCGCCGCCGGGAACTTCGCCGCGCCGGAGGTCAGCAGGGTCTTGACGAACGAGACGGCCTGCACGTTCTGCGAGCTGTCGAAGGCGGCGCTCTTCGTGTCGTCGCTGAGCAGCGTGCCGCCGTTCTGGTAGATGAAGTCGTCGACGCCGGTGTGGTCGGGCGCGAGGACCAGGCCGGTCCGTCCGCCGGTCGAGAGCTTCTTCGCGACGGCCTCCAACTGCGACCACGTCGTCGGGATGTCGGCGTCGGTGAGGCCGGCCGCCGTCCAGTCGGACTCGTTGATCGCCAGGCCGAGCGTGGACCAGTCCTTCGGCACGCACGTGAACGTGTTGTTGTACGTGAACGCGGACTTGAGCGCCGGGTAGAAGTCGGCGGGGTTCGAGACCTGGTCGGCGTACGCGTAGAGCGCGCCCTTCTTGGCGTAGCTCTGGAAGCTGACCGGGTCGAGGTAGAACACGTCGGGCGCCGAATTCGCGGCGAAACCCTGCGCGAGCTGCTGGGTGAGGTTCTGCGCCGCGGTGACGGTGACCTTGATCCCCGTCTGCTTGGTGAACGCGGCCGCGGCAGCGGTGACCGCCTTCGTCTCGGCCGGTCCCGAGGAGCCGATGAGCACGGTGAGCGGGCCGGTCGAGGTCCCGCCGCCGCTCGGTGCCGAGCCGCCTGCGCCGAATCCGCCTCCGCTGCCGCACGCGGACGTCACAATGAGCAGCGCGGCGCCTATCGCGGCCGTCTTCGCGTGGCCGAGTCTCGTCTTCATTGATGCTCCTCGGTGAGTAGGTTCTTCTTCGTGGGTCGGCTTATCAGGAGCTCGCCCGGACGACGAGCGAGGGCGGCAGCAGCAGCTGCTTGGCCGCGGCGGATCCGCCGGGGGCGCCGTCCAGCGCCTGGGTGAGCAGGTCGAGGCTCGCCTCGGCGATGTCGCCGACCGGCTGGGCGACGCTGCTCATGCCGATCACGGCGGCGGTCGGGGTGTCGTCGAAGCCGATGACGGCCACGTCGGCGCCGGGGGTCAGGCCGCGCGCGGTGATCTCGGTCCAGACGCCGAGGGCGAGCGAGTCGCTGACGCAGACGATCGCGGTCGGCGCGGAGCTCGCGTTCAGCAGATCGGCCCCGGCCGCGCGCCCGGTGGCCAGGCTGTCCTCGACGGACCTGGTCAGGCCGCTGACGTCCAGGTTCTCCTCGGCGCACGCGCTGAGCCAGCCGCTGCGCCGGTCGTCGCCGACGCCGGATCCCTGGGGCCAGCCGACGAACGCGATCCGCCGGTGGCCGCGCCGGATCAGGTGCCGGGTCGCGTCGTAGACCCCTGCCGCGCCGTCGACGTCCACCCAGCCGTGGTTCGCCTCGACGCCCCAGGGCCGGCCGAAGGTGACGAAGGGAGCGCCGTGCTCGGCCAGCCACGTGGTGCGCGCGTCGTTCTGGTGCGTGTTCGCCAGGACGAACGCGTCGAGGTCGAAGTCGCTCAGCAGTTCGTCGTACGCGGCGATCTCCTGTGCGTCGTCCTCGGCGGTGTAGAGCAGCACCCGGTAGTCGCGCTGTTCGGCCCTGCTCGTCAACGCGTGCAGGAACGAGTCGAGCACCGCCCCGTTGATTCCGTCGACCGGGGCGTGCATGCGGGCGGCGATCAGGTGCGAGCGGCGGGTGCGCAGCGTGCGGGCGGCGCGGTGCGGCCGGTAGCCGGTCTCCTCGATGGCCGCGCGGACCCGGGCGGTCGTCTCCGGCCGGACCATCTGCGGGGAGTTGAGCACGTTGGACACCGTCTGCCGGGAGACCCCGGCGCGCTCCGCCACCGTCTCCAGCGAGGGCCGCGTCGCCTCGCCGCCGCCTCGGCCGCTCATCCTGGGTCCGCCTCTCTGCGTCCTGGAACGATCAAATCGGAGACTTGAACGATCAAATTCGCGCTAATCGAAGGACGGGGTCTTTTTGGATCGTTCAAACGATGGTTATAGTGGGCGCCCGACGAACCGTTGTCAAGGAGGGACCTATGCCGCACCAACAACCGTGGCTGCACGACTTGACGGTCACCCTCGCCGCCCCGACCGCGGTGCTGAGCGGCGGGGACGGCCAGATCACCGAGGGCGGCGTGCAGGGGATTCTGCACTCTGACGTGCGCGTATTGAGTCGCGCCGAGCTGCTCGTCGCGGGCGTGCGGCCGGTCTGGCTGGCCGGCGGACTCGACGGAGCGAGCGCCGCGCGGTTCACCGCGATCGCGCGTTCGCTCGGCGACGAGGGCCCGGATCCCACCGTGCGCGTGGAGCGCTCAAGGCGCGTCGTGTCCGGTCTCGTCGAGGAGGAGATCCGGATCGTCTCCTACGCCGCGGTCCCGGTGGACACGGAGGCGGTGCTCACCCTCGGCGCCGACTCCTCGCCGGTCGACGACGTCAAGCAGGGCCGCCCTTCCGGCCCGGTCGCGATCGAGGTCGGCGGCGGCGAGCTGAGCTGGGGATCGGACGGCGTGTCGGTCGTCGTGCGCGCCGAGGGCGCGAACCCCGTCGCCGCCGGGCACGGAGTCGCCGAACTGCACTGGCCGGTATCGCTTCCGCCGCGCGGCACGGCCGTCCTGCGCTGGACGCTGTGGGCCGACGTCGCCGGCGCACCCGTGGCCGGGACGACCGCGGACTTCTGGGCCGGGATCGAGATCGAGCACGACGACCACCGGCTCACCCGCCTCGCCGGCCGGTCGCTCGCGGATCTTCGTGCCCTGCTGATGACGCCGGTCGAAGAGCCGGGCGACGTCTTCGCCGCGGCCGGCGCCCCCTGGTACTTCACGCTCTTCGGCCGGGACAGCCTGTGGACCGCGCGGCTCATGCTGCCCTTCGGCTGGGAGCTGGCCGCCGGGACGCTGCGTGCGCTGGCAACGCGTCAGGGCGCGAAGACCGACCCGGAGACGACCGAGGCGCCCGGCAAGATTCCGCACGAGCTGCGCCGGGACGCGAGCTTCCTGCCCCCGCTCTACTACGGCACCGTGGACGCGACGCCGCTGTGGGTCTGCCTGCTGCACGACGCGTGGCGCGCCGGAATGCCGGAGGACCAGGTCAGGGAATTGCTGCCGAACCTGCGCGCCGCGCTGTCCTGGACCGTCGAGCTCGGCGACGAGGACGGCGACGGCTTCCTCGAGTACCTCGACCGCAGCGGCCGCGGCCTGTCGAACCAGGGCTGGAAGGACTCGTTCGACTCGATCCGGTTCCGCGACGGCAGCCTCGCCGAAGGCCCGGTGGCACTCTGCGAAGCCCAGGGCTACGCGTACGAGGCGGCGGTGCACGGCGCCGACCTGCTCGACGCCTTCGGCCTCGACGGCGGAGCCGAACTGCGCGCATGGGCCGAGCGGCTCGCGGAACGCTTCCGGCGGCAGTTCTGGGTCGAGGACGAGCACGGTCCGTACCCGGCGCTCGCCCTCGACGGCCGCAAGAGGCCGGTCGACTCGCTGACCAGCAACATCGGCCACCTGCTCGGCACCGGCCTGCTCGATGACGAGCAGAGCGCCGCGGTCGTCGCCCGGCTCACCTCGCCGGGCATGGACAGCGGCTTCGGCCTGCGCACGATGGATGTCCGCGAGGCCGGATACTCCCCGCTGAGCTACCACTGCGGCTCGGTCTGGCCGCACGACACCGCGATCGCCGTCTGGTCGATGACCCGCGCCGGTTTCGCCGACCGCGCCACCGGCCTCGTCAACGGCCTGATCGCCGCCGCCGAGCGGTTCGACTACCGGCTGCCGGAGCTCTACAGCGGCGACGGCCCCGAGCAGGGCCCTGGGGTCGCGCCGTACCCGGCGGCCTGCCGCCCGCAGGCGTGGGCGGCGGCGTCGATCGGCGCGATCGCGCAGTGCCTCGGACTCGCCGCGAAGCGGTGAACCTCGGGGCCGGCGGTACTGCTCGTCGCCGACCCCGAAGCACGTCAGCCGACTGTCACGCGGCGGTCAGCACGAGCGCACCGGTGTACGTGCTACCGGCCACGATCTCCGTCGCGGTCTCGTCGACCTGAACGAGAGGGAGTCCGCGCCCTGGATGCTCGCGATCGACGGCGACGGCCGCGCGACCAACCTGCTCGGCGACAATTCCACCGCCGCGTACGTCGACTCGTCGATCACCTCTGAGACCCGGGGCGCGTGCTCTCGACCGACTCCGGTTCGGACTGCACCCTGGTCTCGGCCGACAGCATCGTCACCAACTCCGGCGCCGACGGCTACGGCACCTACGCGATCGGCAGCGCGGGCAACACCTATACCGGTGCCATCGTCCTGACCGTCGGCTGGTATACCGTTTTAGCGCGCAGCGGGCGACGTCGTGTCCTGAGTCCACGACGTCGGCCGCTGCCGTCGCTTCCGCGCTAGGCTGACGGGGTCGAGGCCACCATCAGAACCTTTCTTCCCCCGGGCGCCACCGACCGGTATAGTCCGCCTTCCCTTCCCCGTGCGGAACCCCGCAAACCCACGCTGGAGTCGCCGTGAAGCCGAGACTGCTGCCGGACATCCGGTTCCTGCCCACGGACGCCGGCCTGTCGGTGCGCGGCCCGGGGCACGAGGCCTCGCTGCACGCGCCCGGCCTCTACCCCTGGTTCGAGCGCGTCTGCCCGTTCCTGGACGGCGAGCACTCGGTCGTCGACCTGGTCGAGAAGCTCTCCCCGATGGCCGCTCAGCGCGTGCTCGGCCTCGTCGAGTTCCTCCTGCGCGAGGGCTTCGCCCGGGACGCCCAGTACGACGTCCCGCACACGCTCAGCCCCTCCACCCGCAGCCTGCACGCGTCGGTGATCGAGTTCCTGGCCCGCGAGGCGGACTCGCCGGAGCGCAGGTTCCAGAGCTACCGCGAGAGCGCACCGGTCGCGGTGGGCTCCGGCCGGCTGCTGACGGCCACGGCCCTCGCGCTGCTGGCGACAGGGGTCGAACACGTCCGCGTGCACGTCGTGGCCCCGAGCGTGCACGGCGAGTCGGCGACCGACCGGGACAGCCTCACCGAGTGCGCGAAGCCGCTGCTGCACCGGGACATGGCGGCCCGGCTGGAGTTCGCCGAGGGTGAGCCGCGCGAGCTCCCGCAGGACGCCGGCGTGCTGCTCTACGCCTCCGACCGGCCGGACCGCGAGCGTGCCGCCCGTCTGCGCTACCTCGCGGCGCTGCGGGGAGTGCGGCACGGAGAGGCGATCGTCAGCGCGGACGAGGTGGTCATCAGCCAGGTCGCCGTCCCGACGCAGGATTGCGCGTTCACCCCGCTGCGGCCCCGGCCCGGCGCCGACGGACCGGCGAGCCGCTACTTCGGCGGCCCCACCGCCGCGCTGGCCGCCAACCAGCTCTGTCTCAGCCTGCTGCAGCACGCCGCGGGCCTGACCACGCTCGACGTCGAGCACGAGGCGGAGGCGGTGGTGCTGGACCTGCGCACGACCAACTTCGCCGTCAGATAACAACTTCGCCAAGGTCTTCAGGAGGTTCAACCTCATGCTCGTCTCAGGCGTCTGGGGTATGACGTCTGTTGAACCGACGGACCCCGCGAGTATTGACGACGCAAGGATGAGGAGGGCGGTTCCCATGACGGCGAGCGCGCCCGCGTATCCCTACACCCCGGAGACGGGCGGCACGGCGGCCCGGCTCTACCACGCCGAGCACGGCAGCCGGATGCCGTACGTCGACCTGACCGCGCCGCGCCCCGAGGCGAAGTCGTACCCCGAGGCCGAGGCCATCGCGCTGCCCTACCCGCCGCGGGCGAGCGCGGGCTTCCGCGCCGAGACCCCGGACGGCCTCGGCGACCTGCTCGCGCTGACCTACGGCGTGACCCGGATCGACTGGAGCGGCGGCGGCGTCCGCGCCGGGCGCCCGCTGCCCTCGGGCGGCGCCGCCTACCCGGGGGAGCTGTACTTGGCCGCCGAGTTCGGCCTCTGCCACTACCTGCCCTCGGCGCACGCACTGGAGCGTCTTGAGCGGGCCGACGCGCGCCGCCGGATCGTCGAGGCGCTCGAGGCCGAGCCGGTCGAGCGCCCCGAGCTGATCCTGCTGCTCACCTCGCGGCACGAGGCGAACCTGCCCGCGTTCGGTGGCTTCGGGCACAAGATGCAGGCCCTGGACACCGGGGTGATGGCCGGTCAGGCGCTCTCGCTGATCGAGGCCGCGGGCGCCGAGCTGCGGGTGCACACCCGCTTCGACGAGGCGGGGCTGAACGAGATCCTCGGCCTGGACCCGCGGGCGGAGTCGGTCCGGGCCGTGATCACCGCGGGCCGCGGCCGCAGCGAGCCGATCGCCGTCCCGGCGTTCTCCACCGACCCGGGCGCCAGCCACGCCGGCCTGCCGCGCCGGATCATGTCCCGGCACACCGCGGCGGACGGGTTCGAGGCGGTCTCGGTCCCGCTCCCGCGTGTGCAGGAGATCCTCGACGCGGCGGCCGACGAGATCCCCGGCGACATCCGGGCCGGGCACGGCACCGAGTTCGCGAGCCTGGACCTGTACTGCGTCGCCAACCGCGTGGACGGCCTCGAGCCCGCCTGCTACCGCCGCTCGCCGACCACCGGCGCGCTCGGCAGGGTGCGCGAGACCGTCGACCCGCACACGCTCTTCCCCGGCGGCGGGGACGGCGAGCTGGCGAACTTCCAGGCCGCCTGCGCGCTGCTGATCGTCGGCGACTACGAGCACGGATACCGCGTGCACGGCGACCGCTGGTACCGGATGCTGAACCTGCAGGCGGGCATCCTGGCGCAGCGGATCGGGCTCGCGGCGACCGGCGCGGGCCTCGGCTCGATGCTGCGGTGCGACTACCAGGTCAAGGTCGCGGACCGGCTGATCCACGCCTCGCCGGGACGAACCGTGCTCGTCGCCGTGCTGATCGGCCTGGAGCACGGCGTCGGACGGCCCGGCCACCGGCTGCTGCTCGGCGGCTACGGGTCCTGACGGAACGGGGCTACCGCGCGAGCCAGGCCGAGCGCAGCGCGTCCCGGAAGGCGGCGGCGGTCTTGAAGCCGATCTCCTGGTGGTCGACCAGCGCCGTGTCGATCACCTCGGCGATCTCGCGCGGCACCCGCGGATCGCGCTCGCGGATCGGGATCGGCGCGCTGTAGAGGATCACGTGCCACTGGTCCACGTCGCCCGGGAAGTCGCGCGCGTACGCGCCGGTCAGGCACTTGTACAGGCTCGCGGCCATCGCCCAGACGTCCACGGACCTCGGCACGTCCCGGAAGTTGACCACCTGCTGCCGCGCGAGGTACCAGGGCTTGCCCGCCTTGGCGCCGGTCCGGGTCAGGCCGCCGAGGCCGGCCTGGTCGAAGGCCTTGCCGAGGCCGAAGTCGCCGATCTTCGCGATGTACGGCGCGCTGCCGTCGGAGCCGTCGAGGCCGCGCGGCCTCTCGCCGGCCGGCGCGGCGAGCAGGATGTTCGACGGGCTCAGGTCGCGGTGGACGATGTTCTCCCGGTTGTGCGCGTAGTCCAGGCCCTCGAGCACGTCCAGGGTGTAGCGGACCGCCTCGTCGACCGGCAGCGTGCCGCCGCGCGCCTCCAGCAGCCTGTCCAGGCTGCCGCCCTCGCAGTACTCGGAGGTGAAGAAGAACGCGCCGTCGGCGAATCCGTCCTCGTACAGCCGGGCGATGTTCTCGTGCCGCAGCCGCCGGGTGAGATCCACCTCGCGCCGGAACCGCGCCTGCGCCACCTCGTTCGCGGCGACCTTCGGCAGCATCAGCTTCAGCGCGACCAGCCGGCCCGTCTCCCGGTGCCGGGCCAGGTAGACCGCGCCCATGCCGCCCCGGCCGAGCTCGCCGAGCAGCGTGTACTCGGCGATCGCGCGCAGGTCGCCGCGGGTGCCCGCCTGCGCGAGCTTGACCAGCAGTGTCATGACGTCCTGCGGGTTCGCCCGGCAGGCCGCGCACACGTACCGGCCCGCCGCCGCGCCGCGCCGGCCGAGCTCCCGGGTGATCTCCCGGCCGCACTTCACGCAGCCGGGCGGCGGCACCGTCTCGGCCTCGTCCGGCGCGGCGACCAGTGTCGCGGCCTCCGCCGGCGGCACCGCCACGCTGATCCGGAACGCCACCGTGCACCCGAGCCTGACCTCGTCGCCGTCCTTGAGGTCCTGCTCCTGGGCGCCGAGCCCGCGTCCCTGCGCCGCGCTCTGCCCCGGATCGCGCTGGCCGATCTTCACGCCGTTGACGAACGTCCCGTTGCGGCTGCCGAAGTCCCGGACGCGCACGTCCGGCGGGTTGATGTCCAGCATGCAGTGGTGCCGGGAGACGGAGCGGTGGTGCGCGTCGTCGGGCAGCCGCGGCGAGCAGTCCTCGCCCCGGCCGATCAGGCAGGTCGAACGCTCGTCGAAGACGAACTCGGTCCGCTCGCCCCGGCCGTCGACGAGCGAGAGCGACACGGTCGCCCGGCCGCGTGGCACGGTACGGTTCAAGGCCCCTCCGCGAATTCGAGCTCGCCGTTCGACGCCGTGACCCGGACGACCGTTCCGTCCGGGAAGGCGGAGCTTAGCAGAGCTCTGCCAAGGGGCTGGACGAGTTCGCGCTCGACGGCGCGCTCCAGCGCGCGTGCCCCGGAGCTCGCGTCGGTCCCCGGCTTCAGCAGCAGCTCGCGCGCTGAACCGTCGAGCTCCAGGCACAGCGCCCGGTCGGCCAGCCGGTCGTGTACCCGCGCGAGCAGCTTGTCCAGCACCGCCTCCAGCGCCTCGCGGGTCAGCGGTTCGAACACGACGACGTCGCCGACCCGGCCGAGCAGCTCCGGTCGCAGAGTCCTGCGCAACTCGGCCATGATCTTCCCGGGTCCGGCCGTCGGAACGCGCACGGTCTCACCGCCCCGCCGGAAGCCGATGCCCCCCGAGGCGCCGCGCTCGAAGCCGAGGTTGGTCGTCAGCATCACGACGGTCTCCGTGAACGAGATCCGCCGCCCGCGCGAGTCCGTCAGCCGGCCCTCGTCGAAGATCTGCAGGAACAGGTCGAGCACCTCGGGATGCGCCTTCTCCACCTCGTCGAACAGCACGACGCTGTGCGGATGCGCCCGCAGCGGCCCGCTGAGCTGCCCTTCCCGGTCGTGGCCCAGATACCCCGGCGGCGCCCCGAGCAGCCGCGAAACGGTATACTTATCCTGATACTCTGACATGTCGATGCGGACCAGCCGCTGCTCGTCGTCGAACAGGAACTCGGCGAGCGCCTTCGCGAGCTCGGTCTTGCCCGACCCCGTCGGCCCGGCCAGCAGGAACACCCCGATCGGCCGGCGCGGATCCCCGAGCCCGGCGCGCGAGGCCCGCACCGCCTCCGAGACCGCCGCGACGGCGGCGGCCTGCCCGATCACCCGCCGCGAGAGGTGCTCCTCGAGCCCGAGCAGCCGCTGCGCCTCCTGCACCGCCACCCGCTCGACCGGAACCCGCGCCCGCTCCGCCACGACGGCGACGAGCTCGGGCCGGCCGACCTTCGCGGAAGCGGCACCGGCTTCGGCGGAGGCCGGCGTCAGCAGCGGAATCCGCGCCGCGGCACAGGCCTGGTCCAGCAGATCGATCGCCTTGTCCGGCAGATGCTGCTCGGGCAGATAACGGATCGCCAGCTCGACCGCAGCCGCGGGCGCCTCCTCGGCGATCTCGATCCGGTGGTGGCGCTCCAGATCCCCGGCCACGCCCTCGAGGATCTCCACCGCCTCGGCGCGCGTCGGCTCCTCGACCCAGATCACCGCGAACCTGCGTTGCAGCGCCGGATCCTCCTCGACGTACCGCTGGTACTCGCCCGCCGTCGTCGCCCCGATCACCCGGATCTCGCCGCGCGCCAGCATCGGCTTCAGGATGCTCGCCGCGTCCGCAGAGCCCGACGTGCCGCCTGCGCCGAGCACCGTGTGCAGCTCGTCGAGGAACAGGATCAGCCCGGGCGTGTCGCGCGCCTCCTTGAGGACGGCTTCCATCCGCTCCTCGAACTCGCCGCGGTACTTCGTGCCCGCGACCATCGCCGACATCGTCAGCTCGACGATCTCCGCGTCGGCGAGCTCCTTCGGCGCGCCGCCGGCCGCCAGCCGCGCGGCGAGCCCCTCCACGATCCCGGTCTTGCCGACCCCCGCCTCGCCGACCAGCACCGCGCTCGCCTTCCGCTGCCGGATCAGCACCCGGGCGAGGCTCAGCATCTCCTGCTCGCGCCCGATCAACGGCGGCAGCGCCCCCTCGCGCGCCAGCAGCGAGAGCCGCCGGCCGTACCGGTCCAGCAGCGGCGTACGCGGCCGATCGCCGGCGTGCCGCGCCCGCCGCGGGATCCGCCGCGTGTGCTCCGGCCCGGTGACGCTCAGGCCGTCCAGCGCCGCGTCGCGCTCGGCCTCCGGGTCGCGGTCCCGGCCGCGCTCGAAGTCGTCGGGGTCGAGGTCGCGATCGGCATCCGCCGGGAGCCCCGGCTCCGCGGCCGGCCGCGGTATCTCCGGAAAGAACGCGTATAAGGGCTCATCCACCCCCAGCAGCCCGAAGACCTCCCGGCAGCGCGGCATCGGCTGCTCCAGGATCGCCCGCAGCAGCTCGATCACGCCCGCGTGGTTGCCCTGCCCGAGCTCGCCCGCGCGCCGGATCGTGCGCATCAGGGCCATGTTCACCGGCACCCCGTCAGCCGGCGGCGGCTCCTGCGCCGCCTCCGCCAGCGCCGCCCGCAGCGCCCCGCGCAGCTCGTCCGGATCGATCCCCGCCTCGGCGAACCGCTCCCGCAGCCGCTCGCCCTCGTCCGCCAGCTCCCGCCGCTTGTCCGGGTCCTCGAACCGGTCCGGCATCGACCGGTCGCTGATCCAGCTCAGCGCGAGCAGGAGGTGGTCCGGCCCCATCATCCCGGGCCCGCTGCGCGCCTCGAATCCGGCGAGACGCAGCGCCACCGTGACGCCAGACGACAAGGAAGGCACGGTTCCTGGTCCACCCCACTCCCGCCGGTCTGAGCCCTGAGACCACCGTATCCGAATCCCGGTCGTTCCCGCCGCATCCGCGCGCGGCGGATGCGGCGGGAGGCCCGTGCTCGCGGGCCCGGGAGGGGTCCCCGCCTTCGCCCGCTAACGTCCCGCACCGGGGCCGGGGCCGGGGCCGGGGTCCGGTCGGGAAGGAGCCGCTGAGCCGTGGACACCGAGGATTCCGCGCCGCACGCGCTGCCCGCGTCCACCCCCCGCCTGGCCGGCGGCCTTCCCGCCGGCGTACCCGCCGAGCCAGGCTCCCTCTTCGCACTGGCCGAAGACGGCGGCTACGCCGTCCCACCCGGACGTTTCGAGCTCACCTTCGGCCGCGGCACCGGCGAGGCCCATATCGCCGTCGGCACCCACGACCCCTACGTCAGCCGCCTCCACGGCACCTTGAACCTGGCGGCTGCGCAACGTCGGCCGCCTCCCGACCTGCCTCCCGGACGGGCGGACGGTCCTATCAGGGCACGAACTCCCCATCGCCCCCGGCTACACCCCCCTCCGCATCAACGCCCCCGCGAACCGCTCCCACCTCCTCGAGCTCCACCTGGTGGCGCCCGCGGCCCCGGACGCCACCGAGGCGTCAGCCGCCGCCGCCTTTCCCCGCTTCCGAGCCTGCGAACCAGACGTCTGCCGCCTGACGGAGGACGAGCGCCTGGTCCTGGTCGTCCTGGCCCAGCGCTACCTGCACCAGGAGCGCCGCCCCCACCCCGTCTCGTGGAAGCAGGTAGCCGAAGACCTGGCCCGCATAGCCCCCACCCGCGGCTGGTCCCCCGGAATCGCCGCTCACGTAGTCGTCTCCGTCCGCGTCCGCCTAGCCGCCGCCCGCACCGACGACAACCTCGCCGACCCGGAAGCCGACGCCCTCGATCACGACCTCATCAGAGCCCTACTGAAGAACACGATCCTGATGCCGACCGACCTCGACCGCCTGTGGACCGAGGATCCGGAGTAGGGCTGCGGTCGGCTGTCAGCTTGCGAATCAAAAACCGCCGCTTCGCGACAGTAGAGATTAACCGCGGCCATCTCGCGTTGGCCCCACCTCGCGTCGGCGGCCTGGCGGGATGATTCGCGGCCGTTGCAGGGTTGTGAGAACTACACGGGTGCCGGCGGTGTTCAAGCTGCTGCCGGGGAAAAGCGACGACTGAAGGGCCTTCCATGGCAGTGCTGCGTCTCGGGGTCTCTCTGCAGCCGCGGTGGCCGCTCGATGACGGGGAGAGTGTGCTGCGTGCCGCCGGCCGGGCTGAGGAGTTGGGCTTTGATCACGTCGCGGTGGGCAATCGCCTGCTGGACAGTGGTTTCGGTCTGGACAGCGACCCGCTGGTGCTGCTCTCGGCGGTTGCGGCGGCGACGAGCCGGTTGCGACTGCTGACCTCGGTGCTCGTGGTGCCGAACTATCCGGCGGTGGTCCTGGCCAATCAGGCCGCCACCCTGGATGTCATCTCCGGTGGGCGTCTGGTCCTGGGGGTCGGTACCGGCTGGAATCCGGACGAGTTCGAGGCCGTCGGCGTGTCCGCCCGCGAACGCGGTGCCCGCACCGACGATCATCTCGCAGCCGCTCTAGCGCTCTGGTCTCGACGGCCTGCGGACTTCGAGGGTCCGTTCACCGCGGTTCGCGCGGCGTCCTTGGGTGTGCCGCCGCTTACCCCGGGCGGGCCGCCGGTCTGGGTCGGCGGGCACAGCGATGCCGCGTTACGGCGTGCGCTGAGGTTCGGTACCGGATGGTACGGGACGGGCGTGGATGCCGCCGAGGTCGAAGACGTGCGTCGCCGCCTGCACGCATTGGCGCCGGAGCCGGCGGCCGCGGACCGTCTGACCCTGGCCTCGGCCGCGTTCCTGACCCCGCCCGGCATCCCGGCCGTGTTGTCGGCTCCGGGACGTCCGCTCGGCGGCGGCGCCGCGAACGCCGCGCGAGTCACCGAGGATCTGAAGCGGTTGGCTGACGCGGGATTGACCGCCTGCACGCTGTGGCTGCCTGTCGCCGCGGAACGCCTCGAAACGGCGATGGAGTGGATCGCCGCCGAGGTCATGCCGCACCTCGCCTAGCCGCGCGGGCCGCCGCCGGCTCACGCGAGGTTCGCCCCTGAGCGCTCCTCGAAGCCCTCTTCCTGCCTACTTCTCCAGCGTCGCCGCGACCGGGTGGGAGGGCTCGTAGAGTCCCACCTCGCCGCCGCCGGGGAGGCGGAAGGCGGTGACGCGGCCCCAGGACTGCTGGGTGACGGGGCGGGTGAAGACGATGCGCTTGCCGGTGAGCTCCGCCATCGTCGTCACGAGGTCCTCGCACATGAACATGAACTCGTGCGATTCCTTGCCCTCGGTCGGGTGGATGCCCAGTTCCGTCGGCGGGAGCTTGAAGATGAGCCAACCACCGCCCGCGTCGACGTGCGGGTACTTCAGGACCTTCTGGAAGAACTCGCGGTCCGCCTCGGGATCGCGGCTGTAGAGGACGAGGTGTCCGGCTGTGATCATAGCTGCAGGATACTCACGTGCGTGCGCCGAGTGACTGTCGAATCGCTTCGACGATATTGTTTGAGTGACCGTCGCCGCTGAAATTCCTGTATCACATATAGACAGTTCAGGGCACAGCTTCAGACTTCGAAGCGCTTCGACAACCCTTCGGATGCTGCCCACCGTTCCACCCACGGTTCGAACGGACGAAGCGCATGACGCGCACCCACGAGAAGACTCGTACGCGACGTCCGTCGGTTGGCCGTGCGCAAAAAAGGCGGACCGCCGCACGGATCTCGTGCGGCGGCCCGGCCGCGCGGTCGGTGCCGGTCAGCTGGCCGTCCTACGGTCAGCTCGCGGTCAGATCGAGCCTCGCGAACGCGTCGTCCGGGACGGCGGGGGAGAGGGGCGCCACCGGCTTCACCCGGCGGTACGCCTCGCCCTGCTCCGGGCGCGGGTCGGCCTCGCCCTTGTTGGGCCACAGCGACATCGCGCGCTCTGCCTGGGCGGTGATCGTGAGCGACGGGTTGACGCCGAGGTTCGCGGAGACCGCCGAGCCGTCCACGACCGAAATACCGGGGTAGCCGTGCAGACGGTGGTAGGGGTCGATGACGCCGTGATCCGGAGCATCTGAGATCGGGCAGCCGCCGAGGAAGTGCGCGGTCAGCGGCATGCCCATCAGCTCGCCGAGGTTCGTGCCGGGCAGGCCGCCGATCTTGTCGGCGAGCAGCCGCGCCGCCTCGGCCGCCTCGGGGATGTGCACGGGGTTGGGCGCGCCGTGCCCCTGACGCGCGGTCAGCAGGCCGCGCCCGGGCCGCCTCTTCCGCAGGTAGGTGCTCAGCGAGTTGTCGTGCGTCTGCATGACCAGGCCGATGATCGAGCGCTCCGACCAGTGCCGCGTCGTCAGTGTGCGGAGTACGAGCAGCGGGTGCGAGATGTAGCCCCACGCGGCGGCGATCGGCTTGGGCAAGCTTCCGCCGACCTTGTATTGCGGCACGCACATCAGGGCCATCGTGTTCGAGCCCTTGCCGTAGCGCACGTTCTCGATGTGCGTGTTCTCGTTCGGGTGGATCGACGAGGTGATCGCGACGCCGTGCGTGAAGTCCGGCCGCCTCCCGGAGCCGCGGCGCTTGCGGTACGGGCGTGGGGCGGTGATCGCGCCGACCAGCGCCTCGGAGTTCGTGCGCGTCAGGTCGCCGAGGCGCGCGGACATCCGGGGGAGTCCGCCGCGCGCCTGGACGCGGTGCAGCAGCGTCTGGGTGCCGTACGTTCCGGCGGCGAGGACGACCTGAGCTGTCCGGATGACCGTGGGCTCGGCCTTGCGGCGCTTGTCGGTGGGGACGACGTGGATCTCGTAGCCGCGGTCCGCGCCGCCGGCGTCGTAGATGGACTTCACATCGACGACCGTCGACATCGGGCGGATCTCAGCGCCGGCGCGCTCCGCCAGATACAGGTAGTTCTCGGTGAGCGTGTTCTTCGCGCCGTGCCGACATCCCGTCATGCACTCGCCGCACTCGGTGCACGCGCGGCGCGTCGGACCCGCACCGCCGAAATACGGGTCCGCGGCCTCCTCGCCCGCCTTCGCGCGGCAGCCGTTGCCGTCCTGGCCGTCGCCGAAGAACACACCGACCGGCGTGAGCGTGAAACTGTGGCCCACGCCCATCTTCTCGCCGGTCGCCTTCAGGTACTCGTCCGCCTCGGTCGTCGTCGGGTTCCGCCGCACGCCGAGCATCCGCTGCGCCTGCCGGTAGTACGGCCGCAGCTCGTCCTCCCAGTCGGTGATCGCGCCCCACTGCGGGTCCTCGAAGAACGCGCGCGGCGGGACGTAAAGCGTGTTGGCGTAGTTCAGCGAGCCGCCGCCCACGCCGGCGCCCGCGAGCACCATGACGTTGCCCAGCAGGTGGATCCGCTGGATGCCGTACAGCCCGAGCCGAGGCGCCCACAGGTAGTCCTTCGCCGCCCACGAGTTCTTCGGCAGCGTCTCCCGGGTGAACCGGCGGCCGGCCTCCAGCACCAGTACCCGGTACCCCTTCTCGCTCAGCCGCAGCGCCGCGACCGAGCCGCCGAAACCCGAGCCGACCACGACCACGTCGTACTCGGGTCCGGCGGCGCGAACCTCACCTTCCGGCATACAACTCCTCGATATCCGTGGCGTACGCGGCGGCCACCGCGTGCCGCTTCACCTTCAACGACGGGGTGAGCAGGCCGTTCTCCTCGCTGAACTCGCCCTCGACGAGCTTGAACGCGCGGATCGACTCGGCCCGGGAGACCGCCTGGTTCGCGTACGCGACGGCCGCCTGGACCTGCGCCACGAGCTCCGGGTCGCGGGCCAGCTCGGTGAACGGGGTGTCGTACGGCCGGCGGCGCACCGAGAGCCAGTGCTCCTTCTCCTCCGGCTCCAGCGTGATCAGCGCGACGACGTAGGGCTTGCCGTCGCCGACGACCATGCACTGGCCGACCGGCACGCGGCTGCGCAGCCGGTCCTCGAGCATGCTCGGCGAGACGTTCTTGCCGCCGCTGGTGATCAGGATGTCCTTCTTGCGGCCGGTGATCGTCAGGTAGCCGTGCTCGTCCAGGCTGCCGAGGTCGCCGGTGGAG
>Ga0310811_10001680_pt1 | contig 27591 bp, 25 predicted proteins | sample YCmetagenome_FD_207642 | JGI IMG/M metagenome (GOLD analysis project Ga0310811, IMG submission 207642) | Soil microbial communities from experimental microcosm in Duke University, North Carolina, United States - YC | ecosystem: Engineered > Artificial ecosystem > Soil microcosm > Unclassified ... | reverse complement strand
ATCACCTTGCGACCCGCGCTGTCGGTACCGGCGGTCAGCTGCCCCGCCCGCACCCACCGACGCACCGTGTCATCACTGACTCCGAGGAGTTCGGCCACCTCGGATAACCGGAATTGCGGCATGGAGGGGACATTATCTCCGCAAGTGCGGAAAAGCTATGTGATCTCGGCAGTCGTTTCCCAAGTGCGACGGGATTTTGCGTGGCGGGGACACGACCGGCAATCCTGGCGATCCCGGCCCGGTCCGGCGGCGCGGCCGTGACGAATCAGGAGTCCCCGGGCACCCGGGGCTCATTCCAGATCTTCGAAACGTGCGCTACCCGAGCACGTCGGCGCGCATCAGCTCGACGAGCTCGCGCTGATACCGCTCTATGCTGGCGCGTTCCCGGGGCGAGAACCGCTCCAGCACCTTCTCCGTCGCGATGAGCGCCGAGGCGAACAGTGGAGCGTACTTCTCCTCGTCGACCGGCAGGATCTCGACGAGCACCTTGCGCCGGTCCTCGGTGTCCCGGACCCGGCGGACGAATCCGGCGCGCTCCAGGCGGTCGATCACGCCGGTCACCGCGCCGGTGGACAGCCCGGTCAGCCGCGCGATCCGGCCCGCGGTGAGCGGGCCCTCCGCGCGGGAAGCAAGGTCGAGCGCCTTGTGGTCGGTACCGGAGAGCCCGAGCCGCTCCGCGATCCTGGCGTGCCGCAACACCGCGAGCGTGCTCATCTCCCGGCCGAGGTCACTGAACCGTTCGAGTTCGTCCGGCGGCACGGGGTACCGTGCTTCCTCGTCCGGCATCCCGGTTCCCTCCCGCTCCCGAAAAAGCTCGCTGTCTAAAATATTCTAATGATCGTGCTGAGCTGGTTTCGCGAGCTAGGCTGGGTGCAATGAGCGCGGTAAATCTCGGCCTTCCCCGCATGAACTTCGTGCGTGCGGAGACCAGCACACCCCGACCTGACAATCCCGCCCTCATCGATACCTTCGGGCGCGTCGCGACTGATTTGCGCGTGTCACTCACGGATCGGTGCAACCTTCGCTGTACCTATTGCATGCCGGCCGAGGGCCTGCCCTGGCTCCCGACCGAAGACGTGTTGACCGACGACGAACTGATCCGGCTGCTGCGGATCGCCGTGGAACGCCTCGGCGTCACCGACATCCGGTTGACCGGCGGTGAGCCACTGCTCCGGCCGGGCCTGGAGAACCTGGTCGAGCGGATCGCACGGTTGCGCCCGCGGCCCCGGCTTTCCATGACCACCAACGGAATCGGGCTCGCCAAGCGCGCCGCGGCGCTGAAGGCCGCCGGCCTCGACCGGATCAATGTCTCGCTCGACACCATCGACCGCGAAACCTTCGTGCGACTCGCCCGCCGCGACCGACTCTCCCACGTACTGGCCGGGTTGGCCGCCGCGCGCGATGCCGGGCTGGACCCGGTGAAGGTCAACGCGGTGCTGCTGCGCGGTGTCAACGAGCACGAGGCGCCCGCGCTGCTCCGGTACTGCCTCGAGGGCGGCTACCACCTCCGGTTCATCGAACAGATGCCGCTGGACGCCCAGCACGGCTGGAACCGCGCCGAGATGGTGACCGCGGAGGAGATCCTCGCGCTCCTGAGCGCCGAATTCACACTCACCCCCAGCCCGGCGAAACGCGGCGGCGCGCCGGCCGAACGCTGGCTCGTCGACGGCGGCCCCGGCGACGTCGGCGTGATCGGCTCGGTGACCCGGCCGTTCTGCGCCGCTTGCGAGCGGACGCGGCTCACCGCCGACGGCGCGGTGCGCTCCTGCCTGTTCAGCAACGACGAGACGGACCTGCGTTTCCTGCTGCGCGGTGGCGCCGACGACGAGAAGGTGGCCGACGCGTGGCGCATGACGATGTGGGGCAAGCTGGCCGGGCACGAAATCAACGACGCCGGGTTCGCACAGCCGATCCGGCCCATGAGCGCGATCGGGGGCTAGGCAACCCTTGACCAAGACGGTGCTGGTGCGCTATTTCGCGTCCGCGCGCGCGGCTTCAGGAACTGACCAGGAGGTGCTCCAGCTCCCCGCCGGCGCCTCGGTGGGCGAGGTGCTGGGGGTCCTGCGGGAGCGGCATCCGGAGACACTGCCGCGCATCCTCGAAGCCGCCAGCTTCCTCCTCGACGGCATCGCCGTCCGCGACCCGTCACGGCTCCTTCCCGACGGGTCCGAACTCGATGTCCTGCCGCCCTTCGCGGGGGGCTGACGTACCCAACCTGGGTGTCGCACCAATGGACCAGTAGCGCGAAAACGACGTGACTCAGGCCGCACAGCGCGTGAAATATTGCAGCTTGGATACGGGCCGGTAACGACGCTCTGACCAGTACAAACATCAAAATCGCAGAAGGTTGCGTGGCGTTACTGTGACGTAGGTCACAGTAAGAATAATTTCCGATCCCGGTCTTCGTTACGTACCGTCGCTTCTCGGCTGGCCCCGACCGGCCATGGCAAGACCGGGATTCCGCCGCGCCCCGCCTGTCCGGCGGCATCCCGGATCCGTACCCCGAGCGAAAGACGGCTTTCTGGACAGGGCGAGGGACCCGACCCCCGGCGGCGCGGTGAGCCGAGAAGTTCGAATGTCCTACCGAGGCAAGCACCGCAAGATGTCCCCCGCCGCCCGCAGAATCGCCCGCGTCGCCATCGCGGGCATCGCGGTCGGCACCCCGCTGGCGATCGCTGCGACCCCCGCGCAGGCCTCCAGCGTGAACTGGGACGCCATCGCGCAGTGCGAGAGCGGTGGCAACTGGAGCACGAACACGGGCAACGGCTTCTACGGTGGCCTGCAGTTCACGCTCAGCACGTGGAAGGCCTACGGCGGTACCGGCAGTCCGCAGTACGCGTCGCGTGACCAGCAGATCGCGGTCGCCGAGCGCGTCCTGGCGGGCCAGGGCATCGGCGCCTGGCCGGTCTGCGGTCAGAAGGCCGGTTCGAGCGGGAGCTTCACGGGCACGAACACCCAGGGCTCCACGGAGAAGAGCGCTCCGGCGCCGAAGAGGAGCAGCGCACCCGCCCCGAAGAAGGCGTCAGCGCCCGCTCCGGCCACGAACAGCGAGCCGTCGTCGAACCCGAACGGCGACTACACAGTCGTCGCCGGCGACAGCCTGTCGAAGATCGCTCAGGCGCAGCACGTCGAGGGCGGCTGGCAACAACTCCAGAAGCTCAACGCGCAGTACATTCCGAACGCCAACCTGATCCTCGTTGGCCAGAAGATCGCCACGAAGTGACCTGCTGAAAGGCCACTGTTCCAGGAGTGCCCCCACCGCTGTCCCCCGGGCGGTGGGGGCACTCTCGCCGGGATCGGCCCTCGCGGCCGCTGCGCGAAGTCCGGGTCTCCGCTTGCGGTGACCCGTCGCGCACGGGACGGAGGCTCCGGATCCACCGAGCGAGCCCGACCTGCCGCGGCAAGGCCCGCGCAAGGCGAGCCCCGGCCGGGCGGTGAAACCCGGCCGCACAGTCGATCGCGCGAGCTTGAACATCGCGCGTGCCGAGCACGAAACCTTGCCATGCCCGCCGGGCGGAGGATCAGGGCGAGTTGACCCATTCGTCGGTGCCGTCGGCGAAGCGCTGGTGCTTCCAGACCGGCAGCCGGGCCTTGACCTCGTCGACCAGCTCGGCGCAGGCCGCGAAGGACTCGGCGCGATGGTCGGCCGCCACGGCGCAGGCCAGCGCCACATCGCCGATCGCAAGGGCGCCGAGCCGATGGCTGACCGCCACGGCACGCACCCCGTCCCGGCGGCCCGCGACCTCGGCGACGACCCGGGCCAGCACGTCCGCCGCGCTGGGATGCCCCTCATACACCAGGTCACGCACGCCCCGGCCACCGTCGTGGTCACGCACGACGCCGCCGAAGGTCACCACCGCGCCCGCGGCCTGATCGGCCACCAGTTCGGCATGGGCCTCCACCGACAGCGGCTCATCGGTCACCTGAGCCAGGGCGATCCTCGGCGGAGTCACCGACGGCGCGGCCGGCGACGTGGCCTCGGCGGGCCGAGGATGGTCTCCACCGGCCAGCTGATCGACGGCATGCTCCAGCACGCCGTCCAGAACCCCGAGACCGTCCCGCACGCCACCCCGGGAGCCGGGCAGGTTCACCACCAACGTCCGGCCGGCGACCCCGGCCAGCCCGCGCGAGAGCACCGCCGTCGGCACCTTCGGCAGCCCCGCCATGCGGATCGCCTCGGCGAGCCCCGGCAACGGGTAGTCCAGCACCGCCGCCGTCTCGTCCGGTGTCCGGTCCGTCGGCGAAATCCCCGTGCCACCCGTCGTGATGATCACGTCCACCTCGTCGTTCAGGCTGCCCCGCAGCGCACGCCCCACCGGCTCACCGTCCGGCACCACCAGCGGCTCGGGCACGTCGAAGGACCGCTCGGCGAGCCACTGCACGATGATCGGGCCGGTGTTGTCGGCATAAACCCCGGCCGCGGCACGGTTCGAGGCGACAACAACACGCGCAGTACGTTTCATGAACGCTCCTGTGTCATGCGGGACACCCGCACCCGATCGCGACAAAGAGCAGCTTCGCGAGTGTGGCTCATCGTCGCTCCTGTGTCATGCGGGACACCCGCACCCGATCGCGACAAAGAGCAGCTTCGCGGCTCACGGCCGTTCCCAGGTCCCGGTCTTCCCGCCGTCCTTACGCTCCAACCGCACCTCGTCCAAGGTGGCGGCCGGATCGACGGCCTTGATCATGTCGTGCAGCGTCAACCCGGCGACCGCGACCGCGGTCAACGCCTCCATCTCCACCCCGGTGCGGTCGGTGGTCCTCGTGGTGGCATGAATCCGCACTTCGGCCGCGCCGAGCGAGAACTCCACCTGTACCCCGGAGAGTGCGATCTGATGACACAGCGGGATCAGCTCGGGAACCCGCTTGGCACCCATGATCCCGGCGATCCGCGCGGTCGCCAATGCATCGCCCTTGGGCAGCCCATTGGCCGACAGCAGCCCCACCACCTCGGCGGTAGTCCGCACCACGCCGGTCGCCACCGCCGTCCGGGCCGTCGCCTGCTTACCGGATACGTCGACCATGCGGGCAGCGCCGGTCTGGTCGACGTGGCTCAATTCGGTCACAACGTCGAGGCTAGCCCGGCACCGCCCGCTCGCGGCGGGCGGTGCGGAACAGGCCGAAAGCCCGTGCGGGCACTACTTCGGCGCGGCGGAGCGGCGAGCCGCCGCCTTGACGGCCTCGGCCACCGCCGGGGCGACCGCCGAGTCGAACACGCTCGGCACGATGAACGACGCGTTGAGCCGGTCGTCCACCACGTCGGCGATCGCGTTCGCGGCGGCGATCAGCATGTCGTCGTCGATGTCGTGTGCCTGCGCGTCCAGCAGCCCGCGGAACACACCCGGGAAGGCCAGCACATTGTTGATCTGGTTCGGGTAGTCGCTGCGGCCGGTGGCGACCACGGCGGCGTGCTTCTGCGCCTCCAGCGGATCGATCTCCGGGTCCGGGTTGGCCAGCGCGAACACCACCGGGTCCGCGGCCATGGTGGCCACCTGCGCCGCGCCGAAGAGGTTCGGGGCGGAAACACCGATGAACACGTCGGCACCGACCAACGCGTCGTGCAGGGTGCCGGACATGTTGTCCTTGTTGGTGTTCTCGGCCAGCCAGCGCAGGTTGTCGTCCAGATTGGAACGTCCATTGTGGACAATTCCGTCGATGTCGGCGGCGATCACGTCGGCCGGCTTCTTGTGCAGCAGCAGACGGATGATCGCCGAACCGGCCGCACCCGCCCCGCTGACCACGATCTTGCAGTCCTCGATGTCCTTGCCGACCACCCGCAAGGCGTTCCGCACCGCGGCGAGCACGACGATCGCGGTGCCGTGCTGGTCGTCGTGGAAGACCGGGATGTCCAGCTGGTCGCGCAGCCGCGCCTCGATCTCGAAGCAGCGCGGCGCGGCGATGTCCTCCAGATTGATCCCGGCGTACACCGGCGCCAGCGCCTTGACGATGCGGATGATCTCCTCGGTGTCCTGGGTGTCCAGGCACACCGGCCACGCGTCGACGTCGGCGAACTTCTTGAACAGCGCCGCCTTGCCCTCCATCACCGGCAACGCGGCGGCCGGGCCGATGTTGCCGAGGCCGAGCACCGCCGAGCCGTCGGTCACCACGGCGACGGTGTTGCGCTTGATGGTCAGGCGGCGGGCGTCGGCGGGGTTGGCCGCGATGGCCTGGCAGACACGGGCGACACCGGGAGTGTAGGCACGGGAGAGGTCGTCGCGGTTGCGCAGCTGAACCTTCGGCGAGACCGAGAGCTTCCCGCCCAGGTGCATGAGGAACGTCCGGTCGGAGACCTTCCGCACCTGCACGCCGGGCAGCGAGTCGAGCTCCTTGGTGACATCCTCGACGTGGTCGCCGTTGGACACGTTGGCCGTGATGTCGACCACGATCGCGTCGGCGTGGGACTCGACGACGTCGAACGCCGTCAACACGCCACCAACCCTGCCGACCGCGGTGGTGAGGTCACCGGCGGCACTCGCCGACGGCGGCGCCTCGACACGGACGGTGATCGAATAGCCAGGCCCGGGAACCGGCACTTCGCGTACCCCTTACTTGTTTAGTTATTACTTGTTGATCTCGGTCTCAGGGTGCACGTAGGGCACCGAGTCGAGGGGGAAGGTCACGTCGCCGAACGGCGAGAGCGCGCCCTGGCGGTCGGAGGCCAGCTCGCTCACCGGGTGCTCCCCGTCGCCCAGATGCGGCCACGAAGGGTCGATTCGGGCGCTCTTCTTGCCGTTGTCGCCTTTAGCCACGGCGTCCTCCTGTGTCTTGCGGGACCCCCGGTCGCGACAAAGGTGCGCCTTCGCGGGTTGTCGCCCCTGGTTGCTCCAGCAGTACGTACGTGCCCCCCAGTTTGCCTCAACACCCTGAGAAGATCGTGGCCAGGGAGGTATTCTCGGCTGTGATGCCCGCGACCTCTCTGGCGGACTGGCTGCGTTCGAAGTCCGACGACGAGCTGGCCGCGTTGCTGCAGGCCAGGCGAGACCTGGCCACCCCACCGCCCGCCGACAGCACGGTGCTCGCCACCCGCGCGAGCAGTGCCGGCTCACTGGCCCGTGCGCTCGAAGACCTCGACACCTTCACGCTCGCCACAGTGGACGCGCTGCTGCTCACCGACGCCGACACCGAAGCGGTGCCGGCGGACGCTCTGGCCGGGCTGCTCGGTACCGACCCGCGCCCGGCGCTGGACCGCCTGCGGGGGCGGGCGATCGCCTGGGGCCCCGACGACGCGGTCCGCCTGGTCCCGGTGGCACGGGAGCTGATCGGCCCGTTCCCGGCCGGGCTCGGTGCCTCCGTGCCGGAACTGGCCCACGCCGACCTCGACGAGATCGGTGCGGACGAGCGCGCGGTGCTGGCCACCCTGGCGGCGGGCTCGCCGGTGGGCCAGACCCGGGACGCCGGCGCGATGATTCCCCTCGACGAGGCGGTCACCCCGATCCAGCGGCTGCTGGCCCGGGGTCTGTTGCTGCGCCGCGACGGCCAGACGGTGGAGCTGCCGCGGGAGATCGGGATCAGGCTGCGCGCGGGACGGTCGTGCTCCCCCGGGGCACTGCGCGAGCCCGAGCTGCCCACCAACCCGCACCAATCCTCCACTGTGGACGAAGCGGCCGCGGGCGAGGCGCTGGAGTTCTTACGCCAGACGGAATCCCTGCTCACCCTGTGGTCCGAGCAGCCGCCGCCGGTGCTCAAGTCCGGCGGCCTCGGCGTGCGTGAGCTGCGCAGGCTGGCCCGCGCGCTGCTCGTCGAACTCGCCGCCGGTGCCGGGCTGGTGGCGGACAGTCAGAACACCACGCCGGAATGGGTGCCCACCACGCTGACCGACTCGTGGCTGGCCTCCGCGCCGGGCGCGCGCTGGCTCACCCTCGCCCAGGCCTGGCTCGACCTGCCGCGGCTGCCGGGCCTCGCCGGGCAGCGCGACGCCAAGGACAAACCGATGGTGCCGCTGGCCGACGACCTGCGCCGACCGCTGGCGCCGATGGCGCGACGCCGGGTGCTCGCCGCGCTCGGCGACCTCCCGGCCGGGACCGGGGTGAAGGCCGGCGAGGAACTGGTCGCGGTGCTGGCCTGGCGCGCCCCGCGGCGCGGCGGGCACTTCCGGGACGACACCGTGCGCTGGACGCTGGCGGAAGCGGCGGCGATCGGTGTCATCGCGCTCGGCGCGGTGTCGCGGGCGACCAGGGCGTTGCTCGCCGACGACCGGTCCGAGGCGCTGTCGGCGATGGTGGCGGCGATGCCCGAACCGATCGACCATGTCCTGGTCCAGGCGGACCTCACGGTGATCGCGCCCGGACAGCTGGAGCCAGGACTGGCCACCGAGCTCAAATCCGTGGCCGACGTCGAGTCCTCGGGGCACGCCACGGTTTACCGCGTCACCGAGGCTTCGGTGCGTCGCGCTCTCGACGCCGGCCGCACCGCCGACGAGTTGCACGAGCTGTTCCGCACCCGTTCGGCGACCGCGGTGCCGCAGTCGCTGAGCTACCTCATCGACGATGTCGCCCGGCGCCACGGACGCCTGCGGGGCGGGGCGGCCGGGTCGTTCCTGCGCTGCGACGACGAGGTGCTGCTGGCCGAGGTGCTGGGCACGTCGGTGGCCGCCGACCACGAACTGCGCCGGATCGCGCCCACCGTGGCGGTCAGCCCCTATCCGCTGGCCGAGGTCATGGACGGCCTGCGCGCCGCCGGGTTCGCCCCGGCCGCGGAGGGCCCCGACGGCCGGGTGCTCGACCTGCGCCCGGGTGGCCGGCGGATCCCGGCGAGGCCCCGAAGCACCCGCCGGGTGCTCGCCGAACCGGTGGTCCAGCCGGACCAGCTGGCGGTGGTGATCACGCAACTGCGTGCCGGTGACCACGCGGCGACCCGCCGAAAAGGCCACCAAGTGCGGTTACCCGCCGGCGGCGGAGGCTCGGACACCGCGGCGACCATGGCGTTGCTCGCCCGAGCGAGCCGGGAGCAGCGCGAGGTGTGGATCGGCTTCGTCGACTCACACGGCACGGCGAGCCAGCGCATCCTCACCCCGGCGAGCATCGGCGGCGGGATCCTGATGAGCACCGACGACCAGCGCTTTCCCCTGCACCGCATCACCTCCGCGGCCCTCGTCGAGGACTGACCCGGCGGGAAAGCGCCTACAGCGAACGGAGACCGTGGAGAACGCGGGCCATGAACTCGCGGGACGACCTGTCGCCGAAGCTGAGGCCGGGCTGGTGGATCCGCACGAGGCCCAGGCTGTCCATGTCGCTGACCAGCACCTTCACCACGTTCAACGGCAGCACCAGAAGCGCGGCGATCTCGGCGATCGAACGGGTCGCGACACAGCACAGGTCGCAGATGCGCCGGTGCTGCACCGAAACCGCGCCCTCGTAGCGGCGCCCCCGGTCACTGGTGGAGACCAGCGCCTCGAGCGCGAGCTCGTAGTCGGGCCGGGTTCGTCCGCGGGTACGCGCGTAGGGACGCATCAGCATCCGGTGCCGGCCGCCGGCCTGCTGCTGCGGGGCGGGCACGACCGTCGCCTCCGGTTCCGCCGAGGCGGGCGGGGGCGCGCTCGCGGCCGTGAACGCCGGGGCTTGCGGAGCCCTCGCGGGAGGCGGCTCCGTCGGCGCCGGCGCCCGCCCGAACCCGTGCGGGCCGTCACCGGGCACCCGCACCGGCAACAACACCGCGGACTTGTTCAGCACGAACCGGGACGGCGAATCGACCTTCTCCCGGTCCAGGCCCTGGTGGAGCGCTTCCCACGGATCGACGGGCGCATCGAGGGCAGCACCGTCCGGGCCGTTCGACAAGGATTCCTTCACCACTCGCTACCGCATCCCGCCCTGGAGCTGGACACGCAGTTCCGGTGTCATCTGCTGCCCCACGCGATCCACCAGGAGCGTCATCTCGTAGGCCACGGTGCCGATGTCGGAGTTCGGCGCGGCCAGCACGGCGAGGCAGGAGCCGTCACTGATCGACATCAGGAACAGGTAGCCCCGCTCCATCTCCACCACGGTCTGGTTGACCGCGCCCGCCTCGAAACAGCGTGCCGCACCGAAGGTGAGGCTGATCAGGCCGGAAGCGACGGCGGAGAGCTGATCCGCGCGATCCTTGGGCAGCCCGTCGGAGCGCGCGAGCAACAGCCCGTCCGCGGATACCACCACGGCATGCGCCGCACCGGGAACCCTGCGGACGAAATCGGTGATCAGCCAGCCGAAGCTGCCCGACGGGTATGCCGGCACCGTCACTGTTCCCTCCTGCCGATCGAATCGTCGTCGCGGTCGCTGACAGGGTATTCCTCCCAGCGGCGTTGTCGACCCACTGTGAAGCCTGATCTCTTCCTTTCACTCCAACGGCCGTACCGGCTTGACCGCGCCCTCGCGGTCAGCCTGGCTGCAACGCGCTGTCACGCGAAATCGCGTGCTCCACCACGGAAATCAACACCTGCTTGGCCGACTCCCGCTCCCGGGCGTCACAGGCGATGATCGGCACGGATTCGGAGATGGTCAGCGCGTCCCGGACGTCGTCGATCTGGTGATGCAGCAACCGGTCGAAACAGTTGATCGCCACGATGTAGGGCAGGTTCCGGTTCTCGAAGAAGTCGATCGAGGGGAACGCGTCGGCCAGGCGCCGGGTGTCGACCAGCACCACGGCGCCGATCGCGCCCAGTGCCAGGTCGTCCCACATGAACCAGAACCGGTGCTGTCCCGGGGTGCCGAAGACATAGAGGACCAGGTCCGAGTCGAGCGAGATCCGGCCGAAGTCCATGGCCACCGTCGTAGTCACCTTGTTCGGCGTGGCGGAGATGTCGTCGACCGAGAGGCTGGCCTCGGTCATCTGCGCCTCGGTGGTGAGCGGGTCGATCTCCGACACCGCACTGACGAGCGTCGTCTTGCCGGCGCCGAAGCCACCGGCCACCACGATCTTGGCCGACTGCGTCGGGCCACTGGCCGCCGACGTGTTCGCGTCGGAGTCAAATTCTCCGAAGCCCACTGAGCACCCTCTCCATGAAATCGATATTCGGGCGGTCACCGACCGCGGACGTCGTGGAGTGCACCAGCACGAGGCCCAGACCGGCCACGTCACCGATGAGCACTCGCACCACTCCGAGTGGCAACCGAAGATACGCGGCCACTTCGGCCACCGAACGCGTATCCAGGCAAAGGCTGCAGATCGACCGGTGCTCCGGGACCCGCACGCGCCCGATCGCCCGGCCACGCTCACTGGTCGAAATCAGTGCCTCGACGGCGAGATCCTGGCTGGGTCTGGTCCGGCCGCCGGTCCGGAAATAGGGTCGGACCAGCCCGGATGTTTCGGCGGGCACCGGCGGCGGTACCGCGGCGGGTGTCGACGGGATACCCGGATAGCCCGGCACCGCGGCGGCCTGGTCCGAGATCTCCGACGGATTCGGCCGGCTCGGCTGACTCGGCATGCTCGGCTGGCTCGGTGGTCCGGGCGAGACCGGCGGAAACGCGCTGAACTCCGCGCCGCCGCCCGGGGACGGGGCACCGAACAGCTCGGACGCCGGCCCGGACAGCAACCGGTCGCCGAAATCGGTCGGCTGGTAGGACGCCGAACCGTAGCGAGGCGTCTCGGGCTGGTCGGCCTGTTCCCTGGGCACAACCAGACTTCCGCTGGTCGATTCGGTTGTCTGGCGCGACCGCCATTCGCGGCTCACCCGGTCCCGGAAGGTGGGCCAGTCCTCTTCGGCCGGCGCGTTCCGCGGTTCTTCCGCGCCGGAGGAGTTCGCCTCCATCCGGTCCCCGTCCACATCCGTCGGATGCCCCGCGTCCACTGTCATTCCTCCGTACCCGCGCTATCCGCGAGCCGCCCCCTGCAGCTGGGCCCGCAACTCGGGCGTCAGCTGCTGACCGACGCGGTCCACCAACAGCGTCATCTCGTACACGACGAGACCGATATCACTGTCCGGCGCACCGAGCACGGCGAGACAGGAACCGTCGGAAACCGACATAAGGAACAGAAAGCCGTTGGCCATCTCGATGACGGTCTGCGCGACGGGGCCTCCCTCGAACACCTTGGCCGCGCCGCGGGCGAGGCTGGTCAGCCCCGAGGCCACCGCCGCCAGCTGGTCGGCCCGGTCCTTGGGCAATCCGCGTGAGGCCGCCAGCAGCAGCCCGTCGGCGGACACCACCACGGCATGCGCCGCACCGGGTACCCGGTGCACGAAATCCGTGATGAGCCAAGCGAAACCGTTCTGCGCGGCCGGAGGCTTGGGACCTCCCGGCTGCGGCGAACCCGCCCGTGTCACTCGTCGCTCCTCACTGCGGTATCGGGTGACGACCCCTCGCCGCCGTTGACCGAAACGCTCTGCTCCCCCGTGCCCCCACGCACTGCGTGCCGACCTGAGGTGTACCCACGCTGAAAACTCACCATACGGTCACGTGCCGCCGAGGCCGAACGCGCGATGGCGCTGTGCCCCGGCTGACCGACCGTCTTGTCGACGAACGCGTCCGATTCTCCACCGGACACCGAACCCGGCACGAGGTAGGCATTCGGGACACGCTTGGGCAGCCCGGCGGAGGTGATCTCATCGCTGTGCGCCTCGGCCAGTGCCTGCGCGGCCTGCCAGCCTTCGTCGGCGGCGCTGTGCCACGACGAGTCCTCGGCGCCGGCCGCCCCTGTCCCGGATTCCGCCACCGGCTCGGGCGCCGGCTCCGGGCCGGTTTCCGGTTCGGGGGCGTTCGGTTCCGCGACCGGTGTAGCCACGATCACATCGACAGCGCTGTCGTCGGTGCTTGCTTCGGTGCTGCTTTCGGCGCCGGCTCCGGTGCTGCTTTCGGTGCTGAACCAGCGCGACACGACCGACTGGTAGATCGGCAGGCGCTTGGTCGGGAGATCGTCGTCGTCCAGCTCGCGGACCGCCGGTAGGGAAAGCGCTTCCGGCGGGTTCACCGGAACGTATTCCGGTGCCCGCTTCGGCAGTTCGAGCGAGGAGAACCTGCCGTTGGCGTTCTCCGATCGCGGCTGCGACGCCGGCTCCGGCCGCGGCGACGGCGGCGATGACGACGGCGATGACGAGGGTTGCGGTCCGGCTTCCGGAGCGGGCTTCCCCTGGCTCAGGAACGCCGCCTTGGACGAACCGGCGACCAGATCGTCCAGCGTGATCGGCTGGTCGAGCGGCCGCAGTCCGTCGGCGGCGGTCTGCTCGGCCGCCGACGGCGGCCGCGGGCGCGGCGCGGGCACGGCGGGTTCTTCCGGCCGCGCCACCTCGACGGGCGGCCTGGCATCCGCCGCGGGCCAGGAGGTCTCGGCGGAGGAAGGCGGCGGCGGGGGTGCCTCTTCCGCGATCGGACCGAGCAGCTCGGCGGGCACCACGATCCGGGCGATCACGCCACCTTCGATGTCCTCGTTCTCCCGCAGCCGCACCTCGACACCGTGCCGCCGGGCCAGCCGCGCGACCACGTAGAGGCCCATCCGCCGGGTCACCGAGACGTCCAGGTCCGGCGGGTCGGCCAGGCGCTTGTTCGCCTGCCCGAGCTGCTCCTCCGACATGCCGACGCCGCGGTCGGTGATCTGCAGCGCCAGCGCCCGCCGGCGGGTCACCACGGCACGCACGCTCACCTTCGTCTCCGGTTCGGAGAAATAGGTCGCGTTGTCCAACAGTTCGGCGAGCAGATGCACCAGGTCGTGCACGGTCAGGCCGCGCACCGCGATGTCGGGGATCACGCCGACCTCGACGCGGGCGTACTGTTCGATCTCCGAGACGGCCGCGCCGATCACGTCGGCCGCGGAGACCGGCTTGGGCACCGACTTGGCCAGGCCCGCGCCGGAGAGCACGAGCAGGCTCTCCCCGTTGCGGCGCAACCGGGTGGCCAGATGGTCGAGCTCGAACAGGCTCGCGAGATGATCGGGGTCCTGTTCGTCGGCCTCCAGCCGGTCGATCACCGCGAGCTGGCGTTCGACCAGTCGCTGCGAACGGCGCGAGAGGTTGACGAAGATGCCGTTGACGTTCTCCCGCAGCAACGCCTGCTCGGCCGCCATCTTGATGGCCTGCTCGTGCACGGCGTCGAAGGACCGGGCGACTTCACCGATCTCCTCGCGGGTGGTGACCGGCACCGGCGCCACGGCGTTCTTCGACGCGGCGACCGGGTCGGCGTCGTCCAGGATCTGGTGCACCGTCTCGGGCAGCCGCGTGTAGGCGATGTCGAGCGCACTGCGACGCAGGGCACGCAAGGGTCTCAGCATCGTCCGGGTGACCAGGAAGGTCAGCACCATGGCGAGAATCAGCGCGACGAGCACGATGCCGACGTCCCGCCACGCGGCGACGGTGGCCTCGCCGGCCAGCTCGTTGGACCGCGCGCTGAGGTTGTCGAGCAGGCTGGTTTCGACCGACCGCATCTTGGCGAGGGTGGCCGTGCTGTCCGCCGCGAGGGTGTTGCGGTCGATGTTCGGCGGCTGGTTGTTGTTCGCGTGGGCCAACGCGGTCGCGACGAGCTGGGCGCGGCCGTCGACCTGAGGACCGTTCACGGTGTCGGTGTAGGCCTGGAGCTGGTCCGGGGTCGCGTTGGCCTGGAACAGGGCCAGCGCCGCGGCGCCGCTGTACTGGGCCGCCCTGATGTCGTCGAGCAGGATGTCGGAGAAGGAGTTGCGCATCGCCGCGATCTCCAGCGCGGCGTCCTGGCGGACCATGAACTCCTTGGCCTCGCTGATCGCCTGGAGCGTGGTGCCCTCGCGCAGCAGCTCGGTGTCGGCCACCGACGAGGTCACCTCACGCCCGAGCTCCACCAGCGAGTCGAGCACCGAGGTGTAGGTGGTGAACGCGGCCAGTTCCGAGTACGGCGGGGTGTTCACCGCGGTGCGCAGCGGAGCCAGCGCGTCGAGTCGCTCGATGCCCTGCTCGAAGCGCTGCGCGCTCGCCGGATCGGCGATCGTCACCTTCGACGACTCGGCGCGCAGTTGGTCCACCGCGCGGTTGACCACCGTGACCTGGGCGTCGTAGGCGTTGCGCGCCTGCACGTCACCCGGGTTGATGATCTTGACCACGGCGAGCATGCGCTCGCCCTGCAGGTCCTGGACGACGTCGGTCACCCGGCTCGCGAGGTCGACCTGCGCGGTGGTCTGGTCGAACTGGGCGGCCTGGCCCAGTTCGTCCTGTACGCGCAGGCCACCGAGAGCGAGCGCGGTCAGCATGGGGATCGCCACGACCAGAGCGAGCTTGGAGCGCAGTTTCCAGTTCCGTAAGCTCAGCCGAGAGCCCGAGGATGGAGTGCCCGTTACCCCTGGGGTGTCGTCTTTCGGCACCGTCGTACCACCATCGTTCCCGCCAGTATTCGGCTTTCCTGGTTTGCAGGTGCAGAGGGTAGCGAAGAGCCCGTGAAGATGTAACCCTTCCTGGGCAAACAGGTGAATGCTTACCCCTACCTAGTGTCCCTGACCTCACAAGACACCACAGCTCCGCTCCAGTTCAAATACTCTCAGTAGACCTCTGATCCGTTGACACCGACCCGGGTGAATTCCCGGGCGCGACGCTATTTCAAGAGGAGACCGTCTTGCCGACCATGCTCGAAGTCAGCTCGCTCGACCACCGCTTCGGCGATCACCAGGCGGTGCGGGACGTGTCGTTCACCGTGGATACCGGACAACTTGCCTGCATCGTGGGCCCTTCGGGCTGCGGGAAATCGACCTTGCTGCGGTGCGTGGCCGGGCTGGTGAGCCCGGGCTCGGGCGCCGTCCGCCTGCGCGACAAGGAGGTGACCGGCGTTCCCGACGACCTCGCGGTCGTGTTCCAGGACTACAGCCGCTCGCTCTTTCCGTGGCTCTCCGTGACCGGAAACGTCGAGTTCCCGCTGCGGTCGGCGCGGCTCGACCGGGCGCAACGCCGGGCACGCGCGCAGGAAGCGCTCGACCAGGTCGGGCTCGGCGGTGCCGGCCGGAAGTTCCCCTGGCAGCTTTCGGGCGGCATGCAGCAGCGGGTCGCGATCGCCCGCGCGCTGGCCAGCCGCCCCACGCTGCTGCTGATGGACGAGCCGTTCGCCTCGGTCGACGCGCAGACCCGGTTCGAGCTGGAGGACCTGCTGCGCCGGGTGCAGCGCGAACAGGGCACCACGATCCTGCTGGTCACACACGACATCGACGAGAGCGTGTACCTGGGCGACCGAGTGCTCGTCCTGTCGTCTTCACCGGCGTCGATCGTCGCCGACCTGACGATCGACCTGCCCGCCGAGCGCGACCAGATCACCACCCGCGAATCGGCCCGATTCGTCGCGCTCCGCAGCGAAATCGCCCGTTTGCTGCGCGGCAGCGACGCCGTCACGACCGGGGCGGGCGCGCGATGACCACGGTGCGGGAAGCGGTCCGGACCCTGATGCGGGAGTGGAAGCTGACCACGGTGTTCGGCAATCCCGGCAGCACCGAGGTGGGCTTCCTGGCCGACTGGCCCGACGACTTCCGCTACGTGCTCGGGCTCCAGGAGTCCTCGGTGGTCGCGATGGCCGACGCATTCGCGCAGTTCACCGGAAACGCGGCGGTGGTGAACCTGCACTCCTCCGGCGGTGTCGGGCACGGGCTGGGCAGCGTCGTCACCGCCTTCCACAACCGGGCACCGCTGATCGTGATCGCCGGTCAGCAGTCACGGTCACTGCTGCCGGGCGATCCCTTCCTCGGTGCGCTGGAGCCGACCGAGTTCCCTCGCCCATACGTCAAGTGGAGCGCTCAGCCGGCCCGCGCCGAGGACGTGCCGGCCGCGTTCGCCCGGGCGTACCACCTCGCCACACAACCGCCGACCGGCCCGGTCTTCCTTTCGGTTCCGGCGGACGACTGGAACCGGCCGGCCGCGCCGACGGTCGCCGGCCCGCGGATCTCCTCGTTCGCTCCCGACCCCGGCGCGCTGGCGGCGGTTTCAACCGCGCTGAACGCCAGCGCGAAGCCCGCCATCGTGGTCGGCGCCGCGGTGGACGCCGACGACGGGGTTCCCGAGACGGTCGAACTGGCCGAGAAAACTCGTGCCGCGGTGTGGGCCGCTCCGTTTTCGGCCCGCAGTTCCTTCCCGGAGAACCATCCGCAGTTCTCGGGGTTCCTCCAGCCCAACCGCGCCGGCGTGGCCCGTGTGCTCTCGGCCTACGACTGCGTGCTGGTGCTCGGGGCTCCCGCGTTCACCTACCACGTGGTCTCGGCCGAGGGCCCCGCGCTTCCGCCGCTCTACGTGATCAGCGACGACCCCCAGATCCTGGCCAGAGCTCCACAGGCGACCGGTGTCCTCGCGACCCCCAAGAAAGCGGCCGGCGCGCTGAACCGCCTGGTCCGCCACGACCCCGGCCGCGCGATCCCGGAGCCCCGCAAGCCCGCCGCCCCGGCCGCGGGGCCCGAACCCGGACAGCCGATGTCGGCCGCGTTCGTCTACCGGACGCTCGCCGAGCTGTTGCCCGACAACGCGCTCGTCGTCGAGGAGGCACCGACCCACCGACAGGACATGCAGGCCCAGCTGCCGATCACCACGCCGCACGGCTTTCTCGCCATGTCCAGCGGGGTGCTCGGCTACGGGGTTCCGGCGGCGGTCGGCGCGGCGCTGGCCGAACCCGCCCGCCCGGTGGTCGCGGTCATCGGCGACGGGTCGAGCATGTACGGCATCCAGGCGTTGTGGACCGCGGCGCGTCAGCAAACCGCGGTCGTCTTCGTGATCCTGATCAACGGGGAGTACGCCGCCGTGCGCCGGCACGCCGGGTTGAACAACGCGGAGAAGGTGCCCGGCATCGAACTGGGTGGTCTCGACTTCGCGGCACTCGCCCGCGGCATGGGATGTCAGGCACGGCACGTCGAAGGAGCCGAGGACCTTCGCTCGGCACTGACCGACGCCTTCGCCTCGAACGTGCCCACCGTCCTGCCCGTGCCGGTCGGCTGAGGACAGCGCGGGCGGACCGGTGGAACCCCTCGGCCCGCCCGCGCGGCCTGGTCGACCTCAGTCGAGGCGTTCGGCCCGGAAACCCGGATGCCAGGCCAGCGCCCGCTGCTCGACCCGCGACAGCAGGAAGTTCAGCGCGTAGCCCAGCACGCTCACCAGAACGATCCACGCCCACATTTCCGGCAGCAGGAAGGAGCCCTCGGCGTTGGTCAGCCGGTAACCGATCCCGCTGGTGCTGCCCATCAGCTCCGACACGACCATCAGGATGATCGCGATCGACAGCGCCAGCCGCATCCCGGCGAACACCTTCGGCGCCGCCGCCGGCAGCAGGACCCCGAACGCCCAACGCGGCCCCCGGATCCGGAAAGCCCGGGAAGTCTCGATCTTGACTTCGTCCACCGCGCGGGCTCCATCGATGGTGTTCAGCAGGATCGGCCAGATCGTGCCCCACAGAATGGTCACGATCTCCGCCCGCGGCCCGAACCCGAAGACCACCAGGAACACCGGCACCAGCAGCGTGGCCGGGACCGACCGAAGGAAGAAGAAGGTCGCGGACAAATAGTCGGTGACCACCGGCGAGCGCCCGAGCGCCAGCCCGATCGGTACTCCCGCCACCACCGCGATCAGCCAGCCAAGGAACACCCTGCCGATGCTGGGCAGCACGTCCGAGGTGAACGCGCCGTCGCCGAACCATGAATGCCCGGCGGAATCGAGAATGCGCAGTGGCGAAGGAAAGTAGGGGTTCGCCGCGCGTGTCGTGATCCACTGCCACACGAGCAGGAACGCGATGAACACCACCCAGCGCCGCGCGAAGGAAAGCGCTTTCACACCGCACCTCCGGTCGCGGCCCACCCGAGCCAGCGCCGCTGCGCCGACAACAACGCGACGTTCACCAGATACCCGACCAGCCCGGTGAAGACGACGGCGGCGAACACCACGTCCATCCGCATGGACGTGGTGCCCCACTGATAGACGAAGTTCCCGATGCCGATGCCCCCGGTGAAGAACTCGGTGCTCACCAGCACGATCAGGGCCACCGCGGCCGCCAGCCGGACACCGGTCAGCACGAACGGTGCGACGGCCGGCAGGACGACCGCGGCCAGCATGCGCTGCGGCGGAGTGCGAAACACCCGCGCGGTGTCCAGCAACTGCCGGTCGATTTCCCCGACCGCGTACACCGTGTTGAACAGGATCGGCCAGGCCGAGGCGAAGGCCGCCAGCGTGATCTTCGTCTGGGCACCGCTGCCGAGCACCAGCGTGGCCAGCGGGATCAGCGCGACCGTGGGCAGCGGCCGCAAGAACTCGATCACCGGTCCGGTGACCAGCCGCAGCGGCCGGAACCGGCCCAGCAGCATGCCGAGCGGGACCGCGACGAGCACGGCCACCCCGAGCGCGATCACCCACGACAACAACGTCGAGGCCGCGTCCGGCAGGAATCGGGCGTCGGTGAACAGCCCGAAGAACCGCACCAGCACGATCGACACCGGTGGCAGGACATCGCCCTTCACCACGCCCGACCGGCCGGCCACCTCCCAGATCGCGAGGAAGGCGACCAGCCCGGTCAGCCGACGGACGGCGGTCATGCCTGCGGCGTCGGAACGGAGAGCTTGGTCGCGTCGAGCTGCGCGGTCAGCCCGCCGTAGGCCTGCATCAGCGCGATGACCCGCTGGAGCTGCGTCGCGTTCAACGAGGTGGGGTAGGTGTCGATGTTGAGCAGGGCGGCGGTCGCCGGGTCGACACCGGCCAGTTCCGGCAGCACCGAGGACAGCTTCGCCCGGTCCGAGGCGTCGGTCTGGGCGGGGATCATCGCCCGCTGGAACGCCGCCACGGTCTTGGGGTTCGCGTCGATGAACTTCGTGAGCGCGATGTAGCCGGTCTGCGGCATGTTCGCGCTCGACCCGGCGACGATCTTCAGTACCGGTTGCAGCCCCTGTTTCTGCTCGGCGGTGGTCAGGTAGGGCTCGACCTCGACACCGGCGTCGAGCTGGCCGCTGACGATCGCGGCCGGGATGTCGGGGAACTTCACCGGCAGGTAGTGCGGCGAGTTCGGATCGATGTCGTTGTCCTTCAACGTCGCGCGAACCAGCAACTCGGCGATCGAACCGGCCTGCTGAATGCCGATCTTCTTGCCGATGAGATCTTTCGCGCTGGCGATTCCGGAATCCGGCTTCGCCATCAGGACGACCGAGTTCTCGTTCGCCGTGTTGCTGTCGACGATAATCTTGGCGTCCAGTGTGTTCTGCGCCACGGCCTGGAAAAAAGAGACATAGTTGGTGACCGCGAAGTCGAGTTCCCCGTTCTGGAGCGAGGTGAACGCCTGCGGGCCGGCGGGAAACGGCTTGAGTGTGACCTGGAGTCCCTGCTGGGTGAAATAGCCGTACTTCTCGGCCAGCTTGCTGGGCGCGCTGCCCTGGCTTTGCAGGATCCCCACGTTGAGCTTGGGTTTTTCCAGGCCCGCCGACGAGCCACCCCCCGACGAGGAGCTTGCGCTCGAACCGTTGAGCACGCTGCACCCGGCCGAAGCGGCGAGCGGCGCAGCAAAGGCTGTCCCCAGCGCAAGCCGGACAAAGGCCCGGCGAGTCGTGGCCGCACTTGCGTTCATGGTCATAAGACGACGCTCCTGAGAGGCGTTCAAGAATTTCGGTAGCGAGTCGACTACTCTCCGTGTCTGCCGCCCATATCCTACTCACGTCCGAGTGAAGAGCCCGCCTTGTGATCAAACTCGCGCGCAATTTATCAGCGTTGCCGGGAAACGCAAGACCCACTCGCTCCGCTTTTCCGCATGCCGGAAGCAGCCGTAGGGATTCAGCGACTGAACCGCGTCGAAATCGTTATCTGCCAGAACGAGCGTCGCGGGCCCGGTCGAAACCGTCCTGCAGGCGTGCCATACGTCTGCGCACGTCCTCCGGGTCCAGCCGCAGCGTCAGTTCACCGGAGGTGACCTCGACTCCGGACTCGGACCGGCTCGCCCGGCCGTCGCCGTCGAGGACGGCGACATCCTCTTCCCGCGGCCAGACCGGCTCCTCGGGCTCAGCGGTCGCCGGTTCGGTCTCCGGTCCCGCCGGCTCCGGCCACGCGGCACCCTCCGGGTAGACGCTCGCCGGTTCGCTCACCGGTTCCGCCGGCTCGGACCGCGGAAGTTCCCCGCGCACCGACAGGTGCTGGTCCAGGTGGAACCACTGCGTCAGCACCTCCTGGTAGGCGGGCATCCGATCGGTCGGCTCGTCGTCGTCGAACACCGGCAGGCGCAGATCGTCGTCCTCGTCCGGCCAGGACATGACCGGCTCGTCGACCGGTGCCCGGCGGGCCGCCCCTGGGACAGCCGGCAACGCCAGCGTCTGCTCCGGCTCCGGCTCCGGCTCGGGTTCAAGCTCCGGCTCGGGAATCGGCACCGGAATCGGCTCGGGCACCAACTCCGGCGCCGGCTCGGCCATCGGTTCGGCGGGCACCGGGGCGGGCACCGGGGCGGGCCCCGGCGGGAGCGGGACGATCAGGCTGGCGGGCACCACCACGACCGCCTCCAGCCCACCGGTGTCGGCCGCGTGCAGCGACGCCCGGATGTCGTGCCGCCGGGCCAGCGTGGCCACCACGAACAGGCCCATGCGCCGGGACACCTCGACGTCCACCGCCGGCGGCTCGGTGAGCCGGGAATTGGCGCGGCGGATCTCGGGCTCGGGCATCCCGGCGCCGCGGTCGGTGATGTGCACTTCCCAGGCGCCGTCCCGGGCGGTCGCGGAGACCACGGCCACCGTGGTGTGCGGCGGCGAATACAGAGTCGCGTTCTCCAGCAACTCGGAGATCAGGTGCACCAGGTCACCGCAGGCCTCGCCGCGCACGGCCAGCTCCGGCGCCGGGGTCAGCTCGATGCGCTGGTAGTGCTCCACCTCCGAGAGCGCTGCCCCGATGATCTCCTCGGCGGCCGCGGGCTCGGCCGGCCCGTCGCCCGGGTTCTGTCCGGCCAGCACCAGCAGGTTCTCGCTGTTGCGCCGCATCCGGGTGGCCAGGTGGTCCAGTTCGAACAAGCCCCCCAGGGTGTCCGGGTCCTGCTCGCCGGCCTCCATCCGGTCCAGCACGGACAACTGCCGCTCGACGAGATCCTGGCTGCGGCGGGACAGGTTGACGAACATCGCGTTGATGTTCTCCCGCAGCAAGGCCTGATCACCGGCCAGGCGCACGGCCTCGCTGTGCACCACGTCGAACGCGCGCGCCACCTGGCCGAACTCCTCGCGCGTGAACACCGGCACCGGCGCGACCGTCCGGCGCGCCACGATATCGGGGTTCGGGTCGGCGAGGATGTCCTCGACCGCCGCCGGCAGCCGGCGTTCGGCGACCTCCAGCGCCGTCCGGCGGAGCAGGCGCAGCGGGCGCAGCAACGAGCGAGTGATGATCACCGCCAGCACGACGCACAGCACCAGCACCCCGAGCACGATCCCGGCGTTCTCGATCGCCGCCCGGCGCGCGCCGGCCGCCAGCGTGTCGCATTCCTGCTGGGTCAGCGTCTGCAACGACTGCTGGACGCGGTAGGCGAGATCGATGGTGTCGGTCGCGTCCGTGTCCCACTGCCGCGCGTCCGGAATGGACAGGCTCTGGCCGTTCTCCCCGCGGGTGACCGCCGATTCGAAGATGTTGTTGCCCTGCTCGACGGGCGCCCCGGTCACGGTGGCGTCGTACTCACGCTGCTGGTCCGGCGTGGCGAACTTCCGGTAGTCGCTGAGCGCCGCGGACAGTTCGGCGTCGGCGCCCAGCAGCGAGCGCAGCACATCGCCGCTCATCTCGCGCTGTTCCAGCGCGTCACCGAGCAGCGCCCGCTTGATCGACATCTGGTCCTTCACGCGGGCCAGCGCGTTCGTGGCCAGCCGCAGCCTCGTCAGTTCGGGATCGGTGATGTCGGCGACGGCTTCGTCGGAAAGATCGAGGATGCCGGAGATGAGGTCGCTGTAGGAACTCAGCACCTGCGCCGCGGGCAGGTTCGAGGTCTCGCCGGAGTACCGCAGGCCCGTGAGCACGTTCAGCCTGCTCATCGTCGCCTCCAGCTCGCTGGCGCCGTCACGGGACAGCAGGTCGCGGTCGGCGTCGAGTTCCTTGCTGAAGTCGCCGATCGCGGCGTCGACGCGGTCGCGCTGGTCGCGAAGCTGGCTGAGATCACCCTTGCGGCCCTGGGCGACGTAGACCACGGTCAGGTCGCGTTCGCGCTGCAGCTCCTGCACGACCGCGTTGACCTTGTCGTCCACCCGGCCCCGCGCGGCGAGTTGGGCGAGCCCCTCCGCCTGGCCGAGGTCCTGGCGCACCTGAAGGCCGACCAACGAGAGCACGGTGATGGTGGGGATGAGCAGGACGACGATCAGCTTCGTCCGCAGTCGCCAGTTCCGCAGCCGCCAGCGACCGCCGACGCGGATCTCGGGTCGGCGAGCCACGGCGTTGGCGCCGCCGGATCGCTTGGGCTGACGGGCCAACTGCGTTCCTTCTCCAACCAATCCACCGGATACGGACTGTCACCGGCACCGAGTCGCTAACCTACTAGAGAGGAGCCGAATCGTGGCACGGGCCAGCGCGATGTCTACTCTGGGTGCGGTCTCTGCCGAATGGTATTGGCCCTCGATCCTCAGCTCCACCCACGTTCCGGAATTCCTCGGATCAGTAGGGCGGACTGCTGCGCGGGGTAGCGATCATGGGGGTCACCACCCGGGTTCTGGTTACCGGCTGCGACCGGACGACCGGCGGCCGGATCCCACTCCCGCCCACGATGCCGCGACTCGGCAGGGGGAACCCGACCGACGCCGCACGGATCGCCGTCGCCGGCGGCACTTCATAGGCCCCCGCGAGTGGGGTCGGCCGCATTGACCACCGAAACCGTGAATGTGTTCTTCGCCACAAATTGCGACTTCTTCGGCGCCACCACGGCCGAACCCGGGTCGAACGGCTCCTCACCAGGCAGTTCGGCCCGCACGGGGACGGGGCCGTATAAAGGATGGCGTGACCGATGGCCCGCTGATCGTCCAGTCCGACAAGACCGTGCTGCTCGAGGTCGACCACGCGAGGGCCGAGGACGCGCGGATCGCGATCGCGCCGTTCGCGGAACTGGAACGCGCTCCGGAGCATGTGCACACCTACCGCATCACGCCGCTGGCGCTGTGGAACGCGCGGGCCGCGGGGCACGACGCCGAACAGGTCGTCGACGCGCTGACCGCCTACTCGCGGTTCCCCGTCCCCCAGCCGCTGCTCATCGACATCATCGACACGATGGGCCGGTTCGGGCGGCTGCAGATCACGAACAACCCGGCACACGGCCTGGTCATGTCGACCACCGACCGCGCGGTGCTGGAAGAGGTGCTGCGGAACAAGAAGATCGGCCCGATGCTCGGCGCGCGGATCGACGAGGACACGGTGACCGTGCATCCCTCCGAGCGTGGCCGGCTCAAGCAGGCGCTACTGAAGGTCGGCTGGCCCGCCGAGGATCTCGCGGGTTACGTCGACGGCGAGGCGCATCCGATTTCACTGGCCGAGAACGGCTGGGCGCTGCGCGACTACCAGCGAAAGGCCGCCGACGCGTTCTGGGCCGGCGGGTCGGGGGTCGTGGTGCTGCCCTGCGGCGCGGGCAAGACGCTGGTGGGCGCCGCGGCCATGGCCCAAGCACAGGCGACGACGCTCATCCTGGTCACCAACACCGTCGCGGGACGGCAGTGGAAGCGGGAACTGGTGGCGCGAACCTCGCTGACCGAGGACGAGATCGGCGAATACTCGGGGGAAAAGAAGGAGATCCGCCCGGTCACGATCGCCACCTACCAGGTGATCACGCGCAAGACCAAGGGAGAATACCGGCATCTGGAGCTGTTCGACTCGCGTGACTGGGGACTGGTCGTCTACGACGAGGTCCACCTGCTGCCCGCGCCGGTCTTCCGGATGACCGCCGACCTGCAGTCGCGCCGCCGGCTCGGGCTGACCGCGACGCTCGTGCGGGAGGACGGGCGCGAGGGCGATGTCTTCTCCCTGATCGGCCCGAAGCGTTACGACGTGCCGTGGCGCGACATCGAGGCACAGGGCTGGATCGCGCCGGCCGAGTGCGTCGAGGTGCGGGTCACGCTCAGCGAAGACGAGCGGCTGCGCTACGCCACCGCCGAGTCGGACGAGAAGTACAAGCTGGCTTCCACCGCGCGGAGCAAGACCGCGGTCATCAAGTCCATTGTGGAAAAGCACGCGGGCGAACCGACGCTGGTCATCGGAGCTTATCTGGACCAGTTGGAGGACCTCGGTGTCGAGCTGGACGCGCCGGTGATCCAGGGCGCGACCCGCAACAAGGAACGCGAGGCCTTGTTCGACGCCTTCCGCCGCGGCGAAATCGACCGGCTCGTGGTGTCCAAAGTGGCCAACTTCTCGATCGACCTGCCGGAGGCCTCGGTCGCCATCCAGATCTCCGGGACGTTCGGTTCACGGCAGGAAGAGGCACAGCGCCTCGGCCGGTTGCTCCGCCCGAAGGGCGACGGCCGCCAGGCGCATTTCTATTCGATTGTCTCGCGGGACACTTTGGACACCGAATACGCCGCCCACCGCCAGCGCTTTCTCGCCGAGCAGGGCTACGCCTACACCATCCGCGACGCCGACACCTACCGGTGATGCCACCGGGTTTCAGGCGCCGAGCAACTGCTTCAGCAGGCGAGCGCGGTTCTCGTGGTCCCTACCCTGCACCGGATTCCAGGGACAGGCGATGTGCACCGCGACGACGTCACCTTCGGCGAGAATCCGTTTCACCGACGCGATCACGGCCGCCGATGACGGTCCGTCCGGAGCCGGGAAGCCCAGGCCGGGAAGCTCCGCGCAGTCGATGACATCGACGTCGACGTGCAGCACGATCGGGCCTGCGGGCACCTCGACATCGTCGACGCCGCAGTGCCGGACCTCCGCCGCGGCCAGGTAATCGGCCTCGGCCGGTTCGAGGTCCCGCGCGTCCACCAGGATCGCCTGCCGCTCGCCGAGCGGGCGCAGGCCCAGTTTCGCCGCGATGCGGTCGTGGTGTGCGCCCAGGAGCAGGCGCAACGACAGCCCGCCCAGATAACCCGAGGCCGAGCTTTCCAGCGTGTGCAGGTCACCGTGCGCGTCGAACCAGATCACCGACGGGTCGATCCCGGCTCGCTGGACCCCGGCGACCACCCCGAGCGAAACCAGGCAGTCTCCCGAGACGACGGCGGGCGCGGCGCCGCCCCGGATCTCTTCGGCCACCACGTCGGCTACTTCGCCGTGCAACCTGCTCAGCCGCTGCCAGACGTCGAGACCCGTCAGCTTCGCCGTGACCGTGCGGTCGATGCCGGGCAGCGGAATGCTTCCCGCCGGCAGCCGCTCGTCCTGGTGATAGGGCACAAAAATGATCGGCACCCGGGGGATGGTAGCGGCACCGCCGGGCCGGGCGGATTGGTTTCCGGCGGATGGGGGAATCCACCGGACGTGGCTCGAAAACACCTTTCCACGACCGACCTGATCCCGCGCTACCTGGGCACACTCGCCTGCGCGGCGGTGACCTGGGCGATCATCGCGTACTTCGCCGCCCGCTTCCTGTCCGCGAGCCGTGCTTCCGCGCTGCTCACGGGAGAGGTCGTGGCGCTGGCCGTCCTGATCGTCACGGCGGCGGTCACCGCGGCTCGTGGCGACCGCGCGACGATCGAGCGGCTCCTCCGGATCGTCCTGTGGACGGCGTTCGTCGCGGCCGCGGCGCCCGGGCTCAGCTGGCTGGTGCTGTGGCTGTCGGCCGGAAGCGCGCAAGCCTTCTTCGGGCTCGCGGCGGTCGTGCTCGGTGGTCTGCCCCCGCTGGCCGCGGCCCGGTGGCGGCACCGCCTGCCCGCCGTCCTGGGGTGCTGCCTGCCGTTTTCGCTCGCGGCACTGGTTCTGTGGCAGGGCCTCGTGCCCTTCTCCCTGGCGGTCGCCGTCGGCTGGGCGTTCGGCCTCGCCCTGATCGGGTATATCGCGGGCAGGCGCACCGAAAATGTCGTACCCTCGAACTAGTGTTCGGCTCGTTGGTGAAACCTGCTGCTGAAACCTACTGCGAGGGATACTGATGACGATCGCCGCTTCTCCCCGGGAGACGCTGCCGGGCAGTGACCTGCCCGCGGGCCGGTGGCATGGCCCGATCTGGGTCTCGGACGAACCGCTGAACGAGCCGGGCCGCTACCGTGACCACATCGCCGAGTTCGACCGGGCGAAGCAGGAGGAGCCGGGGCAACCGGCATTGTGGCCGGTCCTCGTTCCCGACGACCCGCGGTTCGCCGCCAACGGCGAGGACTGGCTGGACGAACGGGAAAGGCTCGCCCCGGCCGCGCACCGGATCGAGGCGGTGGACGTCGCCGAGACGCTGGCCCAGTGGTGGGATCCGTTCTGCTGCACCGGTGGAGTGGGTTGTCTGCGTCCCTACGGCGCGAACTTCCCCGCCCTGGCACGGAAATCACCGTTGCGGGTGGACCCGCATGCCGAGGCGGGCAACACCGGGTCGATCCTCGCCCGCCGGGGCACCTACCGACTCGGCCTCGTGCCGGTGCTGCGGCCGGCCGACGTCCCGGCCGTGCTGGGCTGGACCGGAATGATGAAGTCGACGGACGACGTGGCGGCCATCTCGGCCGTCCTGCGCAGCTGGGAGGACCGGTTCGGGGCGAGCCTGATCGTGCTCGGCTTCGACGAACTGGAACTCTCGGTGGCGGCGCCGCCCCGCAACCAGGGCCGCGCACTCGTGGTGGCCGCGGAACACCGGTCGTTCAGCGTGCGCAGCTTTTCCGGTCAGCCCGGCAACC
>Ga0310811_10001679_pt1 | contig 27602 bp, 24 predicted proteins | sample YCmetagenome_FD_207642 | JGI IMG/M metagenome (GOLD analysis project Ga0310811, IMG submission 207642) | Soil microbial communities from experimental microcosm in Duke University, North Carolina, United States - YC | ecosystem: Engineered > Artificial ecosystem > Soil microcosm > Unclassified ... | reverse complement strand
CTGTCACGCCGATCGGCGCGGGCGAGGATGTCGCGGTCCCGGTGTCCCGGGCCGTGAAGGTGGTGCGCGAGTCGGGCCTGCCGAACCGCACCGACGCGATGTTCACCACCCTCGAGGGCGAGTGGGACGAGGTGATGGACGTGGTCAGGCGCGCCTGCGAGGCGGTCGCCGAGGACGGCGGCCGGGTGAGCCTGGTACTCAAGGCCGACATCCGTCCCGGCGTCGTGGACGCGCTCCACACGAAGGTGGCGAAGGTGGAGCAACTGCTGGGCGAATGACGTCCGCCCCATAACGTCCGCCCCTGGGGTCAGCTCCCAGGGGAACCGCCGGGCTCCCGGCTCCGTCAAAGCGCTGAATCCCGGCGGTGGGCGCCGGGATCGGACGGAGGGGAACCGACGATGCGGGGCAGACGCGGCAGACTCGTCATCAGTGCACTCATGGCGGCGGCGCTGCCCGCCGGGTTGCTGGCCGGCTGCACGGGCGATCATCCGGGGCCGGTGCCGGCGCCGACCGTGAACGGCGCGTTCATCAAGGCCGCGGTCGCGAAGCAGATCCCGGTGGACGACGCCGCGACGGCCCAGGCGGAGCAGGGTTCCGAGGCGTTCGGTCTCGCGCTGCTACGCGGGCTCGGCGCGGACGGGCGCTCCATGGTGTATTCGCCGCAGACGCTCGTCGACCTGCTCGGCATGCTGCTGCCCGGCGCGCGGGGACTGACGGCCGCCGACCTGTCGAAGGCGCTCGGCACCTCCGGGCTCGACCCGGACACCGCCGCGGCGGCGCTCGGCCGGATCGACGCCGCGGCCCGGGCCGATGCGAACCAGGGGTCGAACACGCTCGAGGAGTCGAGCGACGTGTGGAGCGCGAACGGCCTGAAGCCGAGCCAGGACTACCTGTCCGCGCTCGACGGCGCGTTCGACACCGGCGTGCACCAGAGCGATTTCGCGCACGACCCGGCCGGGTCGCAGGACGCGATCAACAATCTCGTCACGCAGGAGACGCACGGGTACATCAAGAAGCTGTTCTCCGACGGCAGTCTCGACGCCTCCACGCTTCTCGTCCTCACCGACGCCGTCTACCTGAACGCGGACTGGGCGCACCCGTTCGACCCCGAGAACACCAACACAGAACCCTTCTATCCGGCGAGCGGCGCGGCCCAGCGCGGCACTCCCCAGCACGTCGACATGATGGAGGACACCGACACCTACGCGTATGCCGAGGGCGCCGACTGGCAGGCGGTGGAACTGCCGTACGCCGGCGGAAAGCTGGTGATGGACGTGCTGCTGCCCACCAAGGGCGGATCGGCGCTCGCCGACCTGCGCAACGACCTCACCGTCGGCTCTCTGAATTCCATGCTCAGGGAACTGATGCCGCAGCAGGTCGAGGTGCAGCTGCCCAAGTTCACCACCGACTCCTCGGCGGACGGGCTGCAGCAGCAACTGTCCGCGCTCGGTCTCTCCGGCCTGTTCACGCACGCGGACCTCGGCGCCATGTTCGACGGCGGTGAGCAGGCGCAGGTCTCGCAGGTCGTGGCGAAGGCGCACATCGCGGTCGCGGAGAAGGGGACGGTGGCGGCTGCGGCGGCGGGCGGTGGAGTGGGCGCGTCCGCGCGGCAGGTGCCGCCGACGGCGTTCGTCGCGGACCGCCCGTTCCTCTACCTGGTGCGCGACCTGACCACCGGGCAACTGCTGTTCGCCGGCCAGTACACCGGGGCGTAGGTCGTGGCTCCCAGCCCTGCCTAACCTCAGGCCTCGTCGCCGGTACCGGCGCCGGCGTCGGCGCCGGGCGCGAGCGCTCCGACCGGCGCGAAGATCCCGAAGTCGGCGCCCTGCGGGTCACGCAGCACGCTGATCCGCAGGTCGTCACCGGGCACGTTCGAGGGCGGCAGCAGCACCCTTCCGCCCGCGGCGTCCGCCCGCGCCGCGGTCTCGTCCACGTCGGCGACCCGGAAGTACGGCTTCCAGTGCGGCGGCACCCCTTCGGAGCCCGGCACCTGGTTGAGGTCGACCAGCCCGCCGAAGTGGGTGCCGCCGACGCTCCACTCGGTGTAGAAGTCGCTCAAATGGGTGGACCAGCCGAACACCGACGGGTAGAAGGCGAGCGCCTGCTTGGGATCGCGGGCCGACAGCTCGATCCAGCCGAGCGAATCGGGGTCGCCCATCACGTCGGCACCGGTGAACTGCTTCGGCTGCCAGATGGCGAAGGCCGCGCCGCCCGGGTCGGCGATCACGCCGTAACGGCCGAGTTCGGACACGTCCGCCGGTTCCATCAGGGTTCTGCCGCCGTGCTCGGCGGCCTTCGCCGCGGTCGCGTCCGCGTCCTCGACGGCCAGGCACACGCTCCAGGCCACCGGCCGGTTCGCCTCCGAGAGCGGGCGGACCGCGGCGACCGAGGCCTCGCCGAGCTTGAACACGCGGTAGCCGCCGGCCTCGGGCCGCGGGTCGGTCTGCGCCTTCCAGCCGAAGACGGTGGCGTAGAACGCCTCGGCCGCCTCCGGGTCCGGCACCGCAAGCTCCGTCCAGCACGGAGTGTGCATCGCCGACTGATCCGCCATGGGTCCGACCCTTCCCGGTGCTCCGCGGGTGTGCTTCCGACAAGCACCCTAACGGGACGGAAAGGGTCGGACAGGGATCTACTGCGCCATCGGGTTGACCGGGTGTGTCACGCGGGCGCCGCGTCCCGGCGTGTCATCGACATCCCGGCGTGTCACTCCGCGGCGGCAGCCTCTCGCTTCCCGGCGTCGCCGCGGCCCGCCCCGAGCGCCGGCAGCAGCCGCATCAGCCCGCCCGAGACCGCGCTGACCGCGGTGAGCAGCACCAGGGCTGCACCGAACGCGCCGGTGAAGGCGGCCGCGTCGGTGCGGGTGCCGAGCGCGTCGAAGTAGACGATCCCGGCGATCGCGACACCGGTGGCGCCGCCGATCTGCTGCACGGTGGAGAGCAGCCCGGAGGCCGAGGAGGAGTGCTTCGGGTTCACCCCGGCGAGCACGACTCCGAACATCGGCGCGTAGGCGAGGCCCATGCCGGCGCCGGCCACCGCGAGCGCCGGGATCAGCCAGCAGACGTTGTGCCCGGCGCCGGCCTCGTGCACGGTCACATCGAGCAGCGCGAAGCCCGCGCCCTGCACCAGGCAGCCGACGATCATCAGCCGCCGCCCGAAGCGCGCGGCCAGCCGGCCCGAGCGCAGCGAGGTGGCCAGGTACGGGCCGCCCAGCGCGATGAACAGCAGGCCCGAGTCCAGCGCCGTCATCCCGCGGCCCTGCTGCAGGTAGAGCGCGAGCACGAAGAAGAACGAGGCGATCGAGATGTTGTAGACCACTGCGATCGGCATGCCGGCGGAGAAGGCGCGCTGGCGGAACAGCTCCGGGTTGAGCACCGGCTCGCCGCCGCGGCCGATCAGCCGCCGCTGGTGCGCGTAGAACACGCCGAGCAGCACCGGTGAGGCGGCCAGGGCCAGCCAGGTCCACAGCGGCCAGCCGTCCTGCCGGCCCTCCACCAGCGGCACCACCAGGGCGAGCACGGCGGCGGTGAGCAGCGCGCCGCCGACCGGGTCGAGCCGGGTGCGCCCGCTCCCGCCCACCTTCGGCAGGGCGCGCAGCGCGAGCAGCGCGGCGGCCAGGCCGATCGGCACGTTGATCCAGAACACCGAGCGCCAGCCGAGGCCGAACAGGTTCGCCTGGATCAGCGCGCCGCCGATCAGCTGGCCGAACACGGCGCCGAGCCCGGCGGTCAGGCCGTAGCCGGTGAACGCGCGCACCTGCCTGGGGCCGGAGAACGCCACCCCGATCACGCCGAGGATCTGCGGCATGAACAGCGCCGCGGACACGCCCTGGGCGACCCGGGCGCCGATCAGCACGCCTTGGTTCGGCGCCATGCCGCACACCGCGGAGGACGCGGTGAACAGCAGCAGCCCGGCGACGAACATGTTCTTGCGGCCGCACAGGTCGCCCAGCCGGCCGCCGGTGACCAGGCCGGCGGCCAGGGCGATGCCGTAGCCGGCGACGATCCACTGGATCCCGGCTGCCGAGGCGTGCAGCGAACTCTGGGCGTCGGGGAGCGCCACGTTGACGATGAAGAAGTCGAGCAGGGCCATGAAGACCCCGATGAGCAACACGAAGAGGGTGAAGGAGCTGTTGTGCCGCGGGTCGGCGGCGGGCGTCGAGGTGTCCGGGCGGTCCGGGCGCAGATCCGTTGTCGTCATGCCCCCGACGCTACGGACGCGCAGGTCAGGCCGAATCAGTCGCGAATAGGTAATTCGGCCGCCCGGCACCGGTACGCACGGGGGGCGCCCACGGTACATGCGCCACGCCCGCGGACTCGAGGGTGCGGCGGCAGCGCGCGGCGCCATCGTGCGGCGGCGGTGAAGGCACCCGCAGTGTCGCGACCCGTGACTAGACTCGAAGACATGCTGAGCGGGCGGGAGCAGGAGCAACGCACCCTCGAGGAGCTGTTGGACGGGGCGCGCGAGGGGCGCGGCGGGGCGCTGGTGCTCGCCGGACAGCCGGGGATCGGCAAGACCGCGCTGCTGGCGGCGACCGAGCGGCGGGCACAGGAGCTGGATCTCAGGGTGCTTCGTACCACCGGGTACGAGGACGAGTCCGGCCTGTCCTACGCCGGCCTGCATCTGCTGCTGCGTCCGGCGCTCGACCGCGTGGCCACACTGCCCGGGCCGCAGCGCGAGGCGCTGTCCGCGGCGTTCGGCCTGGCCGCACAGGACGCGGCGGAGCCGGCCGACCAGCTGCTGATCAGCCTGGCCGTGCTGACGCTGCTGTCCGAACTGGCGGAGGCGGACGGCGCGGTGCTGTGCGTGGTCGACGACGCGCACTGGCTCGACCAGCCCTCGCTCGGCGCGCTGGTGTTCGCGGCGCGCCGGCTGGGCACGGAACGCGTCGCGCTGCTGTTCGGCACGCGCGAGGGCAACGGGATGCTGGAGCGTTCCGGGCTGCGCACGCTGCCGCTGGCCGGGCTGGACGAGACCGCCGCGCAGGAGCTGCTGGACCGGCGTCCGGCCGTGTTGTCCCGGGCCGCGCGCGAGCACATTCTGGCCCAGGCGCACGGCAATCCGCTGGCGCTGCTCGAGCTGCCGCCGGAGGAGGAGTCGGCGCGCCTCGGCCTCGAGGCGCTCGGCGACGCGCCGGTGCCCGAGCTGCCGCAGCGGCTGATCTACGCCTTCCGCACGCAGATCGAGCAGCTGCCGCAGCCGAGCCAGTCGCTGCTCAAGCTGGCCGCGGTCGCCGAGGGCCTTGAGCTCGAGGTGCTGCTGCGGGCCGCGCCGCTGTTCGGCGTGCCGGCCGAGGCGATCGGCCCGGCCGAGCGGGCCGGGATCCTGCGGGTGGACGGGAGCCGGTTCGCCTTCCGGCACCCGCTGCTGCGCCTCGCCCTGGTGTCGGTGACGCCGGTGCCGCGGCGGCAGGCCGCGCATCGGGCCCTGGCCGGCGCGTTGACCGGCCCCGAGGACGCGGACCGGCGCATCTGGTACGAGGCGGCCGCCGCGACCGAGCCGGACGAGCGTCTCGCGGCCGAGCTGGAGCGCACCGCGGAGCGGACGGCCAGAAGGCGCGGGCGGCCGGCGGCGATCGGCTCGTACGAGCGGGCCGCGTTGCTGAGCCCGGAGCCGGCCGACCGGCTGCGCCGTTGGGTGCTCGCGGCGGAGGCGGCGATCGACCACGGCGCGGCGGAGCGGGCCGAGCGGTGCGCGCACACCGCGGAGACGGTGCTGGCCGAGCTCGCCGCCACACGGAGCCGGAACGCCGAGGCGATAGGGAGAACCGGGAAACAGGGGGCTGCGGAACAGCCCGAAGGCGGCGGCGAGAACCAGGACGCTGCGACACTGGCCGCCGACGGGTCCGGGCTGCCCGACCCGCGGCTGCGGGCCCGGCTGATCTTCGCCCGCGCCGCGGCCAGGTTCGAGCTCGGCGACCTGCGCGAGGCGTATCAGATCTCGTACAGCGGGGCGGAGGCGCTGGCGGCGGGCGGCGGCCCGCGGGAGGCCGGCTGGCTGCTGTGCCAGACCGTGGACATCGCCTGGTTCCTCGGCGACCGCGAGGTCTCCTCGTACAGCGGCCTGTTCATGACCTTCGACACGATCCCGCGGGAGGATCCGGCGTACGCGGTCGGGCTGTTCGTGGAGTCGGCGATCCTGCTCTCGCTGCGCCAGGAACTCACCTTCCTGCCCTACCGGCTGCGCGAGGCGGTGGCCAAGGCGCGCAGCGTCGGCGTGGACGCCCCGGCCACCCTGATCACCCTCGGCACGCTCGCGCCGATCCTCGCGCAGGAGGAGGAGGCGCTCGAACTGTTCGTCGGGGTGCTCGCGGGCTGCCGCGCGCACGGCCGGATGGCCTGGTACAGCCCGTCGCTCGGCGCGCTCGCCCGGATGCAGGCGCACCTGGGCCGGCTGGCCGAGGCGCGCGCGTCCGCCGAGGAGGCGTACGCGCTGGCCGAGGCGGCCGAGCAGACGCCGTGGCTGAGCCAGGTCAGCGGGCTGCTGGCCTACCTGGCGGCGACCGCCGGCGAGGAGGAGCGCTGCCGCGGCTACGCCAGGCAGGCGCTGACCGACCTGGCGCCCACGGTGATGTCGCTGGGCGAGTCCTGGGGCCGGTGGGCGCTCGGCCTGCTGGACCTCGGCCTCGGCCGGCCCGCGGCGGCGCTCGAGCACCTGCGTGTGCTGGAGAACGGGCCCGCGGTGCACCAGCTCGCGGCCACCCGCGCCCTGCCCGACCTGCTGGAGGCCGCGGTGCGGGCCGGGGACCGGGAGCTGGCCGAGCACGCGCACGACCGGCTGGTGCGCTGGGCCGGCGGGATCCGGCAGGACGCGGCGGACGCCCTCGTGCTGCGCGGCGAGGCGCTGCTCGCCCAGGACGAGGAGACCGCCGCCCGCGGGTTCGCCGCGGCGTTGCGGCTCTACGAGAAGTCCGACCGGCCCTTCGACCGCGCCCGCACCCAACTGCTGTGGGGCGAGCGGCTGCGCCGGGAACGGCGGCGCACCGAGGCACGCGCCCCGTTGAGCGCGGCGCTGGAGACCTTCGAGCAACTCGGCGCGCACCCGTGGGCCGAGCGGGCCAGGCAGGAGCTGGCCGCAAGCGGCGACCCGGCGACGACCGCGGCGACCGGCGCGGCGGCCACCCCGGCCGACGGCCCGGCTGCGGCCGCTCTCGCGGCGCTGACCTCGCAGGAGGCGCAGATCGTGCGGCTCGCCGCGCAGGGCCTTTCGAACCGGGACATCGCCGCGCAGCTGATTCTCAGCCCTCGTACGGTCGGGCACCACCTGTACAAGGCCTATCCGAAGCTCGGCGTGCTCTCCCGCGGCGAACTGCCCGCCCTGCTCGGCCAGAACTGAGGCGGTCGAGGGCTTCAGCGGGCAGGGCGAGGCGGGCAGGACCGAAACCCCCGGCCGTGCGCCGCGCGACGGCGGACGACGCCGCGCCGCCCGAGTATCAGATCCCTGCCTCGGTGGCCGGGCGTCCCGTCTCGCCCCGGCCGCCGAGCGCGGCGATCAGGGCCTTGGCGGTGGCGGTGTCCGGCGCGACCGCGAACGGCAGCGCGTTCCCGCCGGCCAGCCGGAACGGCGAGCCGTCGGAGGTGATCGCGGCACCGCCGGCCTCGGCATGCAGCAGCAGGCCGGCCGCGTGGTCCCACACGTTCTCCCACACCATCAGCGCGCAGCCGCGCCGGCCGGAGGCCATCGCCAGGTAGTCGAGCCCCGCGCCGTCGCTGTAGAACAGCGAGACCCCGTGCATGCTCAGGGCGCTGATGGCGCTGCGGCTCTGCTCGGTCCAGAACCGCGGGCGCGAGGTGGAGACCTCCACGTCCAGCAGGCCGGCCGCCGGATCCGGCGCCGGGGCCACGTGCAGCCGCTCGCCGTTCAGGTACGCCCCGCCGCCGCGCACCGCGTGCGCCATCCGGCCGAAGCAGGGCACGTAGATCCAGGCGGCCTGCAGCTCGCCCTGCCGGGCCAGCGCGACCAGCATGGAGTAGCGGGCGTTCGCGTTCGCGTAGTTCTCGGTGCCGTCGATCGGGTCGATGATCCACACCGGGTCCGGGCCGTCCAGCGCGTCGAGCACCGCGGGGGAGGCGAACACGGCCTCCTCGCCGACCACCCGCGAGCCGGGCAGCAGCGCCGTCAGCCGCGCCGCGAGCTCCCGCTCGGCCGCCCGGTCCGCGATCGTGACCAGGTCGCCGGGGCCCTTCTCCAGGATCTCGCCCTCGGCCAGGTGCCCGAACCGCGGCAGCACCTCGGTGCGCGCCACCTCCCGGATGATCTCCGCCACCTGTGCCACGATCTGCTCGTCCACCATGCCGATCACTCTGCCACAGCCCGGTGCGGCCGCGGCGCAACCGGCCGCGGGACGCTCGCCGAACGCGAGGGAAACTTCCGCCGGCGGCGTGCCGCGCGAACGGCGGATACCATGCCGCGCATGGACAACGAGGAAGTGCTCGCCCTGTTCGACCGGCAGCTTCGACGCGACTACCGGGGGGACGGGCCGGGGGACGTGGTGGAGCGCGACGGCGGCGTGGTCCGTCACGTCGGCGCCGAGCAGAGCTGGTGCGGGGTGATCTGGTCGGACCTCGACGAACACGGTGCGGACGCGGCGATCGCGGCGCAGCTGGAGTACTTCCGCGGGCTCGGCCGCCCGTTCGAGTGGAAGCTGTACGCGCACGACCGTCCGGCGGACCTCGGGGTGCGGCTGGCGAAGGCAGGCCTGGTGCCCGAGGAGCCGGAGGCGCTGATGGTCGCGGAGATCGACGGCCTGCCGACCGAACCCGTGCTGCCCGAGGGCGTGCGGATCGAGCGCGTGCGCGACCTCGCGGGCGTCGAGCAGATGATCGCGGCGCACCGGGCCGCGTTCGGCCGGCCGAAGCCGCGGCTGGAGGAGCACCTGCGCCACCAGGTGACCCAGAACCCTGACGGTGATGGCGGCGGCCTGACCGCCGTCGTGGTGCTGGCCGGCGACGAGCCGGTGTGCGCCGCGCGGATGGAGTTCCACGAGGGCACGCCGTTCGCCAGCCTATGGGGCGGCGGCACCGCTCCGGGGTGGCGCGGACGCGGCATCTACCGTGCCACCGTGGCGTACCGGGCCAGGTTGGCCGTCGAGCGGGGATACCGCTACCTGCAGGTCGACGCCTCAGACGACAGCCGGCCCATCCTGGCCCGGCTCGGCTTCCAGGCGCTGAGCACGACCACGCCGTACAACTACGAGCCCTGATCTGCTGAGCGGGCGACAACCGCGCGCCGGGCCGCGGCGCCGGGCCTTTAAAAAACGTCCGGGCCCTTACGAGGCGTCCGGGCCCTTACGCACCCTTATCCGGGCCCTTACCTGCCGGCGGACCCGGCCGAGCAGGTCGGAGCGCGCGCCGGCCGGGGCGGGCTTGGCCGGCGCCTCGGCGGACCCGGGCGCCGGCTCGTCCACCGCGGCCGGCTGCGCGTCCGGGGCGGCGGGAGCCGGGACGGTCCTGGGCGGGGCCGTCCTGGCCGGAGTGCGCCCGACCGGCGAAGGCTCCGTGTTCGTGTTCGCCGATCCGCCGCCGGGGGCGCGCGGCGCGGTGTAGCCCTGGTTGACCAGGCGCTCGGCCATCATGGCGTAGGCCGCCGGGTCGTGCGGGGTGAGCGTGGCCAGGCCGTCGACGTAGCGGTTGTACATGCAGAACGCGGCCGCGACCAGCACCGTGTCGTGGATGTCGCGGTCCTCGGCCCCGGCCGCGCGGGCCGCGGCGATGTGCTCCTCCGTCACCGCCCAGCCGCCCTCGGCCACGGCGCCGGCGATGGCCAGCAGGGTGCGCAGCTTGCCTGAGATGGGCGCTTCATCAGGGTTCTTGCGCACCTGCTCGACGAGCGGGGTGCCCTCGGGCAGCAGCATCCCGGCGCAGGCGCCGTGCGAGGCGGCGCAGAACTCGCAGTCGTTGTGCTCGGAGACGTACGCCGCGATCAGCTCACGCTCCCCGCGGGTGAGCGGGGACTCGCCGCGCAGCAGCTCCTCGGCGAGGTCCATCAGGGGTTTGGCGGTCTCCCTGCGGTAGGCGAGCAGCGAGGTGATGCCGGGGAGAGTGGGGTCCAGAAAGATGTGCGGCACGCGGGGGCTCCATAAGAGGACATCAAACGTCTTCGGGACGAGGCGTACCCTACTGGACGCCGTTCCAAGGCTGAGACGCGGGATCCCGCGTCGCAATGCCCGCATACGCCGAAGGACCCCGCCCGGCCCCACCCGGACCCCGCCCGGACTCCGCCCGGCCCGCGTCGCACGGCGCGCATCCGGCGGCGGCCGGTAGGGTGCCGGGCATGACCGAGACGCATCAGCCGAGCCCGATGGACCTGCCGCAGCACCAGATCTCCCACCCCGTGCACGTCAACGAGCTCCCCCCGCCGGAGCACGACGGCCACGCCCCGGGACGCGTGCAGCACCAGCACGACCCCTTCGCCGACTCGCCCGGCCGCTCCGGCCCCTACGCCACGGTCGAGGTGGATCCGCACGCGCTCGGTCCCGTGCACACCGAGTACGCGCCGCGGCACGACGGCGACCCGGAGCCCGGCGAGGTCGTCTGGACCTGGGTGCCCTACGAGGAGCACGACGGCCGCGGCAAGGACCGTCCGGTTCTCGTCGTCGCCCGGGAGAAGGGCCGCGACACGCTGCTGGCGATCAAGCTCACCAGTAAGTGGCACGCCGACGCGGACAACTGGGTGGACGTCGGCGCCGGCGCCTGGGACCGGGAGGCGCGCGAGTCCTGGGCGGTGATCGACCGCGTGGTGCGCATCCACGACAAGGGCATGCGACGCGAGGCGTGCGCGATGGAGCGGGAGGACTTCAACAAGGTGATCGCGCACCTGCGCAGCCGCTACCGCTGGACCTGATCGCCGGACCCGATCGGCCCGCTGTCCCGCCCACCCGTGGGATACGCTGGAGTTTTACGAGCCGACCGATCCAGCGAGCGAGGGGAACCGGGACCAGGCGATGTACGTCCTGCACGCGCAGTTCAGCGAGGCCGGCCTGTGGGAGCTGTGGGCCGAGGACTCCGAGCGCGCGCGCATCGTCCCGGCGCAGCCGCAAGCAGCCGACCCGGGCCGGCTGCTGCGCCATCCCTTCGCCGCCGAGCCGGCCGAACTCGCCCGCGTGCTGGCCGGCGCCGGGCCGGTGGTCGCCGCGGCGCTCGCGGAGGCCGACCCGCGCGGCTCGCTTCCGCTCGCGCTGCCCTCGGGGCCGCACGGCCCGCTGCCGGGCGACCGCTTCGCGCGGCTCGCCGGGGCCGGGCCGGCCGCCGTCACCGCACCCAACCCGGCGAGAACCGTCAGAGCGGCGAATCCGGCCGTGCCGGGCGCCGGCGGCGCATCCGGGGCCGGGACTGGGGCCGGGACGGAGACGAATACCGGCGGCGCATCCGGCGCCGGGGCGGACCCGCCGGTGCGGCTGCACGGCTGGATCGTGCCGACCCTGGTGCTCGACCCGGCCGCCGGCGCCGGGCTGCTCGCGGCGTTCGGCGAGGCCGACGGCGACCTGCTCAGCGTGTACGACGAGGAGGGCACCGAGCGTGAGCTGCCGCTCGATCCCAGCGTCGGCTACGCCCGCGCCGTCGCCTCCTTCGCCGACGCGCTGGTCAGCCGCGGCGAGATCCACCCGTGGCTGGCCTACCAGCAGGAGGAGGACGGCTACTTCGCCAGCTGGGTGCCCGCCTACGCGCTGGAGTCGGCCGCGCACCGCAGGTCGCTGATCGCGGCGATGCCGCCGGCGTTCCGCTGCCAGATGCTGGACGAGCAGGTCGCCGGGCGCCCCGCCGAGGACGTGTTCGACAACGCGCTGACCGCCCTGGTCGACGCGTACGTGCTGGCCGCCTTCGCCGGTCCGCACGGCCTGCACGGCGAGCCGCTGACCCCGCCGTCGGCCGTGCGCCGCGGCCGGCCGGGCGCCGCCGAGCTGTGGCTCAGGGCCCTGACGAGCGCCAGCTCGAACCGGCTGGACGCGGAGCTGCTGGTGCCGGAGGAGGCGGACGAGCTCGTCGACCTGCTCGAGGCCTGGACGACCGCGGCCGTGGACGAGGCGGGACCGGTGCGCACCTGCTTCCGGCTGCGCGATCCGGGCCAGCAGGCGCACGACGTCGAGGACTGGACGGTCGAGCTGCTGCTCCAGTCGACCCAGGACCCCTCGCTGCTGGCCGGCGCGCCCGAGGTGTGGCACCGGTCCGGCGCGGCGCGGCTGCTGCGGCAGACCGGCGTGGACCCGCGTCAGGCGCTGCTGCAGGGCCTCGGCCGCGCGGCGCGCTACTTCCCGCAGCTCGGCGAGGCGCTGCGACAGCCGAGCCCGGACGTGGTCCGGCTGACCGCGGAACAGGCGCTGCACTTCCTGCGGCACGTCGCCCCGGCGTTGCGCGAGCGCGGTTTCGGCGTGCTGCTGCCGCCGTGGTGGGCGGGCAAGCGCGCCCGGATCGCGCTGAGCCTGCACACCGAGTCCGCCAACCCGCAGCCGGGCGCCGCGGAGCAGCAGGACTCGAAGTTCGGGCTCGAAGAGCTCGTGAACTACCGGTGGCAGGCCTCGATCGGCGCCATCGAGCTGACCGAGGCCGAGTTCAAGGAGCTGGCCGCGGCCAAGACGGACCTCGTCCAGCTGCGCGGGGAGTGGATCGAGGTGGACGCGGCACGGCTGGCCGCCGCCGCGGCCGCGCTGGGCACCGAGCAGACCGGCGTGATGAGCGCCGCCGAGGTGCTCAACCGGGCGATGCACGGCCTCGACCAGCGCCGGCTGCCGCGCGCGCTGACCGACGACCCGCTGGAGGTGCGGGTAAGCTCCACCGGCTGGCTCGGCGACCTGCTCTCCGGTTCCGCGGAGCAGCGCTACGCGGTGGCCACCGAGCCGCGCGGGCTCAAGGCGAAGCTGCGGCCGTACCAGAAGCGCGGCGTGGGCTGGCTCGGCTTCATGGACGGGCTCGGCCTCGGCGCGATCCTCGCCGACGACATGGGCCTGGGCAAGACCGTGCAGGTGCTGACGCTGCTCGAGCAGGAGCGCGCCCAGGCCGGGCGCCGCCGGATGGAGCCGACGCTGCTGATCTGCCCGATGTCCCTGGTAGCGAACTGGCAGCGGGAGGCCGCGCGGTTCACCCCGCGGCTGAAGGTGCACGTCCACCACGGCGCCGAGCGCCTGGAGGGCAAGGAGTTCCAGGGCGCGGTCAAGGGCGTGCACCTGGTGGTCACGACGTACGCGCTGGCGCTGCGCGACCGCGAGCGGCTCGGCGAGGTCCCCTGGCGGCGCATCGTCATCGACGAGGCGCAGGCGATCAAGAACGCGGCGACGAAGCAGGCGCGCGCGGTACGGTCGCTGACCGCGCCCCGGCGCATCGCGCTGACCGGCACGCCGGTGGAGAACCGGCTGGCCGACCTGTGGTCGATCATGGAGTTCGCCAATCCCGGGCTGCTGGGCAGCGCCGAGCAGTTCAAGGACCGCTTCGCCCGCCCGATCGAGCGCGGCAACGAGGGCGCCGACGCGGCGGCGGAGCGGCTGCGCCAGGCCACGTCCTCGTTCATCCTGCGCCGGGTCAAGACGGACCCGAACATCATCAGCGACCTGCCGGACAAGGTCGAGATGCGGGTCGTGTGCAACCTCACCCGGGAGCAGGCGAGCCTGTATCAGGCCACTGTCGACGAGATGCTGGCGGCGATCCAGGGTATTGAAAAAGGCACAGCTCCCGAAGGCATCGCCAAGAAGGGCCTGGTGCTGGCGATGCTGACCCGGCTCAAGCAGATCTGCGACCATCCCGCGCTCTTCCTCAAGGACGGCTCCCGGCTCCCGGGGCGCAGCGGAAAGCTCGCGCGCGTCGAAGACCTCTGCGACGAGGTGCTCGCGGCCGGCGAGAAGGCGCTGCTGTTCACCCAGTACGCGGAGTTCGGCGGCATGCTGCAGCGCCACCTGGCCGAGCGCTTCGGGCGGCCCGTGGCGTTCCTGCACGGCGGCGTGCCGAAGCCGGCCAGGGACGAACTGGTGCGCCGGTTCGAGCAGCCGGACGGCCCTCCCCTGTTCGTGCTCTCGCTCAAGGCCGGCGGCGTCGGGCTCAACCTGACCGCGGCCAACCACGTACTGCACGTGGACCGCTGGTGGAACCCCGCGGTGGAGAACCAGGCCACCGACCGGGCGTTCCGGATCGGGCAGCGCCGCGACGTGCAGGTCAGGAAGCTGATGTGCGCGGGCACCCTGGAGGAGCGGATCGACCAGGTGATCGAGGAGAAGAAGGGCCTGGCCGAGCGGATCGTCGGGTCCGGCGAGAGCTGGCTGACCGAGCTGTCCGTGGCGCAGCTGCGCGACCTGGTCCTGCTGTCCGGCGACGCGGTGGCCGAGTGACGAGCGAAGGAGGGTACTGATGACGGCGCGGCAGTTCGGCGGACACTGGTGGTCCAAGCGGCTGCTCACGGTGCTCGAGAGCTTCGGCTACGGCCCGCGGCTGGCGCGCGGCCGCGGCTATGCGCGCAGCGGCGCGGTGCAGGAGCTGGAGATCCGGCCCGGCGAGGTGTACGCGAGCGTGCAGGGCTCGCGGCGGCGGCCGTACAGCGTCACGATCGAGATCGACGTGCTGCAGGCCGAGCAGTGGAACCGGGTGGAGAAGCAGCTGGCCGGGCGAGTGGACCTGCTCTCGGCGCTGCTGGCCGGGCAGATGCCGGAGCACATCGAGGACGCGTTCCACGACACCGGTCTGACGCTCTTCCCCACCCGCCGCGAGTTCGTCGCCGACTGCACGTGCCCTGACATGGCGAATCCGTGCAAGCACATCGCGGCGACCTGCTACGTGCTGGCCGACCGGCTCGACGAGGACCCGTTCGCGCTGCTGGCCTGGCGCGGCCGGCGCAAGACGGAGCTGCTGCGGCGCATCGAGTCGCTGCGCGACGCGCAGGCGTGGGCGCAGGCGGACGCGGCCCCCGAGCCCGACGACGTGCCGCTGTCCGAGACCGTCGACCGCTTCTGGGACTGCGCGCAGCCGCTGCCCGAACTGCCGAAGCCGCAGGAGGACGCCCGTCCCGGCGCGATCCTCGACCGGCTCGGCCCGCTCGGCGTCGGCATCGACGGCGAGGGCCCGCGCCGCGGCGCCGCCGCTTCGGCGCAGCGGGCGCACCCGCCCACCGACCTGACCGACCTGCTGCGTCCCGCGTACGGCGCGCTCTCCAGGCGCTGAGTCGCTTCTCTGCGGTCCGGTGAACCCGTGTGACTACGGAGTGACCGCGCGTCTCGTTCACACGAGTGATCAGGGGTGATCACGTAGTGGCTCCTTCCCGGCCGCGCTCCTTGACAGGCAGCCTTCCGGCTGCCTAAGTTAAAGGCAGCCGGAAGGCTGCCTATCGACGGGCGGCAGGGCGCACGCGAATGCGAGGGCGGCATGGACGAGGTGTTCAAGGCGCTGGCGGATCCGAGCCGGCGCGCGCTGCTCGACTCGCTCAACGCCCGCAACGGGCAGACGCTGCGCGAACTGTGCGGCGGACTCGAGATGGCCAGGCAGTCCGTCAGCAAGCACCTCGCGGTGCTGGAGCAGGCCGGGCTCGTGACCACCGTGCGCCGGGGCCGGGAGAAGCTGCACTACCTCAACGCCGCGCCCGTGCACGAGATCGCCCACCGGTGGATCAGCCGCTACGACCGGGCCAGGGTCGAGGCCCTGGCCGACCTGAAACTCGCCCTGGAGGAGACCCCGATGGACGCACCGACCTTCGTCTACACCACCTACATCCGCACTACCCCGCAGAAGCTCTGGCAAGCGCTGACCGATCCCGCCTTCACCCGCCGATACTGGGCCACGGAGTTCACCACGGACTGGTCCGTCGGCTCGAAGATGACCTGGGACAACCACGGCGTGCTGATCAGCGACCCGGAGCAGGTCGTGCTGGAGGCCGAACCCTACAGCCGGCTCTCCTACACCTGGCACGCGATCACCCCGGAGCTCGCCAAGCGCTTCGGCTGGGACGAGGAGCTGACCGCCCGGCTGGCCGGCGAGGCCCGCTCGAAGGTCACCTTCACGATCGAGCAGGCCGCGCAGGTCGTGAAGCTCACCGTCGTGCACGACGGCTTCGAGCCCGGATCGGGCCTGGCCGAGATGGTCAGCTACGGCTGGCCGAACGTGATCGCGAGCCTGAAGACGCTGCTGGAGACCGGCGAGCCGCTCCCGGAAGACGGCTGACCGCGACCGGATCAGGGATCAGGGTTCGGCGACGCCGCGATACAGCGATACAGGCGACGCGCGATGCGCGCGATGCGAAAGCGCTGTGCCCACGACGAGTCGTGGGCACAGCGCGGGAGAGACAAAGCCGGCGGGCCGGCGGGCCGTTGTCAACTGCCGCTGTGATACTCCTCCAGGACCGTGCGGAGTTCGGCGACGACGGTCTTGTCGGTCTGGGAGAAGCTCAGCGACGAGAACGAGGAATCCTCGTTCACCTCGACGTTGAACTCCTCGACGATGTCGCCCGACCGCACGAAGCAGTCGTGGTCGAGCCGGCCCGGGCTCTGCTTGCCGGAGTCGGGCACGGCCAGCACAGACCAGCACTGCGCATCACCCTGGGCCAGGGTCTGCTGGATCGAGCCGACCAGCTTCACACCGGTGCTCGGGTCCACCGCGGTGACCTGCGTCTTACACGTGCGAAACTCGAAGCCAAGCCATCCATCGCCGCCACCGCGTCAGCAGCGTTCGGATAGAACAGGGCGGACTGGAAGGTGGTAGCCGGGATCACACCGTTGGCAAGGATCTGATCGCTGTTCGAGGCGTCGAACATCTCAATCTGACCACCGAGCAGACCCGGCTGGAGACTGGCGAGTCCGCCCCTACCGAAATCGGTACACCACGTGGAAGCCTGCTTCGCCGGATCAGCGTAAACCTCCCCGCCGACCCGAGTACCCGCAGCCGTGGTCGATTGCCACATCGTCACGTTCGCGGCGTAGAGCGGCATCTGCCCGGCACTCAACCAAGCACCCGCGACGTACTGATCCGGATCCACCGAGACGGACGACGAAGCATGCGATGCAGCACTCGAACTCACCCGCGCAGTCGCGGTCGACGAACCCGAACCCGTCGTCGCCGTCGGCGTGCTCGTGGGCGCGCTCGACGACGTGGCACTCGGCGACGCGCTGTAAGGGCCCGATGTCACGGGCACGACGCTGTGGGTGCCGGTGACCGGTGCGGTGGGCACGCCGTTCGAGCCGTGCACGTTCACCGCCGCCACACCCCCGGCCACGCCGAGCAGTGCCACCGAAAGAGTGGAGGCGGCCACGCGCTGGCGGTTGCGGCGCTGGCGGCCGCGCTTGCGGGCGGCATCGGCACCGGGCTCGCGGGCCGCGCGGCCGGCGGAGTCGACCACTCCGGAGAGCAGGTCGTCGAAACGCTCAGACATGGTGCGTGCTTCTTCTCTTCCTCAAGCCAGGCCTCCGCGTCCCCGTAATCGCCGACCTTGCTCCAGTCCTGCCAAGCGCGGGCGAAAGCCTCCTGCACCGAGTCCTCGGCCTCCGAGAGACTCCCCACCATCGCGAACACCTGACCGACCACGCGCCTGAACGACGCGTGGTAGAACTCATCGAACTCGAGTTCCCCAGCCATCCCTACCCCTCGAACACCTCGGCGGCAACCAACCCGCGGCACACGACACGACTTGAGGCGGACACCGTCTCCGGCGCCGTCACACTGGTCACGCGCGGGCACGGGAACCGGTTGTCCGTGTGCGAAGAATTTTTTGAGGACGCTGATGGTAGCCGGTGTTGATGTGCTTGCCCGCCGGTCAGCCCGCGGGCCGGGTGCGAGCGGCCGGCCCGCCGTCGTCGCCGGCGAGCGCGCGCAGGACGGCGGCGCTCTCCGCGTCGGCCGGATAGTAGGACTCGATCGAGATCTCCTCGAGTGTGATGTCCTGAGCGGTGCCGAACGTCGTGATGGTCGAGAACAGCCTCAACTCGCGTCCGCCGAAGCGGAAGATCATCGGAATCGCCACCTCCGACTCCGGGCGAGGGGCCGGATCGTCCGGCTCGCGCTCCGCGAAGAACTCCTCGTACAGGGCGGCGACCACCGGATCGCCGGTCCTCGCGGCCTGGCGCGAGAGCCGGGCGCGAAACAGTGCACGAACTTCTGCGAGGTTGACGATCCGGGAGGCGAGACCGCGCGGATCGAGCCCGAGGCGCACCATGTTGACCGGAGGGCGGAGCAGGTCGGGATCCACGTCCGCGAGGAAGTGATCGACCGGCGCGTTCACCATCACGATGTTCCAATGCCGATCCACGATCAACGCCGGGTACGGCTCGTGCGCTTGCAGCACCCTGAGCAGGGCCTCACGGACGGCTGCCATGTTCGGCCCGTCGAGCGGCCGCTCGTGGTACTGCGGCGCGAATCCGGCCGCCACCAGCAGGCGGTTGCGATGCCGCAGCGGCACCTCGAGCTGAGCCGCGAGCCGAAGCACCATCGCGGCGCTCGGCCGGGCCCGGCCCGTCTCGACGAGGCTGACGTAGCGCGGCGAGACGTCGGCCGCCGACGCGAGTTCGAGCTGGCTCAACCGCCGGCTGTGCCGCCACTCGCGCAGCAGCCCGCCCACCGTCTCCACGGATCGACCCTAGCCGGGTGATCCGGCCGTGGTCCATGAACTCCGAGTTCATCGACAGTTCTCCGCCGCACCGCCAGGCTCGTGGACATGGAGACGAACACGGACACGATCACGAACACGAACACGAACACGAGTGCGGACGCGCTCACCGACAACAAGCAACTGATCCTCGACTGCCTCGCGCGGTACGGCGAGGGCGACCACCTCGACGCCGTCGCACCGCTTCTGCGCGATGACTACACGGATCACGGACTGCCGTTTCAGACCTCGACGAAGGCCGCCTGGATCGCCGTGGCGCGAGAACTGCCCCTCGCCGACATGCGGATCGACATCCGCCGACTCATGTCAGAGGGCGACTACGTGATGATGTACTCTCGGCGTTCGCTGCCGGACGGAGCGCTCGACATCGCGGTGGCGGACGTCTTCCGCGTGGAAGACGGGCTGATCGCCGAGCGCTGGGAGATCGTCGAACCGATTCCGCGCGACGCTCCGGATCCGGTGGCGACGTTGTGATCCGTCAGGACAGAGCCTTGGTCTGGATCAGCTCGGCGACGAGGGTGACGGCCTCGGTACGTCCGGGCGACTCGGCGGCGTCGCGGAGCTCGGAGAGCTTGTCGACGACGTCGTGCACGTCGGTGTCGGGGTGGGCGGCGTCGTCGAGGTCGAGCACGACGATCGAGTCGTCGGCGTAGTGCACCTTGCCGTCGCGCAGGACGACCAGCGCCTTCGTGCCGGCGGCGGACTTGGACTTGGGCGCGGACTTGCGCTTCTTCCCCTTGCCCGACGAGGTCTCGGACTCGGACGGTCGCGGCTGCGGCACATCGACGGGCGCGTCCGAGGTTGCATCCGACGTCACGTCCGACGCCGCGTTCGACGTCCGCTCGTCGGACCTCGCGACGGAGCCTTCCGGCTGCTGCTCATCTGCATTGGCCTGAGCCCCCGCCTGCGCCTTCGCCTGCGCCGGGGCCGACTCCGCGGCAGCGTCGGCGTTCTCGGGAGCCTCGACCTCGACGACGTCGGCGTCTACATCTACGTCGGCCGCGTTCTCGTTCGCGTTCGCACTTCCGTTCTGCATCACGTCCATGCACGGCCCAACGAACGACGCGCGGGCCGGTTACTGTCCGTCAGACGCCGCCGCTCCGCACCTGCGAGGGTACGGAGCGGCGGGCTTACCGTCCGACATGCCCAGCCACGGCAGCCACGGCAGCCTCAGCGGCCGCGGCCCTCGTCCTGGATCCTGATGGTCTCGACCTCGGCCCCGGCGGACCCGGACTTTGCGGCCTTCTCCACCGTCTCGCCGAGCCCGGACTTGACCGAGTCGAGGATGGTCAGGCCCTGGCTGACCAGGCCGGCCGCGATCTGGCCGAGACCGTCCGCGCCGTTGAGCACGTTGATGTTCGCACCCTGCAGTCCGTTCGCGGCCTCGCGGACGATCTGCGGGAGCTGGTCGATGATCATCCGGTCCAGCGCGACGCGCCCGTTGGACGCGGCCGCCTCCGCCTGGATGCGCATCCGGTCGGCCTCCGCCTTCGCCAGCACCCTGATGCGCTCGGCCTCGGCCTCGGCCGGCTTGACCACCTCGGCCTGCAACTGCTGCTGACGCAGCTCGGCCTGCCGCAGGGCGAGCTCGGTCTGCGCGGTGAGCACCTGCTGCTGCGCGCTGGCCTGCGCGAGCGGGCCGGCCTGAGCCGCCTCCGCCTGCGCCTTGTCGACCTGCGCCTTGTACTCGGCCTGGACGACGGCGGTCTGCCGCAGGTACTCGGCGCGCTGCCGCTCCGCCACCTGCTCGGCCTCCGCCGCAGCACGCGCCGCCTCGGCCTGCGCGACCTTGGCCTCGCGCTGGATCCCGGCCATGTGCGGCCGGTTCATCGCCTCGATGTAGCCGCTGCCCAGATCGTCGATCGACTGGATCTGCAGCGAGTCCACGGTCAGGCCGATCCTGGCCATCTCCACCTTCGAGGTGTCCAGCGCGGTCTCGGCCAGCTTCTGCTGCTCGCGGATGATCTCCTCGACGGTCATCGAGCCGATGATGGCCCGCAGGTGGCCGGCGAAGATGCGGCCGGTGAGCACCGACATCTGGTTCTGGTCGGACAGGAAGCGCTGCCCGGCGTTGACCACCGACTCGGTGTCGTTGCCCACCTTGAACGCGATGACGGCCTTGACCTGCAACGGGATGGCCTGCTTGGTCACACAGCGCTCGGTCACCTCGGCCTCGCACATGGCGAGGGTGAGGAACCTGACCTTGCGGAAGACCGGCAGCACGTACGTCCCGTGCCCGGTCACCACGCGAAACGGCGCCCCGGCCCTCCCCCGGCCGCCCGAGATCAGCATCGCCTGGTCTGGGGCGGGCACCTTGTAGAACAGCATTGCTCCCCTACTTTCCATCCATGACGGCTCGTCACTCGGCGAGCGCGTCGAGCGGATCGACCGGCCAGGGCACGACGTCGACGGTGCGCGGCCCCCGTGCGGTGACCGCCATCACCTGGGTGCCACGCGGCAGCGGCCGCTCGGACCAGGCGATATAAGCCTCCGTACCCCCGCCCACCTTCAGCAATGCCTCGCCCGGGCCCGCCGTCCCCCGAGTGCCGATCGTCAACACCCCGATGGAGCCGAGGGCGGACTCGTTCTGCACCGCCTGCCACACCCCTCACGTCGATCCAGGACGTCATCCGGACATCCACCGGTAACCGTACTCCTCCCCCGGACTCTGAGACAGGGCATCCGGGCGCACCGCCGTGTGTCGCGCCGCACACGGCCTGGGCTGGGGATTTACCGGATCGCCGCGGGCGTAGGGGACAATGGCTCGCCACGCCCTTTACGCCGTCCGCGGCACGGTCCGCGGCCCGTCCACGGCCCGGTCCACAGCCCGCCGCGAGGCTCCCGCGCCCGGCCGCTCCCGCCGCACCGCAAGCCCCCGCCGACACCGCCCGCACCGCCCTGGAGACCCACCCGCATGGCCGCCGCGTCCGCCGAGACCGCCGAGCCGGCCGGCGCCGCCCGTCCCGGGCGCCCGGACCGCTCCGCGACCCAGCCGATCGTGCTGCTCGGCTCGCTCAGCGCGCTGGCCGCCCTGTCGCTGGACATGTACGTCCCCGGGCTGCCGGCGCTCGCCGCCGATCTGCGCACCACCGCGTCCTCGGCGCAGCTGACGCTCACCGCCTGCCTGATCGGCCTCGCCCTCGGGCAGCTGCTGACCGGCCCGTTGAGCGACGCGCACGGTCGGCGGCGCCCGCTGCTCGCGGGGATGACCGTGTACACGGCCGCCTCGGTGCTGTGCGCGCTCGCCCCGTCCATCTGGCTGCTGATAGCCCTGCGACTGGTGCAGGGCGCGGCCGGCGGCTCGGCGATCGTGGTGGCGACGGCGGCGGTGCGCGACCGCGGCGGCAGTGGCCCTTCGAACGGCGGTGACTCCTCGGACGGCAGTGAATCCGCGAACGGCGGCGGCACCGCGACGGCGAAGTCCTTCGCCACCCTGATGGTGGTCAACGGCATCGCGCCCATCGCCGCCCCGGTCGTCGGCGGCCAACTGCTGCACTGGACGACGTGGCGCGGCGTGTTCCTGGTGCTGGCCGGGATCGGCGCGGTGCTGCTGGCCGTCTCGGTGCCGCTGTTCGGCGAGTCGCTGCCGCCGGAGCGCAGGCGCACCGGAGGAGGCGGGGCGCGGGTGCTGCTCCCGGTCTACCGCAGGCTGCTGCGCGACCGGGTCTTCCTCGGCTGCCTGCTCGGCAACGGCCTGGCGCTCGGCGGCATGTTCGGCTACATATCCGGATCGCCGTTCGTCCTGCAGGACATCCACGGCTTGACGGCGCAGCAGTACAGCCTGGTGTTCGCCTCGAACGGCGCGGGGATCGTGCTGTGCAGCCAGCTCAGCCACGCGCTGGTCGGCCGGTTCTCGCCGCGGGCGCTCATGGCCGCGGGGCTGTGCGGCTCGACCGTGGGCGGGGCCGGGGTGCTGCTGAGCGTGCTCTCGGGGGCGGGTCTGCCGGTGCTGCTGCCGCTGCTGTTCCTCAACGTCGCCAGCCTCGGCCTGGTGCTGCCGAACGCGGGCGCGCTCGCCCTCGGCGGGCACGCCGACGCGGCTGGCGCCGCGGCCTCGCTGCTCGGCCCGACACCGTACGTCCTGGGCGCGCTCGCCTCTCCGCTCGTAGGCTTGGGCGGACAACACGACGCCGCCCCGACGGGCGTGGTGATCGCGCTGTTCGACGCGATCGCGCTCGCCGCGTTCGCGGGACTGGCCCGGAGGCCCATCACGAAGGAGCAGTAGGCATGGCGGAGCTTGTGCTGTTCGGAGCGAGCGGGATGATCGGGCAGCGGGTGCTCGTCGAGGCGCTCGAGCGGGGACACCACGTCACCGCGGTGGTGCGCGATCCGTCGAAGATCAAGGGCGGTGAGCCGGATCTGACCGTGGTGGCCGGGGATGTGACCGACGCGTCCACGGTGAGCCGGGTGGCGCAGGGCGCGGACGCGGTGATCGTAGCCGTCGCCCGGCGCGAACCCGGCCTGGACCAGCAGCTCGCCTACCGGCAGGTGGGCGAGGGCCTGGTGGCCGGCCTCCGGGCGCTCGGCGCGCACGCGCCGCGGCTGGTGCTCGTGGGCGGCGCCGGCAGCCTCGAGGTAGCGCCCGGGCAACGGCTGGTGGACCAGCCCGGCTTCCCGGACGGCTACAAGCCCGAGGCGCTCGCGCACGCGGACCTGCTCCGCTGGCTGCGCGGGATCGGCGACGTGAAGTGGGCCTACGCGAGCCCGGCCGCCGAGATCGAGCCCTGGGAGCGCACCGGCGAGTTCCGGCTGGGCGGCGACGCGCTGCTGCGCGACGAGGACGGGCGCAGCTTCATCTCGGCGGAGGACTTCGCGATCGCGCTGGTGGACGAGGCGGAGTCCGGCGCGCACGTCGGCGCGCGGTTCACCGTGGCGTACTGACCGCGGCCCGACCGCCCGGCGCCGGACCCTGCCGCTCCTCGGTCCGGTGCAGCTTCTTCCAGCGCTACTTCTTGGTCCGGTTGCCGCGCTTCTCCCGCACCCGCACCGAGAGCTCGATCGGGGTGCCGACGAAGCCGAACTCCTCGCGCAGCCGCCGCTCGATGAACCGGCGGTAGCCGGCCTCCAGGAAGCCGGAGGCGAACAGCACGAAGCGCGGCGGCTTCGCCGAGGGCTGGGTGCCGAACAGGATGCGCGGCTGCTTGCCGCCGCGCACCGGGTGCGGGTGCTCGGCGACCAGGGTGCCGAGGAACGCGTTGAGCTTGCCGGTGGCGATGCGGGTCTCCCAGCCGGCCAGCGCCGCCTCGATCGCCGGGACCAGTTTGTCCACGTGCCGTCCGGTGCCGGCCGAGATGTTCACCCGCGGCGCCCACTGCACCTGGACGAGCTCCTGCTCGATCTCCCGCTCCAGGTAGTAGCGGCGCTCGTCGTCCAGCTTGTCCCACTTGTTGTACGCCACGACCAGGGCGCGGCCGGCCTCGGCGACCTTGGAGATGATCCGCAGGTCCTGCTCGGCCAGCGTCTCGCTGACGTCGATCAGCACGACCGCGACCTCGGCCTTCTCGATCGCGGCCGCGGTGCGCAGCGAGGCGTAGTAATCGGCGCCGTAGGTCTGGTGCACCCGGCGGCGGATGCCGGCGGTGTCCACGAACCGCCAGGTCCGCCCGCCGAGCTCGATCAGCTCGTCCACCGGGTCGCGGGTGGTGCCCGCGGTCGCGTCGACGACCACGCGGTCCTGCCCGGCGAGCCGGTTGAGCAGCGAGGACTTGCCCACGTTGGGCTTGCCGACCAGGGCGACCCGGCGCGGCCCGCCGAGCGGCGTGCCGAACAGCTCCGCGGGCGGCTGCAGGGGCAGCGCCGCGAAGATCGCGTCGAGCAGGTCGCCCGAGCCGCGGCCGTGCATCGCCGAGACCGGGTGCGGCTCGCCGAGGCCGAGCGACCAGAGCGTCGCGGCCTCCGCCTCGAGCTGCGGGTTGTCCACCTTGTTGGCGACCAGCACCACCGGCTTCTTGGCGCGTCGCAGTACCCTCACGAAGGCCTCGTCGGTGTCGGTGAGCCCGACGGTCGCGTCCACCACGAACAGCACCGCGTCGGACAGCTCGACGGCGATCTCCGCCTGCTCGGCCACCCGCTTGTCCAGGCCGGCGACGTCCACCTCCCAGCCGCCGGTGTCCATCACCATGAACCGGCGCCCGGACCAGTTGGCCTCGTAGGAGACCCGGTCGCGGGTGACGCCCGGCACGTCCTGCACGACCGCCTCGCGCCGCCCCAGGATCCGGTTGACCAGCGTGGACTTGCCCACGTTGGGCCGCCCGACGATCGCCAGCACCGGCAGCGGGCCGCCGCTCGGCTCGCCGTCCTCGGCCTGCTCGCCGGTCAGGTCGATCGGCTCGGCATTCCCGTACTCGTCGACGAACTCGCTCGGGTCAAAGGGCGCGTCGAGCTCGAACTCGGCGTCGTCGTACATGCGGGGGATCCTCACGGCAGGGAGTGCAACCCCCCTATTCTGCCGTGCGTCCGGGATGCGGCCAAAACCGTTCAGACGGCGGCCGCCGCGATCCCCACGATCTCGGCGACGACCTCGGTCAGGCTCAGGTGGGTGCCGTCCACCACGACCGCCCCCGGGGCGGCGTCCAGCGGACGGGTGGTGCGGGCGTCCTCGGCGTCCCTGCGGGCCAGGTCGGCGAGCGTCGCGGCGACGTCGGCGCCGCCGTTCTCCGCCTCCCGGCGGGCGGCGCGCACCGCCTGATCCGCCGTCAGGTAGATCTTCGCCTCGGCGACCGGCCAGACCACCTCGGCGATGTCCCGGCCCTCGGCGACGATGCCGGGGCCGGCCGCGAGCGCGCCGCGGATGGCCTCGCGCTGCGCCTCGATCAGCCGGGTGCGCACGGTCGGCACCGCGGCCACCCGGGAGACGCCCGCGGTCACCGCGGCGCCGCGGATCTCCGCGTCCACCCGGCGGCCGTCGACGCGCATCGTCGGCGCCTCGGGGTCGGTGCCGGACTCCAGCAGCGGCCGGATGCTGGCCGCCGCGACCGCCGCGGGATCGTCGAGGTCGACTCCGTGCTCGAGCATCCACCAGGTCATGGCCCGGTACTGGGCGCCGGTGTCCAGGTAGCGCAGGCCCAGTTCGCGGGCCACGCCGCGGGAGGTACTCGACTTGCCCGAGCCCGACGGCCCGTCGATCGCGATGACGATGCCGTTCCCCCGCAGCCTTCCGTCCGCCACGCCCCACTCCTCGCTGCCTCGCACTGTCACGGTCGCTCACGCACGCTCGATCGCGCGCCCCGCAGGCCCGGGCCGCGCCCGCCGCACGGCCTCACGGCCTTCACCCGGCGCGCCCCGGCCCGCGGCTCAGGCCTGCACGGTCCAGCCGCGCTCGGCCAGCCGCGTCGCCAGGCCCGGCGCGGTCTCCGGGTCAACGTACAGGGTGACGAGCCCGACCTGCTGCCCGGGTGAGTGCTCGATGGCGAGGTCCTCGATGTTGACCCCGGCCGCGCCGGCCGCCGCGAACAGCCGGGCCAGCTCGCCCGGCGCGTCGCCGATGACGACGGGGACGGGGGCGTAGGCGGCGTGCGGGGCACCGTGCTTGCCCGGTATGCGGGCCTGGCCGGCGTTGCCGCGGCGCAGCCGCTCGACCAGTTCGGCGGCCGCGGACTCGCCCTGCGGGCCCTCGCCGTCCTTGGCCAGCGCCCGCAGCGAGCCGATCACCGCGGCCAGATCCCCGGCGTACTCCTCGAGCACGTCGGCGACGGCGCCGGCGTTCGCGGTGAGGATCTCGCGCCACAGCGCCGGATCGCCGGCGGCGATGCGGGTGACGTCGCGCACACCCTGCCCGGCGATCCGCGCGGCGTCCTCGGCGGCGTGCTCGAGCCGGGCCGCCATCAGCACGGAGACCAGGTGCGGGGCGTGCGAGACGAGGGCGACGGCGCGGTCGTGCTCGGCCGGGTCCATCACCACCGGCACGGCGCCGCACAGCGAGACCAGCTCCAGCGCCCGGTTGAGCGCCTCGCGCCCGGTGCCCTCGACCGGGGTGAGCACCCACGGACGGCCCTCGAACAGGTCGGCGCGGGCGGCGAGCGGGCCCGACTTCTCCCGGCCGGCCAGCGGATGCCCGCCGATGTAGGCGGCGGTGTCCAGGCCGAGCGCGAGCGCCTGTGCGACCGGTCCGTCCTTGACCGAGCACACGTCGGTGTAGCTGCGGGCCAGCCCGCGCCGCTGCGCGTCGCCCAGGGTCGCGGCCACGTGCGCCGGCGGCACGGCCAGCACGGCGAGGTCGACCGGCTGCCCGGGCCCGTCCGGGCCGAGCACGGTGCCCGCGCCGAGCGAGGCGGCGGTGCGCGCCGCGTCCGGATCGCGGTCCTCGAGCTGCACCCGCACGCCGTGCCGGCTCAGCGCCAGCGCCACGGAGGTGCCGATCAGGCCGGTGCCCAGGACGATCGCCGTCTTCATCTTCCGCTTCCCGTCCTTGCGTGCTACTGCGCGATGTCGCGGCGCAGCTCGGCGGCGCCGCCCAGGTAGACGTGCCTGATCTCCTGCTTGGACCGCATCGTCTCGACGTGCGCGAGGATGCGCACCGCCCGGGGCAGCGCGCCCGGCTTGGCGATCTCCGCGGCGCACAGCAGCGGGGTGTCCGCGAGGCCCAGACCGCGCGCCGCGAGCGCAGGAAACTCGCTGGTCAGGTCGGGGGTGGCGGTGAAGATGAGGGAGATGACGTCCTCGGGGGTGAGCGCGTTGGCCTCGAACAGCGCGGTGACCAGTTCGGTGGTCGCGTCCAGCACGAGCTGCCGCTCGTCCGCGTCCACCTGGATCGCGCCGCGTACCGCGCGCACCGCCATCACGTCACCGCCCTACCGCCCTCGCCGCCTCACGTGCCGATCAGCCTATCGGCGCGCGGCGGCGCGCCGCCAACGCGCGCACGGTCGGGGGAAACGTCACCCGGACGAGTCGGGCCGGCCCGCCGCGGCTGACGGCCCGGCAGACAATCGCTGATAAGCTGGTAGCCCGTGGATGAAGAGGCCGTTCCCCCACCCGGCCATACCTCACGACCCCACGGGAGCCCCGCGTTGGCAGTGTCCGGCAAGACCAAGCACCTGTTCGTC
>Ga0310811_10001678_pt1 | contig 27608 bp, 26 predicted proteins | sample YCmetagenome_FD_207642 | JGI IMG/M metagenome (GOLD analysis project Ga0310811, IMG submission 207642) | Soil microbial communities from experimental microcosm in Duke University, North Carolina, United States - YC | ecosystem: Engineered > Artificial ecosystem > Soil microcosm > Unclassified ... | reverse complement strand
CTGCCGATGTCGGCGCTGTTCACCGAACGCTATATCCACGGCGAAATCTACAAGATGCGGCCGGACGTGGTCGCCGTCGTGCACACGCACGCGCCATCGCTTATTCCATTCGGCGTCACCAAGGTGCAGCTCAAGCCGATGTACCACCGCTCGGCCTTCATCAGTTTCGGCATTCCAGTTTTCGAAATCCGCGACCGCGCGGGGATGACCGACATGCTCATCCGCAATCCGACACTGGGGCACGATCTTGCAGCGGTGGTCGGCAATCATCCGGCCGCGTTGATGCGCGGGCACGGCGCGGTCATCACCGGGCCATCGCTGCCACGCGTCGTCGGCCGCACAATATTCCTCGCCCTTAACGCTACCCTGCAAATGCAAGCCATGAGCATGGGTACGCCAATCACCTACATGGACGATGAGGAGGCGCGCAAAATCGAGGCGCGCGAGGGCCACGGGCTGGCGCGCACCTGGGAAGGCTGGAAGCGCAAGGTGATGACAAAACAGTAATGGCCGGCGTGCGCGCGGCAGATAGAGGCACCGATGGCCCTCGAACTCAGACCTAATTGCGAATTTTGCGATACCGATCTGCCGCCCGACTCCGTAAGCGCGCGTATCTGCTCCTATGAATGCACGTTCTGCGCCGACTGCGTTGAGCACAAACTGTATAATGTCTGCCCGAATTGCGGTGGTGGTTTTGTGCCGCGCCCTGTACGGCCGGCGACCGAATGGCGCCCGGGGCTGTCTGTGGCTAAGCGCCCGCCGTCAACGAAGCGCATCCATCTGTCGTACAGCCTCGACGAAATCGCGAAGCATTCATCCCGCATCAAGGATATTCCGCCCGCAAAGCGCTAAAGATTTCACCGTTTCCCCGGCAGCATTCGCTGCAGCACGCCGTCGCGGCGGATGAAATGGTGATAGAGCCCTGCCAGCACGTGCAGACCGACGAGTGTCAGCATCAGGTAGTTTGCCAGGAGCGCATGCACGTCCCCGGTCCAGCGCCAACCGGGGGCGCGGGTAGCGACCAGTTTTGGCAGCTCTATCCCGAACATCACGAGCGGCATGCCGCGCCAGGAGGCGTTGATCCAGCCGAGAATCGGCACGACAAACAGCAGGACATAAAGAAGCCAATGCACGATGCGCGCGCTCAGCACCTGCCAGGGCGGTACGCCATCGAGCGGTGCAGGTTCGCTGTGCGTCGCGCGCCACGCCAGGCGCACGATGGCGACGACGATCACGACGATGCCGACAGTGAAATGCAGGCTGATCAGCGTCGTCACCGGCGTATTGCGGCCAATGTGCGGCATCGTCCAAGCGAAAATGAACTGGGCGATCAGGAGCGCAACAATAAGCCAATGCAGCCACTTCGCGGTCGCAGTGTAACCCTGCGCGTTTGCCATATTTTCCTTCGCCCTTGAATTGGAACAATCAACGCCTATATGCAGCCCAGCGGTGACGTTGAGCCCTCAGGCTCCGTTATCGAGCGGCCACGAAGTTGCAGCGGGTGACGCCGGATGTACGCGCACCTTCGCATTTCGTGGTCGTCAGTATTTTGAGGTCCCTCAAACCCGCGATTTCAGCCGTTCCTTGTCGTAGCCGGCCACGCGCTTGTAGCTCTCGGACAGCGCGACCAGCTCCTCACGGCTGATGACATCGTCGATATTCTTGAACGGCTTGTCGCCGGTGCGGCGATAGACTTCGTGCAGGATGGCGTCGGGTGGCGCCTTGCGGTTGGCCAGCACCACTTCGCTCGTCGCCGGCAGGCGCTTGGCTTCGTATGCCTTGAGTGCCGCGATCGGATCGTTGACGACAAGAGCATCCGTCAGCGCGCGGCAGTCGAGAATGGCCTGCGCCGCGCCGTTGGCACCGCGCGGATACATCGGGTGCGCCGCATCTCCCAGCAGCGTCAGGCGGCCAAAGCTCCAGCGTGGCAACGGGTCCTGATCGACCATCGGATATTCGAGTATGGTATCCGAGCTGCTGATGAACTTCGGCACATCGAGCCAGTCGAAATGCCAGTCCGCCATGGCGGGCAGGAAGTCCTCCAGCCGGCCGCGCCTGTTCCAGTCGCGCGCCTGGTATTGCGGCGTCTCGATATCGCAGACCCAGTTCACCAGTTGGCGACCCTCGGCGTCGACATTGTTGCGGATCGGATAGATCAGCAGTTTTGCGGGGTGGTGCCAGCCGACACGGATCATGCTGGCGCCGGACAGAAACGGCTTCCAGCGTGTGACGCCGCGCCACATGTTGATGCCCGAATACTTCGGCGGTCCCTCGTTTGGATAAAGCTGCTTGCGCAGAACCGAGTGGATGCCCTCCGCGCTGATGACGACGCTGCCGTGCTGCGGGGGCAGCGGCTTGCAGTTGACGTCCTCAAAATGCGCGATTGCCTCCGGCCCGTCGTGCTCGACGCGGGTGCAGCGCCAGCCGGTGATCACCTTGTCCGCTCCCGCGCGCTCGATAAATGCATCGAGCAGGACCATCTGCAGGTCGCCGCGGTGGATCGAGAACTGCGGCACGTCGTAGCCGGCAAAACGTCCGGCCGGCTCGCTGTAGATGTACTGGCCGAAGCGGTTGTAGAAGCAATATTCACGCGTCGTGACGGCAACCTTTGCGAGCGCATCCTCGAGCCCGAGGGCGCACAGCTCGCGCGACGCGTGCGGAAGAATATTGATGCCGACACCAACGGCCTTGAGTTCCGGCGCCGCTTCAAAGATACGGCAGGCGATGCCGGCACGGTGCAGCATCAGACCCAGCGTCAATCCGCCAATGCCAGCGCCGATAACCAGAACTTCCATGAAGTATCGCCTCTCCCGTGTATTCTAGCGGGCTGGACTACGTCGCGCGAGCGAGGCCCGCAGGCCCCAGCCCGCGATCGCCGCAAGAAACAAGGATATCAGCACGTCGTAGCCGGCGAGAGAAATGCCGAGTAAGCGCCACGCCGCCTCGTCGCAACGCACGATCCTGATATTTTGAAGCTGCTTCAGCAAATTTCCGGCGGAGCCGAAGTTGTTGATTGGCCCCGAACAATCATTGGGACCCGCCCAAAGCTTCCATTCGACGCCGGCGTGATAAGCGGACAGCCCGGCATTCCAGAGCATGACGGCAGTGATGACGGCAAAGCCGGCGATCATCACCTTTCTCGAAGCACCATAGCTGGCGCCGAGGCAGAGCAGCGCCGCAAGCGGCACGCTGACATAGAAAGCGTTGCGCTGATCGAGACAAAGCGGGCACGGTGGATAGCCGAGAACGTACTCAAAAAATAGAAAACCGCATATCGTCAGCAGCCCGACACCCGCAATAATTGCCGCAGCGAGGAGCAACGGTTCTTTGCGAGCAATGGTGAGATAACTGTCCATGCGTTTCAAACTCGCCGTATAACCTTGTTCACCAAGGCGGCTTTAGCCTTGCATCAGATTTGGGGCGTTTTTAAAGAATTTTGATAAGCGGTCAACAATTCTCAAAGTTTTGCTGGGGCCGGTAGAGATGCACGACGAAAAACCAAGTGCGACCGCCTTATTGATTGCCAAGTCGCAACTCCTTTTACGTTCTGAATTCGTCAGCGATGCGCGGGCAGATCTCTATCGGACCTTTGTGGAGGCGGTTGAACAAAAACCGTGGTCGCCGACTTTAGCCTACCAATATTGGCATCGATTCATTGAGCGCATCAGCATTCCAGGTATCTATTTGCACTACGCATTGCGTAAATTGTGCATTGAACAGATCACAAAAGAGTTTTTAGACGCCGCGCAAGTTGAGCAATTGGTCGTTATTGCAGCGGGATTCGATCCGCTAACGGCGATGCTGTCACAGCAATATACGAACTTTGCATTTTTTGAACTCGATCACCCCGCGACACAACGAGCAAAAAGATCGGCGTTAATCCAACTGGGGCACCCTAGCAATCTCACATTGCTGTCTATCAATCTTACCACGCAATCTGTTTCCGAAGTATTGGAGGGCTCGCCATATTCATCGAATAAACCCACGCTCTTTATCGCCGAGGGCATCACAATGTATTTGGATGATAAGGAGATTGACCGCTTCTTCCGGCAAATTCGAGCATCTACGCACAATGAGAAAAGCCATTTTCTCTTTACTTACATGAATAGACAGCCGTCCGGCTCCATCCAATTCGAATCGGCAACCAAACTGACTGAATATTGGCTCTGGCTAAAAAGAGAAGTCTTCAAATGGGGAATTGGTGGCCACGAGTTGGCCGGTTTTCTTTCAGCAGAGGGCTATCGACTCGTTCACACTTACGATGCTGATTTTCTGATTGGACAATATTTGTCGGGCAAAAAGGCCACACTCGCAAGAGGCGAAAATATCTGCCTTGCGAGGATTGAATGCTAGAGCCAGATGTAACCATCACCGATTTTGTTCTCGCAATCCAAAGTTTTTGCTTTGCTGTACTGGTTTATAAGGAATCGACCGATCTGCCCTGGCTGACATTTTTCGGAACTCTTTGCATTGCGTCTCTTGCCGGCGGCGTGACACACGGATTCATTCCGGAAGAATCATCATTGAACTATGCAATCTTATGGAAGGCATCTCTCATTGCCATCGGGGCAATGGCATTAGCAGGCTGGTACGTCGGCGCCCGCTTTCTAGAGAACAACCGAGTTGCTCGGTGGACTAAAAAATTCGCAATCGTTCAATTTTTCTTGTTTTCGGCCGTCGTTTTGTTTTATTCGCAGGATTTCCTGTTAGCCGCTATCAACTATCTTCCAACAGCACTTTTTCTGTTTGCTGTTTTCAGTCGCAGTTATTTCAGAGCAAAAGAAATGGCGCCGCTATATGGCGCAATAGCCATTATGTTGACGTTCGTTGGATCGTTCATCCAGATCGTAAAAATTTCCCCGCATCCGCAGTACTTTAATCACAACGCCCTATACCATGCAGCACAGTTTGTTGCGATCTGCTTACTATTCGTGACCGCACGATGGGACATAGTGAGAGAGAAATATGAAAAATAGCAATGTCACAAGGCGCGATGTCATGGGTCACACGGCAAAAGCGGCGGGCATTTTGGTGACTTGGCCGATGTCTGGTCCCTTCGTTTGCGCTGCTGCTGCTTCCATGACGGTTAATGACATACATTCTCAACTCAATCCCACGCACGTTAACAGGGTTCTTAAGCCGCAATCCGCGGGGCAACTGTGCCGCATTGTTGCGTCTGCGTCACGGCACGGGCGCAAATTGAGTCTGGCAGGCAAGAGGCACGCAATGGGTGGTCAGCAATTCGGCACGAATACCGATTTGATTGATATGACTTCTTTGAACAAAATTATTTCATTGGATAAGCAGAACGGAATTATCGAAGTCGAAAGCGGCACGATGTGGCCGTCTATCATTGATTTTTGCTGGAATGAACAAAGGGGCGACTCGAAGCCCTGGAGCATCGTTCAAAAGCAAACTGGCGCGGATGCACTGACGCTGGGAGGCGGGCTCGCTGCCAATGTGCATGGCCGCGGATTGGCCATGCGGCCGCTTATTCAGGACATTGAATCTTTCAAACTCGTCACGCCGGAGGGAAGCGAAATAGAGTGCAACCGGTCTACCAATCCCGAATTATTCAAACTCGCGATTGGCGGGTATGGCCTGTTCGGCGTGATCAGCAGCATCAGATTACGTCTGATGCCGCGCACACGGCTAAAGCGCACAGTCAAAATTACCGATATTGATGGGCTAATGCCCGCCTTCGAGCAGCGCATCAAGCAAGGTTATGTGTATGGCGATTTCCAATACATGACGGATTCGGCATCGCCTGACTTTCTGAAGAAGGGCGTTTTCTCGTGCTATCTACCCGTCGAAAACAACGAAAAAGAATCGCAAAGCCACCACCAAGAATTACAAATCGATGATTGGAAAAGACTGTATCGCCTCGCTTTTACGGCTAAGGGCGAGGCATATAACGCCTATTCGCGATATTACCTCAGCACCAACGATCAGCTTTATTGGTCGGATACGCATCAACTATCGGTGTATTTGGAAGATTACCATATCAAACTGAACAAGGAGCTTGGATACAATGCATCTTTGATGATTTCAGAAATCTATGTGCCGCGTAAGAATCTCACTAACTTCATGGAAGATGTGCGCAAGGTCGCGCTCAAGGAAAGGTTCGATATCATTTACGGCACCATCCGGCTCATCAAAAAAGATGACGAAAGTTTTTTGGCTTGGGCAAAAGAAGACTATGTGTGCGTTATCTTCAATTTAAGAGTATTCCACACTTCCGATGGCATTGAGAAAGCCAAGAACGACTTTCGCGCCCTTATCGATGCCGCGCTACCCTATGGAGGTTCCTACTATCTGACCTATCACCGCTGGGCGCGAAAGGATCAGGTGCTGGCGTCCTATCCGCAATTTCCGGAATTCCTTAGGATGAAGCACAAACACGACCCTAAAGAGCTCATACAAAGCGATTGGTACAGGCACTATAAGACGATGTTTGCTTGAGCCAAGTTGCGACTGTCCAACTTATGTTGACTGGTGCCGGTGGTCGGGGTCGAACCGACACTCCTTTTGGGAACACGATTTTGAGTCGTGCGCGTCTGCCAATTCCGCCACACCGGCTTTGTGGGCATAGCTATAGCGTCAAGTCGCAGCGCAGCCAAACAAAAAGGCGTGTCCGGCATTTGATGGCGGCCGGGTTGGTAGTGCGCCCTGCGCGCCGTAAGATTGATCCCAAATCCGGCTTTTCAAGGAGTGCCTGAGATGAACGAAGAAGCTCTCAACATGTCCCTTCGCAAATTTCTCAAGATTGTGGGTGTGACGTCACAGCAAGAAATCGAAAAAGCAATCCGGACAGCAGTGGCCGATGGTCGGCTGAAAGGCAACGAAACTGTCGACGCACAGATGACCCTCACCATCGGCAAGATTAATTTAACGCACAAAGTCGATGGAAAAATCGAACTCGCGTGACGACTTTCGGTCGGCTAATGGGCGAGCAGCGAAACCAGCGCGATCATGAGCGCGGCCGAAAGGCCCATGGCGACAATTTTGATGTGGGTGTTGCGATCCGCAGTAAGTAAGGTCGCGTTCATGGCGGGCCCTCCTGTTTCAGTGACTGGAGGATCACCCAATCCGCCGGACAGAATTTGATACCGATCAATTGTCCGCTTAGGGGATTCTACGTAGGTGGCCGCTAAGCGACCGAATCGGCTCCGACATTGCGCCGGCCGAACGCGGCCTCCATTTCTCGCCGAATTTTAACCGCCAGATCGTTCGAATCATAAACAACGTCCGACCACCGCAATGCCTGGCCCTCGGCAATGTCGCCCTTGAGCTTCACGTTGTGCGCAAGTCCGAGCGGCAGCAGTTCGCGCTCGAGCGACGCATCCGCCGGCGTCTGCTTGCCCCAGACGCAGAACCCGCCTTCCCCGTCGAGCATTTCGCCGGCTTTCAAGGCGCGCTTGGCCGTCGCCACGACATCCGAGCGGAAGCCGTTCGGAGCGCCGGTCGGCTCGTTGCGCAGCGCAGCGCTCGCGACGGAAATACCGAGCTCCAGTCCGATCATGTGGATTGGCCGGTAGAGTGCCGCGTATTTGCCGGTCTTGTCCGGCAGCATCGCGTATTCCTTGAAGCAGCGACGGGCATATTCGGTGTCGCCCTCAAACACGACATAGGTCCCCAGTGCGAGGTGGTGCGGAACGTCGCGACCGTCGCGATAGACCGACGACGTCACCTCGGTGACCCCTGCCTTTTCCAAGGTGCCGCCATCGCTCCTAGGTTTGCAGATTTCAGCGAGTTCGAAGCGCGTCGCCGGCGGAAAGCCTAATCCATTCGACTGCGGTACCAGCCCAGTGGCGTTGCAGACCGCCGTCATTTCGATGCTGGACTTGGTGCCGTCCACGAAGGAATTGAACATCTTCGGGTTGATCGACTTGCGGTCGGATATGTTCAGATATTTGTCGAGAATGTCCCAGACGTTGTCGGGATTGGACTTGTGATAATGCGGCTCGTAGCGCGTGCCCTTGCCGGCGCACACGACCTTGAAACCGGCGGCGCGGGCCCAATCGACATGCTCGCAAATCAACGCCGGCTGATCCCCCCACGCGAGCGAGTAAACAACGCCGGCGGCTTTCGCACGGCGCGCAAGCAAGGGCCCAGCAACCGCATCGGCCTCAACGTTGACCATGACGATGTGCTTGCCGTTGGAGATCGCCTTGAGCGCATGCCGAATGCCGGCGCCAGGTACGCCGGTCGCCTCGATGATCACATCGATCCGCGGATCGGCGATAAGGGCTTCGGCGTCGTCGGTGACGAACGTCGTCCGCTCCTTGTGTGCATCGGCCAGCAAAGGAGCGGCATAGGTTTCGTCCGGCCAGCCCGCGGTTTTCAATTGACTCCGCGCTCGGCCGACGTCGAGATCGGCAACGGCGACGACGTGCATGCCTTGCGTGAGGCGTGCCTGCGAGAGAAACATCGTCCCGAATTTTCCGGCGCCGATGACGGCGACCGTCACCGGCCGGCCGGCCGCCTCCCGCTCAAGAAGCTTTGTGTGGAGATTCAAGAACTGCTCCGTCGCCGATGCGTGACGGAAACATAAACATCGCCGCGGTACAAGGAGCTATCGCGCAGAAACCGATCTTCACTGACAGACAGCACGCGAGACAAAAGTCTCGATCCGGCACTCGGGACCGGTCGATCGGCCCGCCATCCATACTTTGGGTGGACAGATCTCGGCTGTGGTCATGTCGAGGCTGCGCCCTGAATCAAAACCTTTCGTCTTGCAGATGGCGTTCGCTGCAGCGATACAGTCGGGCGCTCCGTTCGGCGCGACCTGACATTTTTCGTGGCCGCTCACGGTCCGCACGTTGGGAATACGCGCGACCGCTCCAGCCGCATCCTTCGCGCCTTCGACAGTTGACTTTGCAGCCGCGCCCGCGTCCTGGCTAAAGCCTTCCACCTTCTGGCGCGCATCCTTGAATGTCGAGTTCACATTGGCAGATTGCTGCGAAAACCAGCGGCCTACAGCTGCGAAAAATCCCGCGTCCTCCTGTCGCGTCTCACCCGAAGGCGCAGCGTCCTGCGCGAACGCCAATGCCGAGGTCAGCACAATGACGATCGCGAACAGCCAGACGAACGAGCCAGTCCGACAAAACTTCAAAGCCTGCTTGGTGCCCATGGCCGGCAAAACCGGAAATCAATCAGCCCAACGGCAATCGAGTACCCACCCTCGGTGGCGAAAATGAGGAACCCGGTGCCGTCAGAACAAGTATAGCGCGCCCACAAGGCCGATGACGATAACTATGGCGCCAAGCAGCACCCACAGGCCCAAGCGTTTTTCAATGATGTGACGCGCACTCTCCCCGTAGCGGTGGAGCAGAAACGCCAGCACGAAGAACCGCGCACCCCGCGTCATAATCGAAAAAAGGATGAATAGCCCGAGGTTGTAACCGGCAAATCCGGACGTGATGGTGACAATCTTGTAGGGGATCGGGGTCAGGCCTTTCAAAAGAATGATCCAGGCGCCCCACTGCGCATAAGCTTCGCGAAAAGCTTCGACTTTGTCGCCATAACCATAGAGCTGGATCAGCCAAAGCCCGACGGAATCATAAAGCAACGCGCCGATGGCGTAGCCGAGAATGCCGCCGGCCACCGACGTGATCGTGCACCAGATCGCCATCACATAGGCGCGTTCGGGCCGCGCCAGGGCCATCGGTATAAGCATCACGTCAGGCGGAACCGGAAAGAAGGAGCTTTCGGCAAAAGAAACCGCGCCCATAAGCCACAACGCATGCGGTTTATGGGCCGCTGCCAGGCACCAGTCATAAAGACGGCGCAGCAGGGATCGCGGCTCGGCGGCCTCAACAGTCATCAGACCACTCGTAGGGAGAATTGTGACGGATCAACGGCGCTTGCGGACGCGCCTGCTCTCCAACGCCACGACCTTACGCCGTGACGCCGCCCGAACCAAATCCTTTGGCACTTTTTCTGCAATTCCGAACATCAATTCGCGGCGGCGCATTTCGGCCCAGACATCCTCTGGACGTACGCCAGCGTGGACCCAAAGGACCACGAGATTGTAGACCAGATCCGCGCTTTCCATGACCACGGCTTCCGGCTGTCCGTGCATGGCATCGATGACGACCTCGACCGCCTCTTCGGCGAGCTTCTTCGCCATCTTCGCGCGACCCGCGCGCAGCAGCCGGGCTGTCCGCGATTTCGCCGGGTCCGCACCGCGCGCCGCGATCACGGCGTCATAAAGCCTGGCAATCGAATCAGTCATACGCGCCAGAATACCCGAACCACACGCGAAACCGGTTAACGTATGTGACAGCCGCCCCTGGCTGCGGCCTGGCGTTCCGTCACGGTAATCGAAGGATTAAGCGGGGAAATGGGTCCAAAGGGAGGCAATTTCGCCGTCAACGGGTCATTCACGCGACCCGACATGCCTGGCCTTGTAACTATTCTTCTTCCGCCAGGAGCGTCGCATTGCCCCCTGACGCCGCCGTGTTCACCGTAACGACCTGTTCGAGAGCAAACCGCCGCAAATAGTTCGGGCCCCCGGCTTTCGGCCCGGTCCCGGACAAACGAGTCCCGCCGAAGGGCTGGGAGCCGACCACTGCCCCGATCATGTTTCGATTCACGTAGACGTTGCCGTGCGGCATGCGCGCAGCAATGTGCGTGACGACCGTCTCGATGCGAGAGTGGACGCCGAGGGTCAACGCGGTGTTGTTGGCGACAATATCGTCGAGCAGCCGGTCGAGTTCGCCTGATCGCCAGCTGACCACATGAAGAATCGGTCCGAAGACTTCCTCCTTCAGCTCGCGCGCGCTGTCGAGCTCGATGATCGCCGGGGCAACATAGGTGCCGCCCGCCGGAGGGTCTGCTTCCAGACGAAAAAGAACCGCGCCGCGCGAATCCATCGTTGCAATCCAGTGATCGAGCTTGCTCTTGGCCTCGCTGTCGATGACAGGCCCGACATGCGTCGCAAGCTCGCGCGGATCCCCGAGACTGAGTTCGCGCGCGGCCCCGACGACCATATCGAGCACGCGATCGGCGACATCCTCCTGCACGCACAGCAACCGCAATGCAGAGCAGCGCTGACCGGCCGAGCGGAACGCCGACACAACGACGTCATCCGTGACCTGTTCGGGCAGCGCCGTCGCATCAACGATCATGGCGTTGATGCCCCCGGTTTCCGCGATCAATGGCGCAATGGGCCCGTCCTTGGCTGCCAACATGCGGTTGATGCTACGCGCCACCTCGGTCGAACCCGTGAAGGCAACACCCGCGACGCGGCGATCGGCGACAAGAAGTGCGCCGATTTTTCCGTCGCCCGGAACGAGGTTGAGCGCGCCTGCCGGGATGCCGGCGCGATGCAACAGTTTGATGGCCTCGAAGGCCACAAGTGGCGTCTGCTCGGCCGGCTTTGCCACGACGGCGTTGCCGGCGGCAAGCGCTGCGGCGACCTGCCCGGTGAAAATTGCCAGCGGAAAATTCCACGGGCTGATGCAGACGAACACCCCGCGGCCCCGCATACGCAGCTCATTGGATTCGCCTGTCGGACCCGGCAGGGCCCGGGGCTCCAGCACACAACGCGCGTCTTGCGCATAGAACCGGCAATAGTCGACCGCCTCGCGCACCTCGGAAACGCAATCGTCGATCGTCTTGCCTGCCTCGCTTTGCAGCAGCGCGATCAAGCGGCCCCGATTCTGCTCAAACAGGTCGCCCGCGCGTTCGAGCGCTGCGGCGCGCTCGGCGACGGGAGTTGAACTCCAGGCCGGGAAAGCAGCCTGTGCAGATGCCATAGCAGCGGCAACCAGAGCCTCATCGCCCTCCTGCACGGCGCCGATGACAGCACCATCGATGGGAGAGTTGACCGCACGTTCACGTCCGACTACCGCCGAACCGTCGATCAATGGTTTTGCGTCGGAAATTTTCGGTGCCGAATGGATTTCGGCAGCCAGCGTTTTAAGCGTAGCGCTGTCGCCAAACTCAACACCGGGTGAATTCCGCCGCGACGCGCCGAACAGATCGCACGGCAACGGAATGTGCGAATGCCGCGCATGCGACGCATCACCGATCCAGCTTTGCGGCCGCCGCAGGATGGTTTCGACCGGCACTGAAGAATCGGCCGCGACGGACACAAACGAGGAATTGGCTCCGTTTTCCAGCAGCCGGCGGACCAGATAGGCGAGCAGATCGGCGTGTCCGCCCACGGGGGCATAGACACGACAAATCAGATCCGGCAATTCGGCGAGAAGGGCTTCATAGAGCGCTTCACCCATGCCATGCAGCCGCTGGAATTCATAACCGCTGGTGCTACCCGCATCCTCGATCACGCTGGCGACGGTCAACGCATTGTGGGTCGCAAATTGCGGATAAAGCCGTGGCCGCCCCAAAAGCAACTTGCGCACGCAGTCGAGGTAGCAAAGGTCGGTCATCGCCTTGCGCGTAAACACCGGGTAGTCGGAAAGGCCGCGCTCCTGCGCGCGCTTCACCTCGGTGTCCCAATAGGCGCCCTTGACGAGACGGATCATCAGCCGCCGGTTCAGGGTTTCCGCAGCGGCGCCAATCCAGTCGATCAGAGGCCCGGCGCGCTTCTGATAGGCCTGCACCGCAAGACCAAAACCATCCCATCCGGCGAGCGAGGCATCGCGCAGTGTCGCGGCGATCACATCGAGCGAGAGCTCCAGCCGGTCCGCCTCTTCGGCATCGATCGTGAAATTGAGTTCGTGGCGTTTTGCGAGCTGCGCCAGCCCGATCAATTTCGGGACCAGTTCGGCAAGCACGCGATCGCGCGACAACGGCTCGAAGCGTGGATGCAGCGCCGAAAGCTTGACTGAAATTCCGGGACGACGCGGGAGCGGGTCGTTGCCTGCAGTCTTGCCGATGGCTTCGATCGCACGGGCATATGAATCGAGGTAGTGCGCGGCGTCGGCGCTTGTGCGAGCTCCTTCCCCCAGCATGTCGAACGAATAAAGAAATTCGCGATGCGAGCCGGCGCGGGTAAGCGCCTCTTCGATCGTCTGCCCCAGCACGAAATGCGAACCGAGCAGACGCATGGCCTGGCGGGTCGCGGCCCGCACCGCCGGCAAACCAAGTCGCTTGATCAGGGCATCGACGATGCCTTCAGGGGTCTCACCGGGGTGAATAACCTTGACGGTGACACCGAGCGTCCAGGCTGAAGCCGACACCAGGAGAGGCGCCGAACGTGAGCCATGACGCGCCCAGTCGCCCGCCTGTAATTTGTCCTCGATCAGGCGGTCGGCAGTTTCCGCGTCGGGCACGCGCAGTAGGGCTTCGGCCAACACCATCAGCGCCAGCCCTTCCTTGGTGGACAGCGCATAGGCGTGGAGAAAGTCCTCGACCCCGCCGAGACCGCCGCTACGGGCCCGGATTGCCTTGACGAGACGCGTGGCGCGCGCGTCGATGCGCGCTTCTGCGCCGCTCCCGCGGCTGGCCGACGCCAATAATTCGGCCGCAATAGCCTCATCGGGCGGAGCATAAGGCGCCCGAAGCGGCGGAATGTCGCGCGCAAGCTTTTTGGCGGTTGCTGGCGCCATCGCCGAATCTCCGAAGCGTCTCACGCAATTCTATCTCAAAGCCGCCTTTATCGTGTTCAAGATTTACCTATTAGGCGGACGGTGACCAGCGACGTTAGTCATAACGCCGCAAATTGGCTGCCAACCATGTTTATGCGTATTGCCCTTTGCGGCGACGTGTCCTTTGCTATGCGGCGGGAACAAGCGCTACAGGCGCCCGCCGCTGAAGAAGGACACGCACGATGAAAGCTCACCACACCGGCTGGTGGGCATGGATGCCACTGCTGATCGCCGCGACGTTGACGACCAGCGCCGCAGCCGGGGAAACAATCGTCAAATTCTCGCTCGACTACGGTTTTGAAGGGCCAGCGGCGCTCTTCCTGCACCCGCTCGACAAAGGCTATTACAAGTCGGAAGGCCTCAATGTCACGATAAATCCCGCCTCCAACTCGATCGAGCCGATCGAGCGCGTGGCATCGGGTGAATACGACATTGGCTTCGGCGACATTAATACCCTGATCAGGCACCGCGATGCCAAACTGGGCGCGCCGGTGAAGGCTGTGTTCATGCTCTACAACCGGCCTCCGTTCGCGGTGATCGGCAGAAAGAGCCGCGGTATCGTCGTGCCGAAAGACCTGGAAGGAAAGACGCTCGGCGCACCGGCATCCGATGGTTCTTTCGCGCAGTGGCCGATTTTCGTACAGGTGAACAGCATCGATCCGGCAAAAGTAAAGATTGAGAACGTAAGCTTCCCGGTGCGCGAGCCCATGCTGGCGTCGGGGCAGATTGACGCAATAACCGGCTACTCATTTACGACCTTCGTCGATCTCAAGGACAAGGGCGTCCCGGTAGGCGACATCTCCGTGCTGCTGATGGCGGACTACGGCGTCGAGCTTTACGGCAACGCCATCATTGTAAATTCGAAATTCGCCGCTGAGCATCCGGACGCGGTGAGAGGCTTTCTCAATGCATTCATGCGCGGCCTCAGGGAGACCGTAAAGAACCCGGCGACGGCCATTGATTCCATTTTGCGGCGCAACCCTGACGCCAGGAAAAACGTCGAGCTAGAGCGCCTGACGATGGCTATTCGCGAGAATATCGTTACGCCCGAGGTCAAGGCGAATGGTTATGGGACCATCGACGAGCAGCGCTTCGCACGCGCCATCGACCAGATTGCTCTGACCTATAAGTTCAAGGCCGCGAAGCCGAAACTGGACGATGTTTTCGATTCGTCGTTTCTACCGACGCTGAAAGAGCGCAAGTTCAACTAGCCGGCTGCGGGAAAAGCTATTTTATCCGCTCGAGAACGCTCACGTAGTTCGCGACCGACGTCCCGCCCATATTGAAAATGCCGCCGAGCCGGGCACTCTTGACCTGCAAGTCGCCGGCGGTACCGGTTAGCTGCATTGCGGCAAGCGCGTGCATCGAAACGCCTGTCGCTCCGATCGGATGCCCTTTTGCCTTCAGCCCGCCGGACGGATTCACCGGCAGCTTGCCGTCTTTCTGGGTCCAGCCTTCCTTGATCGCGCGCGCCCCCTGCCCTTCGGCGGTCAAACCCATCGCTTCATATTCGATCAGCTCAGCGATGGTGAAACAGTCATGGGTCTCGACGAATGACAGATCGCCCATTTGAAGCCCGGAGTGCGCAAGCGCGCGCTGCCAGGCCTGCGAACAACCTTCGAACTTCAGAATGTCGCGCTTCGACATCGGCAGAAAATCCTGCACGTGCTCGGCGGCACGGAACGCGACTGCCTTCTTGAGCTTGAGCGCGGTCTCGACATCGGCAAGCACGACAGCCGCCGCGCCATCCGAAACCAGCGAGCAGTCGGTACGCTTCAACGGACCGGCCACAAACGGATTCTTCTCGCTTTCGGTGCGGCAGAAGTCATAGCCCAGATCCTTGCGCATCTGCGCGTAAGGATTTCCGACGCCGTTCTTGTGATTCTTGGCAGCGATCATCGCCAGCGCGTCGGACTGGTCGCCCCATTTCTGAAAATAGAGCCCCGCGATTTTTCCGAAAATCCCGGCGAAGCCCCCATCGATGTCGGCCTCCTCGCGCACGTACGACGCCTTCAGCAGGTTGCGTCCGATCTCCGGCGCAGGCGTTGTCGTCATTTGCTCAGCGCCCACGACAAGCACGATGCGCGCGGCACGCGCCTCGATCGTCTTGATTCCCTGATGCACGGCGGCAGACCCCGTCGCGCAGGCGTTCTCCACACGCGTTGCGCGTTTGAAGCGCAGGTCATTCGACGCCTGCAGGACCAGAGAGGCGGTAAAATCCTGGGCGGAAAACCCGGCATTGAAATGCCCGAGCACGATCTCGTCGACGTCTTTTGCGGCGATCCCGGCGTCAGACAGCGCCTCGCCCGCAACTTTCACGATCAGACTTTCGAGCGTTTCTCCGGCAAGCTTGCCAAATTGACTGTGTGCCCAACCGACGATACAGGCCGTCATTAACACCTCCTTTGCCGAACTTTGGTCGTTTTCATCGGGCTCTGCTGGTCCTCACTATATATTCAGCTGTGGTTCACGCGCTTTGCCTAGCATTCGAAGCTTAGATAGCCTAGCACGGCCGTCTATGGAACTTTCCCGTTTCTGGGGCCTTAGGACCCTGAACCGCGAACAATGACCGCCCGCACAAGCCACCGCTGTCGCGTCGCGATCCTCGGCCTCGCCGTGGGTGTGCTTGCGCTTGCCGCGACTGATCGCGCGTATGCAGAAGCGCAGCTGCTGATCGAGGCTTCGACAGGCAAGGTGCTGCATGCCGAGAATGCCACTTATCCATGGTATCCAGCTTCGGTCACAAAGTTGATGACCGCCTACACCACTCTGCGTGCGATCAAGGAAGGCCGACTATCGCTCAATACCCTGCTCCCGATATCGCGCAATGCCGCCGCGCAGCAGCCGACGAAGATGGGCTTCAAGGTTGGCGCCACGGTTACCGTCGACAACGCGCTGAAGATGCTGATGGTGAAATCCGCAAACGACATTGCGGTGGCAATCGCGGAAGGCGTTGGCGGTTCGATCGCAGGCTTTGCCGATCTCATGAATGCCAACGCGCGCCGGCTCGGCATGTCGCAAAGCAATTTCGTCAACCCGAACGGCCTGCCCGCGGAGAACCACATCTCGTCGGCCCGCGACCTCGGCATTCTGGCGCGCGCGCTGATCCGCGAATTTCCCGAGTACGACAGCTACTGGCACATTTCGTCCATCCGGTACGGCAATCGCGTGATGCGGAACTACAATTCGCTCATTGATCGTTATCCTGGCGCCGACGGCATGAAGACCGGATTCATCTGCGCGTCGGGCTACAACGTCGTCGCCTCCGCCACGCGCAACGGCCGCCGGCTGATCGCGGTCATTCTCGGATCATGGTCCGGCGCCGTGCGCGCACAAAAGGCGGCGCAGCTTCTAGAGCGCGGATTTAACAGCGGCGGTCTGTCCTGGCTGACACCCTCGCTCGGCACGGTCGATGCCTTGGCGCCGGTCGACGCACAGCCGCCCAACCTGCGCGAGGAAATGTGCGGCGGGCATCGTCGCAAACCGCCTTCCGAGGAGAACGAGGAAGAACCGGAAGAGTCGACCACCAGCGCAAGCGGCGAGTCTGAAAACGGACAGGCTTTCATGCTGTCCAGCCTGAAGCCGGCCAACGGCAAATTTGTGCTCGGCCCGCCGGTCGAGACCACGCCACCGGTGGTGGTGTTCACCGGCCCCGCCGATCATCCGGATCCGGTCGTCGCGCAGACAGCCAGCGCCACGCCCAAGAAGAAAAAGAAGACTGCCGCCAAGACCGAGGGCAGCGAAAAGCCCGTCAAGGGTGCAGCGGCCGAAAAGCCCAAAAAGACGGATGATGCAAAGCCAGCCAAGGCTGCAAAGCCCGCGAAACAGACGAAACCGAAAGTCACCTCGTCGACGCAATGAGCGAGCCCGTGCCGCGCGCTGAGCGAAAGACACCGCCCGCGCCCATTCCGTTCACCGTCCTCACGGGCTTTCTGGGCGCCGGCAAGACCACGTTGCTCAACCGGCTGCTGAAGGATCCCGCACTTGCGGAGACCGCGGTCGTCATCAACGAATTCGGCGAGGTAGGGCTCGACCATCTGCTGGTAGAGTATGTCAGCGACAACATGGTGTTGCTGCAGTCGGGCTGCTTGTGCTGCACGATGCGCGGCGACCTTGTCGACGCGCTGGAGACGCTGCTGCGCGACCTCGACAACCGGCGCTGCACATTCAAAAGGCTGCTGCTCGAAACCACAGGCCTCGCCGATCCGGCGCCGGTGCTGCATACCGCAATGTCGCACCCCTATCTCGTCTTACGCTATCGTCTGGACGGCGTCATAACCGTCGTGGATGCCGCCACCGGTGAGTCAACGCTCGATGCGCATGTCGAGGCGGTGAAGCAGGCCGCCGTCGCCGACCGTATCGTGCTGACCAAGACCGATCTTGTGGACGAGGCCAAACGACAGCAAATCGTTGCCAGGCTTCGCGGGCTAAACCCGGCCGCGCCCATCCTCGATGCTGCCAAAGGCGAAGCAACGGCCGAGAGGCTGCTCGGGAGCGGGCTTTATGACCCTGACCGGAAAATCCCCGACGTGAAGAAATGGCTTGCCGCCGAAGCCTACGCGGACAGCCACGGTCATCACCGTCATCATCACGACGTCAATCGGCACGACGAGCATATCAGCTCCTTTGTACTCACAGCCGACGATGCCATTCCATCGGGAACTCTGGAGATGTTTCTCGAACTGTTGCGGGCCACGCACGGAGAAAAGCTTCTGCGCGTCAAAGGCATTGTGAAACTTGCGGAAATGCCCGACACGCCGGTTGTCGTGCACGGTGTGCAGCACATATTCCACCCGACCGCGCGACTTGAACGCTGGCCCGACGATGATCATCGCACCCGGCTCGTTTTCATCACGCGCGATTTGCCGCAGCGCACAGTGCGCGAGCTTTTCGAGGCTTTTCTCGGGGTCGCGGCCCCCGACCGGCCCGACCGGGCCGCTCTGGTCGACAATCCGCTCGTTCCGTTCGGGGGCCGCTAGCGATTGCCGGTCTTGCATGCGGGACCGGTTGGACTCATGCTGACGCGAAATCGACCGCCTTCGCGCGAAAAGGTGGTCGCGGGGGAAGCATCATGGAGCGGCTCTGGCTGCGGCATTACCCGCCGGGCGTACCCAGCGAGATCGACGCGACGCGCTATCCGTCGCTGGTCACGATGTTCGAGGAAAGCTTCACAAAATTTTCCGAGCGTGAAGCCTGCGCCTGCATGGGCAAGTCGCTGACCTATGCCGACCTGGAAAAGACATCACGCGCCCTTGCAGCATGGCTGCAAAACGTCGGGCTGAAACGCGGCGCGCGCGTCGCCATCATGATGCCGAACGTGCTGCAATATCCGATCGCCATCGCTGCGATTCTGCGCGCCGGCTGCACCGTCGTGAACGTGAACCCGCTCTACAAGCCGCGCGAACTGGAAGTCCAGCTCACCGATGCCGGCGCGGAAGCCATCATAGTGCTCGAAAATTTCGCCGGCGTCCTGCAACAGGCGCTGCCGAATCTGCAAGTCAAGCATGTCGTGATCGCGAGTCTGGGCGACATGCTTGGCACGGTGAAGGGTACGATCGTCAACGCGGTCGTTCGCTACATCAAAAAGATGGTGCCGGCTTACACGATTCCGGGCGCCACCAAGTTCAATGACGCCGTTTCAGCCGGACACACGATGGCGCTCGAAGCATCAACGTCGATGCCCGACGACATCGCTTTCCTCCAGTACACGGGCGGCACCACTGGGGTCGCGAAAGGTGCGATGCTTCTTCATCGCAACCTGGTCGCCAATATGCTGCAGGTCGACGCCTGGAATCAGCCGATGGTCGATATCCCGCCGAGAGTCGACCACATGATCATTGTCACGGCGTTGCCGCTGTATCACATCTTCGCCTTGACCGCGTGTTTCCTGCTCGCCATGCGCACCGGCGGAATGTGCCTGCTGATTCCAAACCCCCGCGATATTCCGGGACTGGTGAAAGAGCTTTCGCATTACAAAGTGAACATCTTTCCGGCAGTGAACACGCTGTACAATGCGCTGCTCCACCATCCCAATTTCGGCAAGATCGACTGGAGCATGCTGAAGTGCACGATCGGCGGCGGCATGGCCGTACAGAAACCGGTCGCCGACGCCTGGGTGAAGGCCACCGGCAAGCCGATCATCGAGGGTTACGGCCTCTCCGAGACCTCACCGGTGCTTACATGCAACCGCGGCGATATTAGCGAATGGACCGGAACTATCGGTCTTCCGCTGCCGTCAACTGAAATCTCGATTCGCGATGACGACGGACGTGAATTGGCGATCGGCGAGCAGGGCGAGATCTGCGCGCGCGGTCCGCAGGTCATGGCGGGCTACTGGAAGGCGCCCGATGAGACCGCAAAAGCAATGACGAAAGACGGATTTTTCCGCACCGGTGACATTGGCATCATGGACGAGCAAGGACGCGTGCGTATCGTCGACCGCAAGAAGGACATGATCTCCGTATCGGGCTTCAAGGTGTTCCCGAACGAGGTCGAGGAAGTAGCCATGAGCCACGGGAGCCTGCTGGAATGTGCCGTCATCGGCGTGCCCGATCAGCACTCCGGCGAGGCTGGCAAGCTTTTCGCGGTCAAGAAAAAGCCCGATGTCACCGCCGACGATCTGCGCAGATTCCTAGCCTCACGGCTTGCCAGCTACAAGGTGCCAAAGCAGATCGAGTTCCGGGACGAGCTGCCGAAAACCAACGTCGGCAAAATTCTGCGGCGCGCCTTGCGCGATGAAGTCGAGCATCGACCGACCAATTGATGCGGGGCGCAATGGTCGCAAGCGCAGCCGACGTCGTGTCGTTCTGGCAGAAGGCCGGTCCCGACCGCTGGTTCACAAAGGACCCGGCATTCGACGACGAGATCCGCGAACGATTTCTGACGACTCACGAGGCGGCTGCTGCCGGACAATTATCCGGCTGGGAGCAGAGCGCCGAAGGGGCGCTGGCGCTGCTCATTTTGCTGGACCAGTTCCCGCGCAACCTGTTTCGCGGTGATGCTCGAGCGTTTGCCACCGATCCGCTCGCGCGCGCCATCGCGGCCGGAGCCATCGTGCGCGGGTTCGACAGCCAGGTGCCGAAAGAGCTGCAGAACTTTTTCTATCTTCCGTTCGAGCATTCCGAGGATCTCGCCGACCAAGAGCGTTGCATCGCCCTCAACAAGGCGTCCGGCGACACAGAAAATCTGAAATGGGCGGAAATTCACGCCGATATCATCCGGCGGTTCGGACGGTTTCCCCATCGCAACACGGTCCTCGGCCGCGCGACCACACCGGAAGAGCAGGCCTTCCTCGACAGCGGCGGTTTTGCCGGCTGAAATTCCCGGCGCTCAGCCTTTTGCCTTTGTAGGCCTAGGCGCGTGCCGAAGCCCTGGAGTAGCATCGCTCCTGAACGGCGGCCGCGGGGGCAGGCGCCGAAAACGCCATCAGGGAGCTGTCATGCGCCACGCCATATCCGCCATTTTCACCGCAACCGTATTGGCCCTCAACGGCACCGCTCTCGCGCAAGCGCCACAAGGTTATCCGGCGGACTACGCCAAGATCGTCGATGCCGCCAAGAAGGAAGGCAAGGTCGTCATCTCCTCGACCACCGACGCAGTCGCTGCCAATCCATTGCTCAAAGACTTCGAGACGCTCTACCCCGGCATCAAGGTCGAATACTCCGACCTCAATTCAACCGAACTCTATAACCGTTTCATCGCCGAGGCTGCGGCCAACAATGGCACCGCGGACGTCATTTGGTCGTCGGCGATGGATCTGCAGGTGAAGCTGGTCGCCGACGGTCATGCCGCGGCCTACGCCTCGCCGGAGATCAAGTCGCTGCCGAAATGGGCGGTGTGGAAGGATTCAGCCTACGGCACGACTTATGAGCCGATCACTTTTGTCTACAACAAGCGCCTCGTTCCCGAGGCTGACGTGCCGAAGGATCACACTGATCTTCTGAAGCTGCTCAACGCCAAGACGGATTTCTACAAAGGCAAGATCACCGCCTACGATCCCGAGCGGTCCGGCGTCGGCTATCTGTTCTGCAACGCGGACATCAAGGATTTCCCGCAGGCCTGGGACCTCTTCAGGGCAATGGGTAAGGCGCAGGCGAAGCTCTACACCAGCGCCGGCGCCATGATGGAACGCGTGACATCCGGCGAGCACCTGATCGCCTACGGCGTCTTCGGCTCCTATGCGCTCGGCCGCTCCAAGAAAGACCCGAACCTCGGCATCATTCTGCCGAAGGACTACACGATGGTGACCTCGCGTGTTGCCTTCATTTCCAAGCACGCCAAGAGCCCGAACGCCGGCAAGCTCTTTCTGGATTACATCCTGTCGAAGCGCGGACAGGAAATAATCGCAAACAAGGCCGATCTTTATTCGCTTCGTTCAGACGTTGATGGCGAAGCGACGATCAAAGGCGTCACGCAACTCGTCGGCGACAAAGCACGGCCTGTTCCGATCGACCAGACGCTCTTGGAGAATCTCGACCAGGCCAAGCGCCTTGCCTTCCTGTCGAAGTGGCAGCAGGCGAAGAAGGGACAATAGGCATAGCGCGTCGCCTTTGGGCGCACCGGATCAAGGGCAGCCATGCCCATTGTCGTGTACCGTTTGCTTGTCCTCGGCGTCACCACGCTTGTCGTGGTGGCGCCGCTTTCACTTGTGGTCTACCAGAGCTTCCTCACCGCGCCGTTTTTCGACCCGTCGGCAAGAGTCGGCTTGCTCGCCTATTCCTTCGTGCTCGCCGATTCCGATTTCTGGCAGGCGTTCTGGACCACAGTCGCGATCGCAGCCGGCATGGCAGCGATTGCGGTGCCGCTTGGTGCCCTGCTCGCTTTCCTGATGGTGCGCACCGATGTCCCCGGCCGGAAGTATCTCGAGCCGCTGATCCTGATCCCGATTTTCGTTTCCGCGGTGGTGATTGCGTTCGGATATGTCGTGGCGATTGGCCCGGTCGGAATCTTCTCGACGCTTGCAAAAGATATTTTCGGCTTCGTGCCGTGGAATCTCTATTCGCTGCTGGCGCTGATCGTGATCGCGGGGCTCACGCACGTCCCGCACGTCTACCTCTACAGTGCGGCCGCACTGCGCGGTCTGAGCACCGACCTCGAGGAGGCCGCGCGGGTGTCCGGCGCCAATCCGTTCCGCGTCGCTGTCAGTGTCAGCCTGCCGATGATCCTCCCCGCAATTTTGTTCGCCGGCGTGCTCGTGTTCTTTCTCGGCTTCGAGCTGTTCGGCTTGCCGCTGGTGCTGGGCGATCCGCAGGACCTGTTGGTACTGTCAACCTATCTGTTCAAGCTCACCAACAAGCTCGGCGTCCCGTCATATCAATTGATGGCTGTGGTCGTCGTGGCAATCATCGCGATCACCGCGCCGCTGGTTTTCATGCAGCGCATGCTTCTGCGCCAGGCGCAACGCTATGTTTCTGTGCGCGGCAAAGGCCTTAAGACGCAGCCGCTTCCCCTGCATCGCTGGCGCTGGGTCGCCTTCGCCGGAATTGTTTTATGGCTCTTTGTGACCGTGGTCGTGCCGATCTCCGGCATTACGCTGCGCTCTTTCGTCGTGACCTGGGGCGAAGGCGTGCGGTTACTCGATGTGCTGACGCTCGATCATTATCGCGAACTCACCGACTATCCGAACGTCGTCCGGGGCATATTCAACACGCTGGGCATCGGCGTCATCGGTGGCGCGGTTGCTGTCGCGTGCTACACCGCCATCGCCCTTGCGGTGCACCGGTGGAACTCCGGCTGGACACGGCTTGTCGACTACCTCGTGATGGTGCCACGGGCGATGCCGGGCCTCGTTGCCGGCCTTGCGCTGCTGTGGGTGTTCCTTTTCGTGCCGCTCCTCTCGCCGATCAAGTCGACAATGGTCTCGATCTGGCTCGCTTATTCCATCGTCTGGCTTGCCTACGGCATGCGTCTCGTTTCCGGCACATTGCTGCAGGTCGCTCCGGAACTGGAAGAAGCCGCACGCACTGCCGGGGCCAGCGACTTGCGCGTCAAACGCGACGTCACCGTGCCGTTGATCAAATACGGCATGCTGGCAAGCTGGCTGCTGGTCTTCCTGATTTTCGTGCGCGAATACTCGACCGGCATCTACCTGCTCGGTCCCGGCACCGAGGTGATCGGTTCGCTCCTGGTGTCACTCTGGGGCACCGGCGCAGTCGATCTGGTGTCGGCACTGTCAGTCGTTAATGTGGTCATGATCGGCGTCGGCCTTGCCGTCGCGGTCCGCCTCGGAGTGCGCCTGCATGGCTGAACTCATCGTCAAGGACGTCGCCCTTCGCCTCGGCGACAAGGAGATCCTCAAGGGCGTTTCCATTTCCGTCCCTGCGGGCGAAGTGGTCGCCTTGCTCGGTCCGTCGGGCAGCGGCAAGACGACGCTGCTGCGCGCCATTGCGGGCCTGGAGACACCGCATCAGGGCTCAATCGCCATCGGAAACACCCCGTTTTTCGACGCGGCCCGCGGCATCGAATTGCCGGCGGAAAAGCGTGGACTGGGACTTGTATTCCAATCCTACGCGCTATGGCCGCACCGGACAGTATTCGACAATGTCGCTTATGGCCTCAAGTTGCGCGGCGTCGCGGCTGAGGAAATCAAAACCCGCGTGGAGAAGACGCTGTCGCAGATTGGGCTCGGCCAACTTGCCGCACGTTATCCGCATCAGCTTTCAGGCGGACAACAGCAGCGCGTTGCCATCGCACGCGCGCTCGTTTACGAGCCGCCGGTGATCCTGCTCGACGAGCCGCTGTCCAATCTCGACGCCAAGCTGCGCGAGGAAGCGCGCGCCTGGCTGCGCACGCTGATCGTCACGCTGGGATTGTCCGCAATCCACGTCACGCACGACCAGGTCGAGGCCATGGCAATCGCCGATCGCGTGGTGTTGCTGGATGCCGGGCTCGTCGCGCAGGAAGGCGCGCCGACCGCTCTCTATAACGAGCCGGCCACGCTGTTCGCCGCGGAATTCATGGGCGCCAATAACAGGCTCACCGGCACCCTGGCTGGCAATTCCAACGGCCGTGCAACGATAGAGCTGTTCGGTGAGCGATTGAGTGGCATGTCGCGGACGAAAGCGGCTGCCGGAGCCAAGGCGACCGGCATCATCCGCATTGAGCGTGTGCGCTGCGCATCGAGCGCCGGCCCCAACCGGCTGAAAATGCAGCTCAAGGCGCCGATGTATCTCGGCGAGCGATGGGAGCTTGTGTTCGCGCACGAAAATCTTACGGTTCGTGCTTATGCGCCCGCGCCGCTCAATCCGGGCGAGCACTATGTCGAATTTCCCCCCGATGCGCTGTGGGTGTTCTAGGCTCCTCGCATGACCGACTTTCACGGTGTTTTCCCGTATCTCGTTTCGCCAATCGACGCGGGTGGCCGGATTCTCACCGACGTGTTGGCCAAGTTGGCCGGCGACCTGATCAAGGCGGGCGTGCACGGGCTCACGCCATTGGGTTCAACCGGCGAGTTTGCCTATCTCAACCGCACGCAACGCGAAGCCGTGGTGAAGGCGACGATTGAGGCATCGGCGAAAAAGGTGCCGGTGATCGCCGGCGTCGCATCGACGGCGACCGCGGACGCGGTCGAACAGGCAAAGGCCTACCAAAAGCTCGGCGCCGACGGCATCCTGGCCATCCTCGAGGCTTACTTCCCCCTCAAGGACACGCAGGTCGAATCCTATTTCCGCGCGATCGCCGACTCTGTCGATATTCCAGTCGTGCTTTACACCAATCCGCAATTTCAGCGCAGCGACCTTTCACTCGACGTGATCGCGCGCCTGTCGGAGCATCCACGCATCCGTTACATCAAGGATGCGTCCACCAATACCGGGCGTCTGCTATCGATCATGAACCGTGCGCCGCGGATGAAGGTGTTCTCCGCGTCGGCGCACATTCCGGCGGCGGTCATGCTGATCGGCGGAGTCGGATGGATGGCGGGGCCGGCCTGCATCGTGCCGCACCAGAGCGTGCGCCTCTTCGAGCTATGCCGCGCGGGGCAGTGGCCCGAGGCGATGAAGCTCCAGCGGGATCTTTGGCGCATCAACGAGGCTTTCGCGCGGTTCAACCTTGCCGCCTGCATCAAGGCCGGGCTGCAGATCCAGGGCTACGCCGTCGGCGATCCGGTGCCCCCGCAGGCTGCTCTTGGGCCGGCCGAGCGCGAGGCGGTAGAAAGCATTCTCGCCGACGTGGCGAAGCTGGAAATGCCTTGATTTGGCGGCTTTCAGTGCTGCATCCAACTGAATCTTAACGGTTCCTTGCTAGGCGGAGGCGATGGCCTTGCCGTCCTTCGCACCCGAAAATGTGAAATCTGCGCCGCCGTCCCCACTGGCGCGGGTCTTTGCACGCATCAAATCCGTGCTTGCCGAACGCCACGACAGCCGGCTTGCCCAATTCGTCGCTGGAAAAGTTTTCCTCGTGCGTGTCGGCAGCGCCTTGCTCGCGCTGGTGTCGCAGGTTCTGCTGGCGCGCTGGATGGGCAGCTTCGAGTTCGGCATCTACATCTATGTGTGGACCTGGGTGCTGATGATTGGCGCGTTGTCCGACGTGGGCCTTTCATCGGCCGCACGCCGCTTCATTCCGGAATACACGGAGCTTAAAAACCTTGATCGTCTACGCGGCTTTCTGAACGGCTCGCGTTGGCTGGCTTTTGGCATGGCAACCGCCATTGGCCTTGTTGGCGCGATCGGCATTTACCTTCTTGCACCATGGCTCGACCACTTTGCAGTGATCCCGCTCTATCTCGCCTGTCTCGCGATCGCGGCTTACGGGCTGGTGCAAGTACAGGCCGGTATCGCGCAGTCCTACGACTGGCCCAATCTCGCGCTGATGCCCTTCTACATCTGGCGTCAGCTCATAATCACGGTTCTGATGGGCGCCGCCTGGTTCTTCGGCGCGGCGACCGACGCGGTCACCGCCATGATCATCGCGGTTATAACGACCTGGGCCGTGACGATCGGCCAACTCGCGCTGCTCAGCCGGCGCCTGAAGGAGAAGGTCCCGGCGGGACGAAAAATCTACGAGCCGAGAGTTTGGTACGCAACGTCGCTGCCGATTTTCATTGTCGAAGGTTTCTACCTGCTCCTCACTTATGTCGACATCATCACGCTTGAACATTTCCGTTCGCCGCACGATGTCGCGATTTACTATGCTGGCGCCCGCCTGCTCGCGATCGTGGCCTTCGTTTATTTCGCGATCGCGGGAGCAACGACGCATAAATTCAGCGAGTACGACATCGCAGGCGACCGCCGGCGGCTCGCCTCATTCTTCCGCGAGACGGTGCACTGGACGTTCTGGCCCTCACTCGCTATCTGCGCCGCAATCCTCGCCTTCGGCAGGCCGCTTCTGTCGTTGTTCGGTGCGGGTTTCGAAGCAGGTTATGGCGTGATGTTTATTCTTGCCGTCGGACTTCTGGCGCGCGCGTCGGTCGGACCGGCCGAGCGCCTGCTCAATATGATCGGCGAGCGCAAGCAATGCGCGACCGTCTATGCCCTTGCTTTCGCGATCAACCTGTTGCTGTGCGCGATACTTATTCCGCGCCTTGGAATTGAAGGCGCAGCTGCAGCAACATCTGCCGCGCTGGTCGCTGAATCACTGATGTTCTGGTGGGTGACGAACAAGCGGCTTGGGTTCAATATCTTTGTGTTCAGCCGTCCGACGGGCTGACGTCACGCCCGCTGCCGCAACAGTCGACGGATCACCTTGCCCGTAGTCGTCATCGGCATGTCGTCGATAAAAGCGACTTCGCGCGGATATTCGTGTGCGGACAGGCGCGTCTTCACAAAGCCTTGAATCTCTGAAGCAAGTGAATCGGACGCCGTGTAGCCTTTCTTCAGGACGATAAAGGCTTTGACGATTTCGGTGCGCAATGCATCGGGCTTGCCGACGGCGGCGGCAAGCGCTACTGCCGGATGACGAATGAGGCAATCCTCGATCTCGCCCGGTCCGATCCGAAAACCCGCCGACGTGATGACGTCGTCGTCCCGCCCGACAAAGCTGACGTAACCTTCCTCGTCCATGACGCCCTGGTCACCGGTCGTCATCCAATCGCCGATGAACTTGTCGCGCGTG
>Ga0310811_10001677_pt1 | contig 27613 bp, 34 predicted proteins | sample YCmetagenome_FD_207642 | JGI IMG/M metagenome (GOLD analysis project Ga0310811, IMG submission 207642) | Soil microbial communities from experimental microcosm in Duke University, North Carolina, United States - YC | ecosystem: Engineered > Artificial ecosystem > Soil microcosm > Unclassified ... | reverse complement strand
CTTGGCTGACCCGGTCATCGGAACGACCACGGCGCAGCGGCCGCCCCTCGCGGACATCGAAGTGCGCTTCAAATACAATCAGGATTTTGACAGCATCTACGCCATGGTGCCATCGACCATTGCGCTGCTGCTGGCGCTGTTTCCCGCCATTTTGATGGCACTCGCGATCGTGCGCGAGAAAGAACTCGGTTCAATCACCAACCTTTACGTGACGCCAGTCACTCGCTTGGAATTCCTCGTTGGGAAACAGCTCCCTTATATTGTGGTCGCGCTCACAAATTTTTCCATTCTGTTCGCGATGGCGGTTCTGCTCTTCAAGGTGCCTCTCAAAGGCAGCTTTCTGACCTTGCTGTCCGGTGTCCTGATTTATGTCACGGCAACGACCGCCTATGGAATGTTGATCTCTGCGTTCTGCAGCACGCAGATCGCCGCACTTTTTGGAACCGCGATCCTTACGATCCTGCCCGCCACGCAGTTTGCCGGCTTGTTGACACCTGTTTCTTCGCTTTCGGGATTTGGACGTGTGCTTGGAAGTGTTTTCCCCATGTCTTATTTCCTTCCGATCAGTGTGGGTACCTTTACGAAGGGTCTCGGTATCAGAGACCTATTTCATAATATGCTCGCGCTGACCGCTTTTGTTCCAGTCTTGACCACTCTTAGCCTGCTGCTGTTGCCGAAGCAGGAAAAGTAAGGCGCCGGTAATGAGGCGATCACTTTCAAATATCTTCTGGCTCGGAACGAAAGAGCTGAGAAGCGTGCTCGGTGATTTCGTTCTGCTGGGCCTGGTTATCTATTCCTTTTCACTTGCGGTGATAAGCCAGGCTCAAAGCTATTCGCAGGAGCTTCATAATGCCTCCATTGCGATCGTCGATGAAGATCAGTCCGCGCTGTCGCGCCAGATTGCTGGCGCTTTTCTCCCTCCCTACTTCAAAAGTCCAGATCGGCTTGCCCAAGCCGATATTGAAAGCGCGATGAACGCTGGAAAATACACTTTCGTTATCGATATTCCGCCGAATTTCGAGCGAGATGTGCGCGCAGGGCGGCAGCCGGATTTGCAAGTCAATGTTGATGCGACGGCGATGGTTCAGGCGGGCCTTGGTTCCGGATATGCCGAGCAGATCGTCAGTACCGAGATCGCAAATTTCGTTTCCCGCACACAGCAAACGTCGCCGTCGCCCGTCAATCTGGCTATCCGTATCGCGTTCAATCCAAACGAAACGACGGCATGGTTCACCAGCGTCATGGGGATCATCAACAGTGTCACGATGCTAGCCATTGTCCTAGCGGGCGCAGCTCTCGTGAGAGAAAGGGAGAGGGGAACCATGGATCATCTGCTGGTGATGCCAGTCTCTACGCTCGAGATCGCACTTTCGAAGGTATGGGCCAATGGCCTCGTGATTGCGGTAGCCGTTGCTCTCTCGCTTTATCTGGTGGTCAAGGGTTTGCTGGGTGTTCCCATTGCCGGATCAATTTCACTCTTCTTGCTGGGCACTTCGCTTTATCTTTTCTTCGCGACCTCGATCGGCCTTTTTTTGGGCACAGTGGCTCGATCAATGCCGCAGCTTGGTCTGCTCTTTATGTTGGTAGCTGTCCCGCTCAATCAGCTGTCAGGTAGCTCGACGCCCCTGGAAAGCATGCCGCCCTTGCTCGCGACGATCATGCGGGCCTCGCCCTCAACTCATTTCGTATCGTTTGCTCAGTCGATCCTGTATCGCGGTGCTGGATTCGATGCGGTCTGGCAGCAGTTTCTAGCGGTTGTTGCCATCGGCGGCATTTTTCTGATCCTGTCAATTATACGATTTCGTTCTTCAGTCGCTCAGTCGTGACCAGGGAAAGTAGCGAGCGCATTCGATTGAATGCAGGTGAAAGACCGGCCGGCGTGACGTGGCGATCACAGCCGGCCCGAGCCATGATGATCCGCAGTATTAGGCACTCAGCTGCTTTAGCGCCTTGTAGTTACGCAGTTCCACACGACGAGACGTAGGAAGCATGATCAGGCCGTCCTGCTCAAGCTGAGTGAAGGTTCGGGAGACAGTCTCGATCGTCAGTCCAAGGTAGTCCGCGATGTCCTGGCGGGACATCGGAAGGTCGATTGCAGTCGTCCTGGAGGCTCGGCGTGCCATCTCTACGAGGAATCCGGCAACGCGTTCCTCGGCGCTCTTGATCAGGAGGAGCATATGCTCCTGGAAGCGCCGCAACTCTTGGGCTGTGGCTTCCCATAGTTGGCGCGCTAGGTCCTTTTCGTAACTAGCGCGCGCCATGATCGCGCTGCGCTTTGTGACTAACACGTGGGTCTCGCCGACGGCCTCGGCGGAAGCCATATGGTTATTCGCCGCTTCGAAGCCAAAGACGTCGCCGGGCAGATAGAAGGCGCAAATCTGACGCCGCCCATCTTCAAGGATCTTGTAGGTGCGTACCGCACCCGAGACGACCTGATAGAGATACTCAGCGGGCTCGTCTTCTCCATAGATCTCCGTATTGCGGGAAAAGCGCATCGGAGCGCCCATGAGCGTGAGCGCCATCACGCCTTCGTCGGCGCGCTGCGCAACGCGCGCGTTAAAGGGAACGTGGGATGCTTTAATAGCAACTGCGGGGATAACTTGCATGACGGCGCTCCATCAGTGGAAGGTTGATGGCGCCACTTTGGCGCGCAGCAGCTCGAACTGAAATTCGGATATTTCCCCTAAGTAATGTTCCTGAGTGGTCGGGCGGCGATACGAATCGCCAAAAAGGTCTGCCAATCAGGCGATTGAGCATTAAAAATTCACGTCTTATCAGTGACTTATGGTGCGGTGCGTACCGAGGGTATTGTGGCCTATTCGACGGATGGCGACGCCATCTGGAAGGATCCAGTAGCCTACGGGGGCTTGGTGCGAAGTGCTCCCAGAATCGCACCAGTGTGTGGGTTCACGAAATGGAAGCTCGCGCATGCAGGGCACGATACCGTTTCGTAGCTCGCATCGTCGAAGCGTGTCGTATCCTCGTGAAGCAGGGCCTGCACCTTGCTGCCCGTCCGGGGACATTCAAAAAGGATTGGTCGCCAACGTAAATCCGCCATCGTGTTCACTCCTGTTGATCACGATGCCATTTGTCATCGCTGCCTGATTTGATCATTGTCAAGTCCAGAACGCCTTCACCCGGTATGATTTACGAAGTCTTTCTGTTCAGTGGAGACGGAAATGAGCGACCGTGAGAACATCGTACATTTGACCGAGCAACTCGCGTCTGAAACGTCTGCTCTCAAACGGCAGCAACTTGCGCGTCGAATCAAGAAGGAGATCGAAAGGTTTGTGCCAGGCGATTGCACGGCGGCACCTCGCGATCAAATTGGAGAGTATTGGAAGTCTCGCGCGGAGCGGACCAGGCAACGGGCGCGACGGCATGGCGACCAAGGTCTTCGCGATCATCTGCTGAAGATCGCAAATGGGTATGACGAACTCGCAAAGCGAGCATGTTCCGCTCGAGAGACGACAGAAACGCAGGGCGGTAAGACCTAGCAGGTAGCGGTTGCGCTAGGCGCCTGCTCTTGCGCTGTTGTATAGCGACCCTTGGCTAGATCACTCCATCACCAGCCGGCAACGAATCGGCGCGGAAAAGCTCGCCGGAAAGTAGCCGTACTTTGTCAGCTTGCGGCTTTGATGTCGTCTGGAGATTCCATAACAAATCCAGAGTAGGGCTCCATGAAACAAAGGTGATCATGGACTTGTTTGACGCCTGAGGTGTTTTCAGCCGCCACAACGGCCGCTTGGCGAGCCCGATCATCCGTGATGATGCCATGGAGATGAACAATGCCATCGCTAACGGTCACTTCAAAGCTGATAGGCCTCCAGTGAGTGCTATTGACCTGACGGAGAATGCGGTCCTGGATATGGATGTCGTCGGCCGTCGGGTCTGGAATCTGGTGAGCGATGCTCGCGACGGCCCGCAAGACGTTGGATCTTGTAACGATGCCAACCAAACTTGTTCCCTTCATAACAGGTAGGCGCTTGATTCCCTTCTGTTCCATCAAATGCACAAGTTCGTCGAGCGATGTGTCTTCTTCCACTGTTACTGGGTCACAGGTCATTACGTCTTCGACTCGACGGCCGCGCTCGTGAACGAATTCGGTGGCAAGCCGTCCCGGCCCGCAAAAGAATTCGAGCAAGGCAGAACGCTTCCGACCGGTGCCGATCTCACTGCGGTGAAGGAAATCACTCTCGGAAACAATTCCCTTCAGCTGCCCGTCTTCGTCGACCACCGGGAGGCCGCTGAGATGGCAGCGCAGCATGATATTTGCTGCATCCTCGATCGACGCACGAGGCGTTACTGTTATGACATCCTTGGTCATGATCTGGTGGGCCCGCATGTAAAATCCTCCGGTTTTTTCCTTTACAGAATAGGCGTCGGCGGTCGCCTTATCTTGATCTCGCTCAAAAAGCTGCAATTCATCCGACGATCCTATTCCAGCGTTTTCAGATAAGATAAAAAGTCATTGATCTGATCGCCATCGAAGCGAAATTCGGGCATGCTTGGATGGCCGGTAAAGATACCCTCCGCGAGTGTTTCCTCAAGCGTATCGATTGGATAGCGCTTGTGAAGCGTCCGGAACGGAGGAGCAATCGAAAGCGGACTTGGGCCGACCTTATCGATGGAGTGGCATCTAGCGCAGTGTAGCCGTGCAAGATGCTTTCCGTGTTCGATGTTGCCTCCCTTGGTCGCCGCTGTGTTCGTCATGGTCAATATGGCTGCCCCAAAGAGAAAAAATGTTGTTCTTTTGAAGGAAGGGGCGTTCTTCATGAGGTGCTCCGGCGTTAGCGCTTACGCAGCGTGCCAGATTGGAAGAGAACGCATTTGATGCGGGTCAACCGCTGATCAATCTGGAGAGTAAGCCGGGCTAACTCTGTTGAATTCTTCGGATACGAGGTCTCCTTGCGCCGCTTCAAATTCGTGCCCCAGCTTGGCGCGCGCAGCGTCCCTGATGCGATCTGCCAATTCGGGTTCGCGATCCATGAGGCTATGCAGATCGGCGGCGTCCAAGGCGAGAAGCCTGGTGGGCTGTGTGGCCAAAATGGTGGCCGTACGCCGGGTTTGCCGGAGCGCTGCGATCTCACCAAAGAAGTGACCAGTTCCAAGCCTGACTTTCTTGTGCCTTAGTCTTATCTCGACCTCACCATCGACAATGAGATACATCGAATGTGCCGGCTCGCCTCGACGGGCGATCACGTCTCCTTGCTCGTTCTTCTGCGCCCGCAGCATTTTCATGATTTCACCGATCTGTGCAGCGCTCAATTCGCTGAAGAGTGGAATTCGCGCGACCAATCCCCAGGTGATTACAAAGTCGCGGCGGTGAACTTCATTGGCGAAAGCGGTCGCGACAATGCCAACGGGCAGTGCAATCATCAGGATTCCGGAAAATATCGTGAAGCCAGCGAGAATTCGACCGAGAGGGGTGATCGGAACTGCGTCGCCGTATCCGATCGTGCCAAGGGTGACTATTGCCCACCAGAGTGCGTCAGGTATGGTGCCGAATTTGTCCGGCTGCACTGTACCTTCGATCAAGTGCATCAATGCTGCAGCGATCAGCGCGGTACCGAAGAGAATGATAAAGCACCCGGCCAGCGCGCGCCGCTCCGAATACAGCGCATCGAGCAACGAGCGCATCGCTGGAGAATAGCGCGTGAGCTTTAAGAACCGGAGCAGCCGGAGAACAAGTAGTGTCTTGAGCCCCGGAACGCCTGCCATCGATAGCCAGAACGGCAGGATTGCGATGAGATCGATGACTCCCCAAGGACTGGTGATAAATCGAAGGCGGGCCCGAGGCGCGTTAAGGCGGTTCCACGGAGGATGCTCCCGGGCGATCCAGATCCTGACGAGGTATTCGATCGAGAATGCTATGGTAGCTGTCAGCTCGATGAGCTCGAAGCTCGCTTTGTATTCGGCGGAGAGTGCGGGAACGGATTCAAGCGTGGTCGACAGCAGTGTAATGCAAATCAGGGCCACCAGACTGTAATTGATCGCAATACTCTTCGCGTCCACCGATCCTTGTTCAAGCAGCGTATATAGCCGCCGTCGCATAACGCCGAGCCCGGGCGGCGGTTTATACATTGACGGCACCTAATGCGACATCAGTACTGGAACTGTCATGCAGGCGAGCATGTCGCGGGTAACGCCACCAATCAAACGCTCTCGCAGGCGAGAGTGGCCATATGCTCCCATCACCAGAAGGTCGAGATCTTCGTCGGCGACAACCGACAATATTGAGGCCTGAATTGCGGCGCGATCCGCCGACAAGGCGACGATTTTGGTCGATATACCGTCGCTCGCGAGTCGGGCGGCAAGTTGGGCCGAGGAAGGAATGGCTGGACTTTCAGCTGGCTCATTCACCGCGATGATTTTCGTGATACTGGCTCGTTCAAGGAACGGCCAGGCGTCTCGTACCGTACGTGCCGCGATCTGGCTTCCGTCCCAGCAGATACCGATACGCGAAGCGGCGAAAGAACCTTCAAAGGTGCGAGGCATATACAGGACAGGGCCGCCAGCACGGAATAAGAGTTCTTGAGGAATTTCGTTGTCGTATGTAATGCGCGTCAGGTCCGGCTGTGAGACGATGGTAAGATCGTGGAGTTGGGCGATCGCTCCGATTATCGCGGACGTGTCCGACAGTGCGCCACATATGGCGTGACAATGATAAGCGATGCCTGCTTTCTCAGCGTTCTTTTCGAAGACGCCAAGGGCAGCGTTGGCCCGCTCAAAAGCATGATGATGTTCCACCTCATAAATGGATACGACGGCTGCGCCTCCGTCGACGACAAAAGGAATGCTGCTGGGCTCGTAGCCGATCGCAACAGCATCTAAACGAGCGCCAAACAGCTTAGCGGTCGCTATCGAGCCATCGACGGCAGCACGAACCGATCTTTCGGTCGGGATGTGCACCAGCAAATTGCGAAACATCGTTTCCTCCTGGGTATCTCGGTACGCAACGCGACGTTATCCGAGCGAAGAGGGATGTGCTTGATGCAGGTCAATTTAACGGGCTGGCAGCAGACTATCTTCCATCGACCGGATATTCACCTGAAAGCCGAAGCAGGCGACCATCCAACCGATGAAGAAATCCTAGCTTTGGGTCGAAAACATTTTCATCTTTCCCGGGGCGGGGCTCAAGGGGGAGCAAGTCGTTAGGCCATATGGTCGGGATTTCTTGCTGTTGTCACGCCGATGGCGGCATAAAACGGGCAATACGAGAAAGCGCCGCTCAGGAGCAGGTACAGGCTTATAATCGCTGGGAGCTGCCAATCTGAGGGACCTTCCGCCAGCACGTAAGTGAGCAAGGCAAGGCCGAACAGAATGCGGATGAATCGATCGACCCTTCCAAGGTTGCGGGGCATGCCAATATCTCTCATGACATTTTAATATCTTGCGTAATTCACGGTTGCCGACGTTGATTTGCCTCAAGCGCAGGATTGCGCCTCTCTGTGCAAGCGTCACGAGGCCTGGTTTTCGTTTAGAACTGGACTGGATGTCCTAGACTTGCGGCGACAAGGCGCGGCGTTGGCTCGGGGGATCCAGCAGTGTCGACAATCGGCCAAATCAACTGGCCATGAGCTTCGCCGTGACAGCGGCGCACTATTCTGCTGGTTGCGCGCTGCCGTAGCAGATCGCGGTGCTTCGTGTGTTGTTGATGGCTGCGGAGGTCGAGCCGCTCGACGGCGTCGCCGGCAAGTGTTTTTTGGCTACGAAACTTCTGTGTATTGCGATCGATGGGCCGAGATCGAAGCAAGCTACTCCGATCCCTTGGAAACCAAGGCGTCTTGATGCGACGCCAGCATCATGTCGGCCGGTTCGGGCGTGATGTTGCCGGCGGCGGACACATGGTTCAGCGCCTGATTTTCGTCGAACCGCCCCATCTTGACCGCCCATGACTGCACAGCTCAAAATTGCCGTCGAGCCGAGGCAAGTTGACCGCCGGTCTGCAATCCCGGCGGATTCTTCACCCAAGGAAAGCCCTTTGTCCCCATTTCGTAGCCCCGCGCGAACAGGGCTCGCATGTATTTGAGGTCGAATGGCGCACTGGCCTGCATGTCGAAATCGGCCGGGATACTGGCCAGGTTGAAATCGATACCGTCGAGCTTGGCGATGGAGTAGATCCGGTACAGGTCGCCGATGCCTTGGTTCTTGATGAGGGTCGAAAGCGAGCGCTGCGTCACGGAAAGTACGTCGTCGTTCACGGGCTCCCAACGAGGATCGATGCGCCCGTTTCGGACCACGTACAATCGCGCACCGTTCACGGTTCGCCGTGATGCGTGATCGGAAACGAGACGCATGATCGATGGTGCGATGAAAACCTGCCTCGTCACACCGCCGTCGACGTGAAGCTCGTCGTAGTCCTTGCCGCCGACGCGCACCTTGATGCGAACGGGAGGGAAGACGCCGGGTAGGGTCGCCGACGCGAGCAGGACCTTACGGAAGAGTTCGAGCGCCTCAAGACTGTCGTTCTCCGCGATGCGGCCCATGTCCCACAACACGGGCCGCTGCGCGTCGAGGTCTGTCGTGCCGATCAACAGAACCCGGCCTTTGCTGCTTTCCCGCGCGATATCGCGCAGGAAGTTCCTGTCGACGTATTTGGCTATGAGGCTCGCGAGCGGGGCATCGTCGACTAGTGCCGATCCCTCGACCAGATTCTGCACGTCGTAGGCGTAGATGTCTTTCCGACCGTAGGACGTGAAGATTTCTCGGAGTTGACTATCGTGTTCTCGCCCCAGGAAGACGAACGGCGCGACCAACGCCCCGGAGCTTACGCCGGTGACGAGGTCGAAGACGGGTCGATTGCCCGCGTCACCCCAGCCGGCAAGAAGACCGGCTCCGAACGCGCCGTCTTCGGCGCCGCCGGATATTGCGAGAAAGTTCAACTCCCTTGCGGACGGGCCGCGCGATTCGGCCGAGCGACCGCGAGTCGGCCGGAAGGAGGCGATATCCGATGCTTCGTCGCCCCAATAACGGATGTCGTGGAATCCGTCCGGCTCGACCTCCGCCGCAGTTGCTTGCGGCAGCGCGTTGCGGGGCGTCAGGGCGGCGCACCCCACAGCCGACAGCGCGGCCGAAAAAATCACGATCAGAGCGAGCGCCGATGAGAACCGACGCGTGATGGCAGACATCCGGTGGACCGTCGATCGCAGAAATCCGTTCTCCGGGCCGGACCCGATAGCACCAAAAGACTGCCAATCCATTGATGTTGGTCCTGCACCGCCCGATGTCGGTAGGCCCAAAATCTATGTCCTTATTGCGGCGGAAGAATTCGTCGCTCGACAGCCGCAGCACACGTTTTCTTGTAGTTGCGCGGCTCCTCGCTTGTAGTTTGTCTGACGGTTTCCGAATCCATGAATGTTCGCCGACCTGTCGGAGGCGAACCTTCACCTGCGGAGGGCGAGATCGTGGCGAGCACGTTTAACCCGGCAACATACGGCTCATGATGCGATCGCGATAGTAAAGCAGATGCACAAGGGCCGCCGCGACATGAGCGATCACCAGCACTAGGAGCGACCACTCGGCGGCCTGATGCAGGCCATCGATGGATTTGCCGGCCGCCGGATTTCCGGCGGAAAGCATCGGAAACGGAAACAAATAGAAAAACGAGATCGACGACCAGCCGCGGAAGGACGCGAACAACCAACCGGTCAGGGTTGTCAGCAGCACCATCACGTAGAGTGTCCAGTGCATCAGCTCCGACGTCAGTCGCTGCCAGGCCGGGAGCGAACTTTCGGGTGCGACGGGATGGGTCAGACGCCAGACAAACCGCAACAGGATCAGAATGAGGATGGTGAGCCCGACCGAAACGTGGAAGGTCATGGCGATACCGGGTTGCATGCCGCCGTGGATATCCGGCATCAGCCAACCGATCAGGTATTGCGTCACCAAGAGCGCGACAATCGTCCAGTGGAAGACCTTGGCGGTCGTCCCATATTCCAGCCGAGGCATCATTCACACCAACTCCGCGAAAGAAAAACAAGGCTCGGATGAGCCTGAATAACCGACCTGTGATCCCATGATGACGGATAATCCTTATAGCTTTCCTGTTGTTCCTCGATGGAAAGTGGCCGGAGCGCGCACCGCCTGTTGGCTAATGGGTGAACGGCGGTCCCTTGCCGCGATTATTGAAGTGAAGAAGTGAATGAAACGATTATGCGCCGAGATCTGCGAACCAAGAACGACCATGCCCGTTGAACCAAAGCATCACGTCGTCGGGGCGGCAGCGTTTTGCCTACTTGTCGGTCTCGCATGGGCCGCGCCCGCGACCGCGAGAGGCGGGTTCCATCGAATGGGTGGCTTCGGTTTTCACGGCGGCGGCAGAATGGGCCGGGGCGACCTGGCAGCAGCGCCAGCTTATGTGCTGATCGCAGTGTCGTCCATTGCCGACGCCGACACCTTCAAAAAGACCCTGCAGAATCTGGTCGCCGACACGGCTCCTTTTTCCGGTCGCTTGACGGTTGATTCGGAAAAGCCAACGTCCTGGGAGGGGGCCGCTCCCGAACAGATCGTGATTGTGCAGTTCACGAATGCCGAGCAGGCGCAGGCCTGGAAAGACTCGGACGCATTCAAGAACTTTGACGCCGAACTTCATCGAAGCTCGGCCTCGACCATGCAGCTTGTGCAAGGCCTACCGGTACTCGTAGCCAGGGGCGGCCGTGGCGGCGCTCGCCTCGACGCCAAGGCATTCGAGCCGAACGTAAAAGACTATGATCGATTGCTGGACCAACAGCTCAAAAGCATCTGCAAAGGTTGCTAAAGAGGAAACGCCATTGGGGTTCTGCATCAGAAACATCCAGGGTCGGATTGGGTCAATTCTGACCGGGTCTGCCTTTGCGCGTGCAGAAGCGCAGATTGGTTCATCGATCGGTAATGAGCCCGGCGAAGCCCTCGTCCATGTGATCCTGGTGATGGCAGTGGAAGAACGTCGGTCCGGGGTCGTCCGCGACGAAATCGACCTCCGCAGTCGAGTATCGAGGCATGCTGATCGTGTCCTTGATGACGCCGGAGGTCGGCTTGTGGCCGACCTTCGTGATCTCGAAGGAGTGACGGTGCAGATGAACGGGGTGTTCGTCGCCACTGCTGTTGTTTAGGAGCAGGCGGTATCGCTTGCCCTGAACCACGGTGAAAAGAGGGTTCGTATCGGGCCGAGATTTTCCGTTGATGGTCCAGCGATTGTAGCCGCCCCTGCCTCGCCGCGTCGTGGTGGGGATGTGGATGGTACCAGAGCGTCGCGGCGGGCTAATCGATCGGGAGCGTTCCGCGCCAGGTGGAGCCCGGTTCGATCTTTCCCTGAGGTCCGCCGTCCACGTCGCCGGGCCGAGCAGGCCATGCCAATGGATCGTCGTGGGCGTGTCGAGCGCGTTCTCTACGAGCATCTCGATGTGCTCTCCGCGCCGGAAGCGCAGGACGGGTTCGAGGATGGGCGCGGAATAGCCGAACGTCTGAGCGGACCTTCCTTTGTAGAATTCGTGGAGGCCTGGCACCGCCTTGAGGTGAACGACGTTTCCTTGACCCACCGCGTCGATCAGGCGGGGTATCGGCAGCCGACCTCCGCCACGCGTTCTTTCGCCCCGGCTGAAACGCGCATCCAGTGCGATCGCCGAAGCGACAATGCCCGCCCCAACGTTAGCGCCTACGCCGCGCAATCATGTCGCTTTCCGGCGGCCGCCGTCCTTCGACGCTCGATCCCGGCTTCGAACGACCAGATAGAGGCATTCCAGCGGCATCGTGACATCATGCTCCAAAATCCGGTTCGTTTGATGTCTCGACGCGGAGGATCCAAGTTCCGCCGCACTTGACAGTGCGATGACACCCGCCTTTGTTCTGCGGTGATGGTGAGGACTGCGATCGATGAAGTTCAAGGACCTGCTCAGCGGATTCGTTCGTCTCCACGTGCTTCACCACGCGGCGGCGCATGAGATCTATGGTCAATGGATGATCGATGAACTGGCCCGCCACGGTTACAAGCTGAGCGCCGGCACGCTGTATCCCATGCTCCATGCCATGGAGCAAAAAGGTTATCTTAGATCCCGCAAGGAGCGGGACGGTCGCACGGTTAGGACCTTTTATCGGGCCACGGCGTTGGGGCGCCAGGCACTGGCAGTAGCCAAGACACGTCTGCGTGAATTCACCGGCGAAGCGATGAAGGATTAGTGTTTCCGGTCGTATGATTCCACTTGCGAAGGGACCTATCACTCGAATAACGATATCGGAATTCGATAACGAAAGCCAACCGCGTTGTCGGACGGCTGCTTCAAGAAACCGGGAGGCCCGATGATCGACCGCCGCACTCTTCTTGCCTACGGGGCCGTGCTCCCTTTGGTGGGATCGGGTTCATCTGCCGCTCGGGCCGCCGAGCAGGCCGCCAGAGACCAAGCGAAGGCCGATTACACCTTGCGGATCGCGACGGGTCTCGCGGAGCTGGCTCCGGACCACATCGTCTCGACCACAATGTACAATGGCCAGTTTCCGGGCCCGCTGCTGCGCTTCAAGGAAGGACAGCGCACGGTGGTGGACGTCTACAACGACACCGACACGCCGGAACTGGTGCACTGGCACGGCCAGATGATTCCGACCGAGGTAGACGGCGCCGCCGAGGAAGGCACGCCCTACATTCCCCCGCGCGGCATGCGCCGGATCGCCTTCGCGCCGAAGCCGGCCGGGTTCCGATTTTATCACACGCATGTCGTGGCGGGCGACGATCTCAATCGTGGCACCTACACGGGCCAAGTAGGGCCGGTCTACATCGAGCCGAAGAACGAACCCGGAGCCTACGACCGCGAGGTTTTCCTGGTACTGAAGGAATTCGAACCGTCCTTCAGCCGCGGCGGCGACATGGCCATGAACTTTCTCTCCGGCGAGCCGATCAAGGAGCTGCAGGACATCGGCAAGAAAGCCGACGACGAAGCCAAGGAAAAGACCAAAGGTTACGAAGTCGGCTACGACCTGTTCTCAATCAACGGCAAGATGCTCGGACACGGCGAGCCCATCCGCGTCAAACAGGGCGAGCGCGTGCTGTTTCACGTGCTGAACGGAAGCGCCGGCGAGATCCGCAGCCTGGCGCTGCCTGGCCACACGTTCAAGGTCGTCGCCATGGACGGCAATCCTGTGCCGACGCCGCGGGACGTGCCGCTACTCTGGCTAGGGACGGCGGAGCGCATCTCGGCCATCGTCGAGATGAATCATCCGGGCGTCTGGGTCATGGGCGATCTTGCAGATGACGACCGCAACCGTGGCATGGGCATCGTTGTCGAATACGCGGGCGCCAAGGGCAAGCCGCAATGGGCGAAGCCGAAGTCCTACAAGTGGGATTACACGCTATTCGGCAAGCCGGGCGCGGCTCCGGCGAATCCGGACGAGACGATGGAGTTCACCATCGTCAAGCACAACGCCGCTCTGAATGGCTTCAATCAGTGGACGCTGAACGATAAGGCGTTCTCGATGAAGACCATGAAGCCGACGTACACGATCCATCAAGGGCGCCGCTATCGGCTGAAATTCCGCAACGCCAGCGACGACATCCATCCGCTACATCTGCACCGGCACAGCTTCGAGCTGGTGAAAGTGGGCGGCAAGCCTACGGCCGGCGTCATCAAGGATGTCGTGATGCTCGGCGGCTTCCAGGAGTGCGAGTTCGACTTCGTGGCCGACAATCCGGGCATGACGCTTTTCCACTGTCACCAGCAACTGCACATGGATTTCGGGTTCATGTTCCTGTTCGACTACGCGTGAGCTCCAATCGTGTCGACACAAGCGCAGCGCATCTGGACGGGCAAATCCGGCCTCTATTTCGTCCTTCTGTTCGGCGCCGTGAACCTGTTCGCCGACATGACCTACGAAGGCGCGCGTAGCGTCACCGGTCCGTTCCTCGGAATGCTCGGGGCGAGCGGCTTCATTGTCGGCACAGTCACCGGATTCGGCGAGTTTCTCGGCTACGCCCTGCGGTTGGTTTCGGGGCGCTGGGCGGATCACAGCCGTCTTTATTGGCCGATCACGGTGGGCGGCTACATCGTACAGATGGTCTCGGTACCTGCGCTTGCCTTGAGCGGAAGTTGGCCGGTCGCCGCCGTGCTTATCCTGCTCGAGCGGATCGGCCGGGCGACGCGCAATCCGCCGCGCGATGTCATGCTCGCGCAGGCCGGCGAGCAGATGGGACGCGGCTGGGCGTTCGGCGTCAACGAAGCGATGGACCAGTTTGGCGCGTTGATCGGCCCATTGGCGATCGCGGGCCTCCTCGCCTGGAAGGGAAGTTTCGAGCTCGCATTCGCATCGCTCGCAGTCCCCGCCGTGATCACTCTGCTTCTCGTCTTCGGCGCACGCGCCAGCTTTCCCAATGCCGGCCGCGTCGAGCGGGAGCCGCAAGCCTCGCAGGTCGGACGCTACCCCGCAGCCTATTGGTGGTATTGCCTGGGAGCAGGCCTCGTCGGATTCGGCTTCGCCGACTTCTCGCTCATCGCCTTCCACTTCAGCAAGAGCCACATCGTCCCGAACCATTGGATACCCGTGTTCTACGCTCTCGCGATGGGAGCAGGCGGGCTCGGCTCGCTCATCATCGGCAAACTGTTCGACCGGGTGGGCCTGCTTGTCCTGCTTCCGGTCACGATCGTCGTCGCGGTCTACGTTCCGCTCGCTTTCTTCGGCGGCTTCACGCTTTCGCTGATCGGCGCGCTGCTCTGGGGCACCGGACTCGGTGCACACGAATCGGTGATGCAGGCCGCGGTCGCGGAAATGGTCTCGCAGGAGCGATTGGGCTCGGCGTACGGGCTGTTTGGAGCCGCCTTCGGCGTAGCCTGGTTCGCCGGCAGCGCAGCGCTTGGCGCCCTCTACGACGTCTCCATTGCAGCGATGGTCGCGCTCGCGGTCGTAGCGCAAGTGCTGGCAGTCGCGCCGATAGCGATCGCCGCGCGCAGAATGCGGGCTCACTGAGCAAGAGGGGGTAAATCGATGTCATCAGTTGAAGCCGAGCGGTCCGCCGGGCAGGTCGGTTCGCCGAGCGAAGTGCTTCGGATCTTCGCGAAGCTCGGGTTCACGTGCTTCGGCGGTCCGATCGCTCACATCGGCTACTTCCGCGACGAGTTCGTCGTACGCCGGAAGTGGATCGACGAGCACGCGTTCGCCGATCTCGTCGGATTGTGCCAATTCCTGCCGGGGCCCGCCAGCAGCCAAGTCGGCTTTTCGATCGGGCTGTTGCGTGCCGGCTATCTGGGAGCACTCGCCGCATGGACGGGCTTCACATTACCCTCCGCCGTCCTGCTCATCCTCTTCGCCTACGGCGCTGGCGCGCTGGGCGGGCCCGTCGGGGCCGGCCTGCTGCACGGCCTGAAGCTGACCGCGGTCGCCGTCGTAGCGCAGGCGGTTTGGGGCATGGCGCGCAGCCTATGTCCCGACCGCGAGCGCGCCTCGCTCGCGGTGGTGGCCGCGCTGATCATTCTGTTCAGCACTTCGTCGGTCGCCCAGATCGGAGCCATCGTATTCGGCGGGCTCGCCGGTCTCTGGCTGTGCCGCAGCGAGGCGCAGACACCCTTCGGACACGTCGAGATTCGATTGTCCCGGACCGTGGGACTGATCACACTCGGGATGTACCTTGTCCTGCTGATGGGGCTTCCCGCGCTGCGCGGACTGACAGGATCGACGGGGGTCGCCCTGTTCGACGCCTTCTACCGCTCAGGTGCTCTCGTCTTTGGCGGCGGCCACGTTGTCCTTCCCCTGCTGCGCGAGGCCTTCGTCGCGCCGGGGTGGCTGAGCGACGACGCCTTCCTCGCCGGGTATGGCGCTGCCCAGGCCGTGCCGGGCCCGCTGTTCACCTTCGCGGCCTACCTTGGCACGGTAGTCGCTCCGGAGCCGCACGGGCTCGTCGGAGCAGCGCTCGGCCTTATCGGTATCTTTCTGCCCGGGATCCTGGTCCTGCTGGGCGTGCTGCCGTTCTGGGATTCGTTCCGGAAGCGCGCCGGCGCTCAGGCGATGATGCGGGGCGTCAATGCCGCGGTGGTCGGCGTGCTGGGCGCGGCCCTGTACAATCCGGTATGGACGACGACCGTGCATTCACCGCGGGACTTCGGCATCGCTCTGGTCGGATTCGTCTTGCTGGTCGCTTGGCGCGCTCCCCCGCTCGTCATTGTTGCCTTCAGCGCCATTGCGGGAATGGCAATGACTCGCATATGAAGGTCGGCAAGGCTCCGAAGGTGCGCTTCACGTTCTCTATCATCGTTGGAGCGTCGTTCATCCGACGGAGTTTCATCAGGCTGGTGGGGTCGTTGCGGTCGCAACGACCTCTGATCGCCACTCCGGATTTTGGGGCTCCGGCTCTCCGCCCGGACCCGACAGGATGACACCATGAGAATTACCGCAGTCCTCTTCGCGCTCATCTGCTGCTTCGTCGGGGCGCAGGCCAGAGGGAGCTCCATCACGGTCGCCTCGACGACCTCGACCGAACAATCGGGATTGTTCGGGTACCTGCTGCCCCGGTTCTCTAAAGATACTGGCATTGAAGTGAAGGTCGTCGCTGTCGGAACCGGTCAGGCGCTCGACATCGGCAGGAGAGGCGATGCCGATGTTGTTTTCGTCCATGACCGGCCAGCCGAAGACAAGTTCATGTCCGAAGGGCAGGGCGTGAAGCGCTTCGACGTCATGTACAATGATTTCGTCATCGTCGGTCCGAAAAGCGATCCCGCGCATATCGCCGGCGACAAGGACGTCGTCGACGCACTGAAGAAGATCGCCGCGGCGAAAGTGCCCTTCATCTCACGCGGTGATCGTTCGGGAACGAACGAAGCCGAGCTACGGCTCTGGAAGGACGCCGGCATCGATGTCAGCGCCGCAAAGGGCGGTTGGTATCGAGAGATCGGCCAGGGCATGGGCCCCGCGCTGAACATGGCGTCGTCATCGAACGCCTACCTTCTATCCGACCGTGGCACCTGGCTATCGTTCAAGAATCGAGGCGATCTGGCCATTCTGACCGAAGGCGACAAGCGGCTATTCAACCAGTACGGCGTGATGCTTGTGAATCCGGAGAAACATCCGAACGTGAAGGCTAAGGACGGGCAGGCGTTTGTCGATTGGCTCATTTCGCCGAGGGGGCAAGACATTATCGCCGGCTATAAGGTTGGCGGCGAGCAGCTATTTTTCCCCAACGCCTCGCACTAGCAGGAAGGCGACGGTAGAGACCGCTACGCTTAGCGCCAGCAAGATCAGTCCGAGGCCGAGTGCCAGCGGCAGGTCGCCTGTGCTTGTGTCCAGCGCGATCGCTGTTGTCATCGTGCGCGTGAATCCGCGGATATTGCCGCCGACGATGATGATGGCGCCGACCTCGGCTATGGCCCGCCCGAAGCCCGCGAGAAAGGCCGTCAGTAGCGACGCACGACCAAGCGCGAGCAGCAGCGCTATGCTGCGGATGGTCGAAAGGCCGTCGACACGTGCGAGGTCGCCGTACTCCGCCCACAGCAGGGTGGCCGGCCGATGCACCAGCGCCACGATGATGGGCGCGGCCAAAAGGGTCTGCGCGACCACCATGGCGGTCGGCGTGAACAGCAGTCCCGCGGACCCGAATGGGCCCGACCGCGAAAGTAGTATGTAGAGGACCAGACCTACGACGACCGGCGGCAGCCCGAGCAGCGCATTGGTCAGCACGATGATCAACTCCCGCCCCCTGAAGCGGACCATGGCAAGCCAAGCTCCGATCGGCGCTCCGATCAGTAACGCGATGATGCTCGCCGTCATGCTGACGCGCAGTGATAGCGCAACGATTCCGAGGAGTTCGGGGTCGGCGTTGCCGATCAGCGAGATGGCTGTGTCGAGCGATCGCGAAAAGTCGTTCATCCGTTTTGGCGCTTCATCGCGTGACAGAACGTCCTCATGTCGGTGAAAACGGCGTCTCCGGCGATTTTCGGGGCCTCGGTCAACCGCTGAGCCGCTTCGGCATGTCCGCTGCCACGGGCGTCCTCCACGACAACGGGAACGATGCCGAGGTAGGCGTCCACGGCCATGGGCTCGATCCCGACCTGAATTCCGTAGACGACCAGCGTCAACCGTTGCGGATTGCAGATGTCTCCAAGCATCTGTGGGATGGCAAGGCTTTGGACGCGCTTCATTTGGTACCTGCGACGAGCGAGACGGCGAGAGATCGAGCGGCCCCGGTCGCGTTAAGCGCGTGCTGGGCCTGACCTGCCGCGCGGTCAGTGCTCCGCGCGACCGGCTGAAACGAGTATGCACAGACCCGGCTTATTCCGCCACCTTGCAGATGGTCAGGGTGGCCTGACGCTCACCAACGATACCGATCCGGCCGGCGGCGTTCGCTCGAGCACGACGTCACAGGTTCAGATGACCAGCAAGAACATCGGCGATCTGCTGAATGCCGCGAGCATTCCGTGGGGCAATTTCTACGGTGGTTTCAACCTGCAGACCATCAATGCCAACGGCTCGACCGGCTGCCACCGCACCACCGTTGCCCAGATCACCCGACCCACGCTCGTCCGACCTCGACCAAGGCGATCGGCTACCCGGTTGTCCCGGGCACCAAGAAGGTTGATCCGGCCAACCATCCAGCGCCGGCCTTTGGCCGGCGCTGTCTTTGCCGATGGGCAAACGCCTGACTCGCGCGCCGAGCGCACAGGGCAAACGGCCGCAACAAGTGGCGGCCGTTCATTGCATTTGATGCTGATGCATTGGGGTAGATGAACCGTACCCTCTGAGCGCGGCATATCGCTGCATTTGATCGTGCGTCAGTATTTGCGTCGTTTGAAGGTGATACTTGAGATGCGTATTCTGCAGTCGTCTATTCGCTCGACTACTTCATGATCGGGATTAATCGGATAAGAGATATTTGGAATTGACGCGGGTCAACCCGCAGAGCGCGGCGCCACTTAAAGGTAGCTGCGTTGAGTTGGGATTAACCAGGGAGGTAAATCATGCCCAAGTCTGTTGTTCCCGTCGGGGCTGAACGCTCCATTGCGCGTCAAGAAATCAATCCTTTCGCGCTTTTGCAGAACGAGATTGACCGGCTGTTCGACGGGTTCGGACGCAATTTTCCGGCCTTTTCAACCCGCGGTGCCAATCTGCCCCGCATGGATGTCTCCGAAACGGATAAACTGATCGAGGTGACAGCGGAGTTGCCTGGACTTGAAGCGAAGGACGTCAGGGTCGATCTGGTCGAGAACGTGCTTACAATCCAGGGTGAGAGCAAGTGCGAGCGCGAAGAGGCCAAAAAGGACTACCATTTGATCGAGCGCAGCTTCGGCTCGTTCAGCCGTTCGGTCCAGGTGCCGGATGGCGTCAAGGCGGAGGATGTCACGGCTGAAATCGCAAAAGGATTATTGAAAGTTACCGTGAAGAAGCCGGTGCCGAAGCAGGCCAGGCAGATCGAAGTCAAGGCTGCGGCCTGATTTTCGCTGAGACGTGCCGCCGAAGCGGCACGTCATTTCGCTCAAAAAGAGCAGGTGCCGCTATGTACGAATTTCTGCAGGAGACCGTCGCGACCAATATGACGACGCCAGTCAGGAGCGTAGCTCCGGAGACGACGGTGCGAGACCTCTACCGACTGTTCGAGGCGGACGATTTCGACGCCTACCCTGTGGTACGGGGTGACAATCTGCTTGGCGTTGTCTCCAAGCTCGATGCACTCAAGGTCTTTACGCTTACCGAGGACGAAATGTTGCCGCATTATGAGGATCGCATGATGATGCCGGTCGACACGATCATGACCTGTGAAGCGATAGCGGTCGAGCCGGATGCTAGCCTACAGCGCGTCTTGCAAATCCTAGTCCAGCACCGCGTCAAAAGTCTGCCGGTGGTCGATCGAAGGCGGCAGCTTCTCGGTATCATCGCCCGAGAAGACGTAATGCAGGCGTTGTCCCGTTGCATCCAGCTTTAGTTAATTTGGTTCCGCGAGGGCATGTGATGCAGACTTTCGGGATAAAGCGAGCATTGCTGCCGATATTGTTACGTAATTAGAGGTAGCGCCGCTCCTGGTTATCACCTCTTCCTCAATGCCCAACCGATAACCACACCCAATGCCAGGGCGGTAGTTAGTACCGCCGCAATCCGGTCGGGCAGAGCGTCTTCTAGCTTGCGTTCCTCATCTTTGAGAGCTGCGCGAACATGCCGACCGGGCGAGCGGTCGTCTGCTGTAACTCGTCAATCAAGTCTCGCAGCCTCATACAAGCACTCCTCTAGTTCATAGTAGCTGCGTGGAAATGAGCGTTTTTGATCTCCGTCAATTCGAATTGAGCGAGCAGAAGGCAGCGTTTGTTTGCGCTGTGTCAAAAGATCCGCGGGCGATCACACTACGTTATCTTTGCTGAGATGGAGTCGTTCGTTGATGGATGCCCCCAATTTGACGATAAGCGCGAGTGACCCGCATGTTCTATATCCGAGCGGGTCGTGGACTGTTGCTAATATCGAGCGCCTTGAACGCCTTTGCGACGGTATTAGAGGAAAGACCGTCGGATCGATTGACCTGAGCGGGGTAGGTGCTCTCGACACGATTGGCGCTTGGCTGATCGAGAAGATCATACGAACAAACAGGATTGTGGCTACTGGTGAGCCATTCACAGGAGTCGAGAATTCGTACCTGGAGCTTCTCAGTGAGGTGCGGCCTCTCAATCGGAGAGTTGCGGCCATTCAAAAGGTCCGAAACCCGGTCCTTATCAAGCTGGAATCAATCGGACGCAGCAGCGGCCGGGTTGTGTCGGAGAGCGCGGACGTTCTCAACATGCTCGGGATGGTGGCAATCGCGCTGTTCGACGTAATCCGGCGGCCGCGATCGTTTCGGCTTACCTCGACCGTATATCAACTTGATCGTGTCGCATGGCAGGCGATACCCATTATCGCCCTGATCACGTTCTTGATCGGAGCCATTATCGCGCAACAAGGAATTTTTCACTTTCGTCGCTTCGGCGCGGAATCCTATGTCGTCGATATGGTCGGCATTCTCGTATTGCGGGAGATCGGCGTTCTCATCGTTGCAATCATGGTCGCTGGTCGATCAGGAAGTGCTTTCACAGCCGAGCTAGGCGCTATGAAGATGCGAGAAGAAATCGATGCGCTCACCACGATGGATCTGGATCCGATCGCGGTGCTGATATTGCCACGAATCCTTGCATTGCTTATCGCGCTCCCGATTCTCGCCTTCCTCGGATCGCTCGCGGCCCTCTATGGGGGCGGCCTGGTGGCTTGGCTGTATGGCGGGATGAATCCATCGATATTCATTTCGAGACTTCGCGAGGCGGTGTCCGTAACCCATTTCGAAGTGGGTATCATCAAGGCACCGTTCATGGCGCTTGTCATCGGCTTGGTAGCGGCGTGCGAGGGCCTTCGTGTTAAGGGGAGTGCAGAATCGCTTGGGCAACAGACGACCTCGTCCGTAGTGAAGTCCATCTTTCTGGTAATCGTCCTGGATGGTCTGTTCGCCGTGTTCTTTGCATCGATTGGAATGTGATCATGGCTGGAGCGCCTCAAGGCATTCATGTCGAGGATTTGGTGGTCGGCTTTGGTGAGCGGATCGTCATCGATCATCTCGACCTGGATGTAGAGCAGGGGGAGATGCTCGGTCTGGTGGGCGCATCAGGCGGAGGAAAGTCGGTCTTGATGCGCGCACTCGTCGGACTGCTACCAAAGCGAGGCGGCATTGTTGAATTTTCGGCGGGGGCTGCGACCGGAAGACGATGGGGAATACTGTTTCAGCAGGGAGCGTTGTTCTCCGCGCTGACCGCTCGGCAAAATATTCAATTCCCGATTCGGGAGAACGCGCGTGTCTCGGAGCCGCTTCTGGATGAAATCGCAAACGCGAAGCTCGAAATGGTTGGGCTAACGCCCGAGGATGGCGACAAATTTCCTTCCGAACTCTCCGGCGGCATGACTAAGCGCGTAGCGCTAGCGCGAGCGCTGGCACTCGATCCGGCTCTGTTGTTTTTGGATGAGCCGACCTCCGGCTTGGATCCAATCGCTGCCGGCGAATTCGATGCGCTGATACGGACACTGCACAGCACGCTCCGCTTTACCCTCTTCATGGTGACCCACGATCTCAACAGCCTGCAAGCGGTCTGCGATCGCGTCGCCGCACTTGCGGACGGTAAAATAGCGGCAATTGGGCCGATTGCCTCGGTTATGGAGTCCGACCATCCCTGGGTGAAAGCCTATTTTCACGGCGCCAGAGCGCAGATGCTTCGGCTCGGTCAACAATAGAGGACGACGATGGAGATACGAGCACCCTATATCGTTGTCGGCGCGCTGGTGCTGTCTGCGATCGCAGGCATCTTCGGCTTTGTCTATTGGCTCAACAATTCAGGCGGTATGGGCAAGCGTGATACCTACCAGGTCGTTTTCAACGAGCCCGTTCCAGGACTATTGGTAGGTGCTGCCGTACTGTTCAACGGCATCCGCGTCGGCGAAGTCACCTCGCTCGAGATCAGCGCAGCAGACCCACATGGTGTTCGGGCGACAGTTGCGGTCAATACGAACACTCCGGTTCGAGCGAATACCAGAGTTGGATTGGACTTTCAGGGATTAACCGGCGTTCCGGTCGTCTCGCTGGAGGGCGAGGGTGGCAACGACGCGCCAGTCAGAGGGCCCCTGGTTGCGGAAAAGGGGGCTGGCCAGAGCATGACTCAGGCCGCTCGAGCCGCGCTGCGCCGCGTGGACGATGTGCTGTCGGATAATGCTGGCCCGCTTCATGCTACGATCGGGAATCTCAATACTTTCTCTGAGGGGCTCGCCCGCAACACGTCCCGGGTCGACAGTATCTTGGCTGGCCTTGAGCGCATGACAGGCGGTGGCTCGCAGCCTGGACGCAAAATTGTCTATGATCTCCACCCGGCCGCCACGTTTGATGGTTTACCCCGTTCACTCGATGGCGGTTTCGTCATGGCTGATGCAACGGCAATCGCCCGGTTGCAGACACAGAGGTTCCTTTTTTCCCCGGATCAGGAGGTGGTCGGCTTCGACAATGCGCAGTGGAGCGATAGCCTGCCGGCCCTGGTGCAGGCGCGATTGATCCAAAGTTTCGAGAATTTTGATATCGCACATGCTCCTTTGCGCGCGGATTCCGGTGCGGAAGGGCTACCTCGTCTTCTCATGGATTTGCGTCAATTTGAAATCGTTCTCTCACCTTCACCACGTGCGGTAATTGCGTTTTCAGTCAGGTTGGTCGACGCGGCCGGGCATTTGAAGGCGGCCCGGATATTCGAAGACGCAGCGCCAATCGGTGCGATCTCTGCGCCCGACGCGGCGGCGGCATTCGACAAGGTGTTTGCTAATCTGCAACGCCAACTGATCGCCTGGATGGCGGCGACCTCCTGATATTCGACGCAGGCCGGTCGAAACAGATGCGCTGTGGCATGCTTCGAGCCCAGAATCAAAATTGGATAGAGCGGTTTGCGTTTCAACGGCCGATTCTCATCCATTGACTTGGCTCAATGAATACCATCGTAGAAATGTTATGGAGAAATGCCGCAAACGAGATGCCATCTCGATATGGGAACCAATGAGCAGTGAAGCCACATGGGAAACAATTTCGACGGCTCCCTTCGGCCGTGATCTCGAACTTGCGGTGATCGAATTAGATCATGTCTATGCGGTGGTCTTTGCTTGCCAACGCACAACGGACGGCTGGATCAATGCCAAGACGGGTCGCCGGGTTGCCGTCAGCCCGACGCACTGGCGTCCATGGTCGTGAAATTAAGAACTGCCAGCAACCCCTCGACCATCCTCGGATTCCGGTTGCGCGGCAGCCAACCTAGCCTCCTGCTCGGCAAGCAGCCGCGCAATGGTTTGTCGCTTGAGCGGGTCCGTCTCGATCGCCAGCAATTTCTTGAAACGTTCGATGTTCAGGCCCGCGACGGTCTTATCCATGGCCCGCCTCCACTCGAGTTCGCGACAATACTAGCACGCCTCGATACGATAAAAAATCGAATGCGGACGTCCCATTAGATCGGCTATATTGTTGAAAACATTGATTTTAGCCTCTTCTTGCCGTTTCGGAGGCCCCAATATTTTGAGACAAGGAATGGGAATGAATAGAGCGACCAAATGATATTTCAGCATGGCACGTGGCTTCGATATGGATCGGCGGTAGCTGCATCCGCGGTTGCGTTCGTTGTTCATTTGGCGCTACGCAATTATTTCGCCGATCGTACGTTTACAGTGATCTATTTGCCGGTGGTTGTGTTCGCTGTGTTTGTGGGCGGCCGCGGCCCGGCAATCCTCGCCACCGGCTTGTGTCTCGGGATTAGTGTTTTCTTTCTACGCAAAGATCTACTGACCAATCCCGCCAATCTGATCGACATCTCGTCTTTCTTGGGCCTGGGATTGATCTTCGGCTTTGTGGGTGATCGCCTGCTCCGAGAATCGCAAGAGTCGGGCTATCGACAGGCGCAACTGCAGTCAATCCTCGACACGGTGCCCGAAGCCATGATCGTGATCGACGATCACGGTTTGGTACGGTCCTTCTCCGTAACGGCTGAACGTCTGTTTGGATGGACCGCCGACGAGGTGCTGGGAAAGAACGTCTCGATATTGATGCCTTCACCCTATAGACAGGAGCACGACGGCTATCTTCATCGATACCGCACAACAGGTGAACGCCGGATTATTGGAATCGGTCGGATCGTCGTCGGAGAACGCAAGGATGGATCGACGTTCCCTCTGGAATTGGCGGTGGGTGAGGCACGGGTCGGAGGTGAGCGTTTTTTTACCGGCTTCATACGTGACCTGACGGAACGCAGAGCTCAGGAGCGACGCTTGCAGGAATTGCAGTCAGAACTGGTTCACGTTTCCCGTTTGACCGCAATGGGTGAAATGGCATCCTCGCTCGCGCATGAGCTCAATCAACCGCTCTCGGCCATTACCAATTATCTCCGTGGTGCGGCGACGTTACTCAAGTCGCAGGCTGTGGACAGGGAACGCATAGGCGAGGCGCTGGATCGGAGTGCCGTTCAGGCTTTGCGAGCCGGCGAAATTATCAAGCGGCTGAGAGAATTTGTTGCCAAAGGAGAAACCGAGCCAACCCTCGAGAGGCCCGCAGTGCTCCTCGAAGAGGCGGCGGCGCTCGCTTTGGTCGGCGCGAAGGAGCATGGCGTTCGCGTGTCGCTGCGCTGCAATCACGATCTGCCTGACATCATGGTTGACAAGATTCAGGTTCAGCAAGTTGCACTAAATCTGATCAGGAACGCCCTAGAAGCGATGGAAACCTCTGGCCGGCGGGAATTGATCGTTTCCGTAACCCGTCAAGATGAAAATTCTGCGCTCTTTGCCGTGGCTGATACGGGAACGGGTATCGCCCCGGAGATTGCGAAGCGTCTGTTTCAACCCTTCGTGACCAGTAAAGCGAATGGAATGGGTGTGGGACTGTCGATTTGCCGAACGATCATAGAAGCGCACGGCGGAAATATCTGTGCCAAACCCAACGATGGTGGTGGTACGCTGTTCGAGTTTACATTGCCATTTGCGGAGCGAGTGACGGGCGATGCATCAGAAACCTGAGATTCACGTCATTGACGATGATGCAGCGATGCGCGAATCGCTTGCCTTTCTGCTCGACGTCAATGGTTACAAGCCAATAGTGCACGAGTCGGCCAATTCATTCCTTGAACAAGTCGCGACCGAAAAATCTATCTGCGTGATTTCGGACATCCGGATGCCAGGAGTCAACGGGATCGAGCTGGTTCGAAGGCTAAGGAGCCTCGGCTCGCCGTGCAAAGTCATACTCATAACCGGACATGGCGACGTCGCCCTAGCCGTCGAAGCCATGAAAGCGGGGGCTATCGATTTTATCGAGAAGCCCTTCGATGACGGGGCGATCTTGGAAGCGGTCCAATCAGTACTCAATATGCGTCCTGCTATCCAGGGAGATACCGCGAAAAAGGAAGCGGAGGCGCGTCTGGCCGAATTATCTTCCCGTGAGCGCGATGTTCTACGGGGCTTAGTTGCGGGTAAGATCAACAAAGTAATCGCCCACGATCTTGGCATCAGCCCTCGCACAGTAGAAGTATATCGGGCAAATCTGATGGCCAAGACGGGTGCGCGTACGGTGTCCGACCTGATGCGGATTGCACTGACGGCTGGCTTGTGAAATCGCGCAATGGCCGAACGGCCCATGGCCTATGGTTCAGCTGTTATCCTCACTTTGATCAAACGGAATTAATTCTTGGCGCCGATTGACCCTTGTCAATTTTCCGGACGCAAGGGCACTTATTCTCAACAAAAAAAGGAGGGTACTGTGCCATCATTCGATATTCGATTCATCAAGACCGTGTGTGACGATTCTGGTCACGAGCATCGGGCCTGCCAAGCAGCGTTCACGATCGATGCAGCGTCGTTAAGTGAAGCGGTCCGACAGGCTGAGGTCGACTTCTGTCGGCTCAATCACGTCCATGACTGGACGATGTTCGCTGACGAGGTCGAATCTCGCGCGCCGTGAGGCGGCGACGCGAGCTGGATACTACTAAGTTCCCTGCCAATATTGAAGTCCAGCGTGCAGGAGTGCGTCCATGGATCAGATCGTCGCGCGCAACAAGATCGACCATTATCTTAACCTTCTGTACGGTGGTTACACATCGGCCGACGATAGAGTCGCCATAAACCAGATGTTGGTCGCTGAACTCGACAAACTGGACCTTGGAATGGTGGATCTAGAGTATGCCGAGAGTAGAGCCGTAGCGTGCCGGCGTCGGTTCGACCAAATAAGCCATTGGCGAAACGGGTTCGCCGATGGAACGATCGAGCGAGTACAGGCGGACAAGGTAGCGGCACAGTTCGAATCCACGCTCCAGATCGTGGACACTTTCTGCGGCCAAATGCGCGGGCGCATTTATGCGCGCGCGTCTTAGTGAGTGGTCTCGACTCAGGCCAGCCACAGCATGTTGAGTGCCGTATTTGATCTCCGTCAATGCCGAACGGGCCAGTAGGTGCTTGTCTGCCCGCCACTATTTTGATCTTGCGGGAGATGACCAAGTGACAACCGGAAAAGTGAAGTGGTTCAATGCCCACAAAGGTTATGGCTTCATTCAGCCTGATGACGGCGGCGAGGAGGTTTTCGTAGATATCTGCGCGGTTGAAAAGGCGGGCCTGACCGGCTTGCCGGATGGAACCAGGCTCAGCTACGACTTGATGATCGGCCGAAACGGGAAACGATCAGCCGATCATCTAAGGACTGAATGAGCTGCAGCGGTCGATCGGTTGATCGCCGTTCTAGATAAAGCCTTCGGATAGCCGCGCCTTGATGTGCCCGGTCTGGAGCGTTCTTTGTGCTCAGAGCTCGAACGAGATCGATGATCGAGAAGGAAAATAGAGAGGGGAAGGGGTACGCCCGATCCGGCGATGATGGACTCGCAGTATCAGAGTGACCGCGACCTTCGTCTCGACGCATGCCGAGGTATCGCGCTTTGGTTTATCTTTCTCGATCACATTCCTAATAATTTGTGTAGTTGGCTGACGCTCAGCCACTACGGCTTCAGCGATACAACCGAACTCTTCATGTTTGTGTCCGGTCTCACCTGCGCGTCGGCTTATGGGGCGGTTTCGCAACGTTATGGTTGGTGGGCTGCCTTGAGCCATACGCTGCGGCGAAGCTGGCAGATTTATGTAGCGTTTTTGGTACTGGTAATCGCGATCCTCACCGCGG
>Ga0310811_10001676_pt1 | contig 27614 bp, 33 predicted proteins | sample YCmetagenome_FD_207642 | JGI IMG/M metagenome (GOLD analysis project Ga0310811, IMG submission 207642) | Soil microbial communities from experimental microcosm in Duke University, North Carolina, United States - YC | ecosystem: Engineered > Artificial ecosystem > Soil microcosm > Unclassified ... | reverse complement strand
GCCGCGGCGAACGACGAGGCCAGGTTGATGGCAGTCGTAGTCTTCCCCACGCCGCCCTTCTGATTGGCAACAGCGATAATTCGTCCCATGAAATCTTTGGAGAGCCAGAGAGAACCGCAGAATAGTTCTGGTTGCGTACGGAAAGCAACGGTGAATTTTGTGATTTGTGTGCAAAACGCGTCCCAATGTTCCACGTGGAACATGAGAGCGCTTTGAAAGTGGTTGATTATCGACGCGACCTTTTCCTGGCGACCGGAGTTTTTTGGCGCGAGACATGAGACCGGTTTGTGCTGCGAGCAAATTGCGGAAGTGAAATCCAATGTTCCACGTGGAACATTTGTTCAAGATTCAATTCAATGCAGGCGGCCAGATTGAGCCATCCGAGCTGGCAGGATCTTGATCCAAGAGACATGAACTGCTTGATCGCGCTCACTTAATGATTGCTCCTGCGGGGCGGACAATACTGATGTGAATGCGCAAACTGCGCTAATGTTCCACGTGGAACATCGAGTTGCTTTGATGGAATTTCCCACCGCTACCATGTTTAGTGCCATCTCTGGATCGCAAGGTGGCCATGAAGTGGCGCAAGAGTAAGTTATTTATCCCACTTTTACTATTATGATTCCAGGCGCGTGCCGATCAAGAGGACCCTCTCGAGCGAGGCGGGGATCGGCAGGGCGGAAGACCACGAGATTGAGGGCAAGCTCAAGGCGGTATCGACCTGGCTTGTACCGATTAGGAGGGCCATGCGTCCACCGCGAGCGACGATGCCAGTCGCCACGGGCAGGATTTCGTGGAAGCGCTCGACTGCACGGAGGGTGACGAGATTGGCTGTGGCGGAAAAGTCTTCGGCACGACCGTCGAATACATCGACGTTCGTCAATCTAAGCGCGCGGCACACTTCGCGCAGAAACGCTACTTTCTTGTGATTGGATTCGATAAGAGTAAGCCGGACATCAGATGACCAGATCCGGATCGGGATCCCCGGAAAGCCTGCACCTGACCCGATGTCGACTGCGGTGGCGCCTTGAGAAACGGCGTCCAGCGCGGGTTTTGGGCCCGAGGATACTTCAATTGAGACGGGAGAAATTGGAAACAGATGAGAGGCGGAAAATAGAGATTCGCCAAAATGTCGTGTCACGATACTTTCCGGATCGCGTACGGCCGTGAGGTTGACGCGTGCATTCCAGCGCAGGAGGAGATCAAGATAACCGGAGATTTGTTGGATCTGCTGCGCTGATAAAGGATGGAGAAGGTAGGGGGCCAGCAGATCCGAGATGCGAGCCGGGTCCATGAGGAAGAGAGGATTGTAGAGGATGGGGCCGAGAAGCAGGTTGAGTTGGTGTTGGCGGCACCAGAGACGTTATGAATCAAGGGTGGAAACGGGTGGGAGAAACGTGACGAATAATGGGCCCTCAGGACCTGTTCGAGCTCGCTGTAGCGACGAAAGTGGTTGCGAGCCCCGATCCAGAGTAGGTGCGAGGGAGAACCGGATGAGTCAAAAGTGGGAACGTGGCGCCGCTGCACAGCAATGTTGGAATGCACGAAAGCGGTATTGGTTCAAAGAAGCGGGTCGAAGTGGGAGAGCTCCGCGCACGGCGCCAAGAAGTTCGGGTAGTTCGCGCTAGATCCCTCGACTCGCTGGAGAAGGCGCGAGTCTTCGGGATGACGCCGGTTCGGAAGGCGCTGGGAGCTGCAGGTCGGCTCGCGTTCTACAAGTTTGGAGATTGTTGGCTTGAGCAGCGAGGTTTTAGAAACTTCAGATTTCTAGCTACGCTCGGAATGACCAGTGTTGGGAACGGATGAAGGTTCCTCGGTTCACGAGGAATGACGACACGAGGTTTGAGAAAAAGCAGATTCCTCTCTCGTTCTTGCTGCTCCAATCGCAGCTTCGAACGGATCGGAATGACAAGTAATCGGGGTTGTTTGTGGATACGGTCTCTCGCTTGCACGGAATGACCACGCGGAGGTGACGTTCCTGAGAGGTCGATTGCGCCATGGTTATCATCAGCATCGATTGCTGCTGCATAGTAGAAGCATCAGCGGAGGATATGCATGGTGAAGCAGATCCCTCGCTTCGCTCGGAATGACAAGAAGCAGATTCCTCGCCACGCTCGGAATGACAAAATCTTGTGTGCTGGGATCCTAGATCTTGCCTGAAGATAAGTTCTCCTTGCGTCGTGAACCCACCAATGAGCGAGCTTACGATCCGGGGGACGTGGACGTGCCATAGCGACGCAGCCGGCGACCTATAATCGGCAATATCTCGAGGGATGTGGAGGCGAGCATGCTTTCGATACGTCCGGCGTCGGTTGAGGACGTCGGGTTGTTGCGGGACCTGATCCGTGAACTGGCGGAGTTCGAAAAGGAACTCGATTCGGTTGAAATCACGGAACAGCAGCTCAAAGAAGATGGGTTCGGGAAAGATCCGAAGTATCGAGCGTTGATTGCCGAATGGGATGGACGTCCGGTCGGCTATGCGTTCTTTTTCGGCTTTTACAGCACCTGGATGGGCCGGCACATGTTTTTGGAGGATTTATATGTCAAGCCGCAATATCGGGCGAAGGGCATCGGCCGACAGTTGATGGCGCGAGTTGCGCAAATTGCGCGAGCAGAGAAATGCCGGGCCATGCGCTGGGAAGTGCTGGATTGGAATCAGCGGGCAATCGATGTCTACAAAGGGATTGGAGCGGAGTTCCTCGATGATTGGAGGTTGATGATGTTACGAGGTGAGCCGCTGAAGAAGCTGGCAGAACAAGGACGATGAGCAATCGAGTGCGGATTATCGGAGCGGGGCTTGCGGGATCAGAAGCGGCGTGGAATAGAAGTTGAGCTGTATGAAATGCGTCCCGTGCGTTCAACGCCGGCGCACCAGACGGGCGAGTTCGCGGAACTGGTGTGCTCGAACTCTCTGAAGTCCGATAGCGAGAACACTGCGCCGTGGTTGTTGAAAGAAGAGATGCGGCGAGCAGGATCGCTCTTAATGGAGATTGCACGCGAGTGTGCAGTGCCGGCCGGGCATGCGTTGGCAGTGGATCGGGTGGCATTTGCATCGCGTGTGACAGAAGCGATTGGGCGGGAGCCATTGATCAAGGTGCGGCGCGAGGAAGTGACGCATGTGTGGGATGACGGTGTGACTATCACCGCGAGCGGGCCACTGACTTCGGATGCGTTGTCGGGGGAGATCGCGCGGTTGAGTGCCTCAGCGGCTAAAGCCGCTCATCTTGATGGGACGGATACCGCAGCGCTGAAGCGCTGCGCCACCCAAAAACGAGAAGAAGAAGTGGGTGCTGGTCGAGAGATGGAAGGAGCAGGCGGCGCAAGCTTGCAGGAGGTTGGTTGTGACCACACGCTGCAAGGAGTGGGTGGTGACTTGGAGAGACGCGGTAGCGAATCGAAATTGAGAAGGGCAAGCGAAGGGGCTACTGAAGAAATCGACAACAGGTGGCACGGTCAAGAGGCCCGTCACAAGGACGAGGGCGCGCGCGCCACACAGGAGAATTTGTACTTCTATGATTCGATTAGCCCGATTGTCGAGGCGGATTCGATCGACAAGGACAAGGTGTACATGGCGGCGCGGTATGACAAGGGATCGGCCGACTACATCAACTGTCCGATGACGAAGGAAGAGTACGACCGATTTCTGGATGCATTGCTGGAGGCGCAATCGGTTGAGGAGCGCGACTGGGAGAAGCTGAATTATTTCGAAGCGTGTTTGCCGATCGAGGAGATTGCGCGGCGTGGGCGAGACACGCTTCGGTTTGGTCCGATGAAGCCGGTGGGCTTGAGAGATCCGCGCACGGGGCGCCCGCCGTATGCGGTGGTGCAGTTGCGGCAGGAAAACCTGCGTGCCGATTCATACAACCTGGTGGGATTTCAAAATCATTTGAAGTTTGGTGAGCAGGCGCGCGTACTGCGAATGATTCCGGGGCTGGAGAATGCGCGGTTTTTGCGGTATGGCCAGATTCATCGGAACACGTACATCAACGGGCCGAAATTGTTGACCGAGACGCTGCAGATGAAGGCGCATCCGCAGGTGTTGTTTGCGGGACAAATTTGTGGCGTGGAAGGGTACGTGGAATCGATTGCGACAGGGTTGCTGGCGGGAGTGAATGCGGCTGTCATAGCGCAAGGGGGGCGTCCGGAGCCTCCGCCGCGCGCGAGTGCATTCGGATCGCTAGTGAATTATGTGGCACGTGCGGAGGGGAAGAGTTTTCAGCCGGCGAATATCACGTTTGATTTGTTGCCCGCGTTGCCGCAACGGGTGCGCGACCGGAAAGAACGTCATCGGAGGCAATGCGAGTTGGCATTGCGGGAGTTTGATGCGTGGTGGGAGCGGATGGCGTGTCCCGTTGGGTGAATTCAGCCGTCCCTACGGGACTAAGTTTGGATGTGTCGCATGTTCCCACCGCTGAAGCGGTGGGCTATCTTCGAGCGTCCCTACGGGACGGGGCTTGGATGTGTTTTGTGTTCGAATCGGAGATCCATCGCGCTCGCGATCGGCATCCACAAAATAAATGGGTTGCAAAAACAGTTGATTCTCTCATGACGCGAGCGGAGTATTGTTGGAAACAGAAACGTGGGACTGTCCGAGAACTTGTGGATGCGTTGAAAAGTTTGTAGTTTACGCGCCGCTCTTCGTTGATGCGTCTAAATCTGTGTAAAAAAAATGGGGACAGGAATGTCTATACGAAGAGTGCTGTTAGTTTTTGCGCTGCTGATAGGAGTGTTGTGCGCGCAGAACCGGGTGCAGTCGGAGCTGAGATTCGCCGCTCACAGCAATGACGAAAAAACCGCAGGAGTGTGGGTAGATGGGCAATACGTGGGGTTCGTGAAAGAACTTGCGGGCGAGAAGAAGCTGCAGCTCTTGCCTGGCAAGCATGAGATCGTCATTCGCCAGGCTTGGTACAACGAGTTTGTCCAGCAGATCATTTTGGAACCTGGGCAGGTCTACCAGATCAATGTTCAGTTAGTGAAATCGGCCCAGTTGCCGACCAAGGATGCCACCGCCGAATTGAAAATAGCCGCCACACCCTCGCGCGCAGCGGTCTTTGTCGATGGTCAATACGCAGGACACGCGGACGAATTTGACGGCGTGGGTAAAGCGATGCTGCTGACTCCAGGGCAGCACCGTCTGCATGTTGCGTTGCCAGGCTACCTGCCTTTTGACACGTCGGTGGACCTGCGTCCGCAGCAGAAACTCAAAATTCAGACTGACCTTGTGAAAGGCAGCATCACCGAGGCTGGAGCTCAGGTCAACAAGCAGTGAAAAAGCGGCAAGCGAAGAAAAAACTTCGTTCTATTGCAAGAATTTTAAATTTCCGGGCTGTAGGGGGACTGAAGGAACATCGACAGAAGGCCTATGTTCCTAACGCGAAAGGTCAATCAACCAAAGTGATTGAAACCTGGCGTCCGTCGAAATATACATTTCCGTCAACACCCCGCTCGAATACCAACATTGTCGGAGACTCCGTTTCTGGGAGTTCGGTAGCCTCCACCCAATATGCTAGATAGAAGTCTGCCTCCAGCCCGAGCCCTTCCTCCCTGTTCGAAAGTACGCGAGTTACCATCGCCTGACGCTCTTGCGAAGGGTTGTCGGATAATACGTTGAACTTGAAACGTTGCCCTATCTTAATTTCAGATTCCACTGGAACTTCCTGACTTGCTTTTCATACGTGGAGCAGTATAGCTGTCGCAAACGGGGGTTATCACTCTTTGACTTCTAGCAGCGGGGATTATTACAGGCCTGAACCGAACGGAAGACTGGTAAAGGAAGTCCTGTCACACATCTCCAGAATCTTGTACCGTGCTAACAGCATGCAAAGAAACAAGAGAATCTGGGTCGGAACATTGAGTCTGCTCTTTCTCTATCTGATGCTAGCTTTCAGCATGCCGTTCACAGCGTGGCCGATAGTCTGGATTATTGGCGACAAACTAGATTGGGAAAGCAAGCGACTGGCAGGATGGAATGCGAAAAACTGCGGACGAATAGCCGTAGATGAGGACGCGAAAACCTCCTCTGAGTGCATTGTTAAGGCAGTTCAAGACAAGAAGCCCTTCCGCGTCCGGTACGGAACGATGGCTGTCGATGAAGCCTCGGCGATTGGCATAGTTGGGGATCGTGACGGTCACGTCTATCACATTTCCTTCCTGGGAGGTAGCCCCGATGGGGGAGTCAGCCTTGTGGACCAGTCCATAACAATTTGGCGCTGCCCGGAGCCGATCAAATTCCACTCGGAGTTGGACTGGGGGAGAAACCGAGGAAGGAACTCCTGTCGCGAATTAAGACCAATCGAATCCAGATAGTTGTTGTAAACACGGTCATACTCATTGAGGCTCGGTCGATGATTAACTATCTATCAGCACATTGGGATTCCGCATCCAGCACCTTGCGGTAAAGCATTCCGTACGTCACTCGACTGGAGGCGACGGGCGACAAGCAGAGTTTATGATCTGATCAAAAAGTGCCGCGTCCCGCTCATAAACGTACCCATTGTTGGGAACGTCCTTCTCGTTCTTAGAGCCATATATGACTTGGCATCGTCCGAGGAGATGGATGCGCCGCCAATGCTCGCCTCTCCCCCTGTAGCCCCAAGACTCCTCACCGATCGGTTTTCCCTTATCGTCAAGCACTTTCCGTTTCTCAATATGGTTTGACAAATCGAGAATCGGATCAGGGGGCGTCATCTCATTTGTCTGCTTGCCCCACGAGATGCGCAAGTGGGCTGCGCTATTCTTGGGTCTTATATCGAAACCATGTATTAGCGGAGACGCGTCAGTCGACCCCTCGGAAATCGTGAAGTCTCGCAGGGGAACGTTGAATTGAAAACCCACTTGTTCGCCGATCCTTCTCATTCCTGGGTCTAACTCTCTACAACCTGACACACCCGGAAGGGATGGGGGAAGAGGCTTTTCGTCGGGAGAGAGTTCTAGAATCGCCAAACCGGCCACGAGTATGGCGGTTACCGCAACGCTGATGACTCCTACGCGCATAGCAAATCGAGCGAATGCTTATTCAAATGGACACCACCCGAATCGTTGTGGTTCCACGCACAATGTTCCAGCAATAGATGACTGATGTGAACACGCGATTACACTCATTGACTTTGGCAAGGCGGCTTTCCCAAATCAATGAGTGTAGTGGCGATGTTATGCCAATAATTAAATGAGTTGGTGTATTAGCCTCGCGTACAGAAGCTGATCGTCTTGCCGTTGGAGAAAGCGATACCGCAGAGCATCGGTGAACCACTTTTTACCGGAATCTGTTTTATTGACCATGGCTCCCAACGCAAAATCTCAAGCTGACGTTGCGGAAAGCAGTTCTGATCAACATTGAGTCCGCTGGACTTCTCAGGTGGCATCGACAGCAGCTCAATAATTGACGTTGACATGGCTGATCGTGAGCCGCAGAAGCTGACCTTCGGCTTGAACAAGAGACTCGGATTTGCCAAGGATTTCGCGTAGGCTACGGCTGAAGAACCGATCAGGATTCCCCAAATCGCACATTTGCATCCGTAGGTCACATGCCGCTCCAAACGCCCTGAGTGCATTCTACAACTGCGAAAAGACTAAGGTCCTGACATAGATTTCCCTAACCGATGATCGTGCTCGGAACGAGAATGGAGAACTCTTGCGTTTGCTGAGGGTCAGGCCAGAAACTTTTCGAGCGGTTCCCAATAGTTACTTCGCCACCCGGTCGCCAAGTGTTCTCCCAAACCTTTGGGGAAGCCTGTGTGGTCAAAGGTGATCTTGGTTCCGGCCTCGTGCTCAGCGAGTTCGAATCTTGCAATTGAGTAAATACCCGGAGGCCAGCTGCCCACACGCCAAGCTTGGACGATTCGCTGGTTCGGCAGAAGTTCGAGCTGCCGTCCCGTGATATATCCGCCGAAGAGTGCGAAGGAGCCACCTTCTTCATTGACGATCTGTGTGGGCTTGTCTCCCAGCGATTTGGACTTCATGGCCGCGCTGAGCTGTATTACGCCGTCGAATTGTTTGGCATTGGTGAGCGCTTCGTAAACGCGTTTCGGGCTGGCCTTAAAGTAAGGCTCCTGGTGGATCGATTCCGCAGTATGGGAAATTTCCTCGTCGGCTACCGCGTGGGCCTCGGCTGGCCACGCAGCCAATCCGCCTAGTGTCAGCAAGGCACCGAGAACCGTCCGCCGCCTCGTAGGTTCATCGGCCAGGATTTCCAAACTATTTCGATCGTCCATCAGCGTCCTCGCTTTCGTACTGCTCACCTGTCGGTCGCATGAAAACAGGGCATGAAAATATGTTCAAGATAATATTTTGAGGTGGCGTGAGCTACTTCGATGGCATACTTTGCCCGTCGACAAGGTAAGGAGTTCGTCATGTCGTATCCAGCGGGTCATCGAGCAGCGGTCAAAAAAAGCATCATCGACAGCGCACGCAGGTTGTTCAATCGATACGGTTTTGAGAGCGTTTCGGTCAGCCAGATCATGGCAGGGGCGGGTTTGACGCACGGCGGATTCTATAGTTATTTCAACAGCAAGAGCGATCTCTACGCCGAGGTATTGGGTTGCTTTTTCACAGACCCAGAGTGGAAAAGCTGCTGGGAGGGCGTGCACGTGGATCTCTCATCGACCGACGTTGGTCCGCAGGTTGTTCGCGCCTATCTTTCACGTCAGCATTTTGAGAATGTCGAGGACTCCTGCCCGATGGTGGCGCTGCCGACAGATGTTGCGCGGAGCGGTGCCGATGCAAGGCGAGCGTTCGAGACCGTGTTCAAAGCGATGGTAAGCGTTCTGGAACGTAGCTTACCCCAGAACGGCCGACGTCGCCGCATTACGGCACAGAGCATAGCGTCGCTGTCGATAGGAGGCATGATCGTGGCCAGAACCATGGTCGATCGCACTCTTGCGGATGAGTTGCGCGCGGCGTGCATCCGTGTTGCTCTCGATTTAGGCGGCTGGAGCAAAAAGAGGAAATTGAAAAGGTGAAAAGTATGCTGCGGCAGGCATCGGAAGAGGAGTAACGGGTTGCCAGAGGCAGACATAACGGCCGGGTTTCGACAAAAGCAAAGGTGGAAAAAAATCCTCATGCACGGCCAGTCATTTACTAGCGGACATCGCAAAACGAAAGGTGTCAACGGTCGCAATCAGGCGTTGAAACTCATTGACTCGCACCTGGTCTGCATGTAATCGCAGTGTCCATTTTCAGGAGGTTATCCGCGAGTACGGAAGCGATACCAATTCCACACTGCCAGCAAAGTAGATACTGGAAGCGCAAGAACAAATCCGAGACTTAAGCAGAAAAGAATTATGAAGCCATCGCCGGGAGCACGGCCATCGAGATTAGAGGATAGGAGGAATGCACCAACGAGCGCTCCGGCAAAAGTACCCACCATCGCACCGATGGCAAAAATTCCGAGGGTTTGCAGAACTCTCCGCCAGCACATTTATCGTTGAGAAACAACCTTCATCATGACATTAGTTGTAACAAGGCGTTATCACTTATTGATCCACGCGGGAGCCAGGGGTGCAGGTCAATGAGTGTATGAGACGTTTTGCCAATTTACCGATTATTTCGGCAAGTTTCTTGTCAGCCCTATCATGTTCCATCCATCCGACAACGTGATTGACTCACCGCCTGATGTGCCAGAAAATTGAGGCCATCTCTTTTTTGCCAGCTTACCTTGATAAGTCGACCCGCTAAAATCAGAAGCTAAGATTCGCTCCTTTGCGGTTACAGTACCTTTCTGAATTGTCCCCGTGAGAAGTTCGGTCTGCTCACCGGAGTCAGAGAACAGCTTCGCCTCGAAGTGCTCGCCGGAGACGACAACCTCCGCAAACCCTTGGGATAGAGACCAGCCGCCAGTGTTGTTGTTCGCCTTTACCCATTGCCAGCGATCCGCACCAAACGCCGTCAGGCTGGACAGCAAAAGAGAAAGTACAAGTAGATTTCGCACATGAAACTCCGCCGTAGAAAATGTGAGGTCTTCCACCTGATTATGCCTCCTGACTGATGCAATCAGGCGTTATCACTCATTGGCCCACCCGTAAGAGGTTTTGAGCAAACCTCAGCTACAACGCCACGTATGTGGCACAATCCGTTGCACATCAACATCGGGAGTTCACAATGTCGAGAAAAGAGATAGTGTCGATGGTGAGTCGCGCATTCGCGTTACTGCTAATCATGTGGGCATTTACCGAGCTCACGTACTTGCCTGACCGACTGCTTGGGCTTATCCATCATGTGAACGAGCGTAGTACGCTTACCCAACACGACTACTGGACCAGCTACTACCTAATACTCACAGTCTTCACTGTTTTGCGAATATTAGTGTTCTTGGTTGTCGCGCTTTCGTTTTGGAGATGCGGACCACGGGTGGAGGCAGTTTTTTCATTGCAGCAAGATCGAAGCGATTCAGGGGAAACCAAACTCGCGTAAACGTTTTAATCAGGCGTGACATTCAAAATACTCGATACGGACACCCAGTCTTAGCGGATTGTGCTACCAAGATTCGTAGGGAGTGCCATCACTCGAAGTCCCGTTGAACCCACAGCGAACATCGGAAATTTCTCGTTCTTGCTGAATCGGGTCTTCTTCCTCTTCCACCAACCAGTCCTCCTGATTGCTCAATGGGTTCACGGGAATGTGTCTTAGGTAGTGTGCCTTGACCAAATCGTCGAGGGACAACGGTGCCCTCTGTTTGTCCAGTGTGTATTGAGAGATTACCTGACGAAGCGTGAACAGGTTCTGGCGCAATACCGCCTCCCTGGCTCGCTGGATGGCTCGGTTGTATAGGGGAACCGCAATCGAGACGAGAATCAGGATCAAGCTGATCACGACCATCATCTCAATTAGAGTGAAACCCTCTCTTCGGCAATTTTTGGGTTGATCTTCCAATTCTTCGCAGCCGTCGTCGTTTCTGAAGACTATCCACGATAGGAACGGCGCAGGCGGGGGAACTTGCGACCTTTTCTAGACTCACCTGGGGTTAGCGGGGCGAGACTGGCATATCCTCAACGAAATTCCACAGTGCGGAGGAATCCTCGACAGATGGATTCTTCAACGAACTTCGGATGTTAAGCGCGAAGCGGGCGGCATCTTCCGGTTTCCAACGCGTTAATTACCTGGTACTCGCCCACAATGTGCATTTTGGGGATAATGATTCCCCGATGCGCTCCTCGTCTCTGGCTTGGTCACGGACACTCGAATTGCTGTCATTGGGAGCTATCGCTTTCTGGTGGACGGATACGCTAGTTCATGCGATACGAGGTCTGGACTTCAAGGGACGAGATGTGCTGGTCTTGACTGCGTCAATGCCTTTGAGTTTTCTGCTCACCTTTCACGCCACAAAGAGGTGTGTTAGAGGTCGGGCACAAAGGCGTGTCGGATTGCTCATGATCGTTGGAGTCTGGCTATTCAGTGGACTATTTATGATGTTAAACGCGAGTTTTTCAGGAGGAGGTTTCAGAAGTCCTGAAGGCATTGGCTGGCTAGTTCGGTCGATTCTACTCTCTGTGATCCCCGTGTACACGTATGTATTAGCTACTTACGACGGCTCACTTGCTGCGCTGCTGATCGTTACCTTGGGCGGTTGTGTGTTCTCCGCTGTGCAATCGAGATGGCAGTAGGAACGATCTCCGTCAGTGAATGTAATGGCGATTTTACGGCAATTGTTTTTTAGTGTTGTTTGCTCACTTCTCCGCTGTCTAAGGAGTAATACGCTTCAATGACGGTCAGCTTACCTTCCTCAACGGCCTTTTTGAGTAATGTGCTCTTTGCAAGTATTTCCTGCGCGACTTGGTGTATGTGATCGTGGACAGCGAGATCAATTCTTTCAGGCCTCTTCGGATCCATCTTGGCGCGCGAAGAAAGAATGGGGGCTACGACGGCATCCAGATTAACCGACTCCGACTTCGACCCCGAACAGGCTGCCGTCACGGCACCGCAGCTTTGATGTCCCATCACTACGATCACGCTTGAGCCGAGGTGCTCAACCGCGTATTCGAGACTGCCGATCGATAGAGGATCACCATCCTCGCCAGCAGAGCGCACCACAAACAATTCGCCCAGCCCCGCATCAAAGACCAACTCCGGAGGCACACGGCTGTCCGAGCAACTGAGTATCGCGACTCGTGGGCGTTGAGTCTTGATCAGGGCTTTCCGCTGAGCGCGAAAATCGTGCGCCGTAGTCTGGCCAAGTACAAATCGCTGGTTGCCAGCAGTCAAATCATTCCAGACTTGACTAGCTGAAACTGAGGACGACTGCTGCGCCATCGCGGAAATGGTGCATGCGATCACGATCACAAACCAGTTTCTTCCAATACGCAACTCCGGGAACATTGCCCCTCCCTCATTGACGTCTGCCGTTACAGGCTCTTTCTCTATCATTCAATCAACGGCGGCGGGGCGGACCTACTGTCAGTAATGACAGCACTTCTCGGGTTCGAATCTTTCAAATCGGAGGATGCAACAGCACTAACCAAGCATTCGCCTGTAGTCAGCAGGTTCGAATAGCGGGAATGTCGCACTTAAGTAGGCGGGGTTTATCACCAGACGGGGTTGCCTTTGCCATCGCGAAGGACAAATGTGTCAGTACCCTTCACGATTTCGCGGACAAGAATGAACTCCAACTCGCCCTGCTTGACCCGCGAGCCGGTGAAGCCAAGTTCATCACCTTTGCTGAAGTTCATTCCCAGCATTTCTAAAAAAGATTTGGGGCAGAGATAGACGTCGGTTGTATCCGCTGTAGTCTTCACCAACAGGTGCACAATTTCTTTCTCTCGGCCCTTAGGTGGAATTTTGACTTCCTCAATGGTCCCTTTCATTTTCGTCTCAGCCTGCATGTCATATTTCGGCGCGCTTGAGTTCTGAACTCTTTGGGCGATAAGCGGAAGCGTGGAGAATGTGAGAACAGGCAGGAGAGCTAATTTCCAGAGAGTAGGCATGGCTCCTCCTTGGTGTGGCGAATCAGGATTAAGCCATATAAGAGAACGACAATATCTTACCGCGCGAGTCAAGCCTGTTCTGTTGTTAACGGACTATCGTTCTCATTGAGCCAGACCAAGAGGCATGTAATTACCTGAGATTTTGCGAACAAATCCAAGCACACCTGCGTACCTAAAGATGAGGGCGGAGTGTTTCTGAGCCGCCTGCGTCCGCGAGCCTTGGTTTCAATAATTTGGCTCATTCGGAAGGGTTGGCTCACCTGTCCGCCGCGGGCGCGTCAAAAAGACGATGGTACTCGGCGACCTCATCCGCGACGTGTTCCGAACACTGTGGGCGCACAAGTTGCGAACACTGCTCACCATGTTTGGGATCGCGTGGGGAGTGGTATCGATCGTATTGATGACGGCGGCCGGCGAAGGCTTACGAGTCGGGCAGGCCAAGCAAGCAGAGACCCTGGGCCGCGACGTGATGATCGTGTTCCATGGCCGCACGAGCCTGCAGGCCGGAGGACAACGCGCAGGACGCGAGGTGCACTGGGTCGACACCGATGTTAAGGGTGTTAGTGATGAGGCAGTCGATTGCCAGTATGTGATTCCTGAGCTTGAGCAGCAAGACGTCCGTTCCCACACAAACTACAACGCGGCGGCATTCCTGGTGACGGGGTCGCTGCCTCCGTTTGCGTATATCCGCAGCCTGGACGCGGGCGAGGGGCGTTTCTACAACTGGGATGATGAGCGGGAAGGACGGCGGGTGGCGTTCCTGGGATCGGATGCGAAAAAACAATTGTTCGGTGGGCGTCCGGCGGTAGGGCAACTGGTGTATCTGAATAATTCGCCCTACGTCGTGATTGGAGTAATGGCGAAGAAGAAGCAAGATTCGAGCTACGACGGGTGGGACGTAAACAAGATTTTCATTCCGTTTACGACGATGCGGCGCGATTTTCCAGACAAGCCGCCGGGAACTCCGTACACGTTCGATCAGATGCTGGTGATGCCGAAATCCGTGGACGCGCACGAGGCGTGCAAATCAGAGGTGAGGCGCGCGCTGGGTCGCATGCACAATTTCGATCCGAATGATAAAGAAGCGTGTCCGATCTGGGACACGGTGCAGGAAGCAAAAGCGTTTAAGACGATGACGGACGGCATGAAATATTTTTTGGGTGCCGTGGGAGTCGTAACGCTGTTTCTTGGCGGACTTGGGGTGATGAACGTGATGCTTGTCGCGGTGCGAGAGCGCACGCGAGAAATTGGCGTGAGGAAAGCGCTGGGCGCACCGGCTGGAAGCATCCTGAAACAGTTCTTCGTGGAGGCGCTGCTCATTGCGCTCGTCAGCGGTGGAACGGGATTAGCGATTGCATTCTCGATTTGTTGGCTGGTGAATCTGTTGCCGATGCCGGATTTCTTTGCCGGCTTGCTGCCGACGTGGGAAAGCGGAGCGATTGCGGTGTTGCTCCTGGGCTTGATCGCCGTGATCTCGGCCCTGTATCCGGCGCGGCGTGCGGCATCGATTGATCCGATAGAAGCGCTGCGATATGAGGCGGGGGGATAGAAAGCAATTAGCAGTTAGTACTTAGCGCTTAGCAGTTTTAGCTCGTGTCCAATTGCTAAATACGCACCAAACATCAAGTGCTAATCGCCTGAAAGCCGGTTTATGGGAATGATTGGACAAGTCGTGAGCGAAGCGTGGATCGCCCTGAAGCGAAATCGGACGCGAAGCGTTTTGACGATGCTTGGCATCGTTTGGGGAATCGCGACGGTCACGCTGCTCATTGCTTACGGTCAGAGTTTTCGATCGGTACTGGTGAATGGATTTGACGCGTTTGGAAAAGGAGCGGTGATTTGCTGGCCACAGCAAACCAGTGAACAGCCAGGCGGACAACGAGCAGGCAAGAAAGTTGTCTTTGAGCAAGCCGATCTGGACATGGTGAAAGAGACGGCGCCCCTCGTGCGACATGCTTGTTTGGAAACGGTGAGGCGTCCGGGGATCAGTTATGGCGATCGGATGGTAGGAACCGCCGCGGTGCGAGGCGTTTGTCCGGAGTACGGCGAGATGCGGAATGAGGTGCCCGCGGAAGGTCGGTGGATCAACTCGAGCGACGAGATGGAGCGTCGGCGCGTGGTGTTTCTGGGCGGACGTACACGCGAGCAGCTCTTCAGCGGCAGGCCCGCAGTGGGCGAGACGGTGTTGATCGGCGGCGTGCGCTTCACGGTGATCGGCGTGATGGCGCGGAAAATTCAATTGAGCAATTATTTTTCCAGTGACGATGAGTCGGCATGGATTCCCTACAGCGCGGCAGGCGATCTCTGGAACACGCGATATGCCGCGGTGATGGTGTTCGAGCCGATTGCCCCGCATTTTGAAAAGCGCGCAATGGCACAGGTGCGGGCCGCGGTCGCGACGCGTCAGCAGTTTTCACCGACGGATGAAAAGGCAATTCAAATGTTCGGGCGAGACGAGTTTCGTCCGGTGATCGATGGGATCACGATCGGGTTGGAAGTACTGTTGACGTTTATCGGAACGCTCACGCTCGGGATTGGAGCCGTGGGCGTGATGAACATCATGCTGGTGTCAGTGGATGAACGAATCCGAGAGATTGGGTTGCGCCGAGCATTAGGTGCGAAGAAATGGCATATTCAGGCGCAGTTCCTGGCGGAAACTCTGCTGATCATGATGCTGGGCGGATTGCTGGGAATCATGGTGTCCTATGCAGTAGCGGCGGCGGTGGGAACGTTGCCGATGATGGGACCGTTGTTTGAAGACGAGTCTGGGAAGGGCGACATTCACCTGAAGATCTCGATGATGACGGTGATGATTTCGGCGGGGGTACTCTTGTTAGTGGGCGTCGCGAGTGGAATGGTTCCGGCGTCGCGCGCAGCGAAGTTGGACCCGGTTGAAGCACTCCGGTATGAATAATCCTGTGCGGCGGCAAAAAGCCGTTGACCAGCGGAGGCGCAGCAAGTAAGTTCAGGCCGAGCATGTGAATTCAGAAAGTGGAGTTCCGCGTTGGCCAAGTCAGCGATTGACGTTTTATCTCCTACCTTTCAACACACGCAGAAGCAATTGTTCACGCCATTCCGCTTTGGCCAATGGGTTCGCCTGGCTCTTCTCGGATTAGCAACAGGGGAGTTGAGCACGGGCGGGGGATGCGGAAATCCATTCAGCTTTTTGCAGCAATCGTCCGTGTCTCCAAAGTCGCAGCATTTTGCGGGAGCCGGTGAGTTGCTACGAGGACTGGATCCCGCGTTGGTGGGCACGTTACTCGTAGTGCTGGTAGGAAGCGGAGTCGTGCTGATGATCGTCTGGATATTTATGAGCAGCATCAGCCGGTTCATGCTGTTCGAATCAGTCGTGAAGAAGAACTGTGATTTAAAAGGCGGCTGGCAACGCTGGCAAGACCAAGGGTGGAGTTACTTCTGGTGGCAGATGGGATTGAGCGTGTTGGGGATTGGGATTGCGCTTGTCCTGTTTTTCCCGGTGATTCTGTCAGTTCTGCATTCGGTGCGGTCCAATCAGAAGCCGGATTTCAGCGTCTTTCTCGCGGTGCTTCCGTTCTTCTTTTTATTCGCGATTTTCGCTTTGGTGATGCTGTTGGTCCAGGTATTGACGAAAGATTTTGTTGTACCGCAAATGGCACTCGAGCGCCGGGGCATCTTCGACTCGTGGAGTCGGTTGCTTTCGATGATGAAGGATGACGTGGGCGGATACGCTGGATATATCGGGATGAAGATTCTGCTCGCCATGGGCGCGGGAATCATGTTCGGAATCGTTTCGATGATGGCCACCGTGGTGGTGATGATCCCTGTGGGAATCATTGGGGTGGTGTTGTTTTTTGTGGGGAAGGCTGTGGGGCTGACGTTCACGTTGCCAGTGATTCTGTTCAGTATCGCTTTGGGATTGATTGCGCTCGCAGTATTGCTGTACGTCATCGCGCTGGTGTGCGTGCCACTGGCCGTGTTTTTCCCTGCCTATGCGTTGTATTTCTTTGCGGATCGGTATCCGCCGTTGAATGCGGTGCTGTATCCGGCGCCGCCTGCGCCGCCAATCGTGCCGCCGTTAGCACGATCGCCACAGCCGATCGGGTAGGCGCGACAGTCTACTCGCGTTGAACTTTGCGACTGGTGAGGACGCCCGCCCTCCATCGGAAACTTTTTTCAACAACAGGTGTCGAATTAGAAGAGCACGCGTGCCAGAACAGGAGCCTGGAATATGGCAATGTCAATGGCAGGCGGAGGTCCGTCTGGACCGGAAATGAATGTCACACCACTGATTGATGTGCTGCTGGTGCTGATCATCATTTTTATGATCGTGGTAACTCAAGAAAAAGAGACCGGGTTGAAGACGCAAATCCCGCAACCTGCAAATGAGCAGCAAAGCGTTCCACAGCCGCGCACGATTGTGATTCGCGTGATGAGTGCGGCGGGAAAGCAGGATCCGGAACTGAAGATAAATGATGAAAACGTGAAGTGGAGTGATTTGTCGGATCGGTTGCAGCAGATCTTCAAGTGGCGTGCCGAGCGGGTTGCGTTTGTGCAAGGGGAAGACGATGTTGAGTTTCAGTGGGTTGCGGAGGTGATCGATACGGCGCGGCACGCAGGAGTTGAGAAAGTAGGGCTGTTACCGAAAGAACTGGCCAGCGCACGCTGAGCTTGCAGCGCGAGTGCTTCCACGATTACAAATGCTTCTTTGTGTCTGGCGGAAATGCGCCAGCAAGGGAGAGGTACGTGGAAGACTTCGAGAATAGAGTACGAGCCAGTTTTGCGAAGCAAGAATTCATGCGGACGCTGGGCGCATCGGTCGCGGTGCGAAGCCGTGGGCATGTAGAAATCGAGTTCCCATTTAGAGGAGCTCTGACGCAGCAGAACGGATTCGTGCATGCGGGCGCGATCACGAGCATTTTGGATTCAGCGTGCGGGTATGCGGCATTGAGCGTGGCGCCAGAAGGGCACGACGTATTGAGCGTGGAGTTCAAAGTGAATCTGCTGGCGCCGGCGGTTGGGGAAAGTTTTGTGGCGCGCGCGCAAGTGAAGAGAGCAGGAAAGAGATTGATCGTGAGCGCGGCGGATGCGTTTGCGCGAAGAGGGAATGAAGAGAAGATCGTGGCCACGATGCTGGCGACCATCATGGCGGTGGAGCACCATTGAGTTGTTTTTGCGAAATGCATAGGTGCTTAGCTCGCAAAAGCGCTCGCTCAGGATGACACGTCGATAAGGATGACAATGGTAAGTGTTAGCTGCGGGCGCGGACTTTGATCCAGATGGGAGTGCCGACAAAGCCGAAGGCCTGACGGATTTGGTTCTCGAGGAATCGCTGATAGGAAAAATGGAGTTGCACGTCGCGATCGGTGAAGAGGATGAACGTCGGCGGCGCAACGGAGGCTTGGGTGAGATAGAGGATCCGCACACGCTGGCGCATGGGGACGGGGGCGCGATCGAAGTCGACAGTTTTCAGGAAGCGGTTCATTTCGCCGGTTGTGATCCGCTTGCGGCGTTCGGCGGCGACTTCTTGAAGAAGCGGAAAAATCTTATCGATATTTTTGCCAGTCGAAGCAGAGATGAAGAGCGCGGGTGCATAGTTCAGAAATTTGAGTGAGTGGCGCAGGCGGGCGAGGTATTGATGCTGGTCGTTGGGGCGTTTCGCATCCTGAATGCGCGCAGCTTTTGATTGACTGATGGCCCGCTTCTTGCCCGTAGTCACCAGGTCCCATTTATTTATGAGGAGAATCACGGAGCGTCCGCTTTCGTGGGCGTAGCCGGCGATTGTGGCATCGAGCGCACTGACGCCTTCCGTCGCGTCGATCACGAGGAGAGCAATGTCGGATTCCTCGAGATGTTTGCGCGACATCACGACGGAAAGTTTTTCCGCCATCAGTCGAGTCTTGCCTTTGCGACGAATTCCCGCGGTATCGACAAAGCGGAATTTCTTGCCGTTGCGTTCCACGACTTCGTCAATGGCATCGCGGGTGGTTCCGGGAATCGGCGAGACGATGGCCCGGGACGTTCCAGTCAGTTGGTTTAGAAGCGTGGACTTTCCGACATTGGGGTGACCGATGATGGCGACGCGGGTCTCTCGTGGTTCAGCCTCGGATGCAGGGGAGCTTTCGGCGCTGGATTCGCCGGCACAGCCTGGGGCAGGTTTCGAAGTTTCGAGAGCCGAAGTTTCAGGTTTCAGGGTTTCGAGTTTCGAGATCTCGGATTCGTCTTCAGGGGAAACCGTCGGTTCCAAATGGAGTGTTTCAATGATTGAGTCCAACAAATCATCGATTCCTCTGCCATGCTCGGCAGACACGGGAAAGACCTGCTTGATGCCGAGGCGATGGAATTCGGCGACGAATGCTTCCTGCTTATCGCTATCAATCTTGTTGACGGCAAGAAAAAGCGGAGTGCCGCTGCGGATGAGAAGACGTGCGAGCTCAAGGTCAGGGGCGGCGAGTTCCGTGCGGCCGTCGACGACCAGGATGACTGCAGCTGCTTCATCCAGCGCAACGCGGGCCTGGCGAAATATTTCGGAAGGAATGAAGTCCTTGTCTTCCGGGATGATGCCGCCGGTGTCGACGACGCGCATGTGGCGGCCACGCCATTCCGAGTCGCCGTAAAGACGGTCGCGGGTGATGCCGGGTTCGTCCCCAACAATAGCGCGGCGGGATCCGACGAGGCGGTTGAATAAGGTGGATTTGCCCACGTTCGGGCGGCCCACGATGGCGAGAAGGGGAGTGGCGGTGGGTGCGACGAGACCGGGTTGTGATTGGGTCGATGACAAGTTTTTAGACCGCTCCTGCGCCCACGGGCTCCAGATAGTTATTATAGAGACTGCTGTGCCGGCATCCTCCTCATCGTCGTCTTTCCCTTCGCCGAACGCCTCTGCCGCCGTCGGATCCCTTTATCAATTCTTTGCGCCGGCCGGCGTGCTGGCGAAAACGCATCCGGCGTACGAATTTCGGCGCGGGCAGTTGCAGATGGCGCAAGCCGTCGAAGAAGCGCTCGCCGAAAAACGTCATCTGATTGTGGAAGCCGGGACTGGCACGGGGAAGACACTCGCGTATCTGCTGCCTGTGATCCGTTCGGGCAAACGGGTTGTCATTTCGACCGGCACGAAGAACTTGCAGGAACAGCTCTTCTATAAAGACATTCCTTTCCTCGAGCAGGCGCTCTTTCCGAACGGAGAAGGGCGGCTGAATGTTTGTTACATGAAGGGCCGGAATAATTATCTGTGCAAGAAGAAACTTTATGACTTAACGGACCAGCCGGTGCTTTCGGGGCTGGAGGAGATCGAGCAGTATCGGGCAATTGCGGCGTGGGAAAAGACGACGCACACCGGAGACCGCATGGAGTTGGCGGAGCTTCCGGAGGCCAGTGCGTTGTGGCACAAGCTGGACGCACGCTCCGATACGTGCCTGGGGCAGAAGTGCAGTGCCTTTGAAACTTGTTTCATCACGGAGATGCACCGTCGCGCGATGGAGAGCGACATCATCATCGTGAACCATCATCTGTTCTTCGCGGATTTGGCGATCAAAAAGGAGACGGAAGACGCGGGGAACGTGGCCGGGATCTTGCCGGAGTACGGCGCCGTCATATTCGACGAAGCGCATGAGCTCGAAGATGTGGCGGGCAGCTATTTCGGCATCGGGCTGAGCAATGTGCGCGTGGAAGAGCTGGCGCGAGACGTTGAAGGGTCGCTGCAAAGAAATCGCATGTACACGCCTGCCCTTTCCGGAGCGATCAAGAGTTTGCGGGAACGTTCGCAATTCTTCTTCTCGGTGCTGCCTCCGGGAGATGGGCGATTCGCGTTCGAGAACCGGCGCGAATTCCTGGAAGAGAATGGCGAAGAGTTCCTGTCGCTGACGCGGGCGTTGGCGCGTTTGGGCGCAGAGCTCGAGAAGATGCCGCAAAAGCCGGAGGAGGTTTTCAACTTCGAACGCCGGGCGCAGGAAATCCAGACGCATCTCATGTTTTTGCTGGAAGACGACAATCCGAACACCGTGTTCTGGATTGAGCGGCGGCGTGGCGGGCGGGAACGAAACAATGTATTCCTCCAGGCGACGCCTATTGATGTTGGGCCCATCTTGCGGGAAGCGCTGTGGTCGAAGCTGGATACAGCGGTGCTGACGTCGGCGACGCTGGCCGTGGGCGGCGGATTCGCGTATGCGCGGCGACGACTCGGGCTGGAACACGCGAGCGAGGTCGTGCTGCCGTCGCATTTCGATTATGAAAGCCAGGCGATTTTTTATGTGCCTCCGGACTTGCCGGACCCGAGGACGCCACAGTTTGCGGCAAAGGCTGCAGACTTGATCCGACGGCTGCTTGAGATCACGCGCGGCCGAGCGTTCGTGCTGTTCACCAGTTATGCGCAGATGAACGAAATCTACCAGCGATTGCTTGGAGAATTGGAGTTTCCCATGTTCTTGCAGGGCGATGCGCCGAAGAGCGCGTTGCTCGAGGAGTTCCGGCTTACGCCGAATGCAGTGTTGTTCGGAACGTCATCATTCTGGCAGGGTGTGGACGTGCAGGGTGAACAGCTGAGCGCGGTGATTGTGGACCGCTTGCCGTTTGCTGTGCCGAGTGATCCGGTGGTGGCGTCGCGCGTGAAGGCGATCGATGCGGAGGGTGGGAACGCATTTTTCGATTACCAGGTGCCAGCGGCCGTGATCACGTTGAAGCAGGGATTCGGGCGATTGATTCGGTCACTACATGATCGCGGGCTGCTGACATTGCTCGATAACCGGATCTTGAAGAAACAGTATGGCCGCGTGTTCGTGGAGAGTCTGCCGAATTATCAGAGGACAACGGATTTGAAGAAGGTGGAAGCGTTTTTCGGGGTTGGGTAGAAGCTTTTAACCGCGGAGTGCGCGGAGGACGCAGAATGCGCGGAGAAAGACCTTTGGATCATCCGCGTTTCAGATGTAGCCGAACAGGGGCGGGAACAAAACGACTACTAGTGCCGCCCAGATCGAGTACACGGGCAGATACGCGATCTGCCATCGCTCCAGGACGGCAAAGGATTCGCGCCCGCGAAAGAAAGACGTGTAAAGCCACGCCGTCCATGCCAGGTTCACGAGCAGGATGAGATTCTCGCCAAGAGCAGCTACCCGGTTGGGAGTGAGTCCGAACTCGGAGATGCGGGCTGCGATTGAAGCAAGCGCAACTCCGTCGACCGAGAGCGCGCTGATGACAAGCAGGAGTTGCAGACGATCGAAGAAGTCGGGCGGCGCCTGTGGATCTCGCGCGGAGGCGGCGTAGAGCACCAGTCCAACGACCAGCACCAGTAAAAGGTCGAATCCGATCAGGACCTCGCGTTCGACCTTGATGATGTTGCGTGTCCACGCCATGGTCCCGAGAAACGCCAACAGCAGAATTGTGAACAGCGGAGTGAACAGGCGTGTCAGCACGGGGGCCATGTTCTCGATCACGCTTTGCTTGGCCTCGACGAGCCAGGATCCGATGATTACGGCTCCCATCGCGCCGCAGGGGATCAGCCAGTCATGGGTGAACAAAGCGGCGTTCATGCCGATGGAGTGGAACATCATGATGGTAAAGCCGGTGAGAACGCCTCCGCCGAGTGCGATGAGCACGTAGTAGATGACGAGCTCGCCCGAGAACCGCACGAAGTTCATTCGGCCATCCTCAGCAAACCAGCGGCCTCTGACGTACGCGAAGCCGACGGTCAGCCATAGTACGATGGGTAGATGCAGAGCGGTCAGGACTTCGGTGTCACTGCTCGGGCGAAAGGGAAAAATGTTGGCGAAAACAGCGGCAGCCGCGAATGGTAATGCGAGCCAGAGGCTGTGAACGAGGTTCCAACCTCGCTTCCACACGAAATAGATGGTGAGCAGCGGAAAGACGAACAAGCTGAAGTTCCGAGCGTAAAACGGCTCATGTCCTTTGAGCGGAACACCGAACAGCGCTGGCGACTTAATGGCGCACGCTGCGGCAATGGCGAGGCCGATGACGACGAAGGTTTCTGTGTTGGTGGTTTTTGCAGATGCCGACTCATCGGAAGCCGCGGAGCCAATGACTAATTGCTTCCAGAGTCGCTCGGAGTGGGCACGCGCGAATTCGCCGGATAGCGCATCAACGCTTCCCATGCGTTTGACTGCCACCAAGAAAGCTTCGTCGCTGGCGAGACCGGCTTCGGTGAGCGCGGACAATTGCTCGCGGAGATGCCCCTCGAGCTCTTCGATGTCCGATCCATGAATGGCCTGACGACGGCGGAGATAGGACCGCCACTGTGCAATTTGGTCCTCGAGCGGTGAATCGGCGAAGGCCGTCATGCCGTGCACGCTTTCATCCAGATACCGCGCAGGGTACCGTCGACGACCTGCCATTGTTTGCGCTGAGCGTCGAGGTGCGCGCGACCCTGTTTCGTGATCCGGTAATACTTACGCTTGCGGCCGTTTTCTGAGGAGGACCACTTGGCCGCGACATAGCCTTGGCGCTCGAGACGGTGAAGAACGGGATAGAGCATCCCATCGGTCCATTGCAAGTGCCCACTCGACAACTCTGTCACTCGCTTGATGATGGCGTATCCATAGCTGTCGCCTTCGGCAAGGATGGCAAGCACGAGAGGTGTGGCAGAAGCGGCGACGAGATCTTTGCCCAGATCCATACCTAGAAGCCTTATACATTGTAGTTCTATGTATGTCAATTCAGTTGACCGGAATCGCTCCCGAATTTAAGGAAGTGGAAAACAGATGTCGCGCAAGCGCGACCGCCCAGACGAGGCGTCTGGGCCTACGTGAGTTGTTAAATACCTCTTTCGCTTCGCTTAGAGGCGACGAAATCCTGTGCCCGCCTGTTAAGATGACGGCGCTTCGCAAGTCCACCTGCAAGGGGTTTCCATCCGATGCAATCAAAGAGGAAGTACTGCGTCTTGATCATGCTGTTGTGTTCAACACTAGGGTATGCAGAGAAAGATGTGTTCACACCAGTGGTGGCGTCGCTGCTGGCGAGCGGCGTCCAGCCCTTTCCCGGAACGGATGGAAAGCAGCACGTGGTGTATGAATTGGTGCTGACGAATGCGAATGTGACACCGGCGAAGTTGCACAGGATTGAAGTGCTCGATGCCAACAAGCCAAGCCAAGCGGTCCGAGTGTTCGAAGGCAACGACCTTCAGAGTCATCTGCGCACCACGGGAAGCAGTGGCGTGGAGAACACCGATATTGAATTTAACGGGACGCGCATTTTCCTGGTCGACCTGGCGATCGACAGTGGCATGGTCCCCAGTCGGCTGCTCCATCGTCTAACAGTTTCGGGCGGAAAAATGCCGTCGAGGGCGCCGGAAACCCCGGTTGAGATGACTTACACAGCGGCACCGGTAGAGTTGCAGTCGAAATTGATGACGATCGGGCCACCGCTTAAAGGGAAAGGATGGCTTGCGGTGAATGGTTGCTGCAAACCCGGTGTGCACCGCGCAACCAGCATCCCGGTGAACGGTCAGATCTATTTCGCGCAGCGTTATGCAATTGACTACATGCTGATGGATAAAAGCGGACATCTAGTCAATGGAAATGCCGTGGATGTGCACAGCTATCCAGGATACGGGGCAGACGTGATAGCGGTGGCCGATGGCAAGGTTGTCAGCTCGCTGAACACACTCGACGATCAAGTGCCGGGCACGTTGCCGGATCCGAAAACGATCACGCTCGAAAACGTGGATGGAAACCACGTGGTGATGGACCTGGGGAATGGAGTGTATGCCTTTTACGCACACATGCAGAAAGGATCGGTGACGGTCGTGCCGGGCGCACAAGTGAAACGCGGCCAGCTCCTCGGGAAGCTAGGCAACACAGGAAATACTTCGGCGCCGCACCTGCACTTTCATTTGATGAATGGCCCCTCCGTCATGGGATCGAGTGGCGTTCCATACATGATTGATTCGTTCACGTGGATTGGCGAGATTCCGGAAGAAGTGTTCGAGAAAGCGACAGGAGTCGAAGGAGATTTCAGCACGGCGATTGCGCCGACGCCAAACGCACGACATGGACAATTGCCGCTCGATTTGGCGATCGTGGATTTCGGAGGGAAGTAAGCGCAAGCTTTTTAAGTTTGGTCCTGCTCGCCGCCCCGCTATGCCGCGCCTTTCAGCTTGAGATACTGATCGTAGGCTGCCAGAAAGCGATCCAGATCTGCCTTCGACACATAGTAAGGTGTTGAGAGGCGCACTTTCGATGGCACTCCGCCGCGCATCCGGATCTTGTGCGTCTTCCACATCCAATTTTCCATCTCCATAGTTTGGATCGCTGGGACGTTCACAGTTGCGATTGCGCACCGCATGTTGGGATCAGGAGACGTCCACGATTCAGCACCGCGCTTCATCATCTCTCCGTGGATGTAATCCGCCATCTTTCGATGACGCTTCTCGATGCGGTCGATGCCGATATCATTGGCAAGCTTGATGGCTGCTTTGAACCCCCACAACATTGCTACGTTCGAGGATCCAATCGCCATGAAGCGCTCGGCCTTTGCGCCGGGATAGTCCCATCCTTCGGTGACGATCGTGTTCCATATTTGAGGCTGCACTTCTTCGCGAATGTAGAGGAAGCCGCTACCCTTCGGCGCGAACAACCACTTATGCGGAGACGAGGTGTACATATCGCAGCCGAGGTCGCGAATGTTCAATCGCATCATGCCAGGAACGTGTGCGCCGTCCAGCGCAGACAAGATCCCCTTTTGACGTGCTAGCGCGCAGATCTCTTTCGCAGGCAGAACGACACCGGTGACTGTCGTGATGTGACTCACGAAAATGATTCGTGTCCGCGGGGTAATCGCATCATTGATGCGATTGAGGATTTCGTTCTTGTCCTTTGGCGGTTTTGGGAGTTCGAATTTCTTCACGACAACGCCGTACCGTTTTGCGCGGACGTTCCACGCTTCTTCCGCGCCGGGATGCTCCTGATTGCTCATCAGGACTTCGTCTCCGGCCTTCATCTCTAAGCCGTTGGCGATGTAGCTGTTCGCCTCGGTGGCGTTGCGGACAATGGCGATCTCGTCTTTCGTTGCGCCGACAAATGTCGCAAGGTCGCTCCGGAAGGCCGCGTGGATTGTGTTCTCGTGCGGGTATCCCCAGATCGGATAGACCTCGGGATCATCGGAGATCATCTTTTCCAGTTCGAAAAATCCGTCGATGACACCCTGCACAACCGGCATCGGTGACGATCCCACGGTGCCGTTGTTGAGGTAAAGGACGTCGGCGGGAATTAAGAACTGCTTGCGCAGCTCGGCCCAATAGGCGTCCTCATTCTTGTCGTAGAGGTCGGAAGGCGGAAGCTTTGCGGCGCCTTTAGCGGCTTGCGCCAGCGCGGAAAGGGGAAGACCAGCAATCGCTCCTGCGGCCGCGAGTGAAGAAAGAAAGCCTCTGCGATCAAGCATCATTCGCTCCTGTGTGATAGCGGGCGAATTGTAACAGCAGGCGCAAAGCCGAGGCATCACGGGGGCAAAGGTAGCTATTGAGTGCGAAACGACGTCTGTGATGCCGTCATTGCGGAACCGATAAAGGTGCCGAGCTGCCCTGCGTGGGCTGCTCGAACTGTAGTTACTTCACGAGGTCAGTTTGGCCTCGAACGTGTCATTGCTGGTAGGGATTCCTCGCTGCACTCGGAATGACAATACTGGTGGAGATGATGGATAGAGGTAGTGCGCGCCAGATCCCCTTCGGCTCCGCTCAGGGCAGGCTCTCCGCACGCTGGAGAAAGCGCGCGCGTTCGGGATGACGCCGTTTTTGTTTTGTGTGGAAATCTATTGCGGAACTCAGGATTACCGACGCAATGACTTTCGCGGCTGTGGCGGGGATCTGGCGTTCAGACTGTGTTCGCGACGGATGGTTGCCACTACATCGTTTGCAGGAGTTGTCGGTGCTTTATCTGGCTCTGAGCTTTGCGGGATGAGCACTCAGGCGAGGAACGGGATGAGTCGAGGCAACAGTATCAGGAACACGATAATCAAGAACTTTTGAGCTGAGGGTGTGACGACCTACTATGCGCACGTCCGCTATGGCTTCCATGTTGGTTTGTAACCAGTTGCCACTCATATCAGAGAACTTGAGCGTTACGTGCACCTTCTTCAACCACCAGGAGGGACTTTTCACCAAATCTCCCTCAATCCTATGGACAAGGAAGGAAGACTTGTCCACCCAAGCTTGCCCGGAAATCAGTTCATCATCTTTTCGCGTTGGCTTTAACCCAAGTACATAGCATGCCTGACCGTCCACGGTCGCTTCGCCCACATAGCTGAAGGAATAATTATCAGGGCTCAATGCGGTCTTAGAATTCGCACCGTCGGAAGTCGCTTGGACTTCATGCTCTAAGAGGCGGCGCACGATTTGCTCTCCGCGATTGTTGCCTGCGGATGTCTGAATTCTATAGTTCTTGCTGGAAGGTGGCATGAAGGCGACTTCGGCGACCACATCGGAAGAAGAACCGGGCCTGTTCGCACTGGCTAGCTGATATTCACGAATCAAAACGTAAGGGTTTGAAGGATGACCCCCCGATTGCGCTTTCTGCATCGCCTCGACAATTGAGGTTAAGGTGGTTGCTTCTGGGGAGGTGGGTTGCTCTGCCACAGTCAACGAGCACAGCCCCGCGATTAGTCCCCCAATTGCCAGCCACAGCGTTTTGACCCTCAATGTCATCACTCGTAGTCGGATGCCTGATCTTCGAGTGGAGCACATATCGGGCCAATCAAAAAGCAAACAAATTGTAAGAGTTCACG
>Ga0310811_10001675_pt1 | contig 27614 bp, 41 predicted proteins | sample YCmetagenome_FD_207642 | JGI IMG/M metagenome (GOLD analysis project Ga0310811, IMG submission 207642) | Soil microbial communities from experimental microcosm in Duke University, North Carolina, United States - YC | ecosystem: Engineered > Artificial ecosystem > Soil microcosm > Unclassified ... | reverse complement strand
GAACTACGTGGACACACAACCGACAACCACACCCACACTCAACACACATCAATAGAGGGAAACATGCAAACCAGACATGGTAGAATCATTAATGATCAGTCGTCTCAACCACCTACATCTTCACAACCAGTATCCAATCCAACTCAAAATATACACTCACTACTTTCTATTTTACTACTTATCGGACTGGCAATTGTTGCGATCATTCCACGACTGATATTAGCAGTACAACTTGATGTTGTTACAGATGAAGTTGTCTATCTCTTTGCCGGGAAAGTTTATTGGCCGTTGCTCACTCATCTCGATATCGGCTCAAAACAATGGACGTCATTAAACTATGAACATCCACCACTGGTAAAATTGCTCTTTGGCTCATCAATTGCGCTCAATGCTACATTAGGACATCCGTTCGGAGAGCTGTTCGCAGGACGTATCCCCAGCGTTATCATGGGTACCGTCCTGGTGCTGGCTGTGTATCGTCTTGGCCGTGCGCCATTTGGTCATACCATCGCGTTGATCGCCGCGCTCGCGCTGGCCTTTAGCCCCTGGCTCTGTTATTTCAGTGCGCTGGCCTATCTTGATATGACCATGACAACCTTTGTCACGCTGGCTTATCTGACGCTCTGGCACGCACTACGCAAACCCTGGCTCTTCGCACTGGTCGGTTTTCTCATGGGGCTGGCTTTTGATAGCAAATATCCATCTATACTTGTCGCTCCAGCAATCATTCTCTTTACCGCCTACTATTTCTTTCTCTTGCGCCCGATGATCCCTGCTGCAGAGCGTCCCCCTCTCCCCTGGCGCTGGTGGATCGCGGCAATCATCATTATGCCATTAAGTTTCCTGGCTTTCGACCCTGCCATCTGGCCTGATCCGATCGGTCTGCTTCAGCATAGTTTTACCTTTGAAGAACTTCATTCAATTGATGGAAACCCTATATATATAGCCGGACAGGTGTATCTCCATGTGCCTCAATGGACTATTGCCTACATGGTCTTTACCAAAATGAGTGCGTTCTTAACGCTACCCTGCGTATTTTTTGTACTCTTTGCGCTGATAAAACTGATTCGTACACACATCCGCACTCATGCATCAGTAGACAACTATCAACAGGTCGCAAGCGATGCCTACATTGTCATCTGGTTTCTGGCTGTGCTTATCGCGTTCAGCTTCCTCAATATCGCGGTTGGTACCCATTATTTCTTACCACTGGCACCATCAGTCGCAATAGCTGGCGTTTCAGGGCTGGCAGTCATCATCCGCTTCTTCGTCAGCAGGCAATGGAAAAAATCTAATAGCCTGTCTGAAGAGGCTCAAACCAGCAAACCAGCCATACCCTTCTCGTTCAAAAATATAACACCACAGTTTGTCATACAGGTGATCCTGCTGGCAACGCTGGCAATCGGTCCGCATCTCATCGGACTCATCACTATTCCGGGTGCCGAGGGATATACAACTGAATTCTTCAACGATAACGAGAACAATACCTTGCAGGTAGCCTATGTAGACTATCGAGCAGGCGCACAATGGATAGCCTCCAATACCAACAAAAAGGTTAAAGTAGCGATGATTGGGAACAGTTTAACTGGCTATAGCAATACAACAAACTGGTTTACCTATAATCCCAGCCTTACCAAACGGCTCCAGCTATCACAGGTCAGCCCTACACTCAAAAATTATCAGGCATATAGTTATCTGGTCTGGCCTGAATACATTCTGCAACGTGGCAATGGCTGGCCGAAACAGGACCATGTTGTTCACGTCGTCTCTGGTGGCAATACAACATACTGTTATGTCATACAGGTGAGCAGCTAGATTTTCCCCATAAAAAAGAGAAGCCGTCCGATTCTGGTACAGCTTCTCTTTTTTATGAGTGATTATTTCTCTTCAACAGGTGGAGGGAGTTCAAAAGGTGGAGGAGTCAGGCCACGTCGTTGCTCCGCCAGCGCTTTTAACTGTTTCACCGCCTCATAGGGTACATGACGACCACCTAGAGGTGTCGGATGGATGCCAGGACCATGAAAATCAGTTCCCCCCGTCGGAATCAACGAAAACTCATGCGCCAGGGCCAGCAACTGCTGCTCTTCTTCCTCGGTATATGGTCCGTAATAGGTTTCCAGGCCGACCATACCAGCCGCGCATAAGTCCGGTAGCCACTCGCGTAACTTCTCCAAACCCGGCAACGTAAGAGGGTGCGCGATCACAGGCAAGCCATTCGCGCTACATATGAAACACACCGCATCTTCTGGCGTGAGCTTGTAGCGTGGCACGTAGCCCACCTGGCCATTGCCAATATACTTCTCAAAAGCTTCAGGAATGGACTGGACATAACCAGCCTCCATCAATGCTCTGGCAACATGTGGACGTCCCACAGAACCCTGAGCCAGTTCATGAACACGCTCCCAGCGAATATGGATGCCATGCTCGTTAAGCTGCTCCACCATCTTTTGTCCACGCCGTTCACGCGCGTCACGCAGAACTGTCAGCTTGGACTGAAATTCTGGACGCTGATACTCTGGAAAATATCCCAGCACATGTATCTCATCACCACTGGCATCGGAATTAAGTTCAATGGCCGGAATCAACTCAATGCCCAGGCGTTGCGCCGCTGCCACCGCTTCTTCAATTCCATTCGTCGTATCATGATCCGCCAGCGCAAGCACTTTCAGCCCCACATCATGAGCCTGCTGGAGCAAATCTGTCGGGCTATAAATGCCATCAGACGCGGTTGAATGCGTATGTAAGTCAACGAAATGAGCCATTCTCCTCGTATTATCTCCTCTACATATATCCAAAATCTAAAAATGCAAGAAGTAATAAGGACATTGTATCACCTGTTACCTCTTGCATTTTCAGGTCAATCAACCCACGTGTTAACGAGCATAATCGACCGAGCGCGTCTCACGTACAACGCAAACTTTGATCTGGCCTGGATAATCAAGCTCTTCTTCAATCTTATGTGCAATCTCGCTCGCCAGACTCGTCGCTGCGTACTCATCCACCTCTTCAGGCTTCACGATAATTCGTACCTCACGGCCAGCTTGAATAGCAAATGACTTTTCAACTCCGGTGAATGAATTAGCAATATGTTCCAGTGCTTCCAGACGCTTGATATAGAGATCAATCGTCTCACGACGCGCTCCCGGTCGAGCGGCGGAAATGGCGTCAGCCGCCTGTACGATTGCTGCCTCTAACGTCTGAGGCTCAGTCTCAGAGGCGTGATGAGCCACCATCGCATGAATAATTTTCGGAGACTTCCCAAACCGCCTCACCACCTCACCACCTACAATGGCATGCGGACCCTCAACCTCCTGATCGATAGCTTTTCCCATATCATGCAATAATGCCGCCGTTTTACAAACGTTGACATCCGCACCCAGTTCATGCGCTATCGTCCCGGCCAGAATTGACACCTCAACAGAATGTGCCAGCACATTCTGACCATAACTGGTACGAAAATGCAGACGACCAAGGATTTTTAAGAGTTCCGGCTGCAAACCATGTACATTCGCCTCCAGTGCCGCGTTCTCGCCCGCTTCACGAATGATCGCATCCACTTCCTGACGAGCTTTCGCCACCACATCCTCAATACGAGCCGGGTGAATACGACCGTCCAGGATTAACTTTGTCAATGCAACACGAGCTATTTCTCGTCTCACAGGATCAAAACCGGACAAGATTACTGCCTCTGGTGTATCATCAATAATGAGATCAACACCGGTCGCAGACTCCAATGCACGAATGTTACGGCCCTCTCGTCCAATAATGCGACCTTTCATCTCATCGTTCGGTAACGGCACCACCGATACAACAGACTCAGCCACCTGATCGGAAGCACAACGCTGGATCGCAAGCGTGATAATTTCACGTGCCCTTGCTTCACCCTCCTCACGTGCCTGATCCTCAATACGCCGCACACGAACAGATGCCTCGCTACGGAAACGTTGCTCAATGCGACTTAAGAGTAAATCCCTGGCCTGATCTTGCGTCAGTTGCGTAATGCGTTCAAGTTCTACAATCTCCTGACGTTTCAGTTCCTCAATATCCGTGCGTAACTGCTCAATCCCTCGCTCTCTAAGATTTAATTTGCGCTCATTCTGTTCATATATCTCCACTTTACGCTCTAAATTTTCCTCTTTCTGCTGCAAACGACGCTCCTGTCGTTGCAGTTCAGAACGGCGCTCCGCATGTTCACGCTCAATTGTATCGCGGAACCGTGCTGTTTCATCACGTGTCTCGCGGAGAGCTACACTCTGTTGCTCCTGTACTGCAAGAAGACGCTGCTCACTCGTCTCCTTGAGGGCACGCAATTTTTCCTCAAATTGACTTCTATTACGCGTCGACCCGATATAAAATCCGGCAACCAGTGCCGTAACACCGATGGCAAGAAAGATAAGGGCGACGTAGACGTTTATATTCACGTCGGCCTACCTCCATGAGTAAGGCGATCATTTCTAAAAAGACTCAAAAGATGACAATAGTATATATTTGATAAACATTTCCTGTTGGGCAATGTGCAAAAGTGTACTATGCGCCAAGCATACTATATAAGAGTGTTACCAATACGTCAAGGAGAAGTGTAAAATACAATACATATATGTGACAGACGCATACGCACATATCGTAGCTTATCACATGCCTGATATGAAAAGACGCTTGATCTTTCAGTGCATTACTTCTCAGTAGTCATCCATTATCTATGGAGCAAGTGCTATACACTTTCTATACGTTACCATCCACTCATCTCACTAACTACTTCATATTCCAGTATTTTTAATTATATGGCCCAATGACTTGTAAAAAGTTGCAGCACCAGAAATGCAAAAAGTGGCAAAGATACTATCAAATAGCTGTTATGCACCCAGAATAAGCGTCCCCAGCGCGCTAATTGCAGAAAGATTACAAACAGCAATACTACTATATATTGTAATGAAGGTAATGGATCATATGTTGAACTATTTCCTCCCAATTGCCCTGGCAAACATAACGCATAAAGCAATAACACGCCACTGAACACTAGCAGAGGCCAGTATGATGCGGGCATGCGCTGAGTTCCTCGCACACAAAATAGCAACACAGCTATACAACTAATGAATATGCCCAGTTCAAAGGCACTGTGTATCCATGCATAGGTATACCAGGAAGTGCCCATGACTATACGCAAAGCCGCCAGCAGAGATGACCAGGGTGCGACAAAAATCACCACTCCCTGGGGCGCGAAGAAAAGCAAGGCATCCTTAAACTGCCGTGACAGCGCGAATGCATAACACCCAAGACCCAATGGAATAAGCAAAGCAGAGCAGGCCGATCCTGACAAAAAGCCCAGATCAGCGCCATTCCGCTCCTTCCACGCCTGACGAAATCGGGTACCGCATTGGCGCCAGAACTCACAGAGGAAGAGAATAAACAGTAAGGCGCCACTTAGATCGGTTAAAGCAGCCATTGCGCCACCAACTGCCGCCAGCCACCAGTTCCCCTGACGTAATAGATAGACACATAACAACGTCCAGAACAGAAGCAATGATATCGCTGTGGCTTCAAAAAAAATTAACGCCGTCGGAAAAATTGCGAGATAGAGTATACCTCGTCTCGACTCTTCCGCAGAAAAATCCGCCATGCTCAAACGATACAATAACACCAGTGCTCCAAAGAATGCGATATTCGATACAAACAGACCACACACTAGCAAATCTATATGCGTGACAGCATATACCAGATGCACGATCACAGGATAGAGAGGAAACAGACCGGTATAGCTCGCATCTTCATAGCCCTGACCAGCGATACTCAGATAGCGTGGAGCATCCCAATGATACCAGCTATAGAGCACCGTCCTGCTATCTAAAGCAAACGACGAAGCGTTTGGCAACGCAAAGAGTACTCCGCCAAAGTGTGTCAAAATCAATAAGAACACACGTGTAATAAGAAAGATAGGAAGAACTGCCAGGCTAGCCTGCCACCACGGTGTAAGAAACTTGCTCCATGCTGTTCGCATAGTTTCAGTTGATTGCGCCGTTATGGCTTCTGTTATATCTGCTGTTTCATGATCACGCATAAATAATCAGACTCCTGTGCAGGTATTACTCTCATCTTATCAATTGATAATCAATTATGAGTATACAAGAAATATATAATGATGTCATCTCATATCATAAGGGGTGGGAAATGAGTTCACAACATCCATCACCAATAATACGACCAACACATGTTGTAACCAGCTTGCTTTTGCGTATGGATCAGCAGGAGCCACTACTCCTCCTGGTACGTAGAAGCCAAAAAGTTGGCAGCTACCATGGGCACTGGGCTGGCATTAGTGGTTTTCTTGAGCCAGGCGTTACTCCACAAGAACAAGCGTATACCGAAATCAGAGAAGAAACCTCGCTTCAGAGTCAGCAGGTACGTCTCCGCAAGCGTGGACAGGTCATCGAACATATCGATGAACAACTGGGACGACACTGGTATATCCATCCATTTTTGTTTGAGGTGCTGACTCCAGAACAGATCAAGACAGACTGGGAGGCTTTAGAGATACGCTGGATTAAACCAGAAGAACTCAAAAACTTTCCGACAGTGCCTAAACTACAGGAGGTCTATGACTCAGCCATGAATGGCGAACCAGTAGCTCCGTAAATAGCATACTGGCAAAAGACCTGGAACGCATGTAGAGCATATTTTATATGATACCACCTGTACGATACAACATAGCTATTCTCAATCAATATGCTCTGCACGCGTTCATCATGACAGGGCATAAAAACCATGATCCATCACTTTAAGCGCATTCAACAACATCATACGTAAAATTGGTGTAATCATCGGGGGTGAATCAACCATTACTAACTGGAAATAAAGGCTGCGTAGAAAATTACGAACATTGGCATATATCGCGGGTCCAACAGCCGATGTAAAATGCTGCGCAATCCAGCGTGTGCGATTTTCTCGATACACCAGACGCTCAAGCCAGGGGGAAAGAAAATTCTGATCCAATAAATTGCGTCGTAAAGCCGTCACGACAGCATATGCCAGACGCTCATCCTCAACATGCATATACACATACTCATCAGGGGTCAATAATTTGTCCGCAATCGCATGCAAAATCCGCTCCAGATCGGCCCCCACCATATAGCGATGACGAGCAAAGAGCATCAATGAATCAGCGGCATGCGCCACAGCATGCGCCCACCCGAACCCCTCTACATAGCCGCGCAGATCACGTTCAGCAGCGAAATATTCTAATACTATTTGCAGCCAGGTACGTACCAGACTCTCTTCCAGAAACGGATAGCGATGATCATAGCTAATCACTTCATTTAAAATAAGCAACGAAAAAGTTCGTAGATGCACCGTCTCTGACTCTTGCTCCCCCAGGCCCACCTGCAAATTATCAATCATCCGTTGTGCAATCACATACAGTTCCGCCGAAGAATAGTGTCCCCGCCCAATCCAGGTTGATAAAAGCGTACAAGCCACCTCCTCACGTAGTTCAGGATCCGGAGAGGCCAGATACGCAAGCAACTCAGGTGTCATCGTTTGCACGGTGTAGCCAGATGGAATAGCATAGTCATGGGCAACTATCGAATGCCAGAATGTTAACTCCACTGTAAATCCTCCCCTAATCTCCTGGTACAAAATAAACTGACCTTCCTCAGTATGCCTCGATCAACATACCGCATACCAGGCATACACCCCAAAGGTATCCTCTGATCAATCTGCTCTTGCGGCCCATTTTCTGTAATGGACCCACCACCAGGAAATAGCTGTCATCATTGATGAACCATTCGGCATTACCCACGCTCGCTACTGTACCACCCAATCGAATGGTAGCTAAACACAAGAAAATAGCGCTATAAAAATAAACCCCTGCCGGAACAAATTTCCAACAGGGGTAATTGTATACATTCTCAGCACGTTTGCCAACGTCGTTAGCAAAGAACGTACAGTGAGAAACGTCCAGAAAAGAATACAACACCAATATATGACTCAACAATAAGACACAAAGGCGAATTAACGCTTTGTGTACTGTGGAGCCTTACGGGCGCGTTTCAAACCTGGTTTCTTTCGTTCTTTCATACGTGGGTCACGTGTAAGATAGCCCGCCTTACGCAGAACAGGCTTATTCTCAGGACTCAAGCGAACCAGAGCACGAGCCAGAGCATGACGAATAGCTCCAGCCTGACCACTCACGCCACCGCCGACGACACGAACAGTCATCGTATAAGCATTGCCATTCATATCCAGCACACGCAAAGGTGCTGCGACCGTTGCCAGATGTGCCTCACGCCCAAGATATTCCTGAGCATTTTTGCCGTTGATCGTGATACTACCATCGCCATTGGGGAAGAGGCGCACACGAGCGACCGCAGTCTTACGACGCCCCATACCGTAGTAGTACTCACCCTTGATGGATTCAGCCAAGGTAGGTTCTCCTCTTCTTTACGTTATGCCTCAGCAGGCTGCTGTAACAATGACTCTGGACCAGTCCAAATAACTGGCTGCTGAGCCTCATGCGGATGCTCAGGACCGGCATAGATCTTCAGGCGATGCATAATCTGATCTCCCAGACGATTGTGCATCACCATACCACGCACAGCATGCTCAATCGCACGCCCTGGGTGTTTCCCCTCCAATACCTGACGCAGGGTCTGCTGTTTCAGACCGCCAGGATACTGTGAGTGACGATAGTAGATCTTCTGCTCCAGACGATTACCTGTCACAGCAATCTTATCAGCATTAATCACAATAACGAAATCACCGCTATTGAGATGTGGTGTGAAGGTGGGTTTATGCTTTCCGCGCAAGATCTGCGCGATCTGCGACGCCAGGCGACCCAGTACCTGCCCCTCGGCATCGATGACATACCATTTCGGTTGCAGATCAGCGGCCTTGGCGCTATATGTCTTTATCATCGTTCTACTCCAAACTTCTCAGGATATTCAACCCGTACCAGACACAGCCCATGAGAAGGGGCCGCTGAACCAGGATGCGTCTTCTCCGCACGTTGCACAATCTCATGAAATTCAGCCACACTGAGACGCTTCTGTCCCACCAGCAGTAGTGTACCAACCATTCTACGAACCTGCCCGGTGAGAAAAGCATCGGCAGTAAAATCGCAATAGATAAGTCCTTGTGCTTCTGGGCGATAGCAACGTGCTTCTAACATTGTACGAACACAGTGATGCGGCCCTGGTTTCAACGGATTACCATCATCAGGACTATGTCCGAAGGCTCCAAAATCTTTCCGCCCCAATAGTGCCTGACAAGCCTCATGCATCAGGTCAACATCCAATGCCTTTGGGCAATGATAGCTATACCTGGCCTGTAAGGCTGTCGGAAAAGGCTCATTCCAGATCGTATACTGATAGGAACGGCTCAACGCACTAAAGCGAGCGTGGAAACGCTCAGGGGCCGCATGTGCCCAGCGTACCACCACTGTTTTCGGTAAGACGGCATTGAGAGCGCGGACCCATATTTCAGGAGTCAAACGAGATTGCGTCGCAAAGGTGACTACCTGTCCACTTGCATGCACACCCGCATCTGTACGACCTGCGCCATTCACGACGACATCCTGCTCGTTAGCAATACGCGCAATCGCACGCTCCAACGTACCCTGCACCGTCGCACCATGACTCTCTGGCTGACGCTGAAAGCCATGATAATCGGTGCCATCATACTCAATACCGCAAACTATGTTCATATCTCATCAGTTGCGTCTGTACTACAAACGCAATAAACGGATAGGACGCGAGAACCAGGTTCCGCGATCATATATCCCTATACCAGGGCAATTTGCGCAATTTCTGCGGCATCGCCTTTACGGCGACCGAGCTTCGTAATGCGCGTATAACCACCAGGTCGACCAAGATAACGTGGTGCCAGTTCGTCAAACATCTTTTTGACAACCAGCTCATCAGGCAGCGCACTCAAGATATGACGGCGAGCACGCAGCTCAATAACCATCGCCTCATAAGCAGCCTTCAAAGCCTTTTCTGCCTCTTCCTCATTCGAGATAATGCTCAGCAATTCATCGCGACGAGCACGGTGCTTGTCCTCAAGGAACTTGCGGCCTTTCTCTGTCAAAGGTGCCTTCAACTGTTGCGCACGCTCTTCATTGGATGCTACACGAGCACTCAACGAGAAACGCCCTCTGCGTGCAAAAGCCAGCACCTTGGCGGCCTGCTCTGCATCAGAAATAGCGTTGGACAGGTGTGCCTGCGCATCACGATGTCCCTTGATCGCAACGTCAATCAATTTTTCAACTTCGCCACGGATCGCCCTGGCACGCGCCTCAGTAGTCTGAATGCGGTCATAACGAATGAGGCCCGCCATCAAATTTCGGCGTGCTGACTTACGTCGCGGGCCGGGCATGTTCATCCGGTTACCAGCAATTCGGTGCCTCAACTCATTCCTCCATTTCGTGATCGCCGTCTATTTCGGCTCCGACGGGGCTAGTGCGCTGATTGGGCAGGAAATTGCGAGCCAGCAAGCGCTCACGCAACTCTTGCAAACTCTTCTCACCAAAATTACGCACTCCCAGAAGATCCTCTTCATTCATCGAGAGAACCTGACCTACTTTGGTGATATTACTGCGCTTTAAGCAGTTATACGCACGCACCGAAAGATCTAATTCTTCGATAGGTGTATCATATATCTTCTGCGGAATGGGCAAGCTACTCAATGGTGCTTTTTCAATCTCAGGCACCTGAGCACGATAATTGGCGAGCAACTGGACGTGCCGCACCAGAATATCTGCACTCTGACGCAACGCCTCATCAGGCGTAATCGTTCCATCCGTCGTAATTTCAAGAACCAGTTTATCAAAATTCGTCATCTGCCCTACGCGCGTGTGCTCAATGTTGTAGTTCACCTTCTGCACAGGCGTGTAGATAGCATCGACAGGAATAACCCCAATGGGCTGATCTTCTTTCGAGTCGGCAGGCACATAACCTCTGCCAGTCTCAACGACCAGCTCCATGTCGAGGCGAGCATTCTCATTATCGAGTGTCGCAATATGTAATTCAGGATTAACGATCTCTACCGTGCTGGGAGCAATGATATCGGCTGCTGTGACTTCACGCTCTCCGCTCACTTCCAGACGCATCGATACAGGATGGTCGGAGAAGCAGCGTAAACGCAAACGCTTCACATTCAACACAACATCAGTTACATCTTCCATCACGCCTGGGACGTCCTGGAACTCATGCTGCACACCCTCGATCCGAATAGAGGTCACCGCTGCACCGGGCAACGACGACAACAATACACGTCGCAACGAGTTGCCCAGGGTTACGCCATATCCGGCCTCTAACGGTTCAATATCATAGCTCGCATAATTATCCTGTGTCTTTGTGTTCTTTATGCGAGGCAGTGCAATGTCTAGCAAGGTTCTAACCTGCCTTTCTTCCACCAGAGTACTGTTTTGCTTTTGCTCACATGACTACGTTGCCTAGCCAGGGAGACATCAAGACAGCTACGTTGGTAGTTTGAGAGTTCTCTGCCTCGGAGCGACCCCCAATTGGGGGATCACCCAGGCATGGACCTAACCCTTCAAACACACACATAAACGTCACCTGACCACTCAGGCAATCAGGCCTGCGTGTGTGCCACACAGTCTCCGCCGACTCAACCTATTAGCGCTGATAATACTCAACCACCATCTGCTCATCGAAGGGCAATTCGAGATCCGTTCGTGAGGGTATGGTCAAGACACGACCAGACATGTCGTCGGTGTTCAGGCTTAACCAGCCAGGGACACCCTTCTGAGCCAGAAGCAACGCTCGTGTCTTAAAGTATTCAGACCCCTTGCTACGATCACGTACAGTAATGACATCATTGGGTTTGGCAATGAAGGATGGAATGTCCGTCTTACGACCATTCACTGCGAAATGTCCATGAGTAACTAACTGACGAGCCTGCGAGCGGGAATCGGCCAATCCGAGACGATAGACAAGGTTGTCCAGACGCATCTCAAGGATCTGTAACAGATTCTCACTGGTCTTGCCAGGACGATGAGCAGCGGTTTCAAAATGGCGATGGAACTGACGCTCCAAAATACCATAAGTACGACGCACTTTCTGCTTCTCGCGTAACTGCTTTGCATAACCGGACTCTTTACGAGCGCGGCTGGTACCATGCTGGCCGGGGCGTGTATTACGGCGCTCCAATGTGCACTTTGTCATGCACTTGTCGCCTTTTAAGAAAAGTTTTACCCCCTCACGCCTGCACAACTTACAGACGGGACCGGTATAACGTGCCATCTAACTAAATCCTCCTCAACATGTATAGCTCAACACAACCAGGCTATACACGACGCCGCTTTGGCGGTCTGCATCCATTGTGCGGAATGGGTGTAACATCAGTGATCGACGTAACAGAGAGGCCAGCGCCCTGTAATGCACGAATAGCGGCCTCACGACCAGAACCAGGACCCTTCACAAAAACATCAATCTGGCGCAGTCCATGGTCCATAGCCTTACGAGCAGCGGTCTCAGCCGTTACCTGAGCAGCATATGGGGTGCTCTTACGTGACCCTTTAAAACCCTGACCACCTGCACTCCCCCAGGAAAGGACATTTCCATTGGGATCAGTAAGTGTAACAATTGTGTTATTGAATGTCGCTTGAATATGCGCTTGTCCACGGGGAACGGATTTACGTTCACGCCGCCTGACTCTGCCAGCGGTTGCTTTCTTTTTGTCTGCCATTTCTCTGATCTCTCTCCTGCACTACTTCTTGGCGGCTTTCTTCTTACCTGCTACGGTACGTTTTGGACCACGACGTGTACGGGCATTTGTCCGTGTACGCTGCCCACGCAATGGCAGGTTGCGGCGGTGGCGCATGCCTCGATAGCAGCCAATCTCAATCAACCGCTTGATGTTCATGTCCACTTCACGACGCAAATCACCTTCAACTTTGTATTCGTGATCGATCACTTCACGAAGACGATTTACTTCTTCTTCTGTCAGATCACGTACGCGTGTATCGGGGTTGATGCGTGTCTTATCCAGGATCTTGCGGCTTGTGGTTAACCCAATTCCATAGATGTAGCACAGCGAAATTTCCACACGCTTCTCACGTGGAATGTCAACGCCGGCGATTCTAGCCATCTTTTCCTCCAGCTTTACGTTCCTACGTCACTGAGCCGCTCTCTCAATCTTAGTTCGGCTCTCAACGCTTTGGAAACTTCTGATTAGCCCTGCTTCTGTTTATGCTTTGGATCTTTGCTACAAATAACCATCACAACGCGGTTACGACGAATGATCTTGCAGCTATCACAGCGCGGTTTGACCGAGGCGCTTACTTTCATGTCTTGCCTCTCCTCATTATTTGACAGTTATCAAATTACCTAACCCTTGCCTGCTCAGATGGATATCCCTTTTCTTCTCACCATCACCATAAGCAACCAGTATTGCTGCTTATCCGATCAATGAAACAGGAAAGAACCAGCCACTCCTTATCAGCAAGAGCACTAGTTCACCTGAAAGCAAGGAAGTTCTCTGGCCTGAAGACATAAAGAATTACATGGACGGATATGTATGATCCTTCAGTTCGGCCTACATTCGCAAAAAAAGATACCGATAGGAGAAAAGGAACAATGATAGAGGCACATCTCTCAGGCACTCATCTCTACGATGAACCATTACGTCTGCCTATCACCGTGCACGCCATGTTATACGCCCTCGTGTCAGGTCATAGGGGGACAGCACAACCCTCACCTTATCACCTGGAACTATACGTATAAAATTCATACGCATTCGTCCTGACAAGACAGCAAGAACCTGGTGGGTTTCGTCTATTTCAACTTTAAACATGGCATTGGGGAGGGATTCAATGACTTTACCCTCAACCTCAATTTCATCCTTTTTTGGCATAACATCCTTTCCCTAGCGGCGGGACTACATTCACTATTACCTGCACATTTCTTTACCAAACCTGCTTCGTGCTACAGCCATCACACGAACAGTTACGGATGCATTGCAGTTCTGATGCGCTTGCTTGAAAGTACAAAAGGGCAGCAGTGAATACTGCTGCAGCCAACTACGAATTATAGCATACTTTCCCAATGAAGTCGAGTAGGAAAATTCGTTGAGCAGATTTCTCCACACCTTTGTAGCAAGCTACACTTTCCAGCTCTTCTTCCACTTTCATCTTCCGCCCACATCCTTCTGGACCATTCCTGTAAACTATACAGGAAAGATAATTTCTCCGTATACAGACGATTGATGTGCCCAGCAGTAACGCTCATAGTCCCATACAGGCATCGCTCACTACTTTACACTACAATCCGTGCTAAGACAATAGGCAGCCGTTAGTCCCCAACGACCAGCGTTCGTAGTACCGCCAACATACCCTGAACCAGCAGGTCAACGTATGCTTGAGCTTCCGCTCATGCTGTTACGATACAATTACGCGTTACATAAGGGAATGCCGCCTTTTCGCCACAATGTGCAACAAGGCGGCACCGAACATAACAGACAAGTCTCCATCACACAAACATGGAGCTTATCCGTTAGCCCTTTTGTGGGAGGCAATCCCGGATAGAGTCAACCAGATTCGCAGTCACCTGATCAATCCCCTGATTGCCATTTACCGTTCTCAACTTTTGCTGCTGACGGTAATAATCTAATAATTGAATAGTCTCATTAAAAAAAGTGTCTAACCGCTTTTGTACAGCCGGCCCTTGATCATCAGTACGTTGATATAAATCGCTTCCATCCAGGTCACATTTTCCTGCGACTTTGGGCGGGTTGCTTTCAATATTGTACACATGCTGATGTGCTTTACAAATATACCGACCTGATAGTCGATGCACAAGAATGTCCCTGGGCACATCCAGGTACACAACACAATCAATGGAACGCCCCTCACGTGACAATCCATCATCCAGTGCTTGTGCTTGAGCCAGAGTGCGTGGAAAACCATCCAACAACACCCCATCATGTACAAGTGCTGGTGCTGAAATGTGAGACAGTACCATTTTAACCGTTAGTTCATCAGGAACCAGTTCCCCACGATCTAACAACGCTTTGATTTGTGTACCCACCTCAGACCCATCTTCAGCCGCCTGCCGGAATAGATCGCCACTTGAAACATGATGAACGCCAAAGGCTTTCGCCAGCTCTTTCGCTTGCGTGCCTTTACCGGAACCCTGTGCACCGATAAGGATTAAGTTCACGTATTTCCTCCGCTGGAAATTTGAGGAAGTGCTCCATTGCGCTCCCTCGTAGCACAATGCGGTAGACCTCCAAGGGAGAGCAGTGAAACAGCCACTTTATGCCCCTTAACCTTAGATTAGGAAAGGAATCCTGAATAGTTACGCATTACCATCTGCGACTCTAATTGACGGACCGTGTCAAGCACAACGCCGACAGCGATCAGCAATGAGGCCGCGCTGAGCATCTGGCTACCACCAACATTCGCAATAAATGGTAATATGGTGACAATACCCAGGAAGAGCGCTCCAGCCAATGTTACCCGGTTCAGAATACTGGATAGATAACGACTTGTTGGCTCTCCTGGACGATAACCAGGAATGAAGGCTCCTTGCTTTTGCAGATTCTCTGGTATATTCTGCTGCTGCCATAATACATACGCATAAAAGTACGTAAAAGCAACAACCAGCGCAAAGTTGATCAACCAATACCACCAATCACTCGGATTTGTCAGATACTGGGTAATCCAGATCGCGACATTCTTCAACCAGACAGTCTGGCTCGATGTCAAATATGACGCAATAACTGTGGGGAACAACAACATGGACGATGCGAAAATGAGAGGAATCATTCCCGCGCTATTCACCTGAATCGGAATGTACGTCGTCTGTGCTGAACCAACCAGCATACCTCGCCCAACCGTACGTTTCGTTGGATAATGTACAGGCACACGTCGCTGACCCAGATAGATATAGACGATACCCAGAATGGTAATGATACCGATAATTAATATCACTCCGATACTGACAATACCACTATTGCTACCGGTTTGTGCAGTGACGACACCCTGATTGATATACTTCGGAATATTACTGAGAATATTCGCCAGAATAATAATTGAGATACCATTTCCAATGCCTTTCTCGGTAATCAGTTCACCGAGCCAGACCAGGATCATCGTACCTGTTGTTAAAGACAGTAGAATTGCAAATGTGTTTAACGCAGTATTTGGATCAAACAGACTAAAATTCGTCAGGATATTATACTTTTGATACAAAGCACACTGTCCTAACGCCTGCAAGAAACCCAACGGGACAGCAACGATACGCGTAATCTGGCTGAACTTCAGGCGACCAGCCTCTCCTTGCATTGACATGTTCTGCAACGCAGGGATGATTGGTTGCAAGAGCTGCATCACAATAGTGGCGGTGATATAGGGGTAGACAGAAAACGCAACAATCGAAAATGTCTGGAGAGATCCACCTGAAAAAACATCAAGCAGGCCAAGAACCTGACCTATCCCGGAAGAACCATTCTGGTTAAAAAAATTGGTCAGAGCCTGCTGTTCCGTAGGCGTTAACGGGACAGTAATATGCGCCAGGATGCGGAAAACCAGCAATATTCCTAGCGTAAAGAGGATCTTTTTGCGCAGATCGGGGACGGTCCAGATGCTACGCAGTTTCTCCCACATGGGGACCTCCTTCTACGAAAAAAAACACAGGATACCTTCCCACTATCTGTACGAACAAAGGGCCAGGGAAATTATTCCCCGGCACTCTGATCTTGTTGTGCAGTATCTGCTGCATTTGCTTTTTCGTCTTTACGTCGTTTGGTCTTTTCGTAGACGCGAACAGGAATGATTTCAACCTTACCACCAGCGGCTTCGATCTTGGCTTTCGCGCTCGCCGAAATCTTATGCACATGCACTGTTAAGGCACGATCAATTTCGCCATTCGAAAGGATTTTAATCAATCCACGACTCTCAGCGGGAGTCATCAGATGCTTCTTAGCAAAGTCCTCTGGACGAACCTCGGTCCCTGCCTCAAATGCATCAAGATCTACGAGATTAATAATAGTATATTCATCACGGAAAGCATAATTGCTATTACCAAGACCGCGAACGAAAGGTAAACGTTTGGACAAGCGAGTCTGACCGCCGTTGAACGAACGATTGACACTACCGCCAGAACGCGCCTTTTGTCCTTTAGTACCACGACCGGCGGTCTTACCACGACCGGAACCATGTCCACGGCCAAGACGACGCTCGGTTTTATGCGATCCAGGAGCGGGCTGTAAATCAGAGAGTTTCACCGACAATCTCCTCTACTTGAACCAGATGTCTCACCTTATGAACCATACCACGAATCGCAGGATGATCCTCATGCTCGACAGTATGCTGCAACTTATGTAAACCTAGAGCCTCAATCGTCGCTTTCTGATCCTTTGGATAGCCGATTGAGCTTTTTACCCATTTAATACGCAGTTTTGCCATTATCTCACTCCTATCGACGGCGCTCACCGCCACGATCACGGCGCTCACCACCACGATCACGACGATCACCACGATCACGACGACCAGAGGTCGCTCGGCTCTCACGTACTTCTTCCTGAGCGGCACGAGCGGCGGCAGCCTGCTCGGCAGCGGCAATCGTAGCAGCAGCAAGTTGCTCTGCACGTTTCTTGCCTAAAAGTTCAGCAACTGTTTTGCCTCGAACTGCGGCCTCTTCATCAGGAGAACGTAATTCGCGCAACCCTGCCATGACAGCCTGTACTGTGTTTGCCTTGTTGGTACTTCCCAGCGTCTTGGTCAGAATATCACGAATACCTGCTGCTTCCATAACAGCTCGTACCGCACCACCCGCAATAACACCGGTACCAGGAGCGGCTGGCTTCAGCAACACTTCTGATGCGCCAAAAGTCTCTTTTACCAGATAAGGAATCGTCGTTCCAGCGAGGGGAATCTCGATCAGGCGCTTTTTCGCATCTTCTACACCCTTACGGATTGCCTCGGTATATTCACTAGCTTTGCCGAAGCCGAAACCAACATGCCCGTTGCGATCGCCAACAACCACCAGGGCACGAATGCTGAAGCGTCGACCGCCTTTAACCACCTTAGAAACACGGCTGACTTCAACCACTGTCTCTTCAAGGTTCAGTTTTGAAGCATCTATTCTTGCCATTTTTTCTGTCTTACTCCTCTACATTCATGCGCGGCACTTCTCTACACGCATGAAAGGTTGTCTCTTGAGACTAGAAACTCAAGCCTTCCTCACGAGCGCCTTCAGCAAGGGCAGCGACACGCCCATGATAGGCATAGCCACCACGATCAAAGACAACCTGAGTCACACCGTGTTCTTTTGCACGCTGAGCAACCAGTTTTCCAACAGCGAATGCTAACGCAACCTTACGGTTATTTACGATACCAGCAAGCTGCTCAACCTGGCTTTTCTTTGCGCTCTTAGGAGCTTCTTCAGACTGCTCAGTAGCGGTCGATAAGTTTTTCTCTTCCGGCGTAAAATTCCGCAGGCTCTCATCAAGTGTCGATGCCGCGACTAAAGTGCGACCATTAGAGTCATCAATGATTTGAGCGTAAATATGATGACCACTGCGGAATACATTAAGACGAGGACGTACAGATGTACCCGTTAGGTGGCGTCGTATACGCTGGTGCCGCCGCAGCCGCGCCTTATTGGCTTCAAATCTCTTTAACATAGCTTAGCGCAAAAGACGTTTGCTTGCCATCACATTACCCTAATGAGCTATGACTGGCAAGTGATCTTTTGCAACCCCTTTCTTCAAAAACGCGCACTACGAGGGGGTAGCGAGTGACGTGGTCGGCACTACGTCGCTCTCGATTAACCCTCTGCGCGCATTATTATCTCACCGGATACTGCTTACTTCTTCTTACCGCCAACTTTACCGGCTTTACCAGCCTTACGACGGATCTGTTCGCCCGCATAGCGGATACCTTTGCCTTTGTAAGGCTCTGGTTTACGAATGCTACGAATGTTAGCGGCGATTTCACCAACAAGCTGCTTGTCGATACCGCTCACGCTTACTTTCGTCGCTTTCGTTGCCTGGTCTACACCATCCACCGAGAAAGTGATGCCAGTAGGTGGCTGTACTTCGACGGGGTGGGAATAACCTACAACAACGACCATGTTTTTACCAACCATCGATGCACGATAACCGACGCCGTGGATCTCCAGTGATTTGGTAAAACCGTTGGAAACACCAACTACCATATTATTAAGCAGAGATCGATACAAACCATGTTTCGCTCTGTGTTCACCACTGTCCGATGGCCGTGATACGGTGATCTGACCATTTTCCAGGGCCAACGACAATGCAGGGTCAATCTGTTGGGAGAGTTCGCCCTTTGGACCCTTGACTGTCACAAAATTGTTGTCGGTCCAACTCACCTGTACCTTATCTGGTACAGCGATTGGAGCACGTCCAATACGAGACATTTCAATCCTCCCTTACCAGATATAGCAGACTACTTCGCCGCCAAGACCTTGCTTGTAGGCATTTGAACCAGTCATCAGGCCCTGTGGGGTTGACAGGATAGTGATACCCAGGCCGCCACGGACTCTTGGAATGCCTACCTTTTTGGTGTACACACGTAAACCAGGCTTGCTCACGCGCTTCAACTGTGTCAGAACTGGCTTCTTATCAACATAGCGCAGCGTCAGACGGAGTGTCCCCTGTGGGTTATCTTTCAGGATCTCGATATCCTTAATGTAGCCTTCTTCTTTCAGCACGCGTGCGAGACTCAGCTTCATTTTTGAGGCTGGGATCAATACGCGCGTATGGCGTGCCGTTACCGCATTACGAATGCGCGTTAGCATATCCGCAATGGGATCAGTCATATTCATGGATGTTCCTCCATAATCACGTAGGAGTTAAAATCCGCATCTTTTTGACTGCTGATTTCTCACGGATTTTCTTCCTACATGTCCAATCGTCAGCGCGATTCTACCAGCTCGATTTTGTCACGCCGGGCAACTCGCCGCGTAAAGCACGCTCGCGGAAGCAAATACGGCACAGACCAAATTTTCGAATATAAGCTCTTGGTCGCCCACACAGTTGACAGCGGTTATGCTGTCGTACTTTATATCGTGGCTTGCGCTGCGACTTCACAATCATTGAAATTTTTGCCATTACGCCCTCCAGCGTTACTTCTTAAAGGGCATGCCCAGCAATGCGAGCAGCCGTCGACCTTCCTGATCTGACTCAGCGGAAGTCACGATGGTGATCTCCATGCCGCGGAGCTTGTCGATTTTGTCATAATCGATCTCAGGAAAGACCAGTTGTTCACGCAAGCCCAAGGTATAATTGCCACGACCATCGAAGGCGTCCGGGGAGATCCCCTGGAAGTCACGGATACGAGGCAGGGCCACGTTTACCAATTTGTCGAGGAAGTAGTACATGTGCTCACCGCGCAGCGTAACCATGCAGCCAATTGGCATACCTTCTCGCAATTTGAAGGCGGCTACTGAGCGTTTTGCACGCGTTACCACTGGGCGTTGCCCGGTGATCGCTGCAAGGTCGGCGACAGCAGCATCCATAGCCTTTGCGTTCTGGATGACTTCTCCCATACCAATGTTGACGACGATCTTCTTCACGGTGGGAACCTGCATAGGATTCGCGTAGTTAAATTCCTTACGCAGAGCAGGTACAACTTCCTGGCGATATCGTTCTTTGATTGCAACTGCCATAATGCTTAACTCCTCGTCCGATCCTGAATTTCCTTATGGCACTTCTTGCACACTCGCACAGGACGTTCTTTTTGATCTTGTCCAAGAGGGCGACGCTGGCGTGCGACGCGGGTTGGCTCACCACACTCAGTGCACTTCAACATAACGTTTGAGACATGGATCGGCATTGCCTTCTCGATAATACCGCCCTGTCGCGTCTGACCCTGCCCCTGTGGGCGCACATGCTTTTTCACGACGTTCAGGCCCTCAACGATGACCTTGTTCGTCTGTGGCATTGCCCGCGAGACTGTCCCTTCCTTACTCTTATCCTTGCCCGTGATAATTAAAACGGTGTCACCCTTTTTAATATTCATTTTGTTCGCAAGGTGGAGAGGCTTTTTCTCTTTTTCGTTTTTTGCCATCTTCTTCCCCGTTATAGCACTTCAGGTGCTAGCGAAACCAGTCGCGTAAAGTTCTTTTCACGTAATTCGCGAGCTACCGGGCCAAAGATACGTGTGCCACGTGGGTTACTACCGGCTCCAAGAATGACAGCCGCATTCTCGTCAAAGCGAATGTGGGAACCGTCGGGGCGTACATATTCTTTTGCAACACGCACCACGACTGCACTCACCACATCACCTTTTTTCACCTGACCATTTGGTTGCGCAACCTTGACCGAAGCCTTGATCACATCACCTACCTGGGCATATCCTTTACCTTTACCGGAACCGCTCATTACGCGGATACACATTATCACTTTTGCGCCAGTGTTGTCGGCGACTTTCAGGCGTGTCTGTGGCTGGATCATGTCAGTTTTCTCCTTACCTTCACCTACTGCGCCGACTCATCAGACTGTTCGGTCAGATCAGGCTCAACTGCCAATTGCTCTACAGGCACAATTCCGGAACCGCGACGCAGAACCTCTACCAGGCTCCAACGCTTTAATTTACTCATCGGACGGCTCTCTTCAATACGGACCAGATCACCAATCTGACAGGTATTTGTTTCATCATGCGCATGGAAACGCTTTGTCTGTCTGTACGTACGTTTGTAAATGCGATGCTTCTTTAAGGACTCGACAGCAACGACAATTGTCTTGTCCGACTTGTTACTTACGACACGTCCGACTTTTTGCTGACGGCGGCTGGCTTTCTGGGCCGCGGCCAACGCTTGCTCAGGCGTGGTTGTTTCTGATTGCTGTGTCATGCTTGCTCTTTCTCCAACAGGGTTAGGCGATGCAACAAGCGCGCTATGTCTTTGCGCGTCTGCGTGAACACACGACTATTTTTTACTTCACCACGCTGCTGCTGCAAACGGAGGTTGAACATCTTTAATCGCAGGTCCTTAACTTCTTTACGAAGTTCTGTCTCGGACATCGCTGCGATTTCCTGGCGGCGCTCTTTAAGCTTCGACACTCTCTGCCTCCCCTCGTGTAATAAAACGTGTCTTGACAGGCAGTTTGTGACCAGCAAGGCGGGCTGCTTCTTTCGCAATTTCCTCGCTCACGCCACCGATCTCGAAGATCACGCGGCCCGGCTTTACGACTGCGACCCAATGATCAACGGCGCCTTTACCACTACCCATACGGGTTTCGGCAGGTTTGGCGGTGATGGGCTTGTCAGGGAAAACACGGATCCACACTTTACCACCACGCTTCATAAAGCGGGTCATGGCGATACGTGCAGATTCAATCTGACGAGCTTCCATCCAGACAGGCTCCAGGGCCTGTAATCCAAATTCGCCGAACGAAAGGGTGTTACCGCGTAAGGCTTCGCCCCTCATACGCCCACGGTGCTGTCGACGATATTTAGTACGTGATGGTGCCAATAACATGGCTTCACTCTCCTCTTATTCGCTCTGAGTGGCCCCGGTATCAGTTGCCGGAGATGTCTCCGCAGGCGTTACCGTTGTATTTGCCGTAGGTGCTTGCTGCTGCTCTGGACGAGGCTGACGTGGTGGACGCTGTGGTCGATCCCCTCGGGGGCCTTGACCACGGTCTCCGCCAAATGGGCGTGGACCCCGCTCACCCGGCTGACGATCACGTGGTGGACGCTGTGGTCGATCCCCTCGGGGGCCTTGACCACGGTCTCCACCACGTCGCTCCCCTTGCTGTCCCTGTGGACGTGCGCCACGGTCGCCACGTGGGCGACGATCTCCAAAGCGGCGCTCGCGTGGAGCTGTCATTGGCTGAGCTGCCTCGGCTGCCATTGCATCTAAACCTTCTCGACGCTTGTCAGGAAGGATGTCACCTTTATAGATCCATACTTTGATACCAATAACGCCAAATGTGGTGTGAGCTTCGGCTGTACCGTAGTCGATGTCTGCACGCAGAGTCTGCAAAGGCACACTGCCTTCAACCTCTTTCTCTGTTCGGGCAATTTCTGCACCGCCCAGACGCCCACCACAAATAACTTTAATACCACGGGCATTAGAACGCATTGACTTCTGTACGGCTTGCTTCATGGCTCGACGGAAAGAGACACGTTTCTCTAGCTGCTCTGCGATACCACGACTGACCAGCGTTGCGTCCAGTTCTGGTGTACGAATCTCTTTGATATCCATACGAACACGACGTTTTCTGGTCTTCTGCTCTAATAGAGTACGCAGTCTCTCGACTTTTTCGCCACTCTTCCCAATTACAATACCAGGCTTGGCTGTCCAAACGGTCACCAGTACCTGATCCGCTGCTGTTCGCTCAATTTCAATCTTTGAGACGGCAGCATTAGCTAATTCTTTGTTGATAATCTGGCGGATCTTAAAATCCTCAGCCAGGATATCCTTATAATCGCGCTCGGCATACCAGCGAGACTGCCATCCTCTGACGACGCCGAGTCTAAACCCATTGGGATGCACTTTCTGTCCCAAAAGTGTCCTCCTTTATAGTAACCTTAACTATCGGTTAACGACCCGCGTCCGCCGGATCATCAGAGACAACCACTGTCACATGACAGTAACGACGCATGATGCGTGCGGCACGACCATGAGAACGTGGCTTTACACGTTTTAAGCGGAACCCCTCATCCGAGACAATGTTAAGAATATACAGGTCATCTGGATTGAGATTATAGTTATTCTCCGCATTTGCTGCCGCGGATGCTACGACTTTTCGAACAGGTGTAGCGCCGGCGTTAGGCAAGAACTGGAGAATAGCCAGAGCCTCATTCACCCGAAGCCCTTTCACCGCGTTCGTAACCAGACGCATCTTGCGCGGCGGAATGCTAATATCCTTTGCAATAGCCCTGACTTGCATCTCTACCTCTTACATTGTGTTTCCGAGGAAGGGGCACATCAGGTTTCAGCCCTGAAAAGGAAACAGGTTCGTTTCCTTTCTCTTCCTCGGCGGCCCTTTTACATGAGCCTCATTCATTTACCACTAGCGAACCGAAGTGGTTCTCTCATTCTTTCCACCCGCATGACCACGGAAGTGACGCGTGGGGGAGAATTCACCTAATTTATGACCAACCATGTTCTCACTGATGAAAACCGGTACATGGGTCTTCCCGTTATGTACACCAATGGTCATTCCAACCATTTCAGGGAAGATCATTGAAGCACGGGACCAGGTTTTGATTACCCGGCGGTCGCCCGTCTTCCGTACGATCAGAATTTTTTTTCTGAGCGACTCATGAATATACGGCCCTTTTTTCTTCGAGCGCGACATGCTTACTTCCTCCTCCTGCCTGCATTGCGGCGTCGGACAATGAAGCGATCCGATTTCTTATTTCTACGGGTCTTGAAGCCCAGTGCAGGCTTACCCCACGGCGTTTGTGGCTTACCACCAATTGGTGCGCGGCCTTCACCACCACCATGAGGATGGTCTCGCGGGTTCATAACAGATCCACGCACCGTTGGGCGGCGGCCCAGGTGACGTGAACGTCCCGCTTTACCAATGCTCTGGTTCTCATGATCAGGGTTACCAACCTGACCGATGGTCGCCATACACAGAATATGAACCTGACGCTGCTCACCTGATGGCAAGCGCAAGAGTGCATAATCACCCTCTTTTGCCATTAACTGAGCACCAACACCAGCTCCACGTACCATCTGGCCACCACGACCACGCTCCAACTCGATGTTGTGAATCGTGGTACCGGTCGGGATGTTGCGCAAAGGCAATGCATTACCAACACGAATGTCCGCGTCAGGTCCTGCCTCTACACGATCTCCGACTTTCAGGCCCAGGGGAGCAAGAATGTAGCGCTTCTCACCATCTACATAGTGCAACAGGGCAATACGAGCAGAACGGTTGGGATCATATTCGATCGTTGCTACTTTTGCAGGTACACCCAGCTTGTTACGCTTGAAATCGATGATACGATAAGCACGTTTTGCACCACCACCATGATGGCGGGTTGTGATCTTACCCTGGTTATTACGTCCGGCATGTTTCTTCAGCGCTACGGTCAGAGATTTCTCTGGTCGTGTTCTGGTGATCTCCTCAAAGGTCGAGACCGACATACCACGGCGTCCAGGAGATGTTGGTCGATACTGTCTTATTGGCATCTCTCAATCCCCTATGCCTTTAATGCTTCGATTGTCTGTCCATCAGCGATGGTGACAACCGCTTTTTTCCACTCACGGGCCTCAACAGGTCGAGGAGCGCCACCACGGCGGCGAATCACCCGAGGCGTGCCGGGCATAACCATTGTGTTTACCTTGAGCACTTTGACATTGAAAAGCTGCTCGACTGCCCGACGGACATCAATTTTATTAGCGTTAATCGCGACTTCAAAGGTATATTTATTCTGCTCTTGCAGTTTTACAGACTTCTCAGTAATAATACCTCGGCGCAGTACTTCTGTGATCTCCACAGTTTCTCCTCCTCGCCTTACGCTTCGCTTCCAGCACTCGTCGAGGCTTCATCGGCAATCTGCTTACTCGCCTCTTCAGCGCTTAAACCTTCGCCAAAAACCTTTTCAAGCCAACGTACGGTCTTGAGCGGCATGATGACATAATCATGCTTCAATAATTCTACGACGTTGATTGAAGCGACATGCTGAACTTTCGCTGCTGGGATATTACGTGCGGACAATATGATATTCTCATCACGCTGCGGCAACATCATGAGGACGCGCTTGCCTGCGCTAGAAGGCAGCTTACCCAACAGTTCCAACATCTCTTTCGTGCGTGGGGACTCCATCACCAGATCGTTGACGACGATCAAGTTCTCATTCAGAACTTTATCGGACAACGCTGAACGGATCGCCAGACGACGCACTTTCTTCGGCACGTCGTGATGATATGGATGAGGTCGTGGACCCCAGACAACACCACCATGACGGAATTGAGGAGCACGGGTGCTTCCCTGACGAGCACGGCCCGTTCCTTTTTGCCGATATGGTTTCTTATTTCCGCCCGATACTTCACTGCGAGTCTTGGTTGAGGCAGTTCCCTGACGGCGATTGACCAGTTGCGCGGTGACAACCTGATGGAGAACCGCCATGTTCGGCGTGACTCCGAACACCTGCTCACTCAGTTCGAGCTGCTCTATGGCCTCTCCGGCCTGATTATACACTGTAGTCGAGGGCATTTCGGTTACCTCATCACATGCTTCTTAATCATGAGCAAGCCGCCATTCGCGCCAGGCACCGAACCTTTTACTACTAACAGGTTTCGCTCAGGATCAGCTTGTATCACTTGCAACTTCTTCGCTGTTACACGCACATTACCCATCTGTCCAGCCATTCGGGTCCCTTTTAAGACACGACCTGGGGTCGTACCAGAACCAATTGAACCCGGAGCACGATGGCGGTCTGACTGACCGTGTGTCTTGGGGCCTCCACGGAATCCGTGTCGTTTCACACCACCCTGGAAACCTTTACCTTTGGAGGTTCCTACGATATCTACAGCTTCGCCATCTCTAAATAGGCTGACATCAAACTGGGCACCCAGTTCTACATTCGCGGATGTTGTGCCATCTTGCAGACCAACCTCTCGCAGAAATCTGAATGGCCCCAGGCTTGGTCCAGGACGACGCTGACGATTTGCCTGTACTTTTACCAGCTTTTGAATTTGCTTGCTTGTCTTTGTCTCTTCGGTCTGGCCTTCTGCCGACTGATTATATGTCTGCAGCGTTTTGCGCTGCCCCTTCAATAATGGCAGACTATGTCCGAGATGGCCCAGTTCGGCGCGGGTGACATTTTTGGTTGTGCGTTGTTCAAAACCAATTTGTACCGCTTCGTACCCATCGCGTGCAGCAGTCTTGACCTGAGTCACAACACAGGGTCCAGCTTCGATAATTGTGACTGGAATGACTGTTCCGTTGGGTCCAAATACCTGGGTCATGCCGACCTTTCTGCCCAACAATGCATTCAGCATATCTTCTTTACCTCTCATTCATTCAGTGACTCTGTCTGTCTCTTTGTTCGCATTTCCGTCACTGAATGCCTTGTTATATCTCTTCTCAATACTCCAGGAATAGTTCTCACATAACAGCAGATGCTATTCTATGGACTGCTTCCTACAGCTTGACTTCGATATCCACGCCTGCGGGCAGATTCAAACGTGTCAGAGCTTCAACTGTTTTATTCGTGGGATCAATGATGTCAATCAAACGTTTGTGCGTTCGAATCTCAAATTGCTCACGCGAATCTTTATCAATAAATGGAGAACGCATAACCGTGTATTTCTCGATTTGCGTTGGCAGAGGCACTGGTCCAGAGACACGAGCACCAGTCTGCTGTGCAGTATCCACAATTAAAGCCGCCGATTGATCAAGGATACGATGATCAAATGCTTTGAGGCGAATGCGGATACGCTGTTTCACTCCCGTAGCCATTTTTTTCTCCTGAGAACGGAAGGGGTCAGAGGGCTCATACTACTGGCGCAGTGTCCGTGACCCCGTGATGTGTTATTTTAGTTGATTACCTGTGTGCAGATACCAGCACCAACAGTACGTCCACCTTCGCGGATAGCGAATTTAACGCCCTCTTCCATTGCCACTGGCTGGATAAGCTCAACAGTCATCTCAATGTTGTCTCCAGGCAT